>Ga0068861_100003063_pt1 | contig 11043 bp, 10 predicted proteins | sample KBSSwiS42_FD_66593 | JGI IMG/M metagenome (GOLD analysis project Ga0068861, IMG submission 66593) | Switchgrass rhizosphere microbial communities from Kellogg Biological Station, Michigan, USA - KBS Switchgrass S4-2 | ecosystem: Host-associated > Plants > Roots > Rhizosphere > Soil ...
AGTACGCGTTAGGCCTGAACAACCTCGGCGTCGCGTTGTATCACATCGGAAATGCCGAAGGGTCCGTCGAAGCCTTTCGCTTCGCGCTCAAGGCACAGCCGATGTTCGTGAAGGCACGGCTGAACCTGGCGTTGCTGCTGTTCAAGAAGAAGCGGCTGCCGCTCTGCCTCGAGGCGTATCGGCAGGTGCTGCAGCTGGAGCCCGAGCAGCCCGTCGCCTGGAACGGCGTCGGTCTCGTGCTCGTCGAGCTCAAGAAGCTCGAGGATGCGAAGAACGCGTACGGTCGCGCGATCCAGTCCCGTCCGAACTACGCCGAGGCGCATTACAACCTGAGCTTCGTGCTGTCGAACCTCGGCGACTACGAGGGAGCCCTGCGAGCAACGAAGCGCGCGCTCGAGATCGATCCGTACTACGTGCCGCAGAAGTTCGAGCTCGCGATCGATCTGGAGTTCGAGGATCCGGACTTCACGATCGTCCCGGATCTTGGCGGCGATCGCCGCACCGATGGCTCGGTGGAGGAGTTCGCGTTCGACACGCGTATGCTCGACTCGCTGTTCACGGAGCTCGCGCCCGTCGCTCCGACGCCGATGCCCGCGACTCCGAGCGCCACGCCGTATTCGGCGGCGGCCGACTATCTGTCGAAGGGCTTGCTGGACCGGGCCTCCGCCGAGGCGAGTCGCGTGCTCGCCCGCGGCGGCGATGTGATCGAAGGGATGACCCTGCTCGGAGACGTGTACGCCAAACAGGGTGCGTACGGCGAGGCGCTCGAGCGCTATCGTGGCGCACGGGCGGCGGCATTGGCGGACGGTGGACAGACGCAGCCGACGCGCCGCGCGACCGCTGGGGAGGTCCGCGTCCTGATCATGCTCGGTCGCGGCGCGGAGGCGCGCCCGCTTGCAGAAGAGCTGCTGAGTGCCGCGCCTGCCGACGTGGAGATGCTCATTCTCGCCGCGACCGCACGCGCAGATGGCGGCGATCCCGCGGCAGCGCTCGAAGCGCTCGAGCGTGCGCGTCGTGGCGCCCCTGCGCGTGCAGACGTGCTCAAGCAGATCGGCGACGTCGCTCGCTCCATCGGGGACTTCGAGAGCGCCGTCGAATCCTACCGGCACGCGCTCACGCTCGACCCGGACTTCGCCGTCGTCCGCTATCAGCTCGCGACGATCCTGGAGATGAAGGGACATGATGCGGACGCTGAGCGGGAGCTGACGGCAGCGCTGGATTCGGTCCCGACGTACACCGAAGCTGCGCTGGCGCTCGCGTCGCTCCGCCGCCGGCTGCAGCGACACCAGGAGTCGCTCGCGCTGCTCGTCGACCTGCTCCAGCGCGATCCCTACAATCTCGACGCGCTCACGTCGTTAGGTGAGACGCTGTTCGAGGGCAGTCGACGCGCGGATGCGGCCGTTGCGTTCGCGCGTGTGCTGCGCTTCGATCCCGAGCACGTCGGTGCGCTGTACTTTGTGGGCGTGCTCGCGGCCGAGCAGCATCGGTATCGCAACGCCATCGACTGTTGGCGGCGCGTGATCGACTTCGAACCCGCGAGCGAATATGCCCGTCGCGCGCGTCGCGACACGCGGACGGCCGCGGATCTGCAGCGCATCTTCGCCGCCCGGGAGCCTGCCGCGTAATGGCCATCGAAGGACCGCTCCGCGAGCTCGGGATTCACGACGTCTTTCAGCTGCTCGACCTGAGCCGGAAGACCGGGTCGCTGCGCGTCACGTCGGCGCTTCGCGACAACGAAGGCGTGGTGTTCTTCCAGGCTGGCCGCGTCATCTCCGCGACCATCCGTACCAACCCGCATCCCCTCGGCGCGATGCTCGTGCGCGCCGGAAAGATCTCCGCCGAAGATCTCGAGCGCGCTCGTACGGCGCAGACGAATCGCACCGATAGGAAGCGTCTCGGCGAGCTGCTGGTCGAAGCGGGCTGCCTGACGTGGCGCGAGCTCGAGCGGCAGGTTCGTCTCCAGATCGAGACCGTCGTATTCGAGCTGATGTCGTGGCAGGAAGGCTTCTTCTCGTTCGTGGAGGGCGAAGGCTCGGATGCCGTCATGGACGGCATCGCGCGAATCTCCACGGAGTCGCTGTTGATGGAGGGCGCGCGTCGGATTGACGAGTGGGCGCGCATCGCACACCGGATTCCACACCTTGGCGTCGTGGCGGTGCTCGCGCCGATTGACGAGGACCACCCCTCGCTGCTGGACCTGCTGCCGAACGAGTGGGAGATGCTGGCGATGATCGATGGGCAGACCGATCTCCGCGGCATCGCGACCCGGCTTGGCCGGAGCGAGTTCGACGTGGCGAAGATCGCGTACGGCCTCCTGTCGACCGGGGTCATCGAGGTCCGTGCCGCCGAACAGTCGGTTCCGGCCGAGCCGCTCGCTGGGGACGATCCCGCGCCGCACATCGAGCGTGCGCGCGCTGCCTTGCGCGAGGGACGTCTCGAGGACGCGCTCACGTCGGCGATGTCCGCGACGCGCGCAGCGCCGACGCGTGCCGATGCGCTGCTGCTCGTCGCGCGGGCGTACATGCGCATGGAGCGCGAGGCGGACGCGCTCGACGCGCTGCGAGCCGCGGCGCAGCTCGAACCGCGCAACCCGGAGGTGCTGCTCGCCCTCGGCGCGACGGCGGCGCGCAGCGCCGGCATGGACCAGGCGATCCTGGCGTGGCAGCGGTATCTCCTGGAAGCCGGGGAGCGAGCCGGTGTGACACGCGTCCGTGAGATGCTGGACTGCGTCGTCCGGCTCCGTGCGCTTCTGAAGGGAGTGGATGATGGCTGACGAGATTCGCCGCCTCAGCGATGACCTCGCGCGCGATCCGTCGAGCCTCGTCTTCATGCCGCTCGCGGACGCGCTTCGTCGCGCCGGGCAGTTCGACGTCGCACTTCGCGTGGCCCTTCGCGGCCTCGACCGGCACCCGTACGTCGCGGATGCCCATGACGTCCTCGCACGCATTCACGCGGACCGCGGCGACTTGGAGCGAGCGGCGGATGAATGGGAGATGGCGCTGCGTCTGGACCCGTCGCACGGGCAAGCGCGGCTCGGACTCGGCTTCATCGACTATCGGCGTGGCGACTTCGAGAGCGCCGAGCGTCGGCTGTCGGCCGCCACGGACTCGGACGGTGGCGTTGCGACGGCGCTCTCGCACGTGCGGAGCGCGCTCGCGGCCAGGAGCGGCGGTAGCGTCCCCGCAGGATCACCATCGCACGCGCTCCTGCAGCCGACGTCCCCTCCGATTCCCGAGTTTCCGGCGCCAGACCTGTCCCGCGCCCGGCAGCTCTTCTCCCCGGTCCTTGACGACACCGATCAGACGGCACTCCTCGTGGACGGTGATGGGCTCGTGCTCGCCGGCTCGCATGTCGACGCAACGGGCAGCGACGTCTCGGAGATCGTGGCGGCGGAGCTCGCAGGCGTGAGTGGTGAAGCCGAGCGCGCGATGCGACATCTCGGACTCGGCGCATGGACGTCGCTGCTCGTCGAGGCCGACGGCGCGGTGATCGCGATGACCCCTGCGCCGCTCGGCAGTCTCGTGGTCGTGGCCGCCTCGCGGGAGACGCCCGTCGGGCTTGTCCGCCTGCTGCTCGACCGCGCGCTCACGCGAGCGCGTGACTGGCTCGCGAGGGTCGCGTGATGCGCACGCCGTACGCGGAGCTCCTCACGGTCCTGGCGCGCCACCGGGGCGTGCTTGGCAGCTTCGTCGTGTCCGAGCGAGACGGCATCGCCGTCGATTCGAACGTGCAGATCGGCGTTCAGGCCGAGGCCGTCGCGGCACTCGCGGCGTCGCTGCATCGCAAGGCGCGACTCGCCTGCGGCGCGGCCGGCGGCGGCAAGGTCACGTTCCTCCGGCTCGACGCGGAACGCGGCGGCATCTGTGCGGCCGGGCGCGATGACCTCGTGCTCGTGACGATCTCCGAGTCGCGGGCGAACATCGGCCTTCTGCGCGTCGAGATGATGCGTGCCGCGAAGGCGCTCACGTGACCGGTTGCCGATGAGGGCCGCGACCGCCGCGGTCGAGACGTGGGTCGAGGAGCCGCTCGCGCGGTTCATCGACGACGCGCGCGTTAGGCTCGTGCTCCTGCTCGAGTCGAGCGGACGCGTCCTTGCGCAGCACGGTTTCACGCGATCCGTCGACGTCATGTCTGCCTGCGCGCTCGCGGCCGCAATTCACGCGTCGGCCGCGGAGATCGGGCGGCAGCTCGACGGCGAGCCGTTCACCAGCCTCCATCACCACGGGCAGGCGCGCCAGATCTTTCTCGCTGAGCTACCGACCGCCCGCGGATCACACATCCTTCTCACCGTGTTCGATGATGCGACGTCGATTGGTCTCGTCCGGCTGTACTTCACGGAGCTGAGCAAGCGTCTCGCGGCACCGGCGCCCGCCCTTGCCGCGGCCACGCCGGCGCCGAGCTTCGTCGACTTCGAGTCCGACCTCAACCGCAACCTGGCGAAGTTGTTCGGCCGGATCTGACCCGCCTCCATGTCCCTCGTCAACTACGCCGCGCGCGAGATCACCTGCAAGATCGTCTACTACGGGCCGGGTCGGTCCGGGAAGACGACCAACCTGCACTACATCTACAACCAGGTGCCGCAGGATCGTCGCGGGTCGATGGTGTCGCTCGCGACGCAGACGGACCGCACCCTGTTCTTCGATTTCCTGCCCCTCGATCTCGGGAGCATCTCCGGATTCACGACACGCTTTCAGCTCTACACCGTGCCGGGGCAGGTCTACTACGCGGCGACCCGAAAGCTCGTGCTGCAGGGAGCGGATGGCGTCGTGTTCATTGCCGACAGCCAGCGTCGCCAGCTCGAGGAGAACGTGGAGAGCATGCAGGACCTGCACGCGAACCTGGCGGAGCAGGGCATTGACGCGCGCAGCGTGCCGCTCGTGATCCAGTACAACAAACAGGACCTGCCTCGCGAGCTCATCGTCGATGTCGATGAGCTCGACGATGCGCTCAACTTTCGCGGCGTTCCGTTTCACGCCGGCGACGCCCTCCGAGGGACCGGCGTCTTCGAGACGTTGCGAAGCATCTCGGAGCTCGTGCTGCGGCGGTTGAGTGGAGCGACCGCGCCTCGGGTGGCAGCAGGACGATGAGTGTCCTTCTGGATGGCCGATTTCGGTTCGACAACTACGTCGTCGGCGCGTCCAACCGCCTCGCGGTCGCAGCCGGCCGCGCCGTCGCGGAGTCGCCGGGCGCGAGCTACAACCCGCTGTTCATCTACAGCCCGTCCGGGTTGGGCAAGACGCACCTGATCGGCGCGATCGGGTTCGCCGCGAAGCAGCTGCAGCCCGAGCTCGTGGTCGAGTACGTCCCGCTCGACGACTTCGTCGACCGGCTGCACATCGCGATCTCGTCCGGCCATGCGGACGCCTTCAAGCAGCTCTACCAGCGCGTCGATCTCCTCCTCCTCGACGACGTGCAGTTCCTCACCGGACGGCGCGAGACCCAGAGCGAGATGCTCCGGATCTTCAACGCGCTGCAGGGCAGCGGACGCCAGATCGTGATGGCGAGCGACCGACCGCCCTCCGAGATCGCGGACGTCGATGAGCGGCTGGTGACGCGGCTGGCCGGCGGGCTGATCGTGGATATCAGCCTCCCCGAATACGAGACCCGCGTCGCGATCCTCCGCAGCAAATGTGCGGAGAGCGAGATGACGTTCGCGACCGGCGTGCTCGAGGAGCTCGCGAAGATGCCGTGCGGCAGCGTTCGCGAGCTGCAGGGGGCGCTCAACCGCCTCGCCGCCCACGCGGCGTTAGGCGATCGTCCCGTGACTCCGCAGAACGTCCGCGCGATCGTCGCTGGCGGGCGGGCGACGCCGGCGTTCGGACGCGCGGCACCTGCCGGCGACTCGAGCGACGAGTTCGCGGGCTTCCTCTCCGACATCTCCGTCGCCGTCGCGCAGCACGTCGAGGGCTGGCGGGTCCGGCTTGGCGAGCGCGTCGCGCACTGGCAGCGGAAGGGCTACTCCACGGCGATGCTCGACCGCGCGCTCGCACTCACCGAGGAAGCGGATGTGGACGCGCTCGATGCGGCGTTCGCGAGCGGCGTCGCCCGCCTCGAGCAGCTCGAGGCCCAGGCAGTCCTGCTCGACCCGCGACTCGCCGGCCTCGACGTCTTCCGGGACCCGGAGCGCGTTGCCGAGGCCGAAGCGCGCATCGAGCAGGCGATCGCGGCGCATGATCCGCCGCCGGCGCCGTGGCCGGCGTTCACCATCGAGACGCTCATTGCCGGAAAATCGAACCAGATGGCGCTGCGCGCCGCGGAAGCGTCAATCGAAGCGCCCGGCGCGCGCTACAATCCGCTGTTCGTGCACGGCGGCACCGGCGTCGGAAAGACGCACCTGGTGCATGCCGTCGGCAACGCCCTGCGCCGGAACGCCGCGCTCTCCGGCCCGGTGGCGTGTGTGAGTGGCTCGCAGTTCGTCGATGAGCTGATCGCCGCGCTGCAGGACGGCACGGTCGACCGGTGGCGCGCCCGGTACCGCGCGGCCGGCGCACTCATCGTCGACGATGTCCACGCGCTCGCCGGCAAGGAGCGCTCGCAGGAAGAGCTCTTCCACCTGTTCAACGCGCTGCACAGCGCCGGGCGCCAGTTGGTGCTCGCGAGCGATCGACCGCCGTCGGAGATCGGAGAGCTCGAGGCGCGCCTCCGCTCTCGTTTCGACGGCGGGCTCGTCGTCGCGATTCAGCCGCCCGACCGTGCGCTCCGTGAGGCGCTCTACGCGCGCATACTCGTCGACCGTGGCGCCGGCGCCGAACCCGGCGTGGCCGCGCTGCTCGCAGAGCTGCCCGTGTCGGGCGCCGCAGAAGTGGAATCGGTGGTCGATCGCGTGATGCACATGGCGCGCTCGTCAGGCGGCCACGTCACGATGTCGCTCGTGCGTCGCGAGCTGAACGCCGGTGGCGCAGCGACGCCCGTGTCCGTGCCGGCCATCGCGGACAAATCGTTCCTGGACGCCGAAAAGGTCGTGATGGAGTGGCCGGATCTCGATGGCCGAGTGATGGAGGAGCTGCGCTGATGGCGATCAAGGGAAGCCTCAAGGAGGCGAGCCTCCCCGACGTGCTGCAGCTCCTCTCCATGGGGAAGAAGAGTGGCTGTCTCAGCGTCAACCATCGACAGAGCTTCGGCTACATCTACTTCGACAAGGGGCGCATCTGTTACGCGTCGATCGTGAATCGGCGCGACCGGCTCGGCGACATCCTCGTGAAAAATGGCCTGATCACGCAGGCGCAGCTCGACGAAGCCGTGACTGGCCAGAATACGCAGCGCGATACCCGGCTCGGCGAAATTCTGGTCGAGCGCCAGTTCATCGCCCGCGAGGAATTGCACCGCTACATCCGCCTGCAGATCGAGGAGGCGGTGTACTACCTGTTCACCTGGAATCAGGGGACGTTCAACTTCGAGGCGGATGTCGCGCCCGACGGGCAGGATTTTCTCGTCTCCATCAATCCCGAGTCGCTGCTGCTCGAAGGCGCGCGGCGGGTGGACGAATGGAGCCTGATCGAGAAGAAGATCCCGAGCTTCGACCTGGTCTACGAGGTGGATCAACCGCGCCTCAAGGAGAGCGGTGTCGAGCTGACCGCCGAGCAGGAGACACTCGTCGGGCTCATCGATGGCAAACGAGACATCTCCGGTCTCGTCGATGAATCCGGGCTCGGCGACTTCGACGTGGGGAAGGCGCTGTACGGGCTCGTGACTGCGGGGTTCCTGCATCGCGTCGGGAAGACGAAGCCCGTCGAGGCACTCTCGACGGACGCGCGCGTCGCGGAGCATCGGAACCTCGGGGTCGCGTTCTACAAGGCCGGCATGTTCGACGAGGCGGTACGCGAGTTCCGTCGAGTGAACGAGCTTCGCCCGGGCGATGAGCTCGCGACGTTCTACGCGGGGCTCGTCCTGCTGCGGCAGAGCCGGTGGGAGGACGCGGTGACGCTGTTTCAGCAGATGGTCGTGCGACGCCCTGCCAGCGCCGGGGTCTATCACAACCTCGCGTACGCGCTCGAGAGACTCGGGCGCCATGACGAAGCTGCCGACGCGCTCGCGCAGGCGCTGCGGGTCGGCGGGAACGATCCGCGCACACAGCTCTCCGTGAGCGTGCTCGCGCTGCGCCGTGGCGAGATCGCGGAAGCCGACGCGGCCCTGACCGAGGCCGCAACGTTGTGGAACCGGAAGCAGAAGCCGGCAGCGTGGTACCACTACGCGGCGCTGACGGCCGCGCTCGCGAACGACATCGACCGCGCCATCAGTATCCTCTCCGACGGTGTCGCCGCGCACCCGCACTCGGCGGTCCTCCTGAACAACCTCGGCGTCGCATACGAGCGACGCGGCCGGTTTCCGGACGCCGCGATGGCGTTCGACCGAGGGACGCTCGAGGATGCGTCGCTCCCTCAGCTGCACAAGAATCTCGGTGACGGCTACTATCGGTCGGGACGGTACGACGAGGCGCTGGAGGCCTATCTGCGGGCCGTGAAGCACCGTCCGAATCTCGGCGCAGACGTGTATCTCAAGCTGGGCAACCTGCGCTATCGTCGTCAGGAGCGCGAAGAGGCGAACCGGTGCTGGAAGCGGGCGCTGGACCTCGAGCCGACGAACGCGATCGCGCGGACGAATCTGGAGACGTCGAGGCGGGCAGAATGATGGCGACGGGGCTGGACGATGCCGGGTTCATCGCGCTGACGGAGAAGATCGCGCGCGAGCGGTCGTTCGGCTGCGCCAGCTACAAGGAGAAGTGCCTCCGGCGACGCATTGCCGTCCGCATGCGTGCCCGGGGCGTGCACCGCTTTGCCGACTACGCGGCGCTCCTCGACCGCGACGCGGTGGAGTACGAGCGGCTCCTGGACACGCTGACGATCAACGTCACCAAACTGTTCCGGAACTGGTCGACGTTCGACGCACTGGCCCGGCAGGTCGTACCGATACTCTGGGAGGGGGCTGCGCGTCCCATACGTGGGTGGAGTGCCGGCTGCTCGTCAGGCGAGGAGGCGTACTCCCTCGGGATCCTGTTTCACCAGCACGCGGCGGCACGTGGCGAATCGGCTGATCCGTCTCGCGTGCAAGTCCTGGCATCGGACATCGATCGTGCGAGTCTGGATGCGGCCCGCCACGGACAGTTCGTGGAGGCAGCGTTCGCCGACACGCCGGCCGCTATCCGGCGCCGGTACTTCTCGGTACGACCGCCGTTCGAAGTCGTGCCTGAAATCCGGCCGCTGGTCACGTTCGAGCGGCGTGATCTCATCGTCGAGCCGCCGCCGAGCGGGATGCACCTCATTGCCTGTCGGAATGTGCTGATCTACTTCGACCGTATCACGCAGGAGAGCCTGTTCCAGCGGTTCTATGACGCGCTGGCCCCGGGTGGCTTTCTCGTGCTGGGTAAGGTCGAGACCTTGTTGGGCCCGACCCGCTCCCTCTTCTCCGCGGTCGATCCGCGTGAGCGCATCTTCCGACGCCGGTGATGGAACCTAACGTGAATCCCTCTGGCGTCACCGCGAGCAAGGCCCAGGAGATCCGGGTCAAGGTCGCCGACTATGCCGTCGCGACCGGTGACTCGATCATCTCGACGATCGGCTTGGGGTCGTGCGTGGCGATCATGCTTTACGATGGCTCGTCGCGCATTGGCGGGCTCGCGCACATCCTCCTGCCCAGCGAGGGCTTGTCGCTCGACAGCGAGAACCGGGCGAAGTTCCCCTCCACCGCCATCCCGATGCTGGTGGAGGAGATGCGGAAGCGCGGCGCGTGGGGACGGCCTATGGCGAAGATCGTCGGCGGCGCGAGCATGTTCGCCTCGCTGCTTCCGACCGGAGGCATCAACATGGGCGAGCGCAACGTCGAGGCGACCAAGCGCGTGCTCCGCCTGGCGGAGATTCCACTCGTCGCGTCGGACACGGGCGGCGATCATGGGCGCAGCGTCTACTTCCACCTGACCGACGGTCACGTGGTGGTGAAGTCGCTCAAGATGGGGGAGCGTGTCCTCTAGCCAACGCACTGTCCTGGTGGTCGACGACAGTGCGTTCATGCGAAAGTTGGTCAGCGAGATCCTGTCGACGAGCGGCGAGTTTCGCGTCGTCGGCACGGCCCGCCACGGGCTCGACGCGCTGAAGCAGATCCACGCGCTGGATCCCGAGATCGTCACGCTCGACATCGAGATGCCCGAGCTCGACGGACTCCAGGCGCTCGGCTACATCATGAGCGAGACGCCGCGCCCCGTTGTCATGCTCAGCGCCCTCGACTCGCCTAACGGCGGGGAGCTCACGATCCGCGCCCTGGAGCTCGGCGCCGTCGACTTCGTTCACAAACCGAGCGGCCCGGCTCGGGAGACGATCGATCTGCTCGGCGCGCGGCTGCTCGAAGCGCTGCGTGCGGCGTCCTGCGTCAATCTGCGTGGGGTGCCCGTGCTCGCGCGACCATCGCTCGTGGAGCAGGGGAGTCGTCACGCTCGGCCCGCTGCGGCGACGGCGGCTGTCGCCATTGCAGCGTCCACAGGCGGCCCGCGCGCTCTCGCCGAGGTGGTTCCGCACCTGCCGGCAAGGCTCGACGCGGCGGTGCTCGTCGTGCAGCACATGCCTGCCGGCTTCACCGCGAGCCTCGCCTCGCGTCTGGATGCAATGAGCCGGTTGCCTGTCTGTGAGGCGCGTCACGGGGATCGGATCGAGCACGGCCGCGTATACGTCGCGCCAGGCGGCTTCCACATGCGCGTCGCGGAGGCTGGCGGCGCACCGATCATCGCGCTGGAACAGACTCCGCCGATCTGGGGAGTCCGACCCTCCGCCGACCCGCTGTTTCGCTCCGCGGCGCAACATTTCGGCGCGTCGCTGGTGGGCGTCGTGCTGACCGGAATGGGACGCGACGGCGCGGAGGGCTTGCGGGCGATCCGCGATCGCGGCGGCTTCGCGATCGTGCAGGACAGGGAGACGTCGATCGTGTACGGCATGCCCCAGGCGGCCTTCTCGACGGCCGGCGCGGATCGCATGGTCCCGCTCGCCGGGATCGCTGATGAGATCGCCGCGGCCGTGTCGCGCCCACGCTCGATTGTGGCCTAGCTCACAGTCCCATCGG
>Ga0068861_100003068_pt1 | contig 11029 bp, 5 predicted proteins | sample KBSSwiS42_FD_66593 | JGI IMG/M metagenome (GOLD analysis project Ga0068861, IMG submission 66593) | Switchgrass rhizosphere microbial communities from Kellogg Biological Station, Michigan, USA - KBS Switchgrass S4-2 | ecosystem: Host-associated > Plants > Roots > Rhizosphere > Soil ...
CCCCGTTGTGATCCCCCCGTTGTGATCCCCCCGTTGTGATCCCCCCGTTGTCCCCCCTTGGTTGGTTGATCCCCAAGTGGTCCCATTTGTAGGCCCAGATTCCAGGGAATGATTCGCCGATAACACACGCGAGGCTCCGAACATGAATCATCTGAAGCTTTCTTACGCAGCCGTTTCAACGCTCCTTTCGGGCGCGTTCGTGGCCAGCTCTATCGTTGTGTCCAGCGCTGCCTTTGCGCAAGCGCCGGTGGCGCCGCCCGACCCTGCCGCCCCTCCCGCGCCCGTCGCCGGAGACCCATCGCCGCCCGCTCCGGCGCCCGATCCAGGGCCGCCGGCGGCTCTGGCCCCGGCACCCGAGCCGCCCAAGCCTGCCGCGCCGACCCCGGTACCGGTGGTCTCGAAGTGGAAGGCCACCCTGTACGGCTTCGCCGAGTTCAACATCATGCACGACTCGACGCAGAGCTTTCCCGAGTCGGTCGGGGCCACCCTGGTTGCGCGCAAGGGCTCGTACGCGTACGAGCACAGCCGCACGCAGTTTACGGCCCGCAACTCGCGCTTCGGCATCCGCGTCAACGCGCCCGACTACGGGGAGGTCAAGACCACGGCCGTTCTGGAGCTCGACTTCTTCGGCCTGCAGCCGCCCGTCAGCTCGGCCTCGACGGTGAGCAACGGCACGTTCCGGATGCGCCAGGCCAACATCAAGCTCGAGACCCCTTACGTCGATATCCTCGCCGGCCAGACCTACCACGTGTTCGGGACGCAGCCCTTCTTCTCGCCGATGTCCGTGTCCTTCTTCCCGGTGATGAACCAGGTGTTCGGGCGCCAGCCCCAGCTGCGCATCAGCAAGACCATCAAGACCGAGCCGGTGAACGCCGTGATTGACGTGGCGGCCGTCAAGCCACCGCAAATCAACTCTGCGGTACCCGATTTTCAGGGCAGCCTGCGTCTCGGCCTCAATGGCTGGAAGGGCGTCCATACGCTCGGCGCTTCCGGCTATACGCTCGATCCGCTGAGCGTCGCGGTGTCTGGCATCGTCCGGAAGCTCAAGGTCCAGGAGCTCTCTGCTGCCCCGGCCGACTACAACTCCAAGACGGGCTACGGCATCTCTGCCGGCGCGATGATTCCGGTCATTCCGGCGACCAGCCTGGACGACATGGCGAATGCCCTGACGCTCACCGGGACCTACTTCTCCGGAACCGGCATCGCTGACCAACTCGGCGTCGCGAATGGCGTTCCGTACCCGATGGTGGCGAACGCCGCTGGCATGATGGTCCCGTTCGCGCCGGACATCGATCCAGGCATCGTGACCTACGACATCAACGGCGAGCTTCAGACCATCAACTGGAAGGGGTTCATGGTCGGCGCCCAGTACTACCTGCCGCCGTCGGGCCACATGCAGCTCGCGGCCAACCTCACCCAGGGTGAGGCGGACCAGCTGACCGCGGACAAGGGCTGGGGCGCGTTCACGACCTTCTTCCGCAAGTCGCGCTACATCGACGTCAATTTCTTCATCGACATCGTCGCGTCCTTCCGCGTCGGGCTTTCCTACCAGAACTCGCAGCAGACCTACGCCGACAATCAAAAGGTCACCAATAACCGCTACGAGGCGGCCTTCTACTGCGTGTTCTGAGAACGATCGCGTTTTCCTGATAAATTCAGCCAGCAACCCCTGTCTGCGGAGCCTTTGGAACCATGCACATGTCAGTAGCCCTTCCCAGCCAGGGGTCAGCCGCCCCGCGATCGGGCCGTTTTGCTGCCTGGTGCGGCGCGCTCGCCCTCTCGTTCCTGACCTTGCCCGCGTGCAAGAGCGAGCCCAAGACTGACGCGCCGGCCTCGACGACCGCCGCTGCGACGCCGACGCCGAAGGCAGCGCCCGTCACCATCAACGTCGTGGACGTGGGCGGCGCGCTCACGCTGCTGCAGGACGCGATCGAGGGGTTTCGCACCAAGAACCCTGGAGCGGTGGAGAAGTTCAACTTCACCAAGGCCCCCGCTCCCGAGCTGCCCGGCAAGCTGAAGGCCATGCAGGAGGCCGGCCGCAGCGACATCGAGCTGGTGCTGGGCGGCATGGATATCCTGTCCGCAGGCATCGATCAGGGGCTCTGGACGGCGATCTTGCCGGATCACGCGGCCAAGTTCCCCAAGGTGCCCGGCAACTACCTGCCGCAAGCGCAGGAGATGCAGAAGCTGGCGAAGAACCAGGCGCTGGCCGTGGTCTTCATGCCCGCGGGTCCCTTGCTCGAGTACAACCCGGAGAAGGTGACGACCCCACCCAGCACGCCGGCGGAGTTGCTCGCCTGGTGCAAGGCGCACCCCAAGCGCTTCATCTATGCCCGGCCCGCCAACTCGGGGCCAGCGCGTACGTTCTTGATGGGGCTGCCCTACTTGCTGGGCGACAAGGATCCGAAGAATCCCACCACCGGCTGGGACAAGACCTGGGCCTTCCTGAAGGACCTCGGGACGTGCGTCGAGTACTACCCGGGCGGCACGGGCGCCACGATGAAGGAGTTCGGCGAGGGGTCGCGCGACATGACCGTGACGGTGACGGGTTGGGACCTGAATCCGCGCGCGCTCGGCACCGTGCCCAAGGCCTACAAGGTGGCCGCGTTCAAGAACATGACCTGGGTCAACGACACTCAGTTCTTGATGGTGCCGAAGGGCGTCAGCGCGGAAAAGCTGAGTGTCGTTCTGGATCTGATGGGCTTTTTGCTCGAGCCCGCGCAGCAGGCGCTCACCTACGACAAGGGCTACTTTTACCCCGGCCCCGCGGTGAAGGACGTGCCGCTCTCGATGGCGCCGGCAGAGAGCCAGGCCGTGATCAAGGAGTTTGGGCGGCCGGAATATGATGGCTGGATCGCCAACAATCCGCACACTCAACCTCTGGAAGCCAAGATGCTCGTCGAGGCGTTCAAGCGCTGGGACGAAGAGATCGGCGCCAAGGTTCAGAAGTAGCCGCTTTTTTTTCGAGCCGGCTCTTTTTCGAGCGAGCTCTTTTTTTGAGCGAGACGTGGCGATTCAGGGCATTTAGTCCGGCATGGACTTCGCTGAGCTACGGCTCGATGCGGTCAGCCGCCACTTTTCTAGCGCAGGCGGCGATCAGGTAGCGCTCAACCGGCTTTCGCTGCGCGTTCAGCGGGGCGAGTTTATCGCGCTGCTGGGCCCTTCCGGCTGCGGAAAGTCGACGGCGCTGAACTGCGTCGCGGGGCTGCTCACGCTGTCGGGCGGCAGCATCCACCTGGACACGCAGCGCATCGATCTCATGCCGACGGAGCGCCGCGGCTTCGGCATGGTGTTTCAGAACTACGCACTGTTTCCGCACATGAGCGTGCGCAAGAACGTCGCCTTTGGGCTGAAGATGCGCCGCGTACCCGACGGGGAGATCCAGCGCCGCGTAGAGACGGCCCTGCGCCTCGTGCAGCTCCAGGGTCACGAGGACAAGCTGCCGGGGCAGCTCTCGGGCGGGCAGCAGCAGCGCGTCGCCATCGCCCGCGCCGTCGTGGTGGAGCCGCCGCTGGTCCTGATGGACGAGCCACTGTCGAACCTGGATGCCAAGCTGCGGCTGGAGATGCGAGCGGAGATTCGCCGCATCCATCGTCAACTCGGCCGCACCACGCTCTACGTCACGCACGATCAGGACGAGGCGCTTTCGCTCGCGGATCGCATCGTGGTGATGAGCCACGGGGTCGCGCAGCAGGTGGCGGCGCCCCAGGTCGTGTACTCTCGGCCGGCGAATCTGCTGGTGGCGCGCTTCATGGGCTACCGCAACGTGCTCGCGGTCGAGATCGAAGAGCTGGAGGGCGCCCGCGCGCGCCTGCGCGGGCCCGGTGCGCAGCTGTCGGGCACGGTCGTGCAGGCATTCAAGGGTCGGCGGGCGTTCGCCGCGATGCGGCCCGACGACATGGCGCTGGTGAGCGCCGGCGCTCCGCAGGCTCTGCCGGGAACGGTGAGCAGCGTCGAGTACTGTGGGCGCGATTCGCTGATCGAGGTGAGCGCCGAGAGCGGAGATACACTCTTCCTGCGCAGCACCGAGGCGGTCCAGCCCGGCGATCGCGTGCACATCGCGGCGTCCGTGGAGCGAGTGCTCGTCTATTCCGCCGATGAGGCTGTCAACTAGGCGGGATGAACTGGCCTGTGACCAAGTCTATGACCAAGTCTATAGCCAGGAGCTCGGACAGTGGTGACTAGCCTGCCGATGACAGAGCCGGCGAGCGCCCCGGTCGTGGGGCGTCAGCGCCCTGTGTTCGATCCCATCTTGTGGCTCGTCGCGCCCGCGGCGCTGTTTCTGCTGTCGCTCTTCATCTATCCGTTCCTGTACGGGTTGGTGCTGTCGTTTCAGCCCCGCACTGGCGGTTGGCTCGCCAACTACCTGACGTTCTTCAGCACGGAGAACCTCTGGCGCACCATCTTCACGACCCTCGACCTGGCGCTGCCCGCGACGCTGATCAACGTCGGCCTGGCGTTGCCCATCGCCTACAAGCTGCGCGTCAAGTCCCGTTACCAGCGCTGGGTGACCACGATCCTGGTCGTGCCCATCGCGCTCGGCACGGTCTTGATCGCCGAGGGCATGCTCACCTACTTTGGGCCGCGCGGGTGGCTGGCGCAGACGCTGAGCGCGCTGCACCTGTATGACGGGACGATCCGGCTCACGCACAACTACTGGGGTGTGCTGATCTCGCTTGCGATCTCCGGGTTCCCGTTCGTGTTCCTGCTGATGCTCTCGTACATCAGCGGCATCGACCCGGGCCTGGCGCGCGCCGCAGCCACGCTCGGCGCGAGCCCGTGGCAGCAATTCCGGCGCATCTATTTGCCGCTGGTGGTGCCCGGCCTGTCCATCGCCTTCTGTCTGGCCTTCGTGCAGGCCTTCTCCGTCTTTCCCTCTGCGGTGTTGCTCGGCGCTCCTGCCGGTCCGACACGCGTCATCTCCATCGCGGCGTATGAAGCCGCCTTCGAACGCTACGACTACTCGCTGGCCTCCAGCATCGCGATGATCATGGGCTTCTCTCAGCTCGCGATCGTCGGGCTGGTGTTCGGGGCGCGCCGGTTGTTCTATCGCGGCCCGGTGGTGCTCGGCGGGGCGATGGCGAGCTCGGGCGCTGCGCCCCACGACCCGACCTGGTACGAGCGAGCCTGGTCGGCAGTGGTCGCGGTCGTGGTGAGCTTCTTCCTGCTGAATATCGCGCTCATGTGTCTGACCGTTCTGGTCAATTCCGTCGGTTCGCGCTGGCTCGGCAGCTGGCTGCCCGACAGCTGGACCAGCAGCTGGTATTTCGAGGCCTGGAAGGAGTTCGCGCTCGGGGACGTGCTCTGGGTCACGATCAAGGTCGTGCTGGCGGTGGTATTTTTGTCGATCCTGATCGGCGTACCCGCTGCCTATGCGCTGGCTCGCAAGGATTTTGTGGGCAAGCGCGCGTTGATGCTGCTGTTCTTGTTGCCGCTCATGGTGCCGCCCATCACCTACGGCATTCCGCTCGCGACCGTGATGTACCGCGCGCACCTGGCCGGCACGATCAACGGCGTCATCCTGTCCAATTTGATCCCGGCGCTGCCCTTCGTGATCCTGGTGATGGTGCCCTTCATCGAGCAGATCGACCCCCGCCTCGAGGCGGCGGCGCGGGTGCTGGGCGCCTCCACGGGATCCGTCTTCTGGCACATCCTCACGCCCTTGCTGGCGCCGGGCATTCTGGCCGCCTCGCTGCTGGTGATGGTCCGCACCATTGCGATGTTCGAGCTCACATTTCTGACTGCCGGCTCGGACTCGCAGACGCTGGTGGTGGCGCTCTACTATGCGGTCTTTGCTGCCGGCGTACGCGCATCGCAGTCGGTGGACGCGATGGCCATGGTCTACATGACCTTCACGCTGCTCTGGCTGCTCGTGGCGCTGCAGTTCGTGAACCCGACCCAGCTCGTTTCGCGTGTTCGTGAGGCACCGCGCGAGTAAAAGTCGAGTGTGGCTGCAGCTTGCTGCCCGGAGTCGAGGCCCTTCGCCTCAGTCTCGGCGTCAACGCTTTAGCTAGTCACGGCAGGGGCACAGACGATAGACTCGGGGTTCGCTGCTCTCTTGGCGAGCTGGAAACGCTCGGCTCCTGCCTGTGGTGCCTCGGCGCAGGGAAGGAAAAAATCAGCATGTCTCACACTCGTCTTCGGCTGGGCAGCGGCGGCTTGGTCTGCGGCACCGCGCTGGTGCGCGCCCTGAGCGCGCTCGGTCCGCTCGCGCTCGCGCTGCTGGCGGGCCCAGGGCTGACCGGCTGCGGGGATTCACGCGACTCGAGCGCGCAGACCGGAACGGAAATGCCGAGCACACGAGCGCCGAGCGCGGACGCACCGAGCACGGGTCGCTACGTGACGACGACCCCTCTGGCGCAGAGCTTTCCTCTGGTCGAAGGCGGGCTAGCAGCCCCCATCGTGGTGAGCTCCGGCGACTACCCGGGCGTGGTCCGAGTGGTCGACGATCTGTCGACAGACATCGCCCGCGTCACACAGGTGACGCCCCGCATCGTGTCGGACACGGTGCCGCAGGAGCGCGAGCTGATCCTGGTCGGCACGATCGGCAAGAGCCCGCTCGTCGATCAGCTGGTGAGCGATGGCAAGCTCTACGTCGACGATATCCGCGGGCGCTGGGAGACGTCGCTCTTGCAGGTGGTCGAAAATCCGTTCCCCGGAGTCGAGCGCGCGTTCGTGATCGCCGGCAGCGATCAGCGGGGCACCATTTTCGGCGCTTACGATGTGTCGAGCCAGATCGGTGTCTCGCCCTGGTACTTTTGGGACGACGTGCCCGCGCCGCAAGAGAGCGCGCTCTATGTCTCGCCCGGGCGCTTCTCCCAGGGCACGCCGGCCGTGAAATACCGCGGCTTCTTCATCAATGACGAGAATCCGTCGCTCGGCAACTGGGTGCCGGGCAGGTTCGGGCCGCCGCCGAACGCGGCCGTGTCGTGGGGCTTCAACCACAAGTTCTACGCGCAGGTTTACGAGGTGCTGCTGCGCCTGAAGGCCAACTACCTGTGGCCCGCTGTCTGGGGCCGCTCGCTCTTCGATGACGACCCGGAGAACCAGGCGCTGGCGGCCGCGTACGGTGTAGTGATGGGCACCTCCCACGAGGCGCCGATGATGCGGGCTCAGGACGAGTGGAACCGCTACGGTAAGACCAGCGGCCCCTACGGTGGCACCGGGGAGTTCAGCTTCGTGCGCAACCAGGCCGCACTCGAACCCTACTGGGCCGACAGCATCCGACGCATGGGCGACTACGAAAGCATCGTCACCGTCGGCATGCGCGGCAACGGCGACACCGGCCTCCAGGACGCTGCCGGCACCGAGTTGATGACTCGCATCGTCGACACGGAGCGCAAGATCCTGGGCGACGTCACCGGCAAGGACGTGACGCAGATCCCCCAGGTCTGGACCCTGTACAAGGAAGTCCAGCAATACTGGGACGACGGCATGCGCGCACCTGATGACGTGACCATCAACTGGTGCGACGACAACTGGGGCAACATGCGCGAGTTGCCCGATCTGGCCGACGCGCCGCGCAGCGGCGGCTACGGCATCTACTATCACTTCGACTACGTGGGCGGCCCCCGCAACTACAAGTGGAACGACACGAGCCCCTTGCCGAACGTGTGGGAGCAGCTCCACCTCGCCTATGACTACGGCGTCAAGCAGCTGTGGGTGGTCAACGTTGGGGACCTGAAGAACAACGAGCATCCGCTGCAGTTCTTCCTCGACTACGCCTGGAGCCCCGAGCGCCTGCCGATCGACAGCCTGATGGACTGGGAGCGGCGCTGGGCCGAGCAGCAATTTGGCTCGGAGCTGGCGCCGGACATCGCCAACGTGCTGAGCCACTACGGGCAGCTGCAGTCGCGGCGCAAGCCGGAGCTGTTGAATCGTGTGATCAGCCTCGACAGCAGCAAGAACATCAGCACCACCGATAGCGCGGTCGTGTACGCCGACGGCAGCCCGTTCAGCCTGACCAACTACAACGAAGCCGAACGAGTCAACGCCGAATGGCAGGACCTGGCGGTCGAGGCACAGCGCATCAATGACGCGCTGCCGCAAGAGCGGCGGGACGCCTACTACCAGCTGGTGCTGTACGAGGTGAAGTCCACCGCCAACCTGTACGACCTGCGTCTGGCGCAGTTCAAGAACCTGTTGCACGGTGCCCAGGGCCGCGCCTCCACCAACGCGTTCTCCGCGCTCGCACAGGATCGCTTCGCCAGCGACCGGGCGATGTCGGACTACTACAACAACACGCTGGCGGGCGGGAAGTGGCAGGGCTTTCAGGCCCAGGCCAAGCTCGGCTACGGCGGCCCGTACGCGAACTCGAGCTGGCAGGAGCCGAACATCCCCGATTTCATCTGGCCGACGCTGATGCAGATGGACATGCCGGCGGACGCGGACATGGGCGTCGCCATCGCTGGCTCGGATAAGTTCTGGCCCGCCGAGCCCTCCGCTGCCGTCTTGCCGGAGTTCAGTCCGTATCAGACGGCGCCGTCGCAATACCTCGAGGTGTTCAACCGCGGCCTGGGCTCGTTCGCGTATCAGATCACGCCCGACGTCCCCTGGCTCCACGCCACGCCCGCTCAGGGCATGATGGTGGACGAGGTGCGCTCCACGCTCAGCGTCGATTGGGCTCAGGCGCCCGTGGGCAGCACGCGAGTTCCGATCACGGTCTCTGGTCCAAACGGTGCCAGCGTCGTGGTCGAGGCCGTGGTGAACAATCCGGGCCGACCGCTCGACGAGCTGCGTGGCTTCGTGGAGAGCAACGGCTACGTCTCGATCGAGGCCGGGCACTGGGATCGCGTCATCAATCGCGAAGACGTCACCTGGAAGCTCCTGCCGGGGATCGGTCGGACGGGAGACGGCGTCACGCCGTTCCCCGTCACGGCGGCGAGACAAACGCCGGGAGGGGAGAGCCCGCGCATCGAGTACAACCTGCACACCTTCACGAGCGGCCCCGTGCGGGTGTGGGCGTATCTCTCACCGCGAAACAACGTGCTGCACAGCGACGGCTTGAAGTACGCGGTTTCGATTGACGACGCGGAGCCCCAGATCGTCAACGTCACCACTGCGCTGAATGGCATTCCGACGAACCGCTCGTGGGAGCGAAACACGTCAGACAACGTCAATCTGACCTCCACCGAGCACGTGCTCGCGAGCCCGGGCGAGCATACGCTCAAGTTCTGGATGGTCGATCCGACGGTGGTGCTGCAGAAGCTGGTGGTCGATACCGGTGGCCTCCGCCCCAGCTATCTGGGCCCGCCCGAGAGCGCGCGCGGCGCGAGCTCGATCGACGCTCGGCTGCGGTAGAAGGGGCTGCGGTAGAAGGGGCTGCGCTAGCAGGGGCTGCGCTGGAAAACGGCTGCGTCCGCGTCGAGCGAGCAGCTCGGAGCAAGCAGCTGCTACGAAGAATGTTTAGTTTCTTCGTGGCAGCCCCAACGGCTTGACAGTGTTCGCGCGGCGAACGAGTCTTTCGGCCCTGGCCTTTTCGGCGATCCCGCGCGCACTCGCCGTGGGGGGGCGGAAGCGCCAACATTGGAGGAGATCATGAGACGACTCGTGTCAAGCTGGCTTTCGCTGGCGTGCATGTCCGGTCTGGCAGCGTGCAAGGCGACGGAGCCGCCAAAGAACGACCCCGTCAGCAAGGGCTTGGCGGCCGTCGGTGGCGCAGACGTGCTGGGGGCGGCCAAGACGTTCCTGATCAAGGGTACGGTCAAGCAATGGGAACCGGAGCAATCCGTCGTACCCGACGGTGAGCCGCGCTTTGCCAACGAGTCGACGTTCAGCATGCTCGCCGACGTGGCGGCGGGGACCACTCGCACCGACTGGGAGCGCAAGTACGCGTACCCCACGCCGCGTACCTACACCTATAGCGAGATTGTCACGCCCAGCGCGGGTTACGTGCAGGGCATCGACGCCTCGGCCCGCAACAAGCAAGACCTCGACTCGAACCCGCCCGCTCACAGCATGTCGGGGTTACGGCTCGCCGCCACGCAACGCGAGGCAGCGCGCACGTCGCCGCTGTTGCTGCTCACGATGGCCAATAGCCGCGAGAAGGTCGCGGCGGTCCCGGACGTGACGGTCGCGGGCGTGGCCTACCCGGCGGTAGAGTACAAGCTCGGCGATCAGGCCCTGACGGTGCTCTTTGATCCGCAGTCGGGCTTGCCCGCACGCGTCCGCACGCTGGACTACGACAACGTCTGGGGAGACGTGAGCTACGACCTCGTGCTCGCCGACTGGCGCGCCGCGGACAAGTTGCAGATCCCCGGCACGCGCAGGTACGAGCTGAACGGCAAGACGGTGGCGGAAATCCAGATCAACGACATCCAGACCAACGCGCCGGTGCCCGCCGATCGCGTGACCATTCCGCCGGCGTTGCTGGCCACCGCCGCCAAGCCCGCTGCGGGCAAGGTGCCCTATCAGTGGGTGTTGCGCCGCCAGTTCATCGGCACCTACCTGGACTCGGACGACCAGAGCTTCGATACGCGTGCCGCCACGCCCGGCTTCAAGCTGTCCGAGGTGGCGCAGGGCGTGCAACAGGTGGTGGGCGGCACTCACAACAGCCTGCTCATCGAGATGAAAGATCACGTGATCGCGTTCGACGCGCCCATCTCGGATATGCAGTCCAACTGGACGCTGGCCGCCGCCAAGGAAAAGTTCCCGAACAAGCCGGTCAAGTTCCTGGTGCTGACCCACCATCACATGGACCACACGGGCGGGCTGCGGGCATACGCCGCGCAGGGCGCCACGATCCTCGTCGCCAAGGGCAGCGCCGACCACTTCCGCAAGGTGCTGGCCGCGCCGTTCACGCGCAACCCGAGCCTCAGCCCCCAGGATCTGACCGCCACGCCGATCGTCGAGGTGGACGGTCGCCAGGTGCTCACGGATGGCACGCGCGAGGTGACGCTGCAGGTGCTCGACAACCCGCATGCCCACGGCATGATGGTGGGCTACATCGCTGACGCCAACCTGGGTTGGGTGACAGACCTCTGGAGCCCGGGCCGCGACCCTCTGCCGGAAAAATTGAACCCGAATCAGG
>Ga0068861_100003072_pt1 | contig 11027 bp, 10 predicted proteins | sample KBSSwiS42_FD_66593 | JGI IMG/M metagenome (GOLD analysis project Ga0068861, IMG submission 66593) | Switchgrass rhizosphere microbial communities from Kellogg Biological Station, Michigan, USA - KBS Switchgrass S4-2 | ecosystem: Host-associated > Plants > Roots > Rhizosphere > Soil ...
GGTCCGGCTGCACAACTACCACGAAGCTCCGCGCCTCGACGACATCGCCGAGCCGACGATCACCAACCCGCACGACGTCGTCGTGCGCGTCGCGGGCGGCGGGCTGTGCCGCACCGACGTGCACATCCGCGACGGCTGGTTCGCACCCGCCGTGCCGACGGAGCTGCCGTTGACGCTGGGCCACGAGACCACCGGCTGGGTGCGGGAGGTGGGATCGGCCGTCGAGAACGTCGTGGTCGGTGACCCCGTGATCTGCCACCCGCAGCAGTCGTGCGGGCTGTGCCCGGCCTGCCGGATCGGCGACGACATGCGCTGCGCCCGCGGCCTGTCGTTCACCGGGCTCACGCGCGCGGGCGGGTTCGCCGACCTCATGAAGCTTTCCGACCGCGGCGTGCTGCGGCTGCCCGCCGCGCTCGACCCCGTGGACATGGCCCCGCACGCCGACGCGGGCCTGACCGTGATGCACGTCGTGCGCAAGGCGGTGCCGCTGCTCGGGCCCGGCACGCGCGTCGTCGTGGTGGGCGTCGGCGGGCTGGGCCACATCGGGGTGCAGTGCCTTCGCGCGCTGACCGCGGCCGAGGTGATCGCGGTCGACCCCGACCCGGAGGCGTTGAAGCTCGCCACCGACTGCGGCGCCCACCACGCGGTCGACTCGGCCGACCGGGTGCCCGACCTCACCGGTGGGGCGGGCGCCGAAGCCGTGATCGACTTCGTCGGTGAGGGGGACGCGGTGGGGTCGTCGCTGGGCATGGTCCGGGCCCGTGGCACGTACTTCATCGTGGGATACGGCGGCGAGCTGCGGGTGCCCACGTTCAACCTCGTCCTGCCGGAGATCAGCGTGGTGGGCAACGCCGTCGGCACGCACGACGACCTGCGTGAGCTGGTCGCGCTGGCCGCGTCGGGCGCGGTCGGCCTGCGCACCCGCCGCTACCCGCTGAGCGCCTTCGCCGAGGCGATCGCCGACCTGGAGCAGGGCCGGATGCACGGGCGCGGAGTGCTCGTTCCGGAGTAGACAAATGCGGCGCCGGACCAGGACGCTGGCCGGATGCTGCGGGTCCTTGGCCCGGTCGAGGTGGTCGGGCCGGACGGCGTCGTACCGCTGGGCGGCGCCAAGGAGCGCTGCCTCCTCGCGGTGCTGGCGGTGAACGCGGGCGCGGTCGTCGCCGAGGACCGGCTCGTGGACGCGCTCTGGGACGGATCGCCGCCGCGCACGGCGACCAAGACGCTGCAGAACTACGTGCTCCGGCTGCGCAGGCGGCTGGGCGCCACGGCGATCCGCACCCGTGCACCCGGGTACGTGCTGGACGGAACCGCCACAGACGTCGGGCGCGCCGAGGAGCTGATCGCCGAGGGACGTCGGGCCGCGGCCGCCGGGGATCACGAAGCCGCGATCGCCGGGTTCGACGAGGCACTGGCGCTGTGGCGGGGGCCTGCGCTGGTCGAGTTCGCCGATCGGCAGTTCGCCCGGGCCGAGGCCGCCCGGCTGGACGAGCTGCGCGGGGCCGTCGCCGAGGACCGGATCGCCGCGATGCTGGCACACGGGCGGCACCACGAGGCCGTCGCCGCCTGCGAGACGCTCGTGGACGCCCGCCCGCTGCGGGAACGCCGCTGGGCCCAGCTCATGGTGGCGCTGTACCGCGACGGCAGGCAGGCCGAAGCGCTGGCCGCCTGCCGACGGCTGCGCGCGGTCCTCGCCGACCAGCTCGGGGTCGACCCGGGGCCGGAGGTGCAGGCGGTGCACGCCGCGATACTGGCCGGGGACCCGGCGCTCGTGGGTGGCGCGGTGCGCTCGGCCGGGGCGTGCTTCGGCCGCGAGCGCGAGCTCGGCACGCTGCTCGGCCACCTCGCCGACGCGACCGCCGGGCGTGGCCGTCTCACGCTCCTGGCGGGTGAGCCCGGGATCGGGAAGACGCGCCTGCTCACCGAGCTGACCGTCGAGGCCGCGCGACGCGGAGCGCAGGTGTTGTCGGGGCGGACCTTCGACGGGGCAGGCGCCCTGCCGTTCCACCCCTTCACCGAGGCGCTCGACGCCTACGCCGCCCATCCGGCCGTCGACCTCCTCGTCCACCCTCCCGCGTCGTCCCTGCGCGCCGACGAGCTGCGCTCACGGCTGCTCGACGGCGTCGCCCGCTTCCTCGTCGACCGGGCGGCGGCCGCACCCGTCGTGCTGACCGTGGACGACCTGCACTGGGCCGACGACGGCACCGTGGCCATGCTGCGGCACATCGCGCGCAACGCGGCGGGGCGACGGCTCCTCGTCGTCGGGACGTACCGGCCGGGCGAGGAGTCCGACGCGTTCGCCGACGCGTTGGGCGCGCTGCGCAGCGAGACGGAGTGCAGCGTGCTCCGGCTGGTCGGGCTCGACCGGCGGGCGGTCGAGCAGCTGGTGGCCGCGACCGCGGGTGCTCCGCTCGCGGCCGACCTCGTGACCGCGGTGTGGGCCGAGACCGACGGCAACCCGTTCTTCGCCCGTGAGGTCGTGGCCCACCTCCGCGAGGACGGAGGGCTCGCCGCGGACGCCGACGGACGACTGCGCGCCGTGCTGCCGCTCGCTGTGGTGCCGGAGGGCGTGCGGCAGGTCATCGCCCGCCGCCGTCGCCGCCTGTCCGCGGCCGCGAACCGGCTGCTCGACGCCGCAGCGGGGATCGAGGGCCCGTTCCTCTACGAGCCGGTCCGCGCGGCCGCCGGGCTCTCGGACGCCGATGCGCTCGCGGCGTTGGACGACGTGCTGGCCGCGGGGCTCGTCGCGCCGGACGCGGCGCCCGATCGCTACGCCTTCACCCACGCACTGGTCCGCGGCGCCGTCCACCACGGGCTCAACCCGTCGCGGCGGCTGCGACTGCACCGCGACCTCGCTGCGGCGTTGGCCGACGCCCGTGCGGCGGGCGCGCCCGTCAGCGCCTCGGAGATCGCCGTGCAGTACCACAGGGCCGTCCCGCTGCCCGGCGTCGACGCGGGCGTCGGACCCGCGTTGGAAGCGGCCGAGCTGGCCCGCGCCACCGGGGCGCACGACCAGGAGGTCACGTTCCTGCGCATCGCCGACGACGTCCTGCCGCCCGCCGACGACCGACGCGCCGACCTGCGGGGCCGCCTCGCCGTGGCACTGGCCTGGTCGCTGCGCTTCGACGAGGCCGTCGCCATCGCGCGCGGCGCTGCGCAGGCGGTCATCGCCGAGGTGGCGACGATCCTGGCCACCGCCGGCAGCAACCGGCAAGCGTGGGAGCTCGCCCCGGTCGGGCTCGGTGCCGCGGGCGACGACCCGGTCGACTGGGCCGCGCTGACCCTCCTCGACCTCGACCGCCGGGAGGCCGCCGACCCCGAGCACCCCGGCATGCCGCTGGACCGGCCGGGCCGCCGCGAGGCGCTGCAGGTCCTGCACGAGTCCGGCGGGCTCGCGGGTCGCGGTGACCTCGCGCGGTACGCGGTCGCCGCGGTCCACGGCTCCCGCGAACGCGTTCCGGCCGCGGCCGCCGCCGACCCGACCGTCGCCGCGTTCCTGGTCGGCGACTACGCCGCCGCGGTACCGCTGTTCCTCCGCGACGCGGAGTCCGCCGAAGCCCGCGGGCAGCTCGCGCTGGCCGTCTACGCCCGGGCGGGCGCGGCCCGGTGCCAGATCGCGTTGGGCGAGCTGGTCGAGGGCGTGGCGACGCTCGAACAGACCCGCGCGTTGCTCGCTCGGCTGCCCGGCGTGACCCACGGCTGGCAGCTCCTGCACCACCAGGGCGCAGAAGATGCCTTGGTCATGGCCCTGGACGAGGGCTGGGAGCAGCGGATCCGCGAGTTCGGGCCGTGGATGGCGCGGCAACCGACCGAGCACTGGGGCAGCGCGGCCATCGATGCGATCGGGGCGCGGGCGCAGGCGCGGAAGGGCCACGTCGGGCAGGCCATGGCGTTGCTGGCGCGGCCGGTGCGGGCGCTTCGGCTGGCGCCCGCGTGGGCGCCGAACTACTGCCGGATGGCTTGCGAGGTGGCCGAAACGCTCTGGCTGCTCGACCGCCGCGACCACCTCGCCGTCGTCGAGTCCGCGTTGCGGGACAAGGCCTTGCCCGCCGACTTCCGGTTCCCGATGACGGACGCCCGCCTCGCGCTGGGCAGGCTGTGCGCGCTCGTGGGGCGGACGGACGAGGCGGCGCGCTGGTTCGCCGAGGCCCGCGACGTGCTCGACGCCCAACGCGCCCGACCGCTGCGGGCCGTGGTCGACCACGACGAGGCGCTGATGTGGCTGCGCTCGGGCGATGCTGCCGCGGCTCGGCCGCTGGTCGCCGCAGCCGAGGCGGCGTTCCGGGAGCTGGGGATGCACGGCTGGTCCCGGCGGCTCGCCCGTCAGTCGAGGCGCACCTCGCCCATCTCCGCCCAGTCCACGCCGGGCGGCAGCTCCTGGTAGACGATCCGCGGCACGCGCGCCACCACCGACGGCAGCCAGCCGAAGAACCACCGCGCGTGCTCCGAGTTGACGTGCGCCTCGCCCGCGGCCTGGTCCTTGTAGTTGGCGAGCACGACGTACTCGTCGTCGCCTTCGACGCTCTCGTAGGCCGTGAAGTGCAGGTTGCCGGGCTCTTCGCGCACCTGGGCGGAGTAGCGGCGGATGCCTTCGAGGAAGTCGGCGCGCTTCTCCGGGCGGACGTCGATGCGGATGACGATGAAGATCACTGCGTCTTTGTACCCGGTGCCTCGAAGCTGAGGTAGGCCCCGCGGGCGCCCGAGATGGACATGAGCGGGGTTCGATCTTGCCCAAACCACCCTCAGGTCGATCTCGCGCTGGCTCGCAGGCTCTCGCCGGTCCTGCGCGCCCGGTCGGTAGGTTGCCTGGCGTGCCGATGACCGCCCGCTACGCCACGACCTGCCGCGTCTGCTCCGGCCCGGTCCAGCCCGGTGACGAGATCAGCAAGGCCGACCAGGGCTGGGCGCACGGCCCGTGCGCCGCGACGACCCCCGACACGTCGCAGACGGCCGCGGCGCAGAAGGCCGCACCGACCCGCGCGCGGCGGGAGATGCCCGCCGTCGACGGCGCGCTCGAGGTGTGGACGGACGGCGCGTGCTCGGGCAACCCCGGGCCCGGCGGCTGGGCGTGGGCCACGCGCGACGGGCGCAGCGGCAGCGGCGGCGCGACCCCCACCACCAACCAACGGATGGAGATCCAGGCGGCGCTGGAGGCGGTGCGGGCCCTTCCGGGACCGCTGACGGTGGTGAGCGACTCCACCTACGTCGTCAACTGCTTCCGCGACGGCTGGTGGCGGGGCTGGCTCGCGCGCGGCTGGACCACCAGCGCCCGCAAGCCGGTCGCCAACCGCGATCTGTGGGAACCGCTGGTCACGCTGGTGAACGAGCGCGGCGACGTGACCTTCCGGTGGGTGAAGGGCCACTCCGGGGACGAGATGAACGACCTGGTCGACCGGCTCGCCGTCGAGGAGTCGACGCGGGCGGCGAACCCGCTCGCGCAAGACCGATGAGTTCGCCGCCCGGGCCGGGTCTACCCCGTTATGACTACCGCCCTACCGCCCGTCGTCGACGCCGACACCTGGCAGAAGGAGCTCGACGCCCTGCGCCGCCGCGAGAAGGCCGCGACGCGGGAGCTCGACGCCATCGCCGCGCAGCGCCGCAGGCTGCCCATGGTCGAAATGCCGGACTACACGTTGGAAGGCGAGAACGGCCCGATCCGGCTCGCCGAGATCTTCGACGGCAAGCCGCAGCTGATCGTCTACAACCACATGTGGTTCCCGAACGAGGAGTGGCAGTGCGGGGGCTGCACCGGGTTCACCTCGCAGTTCACCCGGCTGGGGGGCCTGGAGAACTTCGACGCGAAGTTCGTGATCGTCACCCAGGGCCCGATCGACGAGGCGCTGGCGTACAAGAAGCGCGTCGGCAACACGATGACCTGGTACTCCACGGCGAACAGCCCGTTCGGCGACGACGTCGGCGCCCCGCTCGACGGCGGGTTCGCGGTGAACGTCTTCCTCCGCGACGGCGACACGGTGTACCGCACGTGGCACACCAACGGCCGCGGCACGGAGCAGCTCAGCTACCTCTTCGGGCTCGTCGACCTGCTGCCGTACGGGCGGCAGGAGGAGTGGCAGGACTCGCCAGAGGGCTGGCCGCAGGGCCCCACCTACAGCCGGTGGGCGGGTCCGCAGGAGATCGCCGCGGCGTACGGCGAGGGGTAGCCGCGGCGGCAGGCGATGGCTGACGCCCACGCGGTCCGGCGGGTCGCACTGGCGCTCGACGGCGTCGAGGAGATCGAGAGCGACGGGTTCGACTTCCGCGTGGGCGGCCGAGGCTTCGTCTGGTCCTACCCCGAGCGGCAGCCGGGCCGCGGGCGCGTGATCCGCAGCGACATCGCCGTGCTGTACGTGGGAGATGAGGCGGAGAAGCAGGCGCTGCTCCTCGGCGAGCCCGACGTGTTCTTCACCACGCCGTCCTACGACGGGTTGCCGCTGGTCATGGTGCGGCTCGAGAACGTCGACGTCGCCCGGCTCACCGAGCTGGTGACCGACGCCTGGCAGATGCGGGTGTCGCCGCGCTGACGGCGGCGATGCTCGTGGCCGCAGCCATCTACCGCAACGCCTGAGCGCTCCCTAGGGTGTCCCCGGTCGAGCACCGGGGCGGTGAACGGAATGTCCGAACGGGAGTCTCCCGCGAGCGCGCTGCAGCGCCTCGCGGGCGAGCTGCTCCGCGCCACCTCACCCGCCGCGATCGGCGCGCTCGTCGCCACCACGGCCGCCGATCTGCTCGGCGCCGACGCGGCCGCCGTGTTCGCACGGGCGGGCGCGACCACACTCGAGGCGCTGCACACGAGCGGCTGGCCCGAGGAGCTCAGCAGGCCGTTCCACCGCCTCGAGCTGCACCGCGGGCGACCGCTCTCGGACGCCGTGCTCGACGGGCACCCGGTCTGGCTGGAGGACGCCGCGCAGTGGCGCCTGCGCTACCCGGACATGGCCGCCCTCGGCACGGCGGCCGACATGCAGGCCAGCGCGTGCCTGCCGCTGCGGGTCGAGGACCGCGATCTCGGCGCCGTGGTGTTCAGCTTCCGAGGGCCGCGGGCGTTCTCGGCCGAGGAGCGCGAGTTCCTGGTGGCGGTCACCGCGCTGTGCGCGCAAGGCCTCGACCGGGCGCGCCTGCTGGTGGCCGAGCGCACGGCCCGCGAGACGGCGGAGCGCCAGCTCGGCCGGATGACCGTCCTCAGCCGCACCACGCGCCTGATGGAAGCGCCGCTGTCGGTCGAGGAGCGGCTGCGGCAGCTCGCCGACCTCGCGGTGGCGGAGATCGCCGACTGGTGTGCCGTGCACCTCGTGCGCGGCGGCCGGGTGGACCAGGTGGCGGTTGCCCACAGCGACCCGACGAAGGTCGCGTTCGTCGCGCAGCTCCAGGAGCGCTACCCGCCCGACCCCGACGCAGCGGGCGGAGCGCTGCGGGTGAGCCGCACCGGCGAGCCCGCCTACTACCCCGAGATCCCCGACGAGCTGCTCACCGCCGCCGCCGTCGACGACGAGCACCTCGCCCTCATCCGGTCCATCGGGATGCGCTCCGCGGTGGTCGTGCCGCTGGCCGTGCGCGGGCGGAAGCTGGGCGCGCTCACCCTCGTTCAGGCGGAGTCCGAACGGCGCTTCGACCACATCGACCTCGCGTTCGCGCAGCAGCTGGCGACGACCGCCGCCATCGCGCTGGACAACGCCCGCCTCTACGAGGAGCAGTGGCGCACCGCGCACACCCTGCAGGCCGCGCTGCTGCCGACCGACCTCCCCGCGGTGCCCGGGCTGCGCCTCGCCGCCCGCTACCGCTCCCCCGCCGATACCGACGTGCTCGTCGGCGGTGACCTCTACGACGTCGTGCCGGAGCCGGACGGCTGCGGCGTCGTGGTGGCCGACGTCTGCGGCAAGGGCGCCGCCGCGGCCGCGCTCACCGCGCTGATCCGGCACACGGTGCGCGCCGAGATCGACCACGGGCACGGTCCCGCCGTGGTGCTGGAACGGCTCAACCGGGCGATGCTCCGCGCGAGCGGCGGGCGGCCCGGCCGGTTCGCGACCGTCGCGCAGGCCCGGATCACCCGCACGCCGTCCGGCGCCACCGTGCGGCTGGCCAGCGCGGGCCACCCGCCGCCGCTCGTGGTCCGCGGCGGCCGGACCGAAGCCGTGTCGGCGCGAGGCACCCTGCTCGGCGTCTACCCGGACGTCACCTTGACCGAGGTGACGTTCGACCTGAACCACGGCGAGATCATGGTGCTCTACACCGATGGTGTGACGGAGGCGCGGGACGCGGACGAGCTCTACGGGCCGGAACGGCTGGAGCGCGCGGTCGCGCCGGGCGGCCCCGCAGGCGACGTGGCCGACCGCCTCCTCGCCGACGTCGACGCGTTCCAGCACGGCAGGCAGCGCGACGACATCGCCATCCTCGTGATCGAGGCGGATGCCGAGGTGGGGCCGTGACCGGCACGACCGCCGAGGTCGCCCTTTCCGGCGAGCTGGACATCTCGACCTACGAGGACGCGCTGGCGCAGCTGGCGGCGGCCGAGCGCAGCGCGCCCGAGCTGCTGGTGGTCGACCTGGCCGGCCTGCGGTTCGTCGACTCCACCGGCGTGCGGCTAGTCCTGTCGGCCGACGAGCGGGCGCGGGAGGCGGGCCGCCGCCTCGCGCTGCGCCTCGGCGACGGGCCTGCCCGCCGGGTGTTCACCGCCCTCGGCCTGGTGGACCGGTTCGAGGTGCTCGACTGAGCAATGCGGGTGGTGCCGCCGGACGTCCTCCTAGGCATGTTCCTCACACACACCACCGACGGCGACACCGCGACGGCCTACCGGACGGCGACCGCCCAGTTCGGGTTCCTGCCGAACTGGGCCGTGGCGCTGGGTGCCCGGCCTGCCGTGCTGGCCGCGTGGAACCAGCTCAACACCGAGATCCGCAACGGCATGGACCGACGGCGGTACGAGCTGGCCACGATCGCGGCGGCGCAGGCGCTGCGCTCCACCTACTGCGCGATCGCCCACTCCTGGCTGCTGACCCACAAGCTCGGCCTCGTCGAACCCGACGAGCTGGCCACGATCCTCGTCGACGGGGTCGACCCGGTGGACCGGGCGGTGATCGCGTTCGCCACCAAGGTCGCGCGCGACGCCGCCGCCGTCACCGCCGCGGACGTGCAGGAGCTGCGCGACGTGGGCCTCTCCGACGACGACGTGCTCGACGTGGCCCTCGCCGTCGCCGCCCGCTGCTTCTTCGCCACGGCGCTCGACGCAGTGGGCGCGCAGGCCGACCCCGAGCTCGCCGACGCGCTCGGCCCGCAGCTCTCGGCGCTGCTGACGGTCGGGCGTCCGGTCGCCTAGCTCGCCGACGTGACGCGCTCGCGGCGCGGGAACGGCTGCCACCGCACCACCGGCTCCACCACGCGGGCCGCGATCGGCCCGAGCACCGCCATGAGCAGCACGTACGCCGTGGAGAGCGCGGCCAGCTCGTCGGGCACCGCCGCGTAGGCCACGGCCAGGCCCGCGATGACGATCGAGAACTCACCGCGGGCGACCAGCGCCGCGCCCGCGCGGGCGCGGCCCAACTTGCCGATGCCCTGCGCCCGTGCGGCCCACCACCCGGTGGCGAGCTTGGTGAGCGTGGTCGCGACGGCCAGCACGAGCGCCCAGCCGATGACCGGCGGGATCGCCGCCGGATCGGTGTTGAGCCCGAAGACGACGAAGAACACCGCGGCGAACAGGTCGCGCAACGGCTCCAGCAGCTTGGTGGCGTTGTGCGCGGTGGAGCCGGAGATCGCGATGCCGAAGAGGAACGCGCCGACCGCGGCCGACACCTGCAGCGCCGACGCGAACCCCGCGACGAGCAGCGCCAGCCCGAGCACCTTGAGCAGGAAGACCTCGCGGTCCGGGGAGTCGACGAGCGCCGAGACGTAGCGGCCCCAGCGCAGCGCGATGAGCAGCACCGTGGTGATCACCGCGATGGAGATGCCGACCGCCGTGAGCCCGCCCCAGATCGAGACGCCGACCAGCAGCGCGGTGAGGATCGGCAGGTACAGCGCCATCACGAGGTCCTCGAACACGAGGATCGACAGCACCACGGGCGTCTCGCGGTTGCCGAGGCGGCCGAGGTCGGCGAGGACCTTGGCGATGATCCCGGACGACGAGATGTAGGTGACGCCCGCCATCACGAGCGCGCCGACCGGCCCCCAGCCGAGGATCAGTGCGACGACGGCCCCGGGCGCCGCGTTGAGCACGATGTCGAGCACGCCCGCGACCCAGGAGCGTCGCAGGCCGGTGAACAGCTCGTTCGCCGAGTACTCCAGGCCCAGCAGGAGCAGCAGCAACACCACGCCGACCTCGGCGGCGAGGCCGGTGAAGTCGCCGATGTCGCCCAACGGGATGAACCCGCCGGAACCGAAGGCGAGCCCCCCGAGCAGGTACAGCGGTATCGGCGACATCCCGATCCGCTGCGCCAGCCTCCCCAGCAGACCGAGCCCGAGGAAGACGGCGCCGAGTTCGATGAGCTCGAGGGCGGTGTGCGGCATGCTCGTCAGCCGTGCTTGAGGATCTTGGCGGCGTTGCCGAGCCCCTCCCCCGTGCCGACGGCGACGAGCAGGTCGCCCGCGCTGAGCATGAACTCCGGGCCCGGCGAGGGGTGCACCTGCCCGGCCCGCATCACGGCGACGAGCGACACCCCGGTGCGGGTGCGCATCGCGGTGTCGCCGAGCGGACGGCCGTCGAACGGCGATCCCTCGTTGATCGGCAGCTGCTTGGTGCGGATGCCGGGCAGGTCGCGCTGCTCTTCGCCGAGCTGGGCGACGAGCTGCGGTGCGCCGAGGAGGTTGGCCAGCGCCCCCGCCTCGTCGTAGGTGAGCGGCACCTCGGCGAGGCTCGCGTCGGGGTCGTCCGCCTTCGAGACGATCAGTTCGAGCGACCCGTCCCGCAGGCTGATGACACCGATGCGGCGGCCGCTGCGCAGGGCGAAGTCCTTGCGGACCCCGATACCGGGGAGGGGGGTGACCTCGACGTTCACACAGCCCACCCTAACCCGGCGGAATTCGGGCGATCAGCCCATACCGAG
>Ga0068861_100003075_pt1 | contig 11023 bp, 22 predicted proteins | sample KBSSwiS42_FD_66593 | JGI IMG/M metagenome (GOLD analysis project Ga0068861, IMG submission 66593) | Switchgrass rhizosphere microbial communities from Kellogg Biological Station, Michigan, USA - KBS Switchgrass S4-2 | ecosystem: Host-associated > Plants > Roots > Rhizosphere > Soil ...
GGTAGCTGCAGCAGAATCAACATAGCGGTGTTGCATTATTCGGGCAACGCCAGCAGATGTTTCATAAATAGCAACTGGTTGGGTTAGTTTCTTGTCTGATTGGTCAACGTATTTGGTCGCACCGGCTGTAAAGCCATCGATTTTTCTCTTAAGGCCGAAAGGCACTAAGACCAAATCAAATGAGTTTTCAGTTCCACCTTGAATCCAAGAATCCTGATGCATGTCTTGGAATTCAGTTTCTGACAGTGACGTACCAGAGTTTCGAGCAGTGTATAAAGTAGTGATAACACTATCAATACCCGCCATTCCTCTAGCAGTACCTGAAGCACCTGAAGCCAAAGCACCATTTAAGAGTAAAAACTCTTGATCCATCTTCCAGGCTCTCAAAGCTTTAGCAGCTTGATAGTCCATGGGGTCTTGACCGTTTCCTGGTCTGGTTCCGTTTCGCTCAGTTCCAGAGACTCGGAATGTTCGGGTCAAAATGGCCGTAATATTCGTTCGTCTGACTGGTTGAGTAAGAGCTGTATAAGTAGCAGCAGCACCTTCGGCAGCGGCAGTAACAGAAGTCGGAGGAGTAATATACTCTTCTAACCACTGATGCAGCGGGTCGTTGGCAACTGAAGTCTTTAACATAGTTGCTAAAGGGGTATCGTCTGGCGATACATCCCCGACAACATTTAAAAGATCTTCTCTTCGTGATCCATCATCGTATGTAACTAACATTTTATCTATTCACCATCTCTTTCTTCCCCTGGATTTTTAGTCTCTCACCAGGGGAAGTGAGTCGACCTACTTATTAGCCCAAGGTATCTTTTGCATACGGGCAACTAGCGCATCCTGATTACCTACTCTTGTTTCAACCTCTAGCATGGCCTGATCGTCGTCAGACGCTTGCTGTCTTGATCCTTGAGAGGTTTGTCCTGAAGCTGACATACCTGCCTGTTCTTTAACCGATACCTCTTGAAGTACCTTCTCCGCACCGCGTTTTTCGGCTTTGGAAACATCCTTGCTGGTGCGTTTTGCAACACGGTCAGCAATATCAGAAACAGACACGTTCTCACCACGCAGTTTGGCGGCCACCCATCTATCGGCAATTTCTTGCTCAATATCTGGATCTGAGAACAGCTCAGGGTGTTTAGAGCGAGCATTATTCTCGTCTAATAACTCTTGAACTGTCTGCTGGGCCTGTACGGTGGCTACCTGTTGGGCATTGGCATTAACTGCCTGTTGGTATGCATTCCAGTTAGTTTCTCCGTACTCGTTGGTGTAACTTCGTACATCAACCCCTTGTGTTGGTTGGACTTGAGGCCGATAGGCATCAAAGGCCGAACCTTGTCTCTCTGACTTCAGACGTTTGTTTTCTTCAGCGAGTCGCTTGATCTGATATTCCCTCGGATCTTTTGATTCTTCTGATTCAACATCTGATACTTGCTCTTTAACAGGTTGATCGACCTGGGTCGGAGCTGTTTGTTCCTTCGTAGCTGGAACTTCAACCTGTGGCGAACTGGTTTGGGTTGTTGTCTCAACCTCGCTTTCTACAGCCACTTCTTGGTTTTTATCCATTAATTTCACCCCCTCTCTTACAGCCTGGGTCGGTGGCGAGCCGTCTGCTAGTTAGCAGAATCCTGACTAGTACCTGTGCCTCATACTAGCCAAGATTCAAATAACTAACTGTCCATCTTTCGAATACAAATGCCCATCTTTAACCTTATCCCCCGGATCTAGGGCAAAGCCCCAGTTACAGTGTTGGCAATAGGCTTCATGTCCAGTAACTCTGATGAAGTAGTGCGCCTCATCAAACATCTTCTGGGGAGTTAGGTTTGTATTAACCTCTGCCTCCCCCCAGAATTCTTTATCACTAGAAGCTGGCAGATCTTCTAATTGTTTGGTATCCATTTAAGTCCTCAATGCACCGCGATCAGCACCATCACGGGTATCAGCAATCCTTAATCTGTTATCTGCTGCCACAGCTTCAGCTCCAATATCATTGGGTAAAGTCTTGGATTCATTTGGCCCCCAGACGTACTCAACATTTCTTAAAACTAGCCGGACAGTTCCTTCATTACCACGGGCACCAACTTTTCTAGTATTAGTTCCTCCACTGGTGGTAAATTCAAGTGCACCAACGTTCTTAATTACAACGCTCATATTTGTTCACCTCCTTTAAACTGGTTTCTTACCGCCTGAGTTTTGTGAATTGTCTTCAGTCGGGAATTTCTTGGCTTGGCTTCTTTTAGAAGCAGCCTCAAATCCTTTCTGGACGTTCTCACCATGCCCTGGCTGTCTGACTTTAAATAAACTTTTAAATCCCATTGTGTTCACCTCACTTTCTTTAACCTAACCCAAGTTTCAACTTATCTGTTATTTCACCTTTTTCTTTTTTAACTAGCGCTTCAGCTTCTTCTTCCATCAACTCTAAAGTTGTCAACAGTTCAGAAGCCGACTGGCCGTAAGCCCAAGCTACTTTCTGTGCAAAGATGTAGGCCGCTTCGTCTTTAAACGAACGCGGATCCACCACTGCTGATTTGATTTGGCGCTCCAGGAGGGGTTTGATTACCTCCAACCAGCCCGGGGTTTGGCAAGTTTCCTTGACCTGCCATCCCTGCTTCTGGCGTAGCGCCTCCTCCTGGTTGAGTTTGACCTTGACCATCAAGTGTAGGAGCCCCTGTTGTTGGGGGCTGCGGAGGAATATCCTCAAAGTATTGATCTGCGTCTTTAATCACTTTGGTGGATTCAAACATCTTGACTAGTAGCTCTGAGATTTTTGGCCGTTTATTCTCTTGGGCTAACATCTGCAAGATAACTGGGTTACTAATGGTTGCCATAATGGCTGTCAGCTTGGCCTCTACTTGTTGGTCTGTAGGCGCCTGCATGGTCTCAATATCAGGGATATAGTCATAGTTACCCTCTAGGTCACCTGGTTCAATAATTAAATTCCCACCCTCACCATACTGGTCGGGTTGGAACTTCGGGACTTCCCCCATATCGTCACCTAGATCAACTGGGAAGCGTGGCCCCATAGCCACATCAGCAGGTGGTTGTCCATTAGCAATAGCTATTGCATCCTCCTGGGTTGGCCTGACATCAGACATACCAGCCCGGTTAAAGAATTCAACTGCATCCCGACCGACAATGCGGATAACCTTGGCTTTCTCCGCCCGGCCTTCAAACATAAACTGTTGGTTCATTGAGTGCCAGAACATGATCTGTTTCTTTAAAGCCTCTGCCAAAAAGATCTGGTTCATGTTATCCCTGACATTTCTGGTAAATGCTGTATCTTTAACCTCTGTAGCTGTGACTCGGCCTGTATCTTGAGTAGGATTGATCTGGGAAACCCCTTGTGACGACTCACCTAAGGCATTAAGTAGTTGTCCTGTTAGAACATTATTGATCTCAGAGTACGAAGAATCATCACCATTGTTCATCTCCATGATCTGGACATCCTGGTTAGGGTTGTTCATTAACCATTTAGCCTCAGGATTCCACTCAAGTGTGTGCATACGGACATTAGTTGGGTTGACATGGACTGGTGGACGGAGTTTCAGGGCCAAGCGGTCAGAATAGGCCGATGCATGGGCATTCAAAGCCCTAATCTGCTTGGCTACAGGCTCAAGCTCGGAGACTCCATATAAATCATCTTCGAGTGGGTAGTATTTAAGGTGGATAACCGGGATTTCCTGGTGTTTATATGGATTTTTAATGTCGCGAATAACCACACCATGCTTTGGGACAAAGGAAATCCACCTATCCGGGCGGTATTCAGTGATAACCTCAATGGTTTTATACAGTTCATCCTGGCCGAGGTAGTCAGTCAGTCCGCGCATCTGTTTATTCTTGGAGATAGTGTTAGCACTTCTGTTGTCGCCCTTACCTGTACCATCTTCCCGCAGTGATTGGCGAAGAGTGTCCAGGTTTTTATATACAGGCTCAGTCCTAGCAGCGTCATTGACTTTAGTTAAGTCAAATAGTGTTAGGTACTCCCGGTGTTGAAACCATTTCTGGACAGAGGAGTAGGCTGGGTTAGGCAAAGAGTCACGGGTGTTGCACCAAATAAAGTCCGGGCCATCATAGAAAACTGTCTTTTTACCATCTACTGTCCGGCATTCATAGCGCCACTTACATAGACCAAACTTTGAGCCGTACTTTCTGGTACCTTGGTCACCACTGATCCACTTAGAGATCATTGATTCACCTAATCTTGCGTTGTCATCCCACTGGTAGGACAAAAGCTCGTTGTTAATATATGCTCCGAGTGCATCCCCACCTTCTCTTGGCACCATTCTGCCTTTAGGTTTAGAACCGACTAGGCGGGCTGACTTTTCTAAAATAGTGGTATAGGGGATGGGGACAAAGATAGTTGAGGAGTACGGCCAAGTAGCCTCATCGATGAATGAAGCAAACATTTTATCGGCATCATCAAAGCCATTCTTTCTAAAAGTCCGTTGTTCAAGATCAGCTCTAGCAATGCTGTAGTGCTTATTACATTCACTGAATGTAGATATTTCTGCTGGTGTTCCTTTTGCTTCTACGACAGTGGCTTTAGCCATAATTTTTCCCACAAAAAAGACGCCGTTTCCGGCGCCTTAGATTCAATCTTAGCGATTAGGATTATTATATCACGAGTTACTCAACCTTTATCAAGGAGTTTACTCATTTTTCTCATTAGATAACTTATAGCCATCTTTGGGTTACTCACAGCATTAGACCAGCACCAGATACCATATCTCAAACAAGCATGTGTTCTTTGACTACCTGGAAAGAACCCATTTAACAGATAGGCATGTTGAAAGGGTGATTTATACATCTTCATACTTTTGTCCTCATCTCCTCGTCTTGTTCTCTAATACTGACATTAGATGAGTCTTCCTGAACATGGACTATCACTTGACCCCGACCAGTGCCAATTGCAATGTTGTGGATACCACGGATAACTTTAGGTAAGACAGCAGCATTGACCTGGGTCTGTTCTAAAAAGATGAGAATATTATACACATCCTCATACGGTACTCCAAGATCAGGAAACATGGCTTTAAGTAATCCTTCCATCTTCTCGTTATTGATGGCAAGTTGGGTGTTGTAGTCTTCAAGATCAATTGCTGTGGTCATTATGATTCCCTAATCTTCCTCTTGGTTGACTCTTCGTAATCTCTAAGTTCTGTTTTAGAACTTCCATCAGGAATACCCACATATTCCTTAGTACCACAAGTGAAGCATTCAATAACTGCGACGCCTGCTTTTGTGAAATGAATATTACATCTTGCTGCATCTTTATTGTTCCAGCAGATCCGACATAAAAGACTAAAATTCTGCAAAACAGGTTTCTTCATATACTCCACTTCTTTCCTAAGCCTGCATTAACATTATCCCACTGGCTCATTTCAGCCACTGAGACTTCAGCTTGTTGATATAGTTGCCAAGCTCCGGCTAAAGACATTACTAAATCATCATGCGCACCTCTTTCAGCCTGGGCTTTAACTGAAGAAGTAGTCTTGGCTAGAACAAAGGAGTAGAGTTCATTGATAGTCGGTTTGTCATATATCATCAGAGTGTTATGGTCGATTGCATCTTTAAGGTCTTGTAACATGGTTGGCCTGGTTGCAGTATTAGTATCCCAACCGAGCTTAGTAGCGTCAGCATTGTCCACATTACCCCGATTCACCATTTTAAAGATCTCAAACTTATTATTTCTATTGAGTGAGGCCAGCCGATCCATCTCAAACACTCCACCATTTTGTCTTTCATATGCCACAATGGGCTTGATACCTGTTACATCAAAGAGTTTTTCTAGAATTGGGAAGATCTCGTTTGTCATGTTGGTAGCGATAGTCTTGGAGTGATAGACAAGTGGCACATCAATCTTGGTTTTACTTAAGAACTGGACTGCACAATAGTCACCTGCACCATATGAAGTGTCAGCAAAGACTACAATCGTTTCTCCATGTTCAATCGGGCGGTATTGTCTAAACATATATTAAGCCCTCAGTACTAGGATTCTTGGCATTGGCTAAGTAGTACTTTAAGGCATAAGGGTCAAAATATAGATCTCCTGAGGTCAAGAAGGCCTCTTCTGCGGTCTCTGGGTATTCCTGGTCGTAATAGTGCCCTAATTCTTTTTTCTTTATTGCTAGGAACTCAGGATCATAAAAGTCTGAGGCTTTATAGAAAAGTGGAGTTAGGTTATTCTCGCCTAGGTTAGCCAAATCCCAGATCTCTTTAAACTCATTAAAGCCATTTGCGGTGGTTTCAATGTCCACCTCGCCATCAGGGACAACTGCCTGCAGCACTCCGGCTAATAGCCGTTTAATATCCCGGGCAAAGGCTGCCTCAGAGATATGAAGGTCGGTAATTGTCTTTGAGCGTCCAACATCTAGGTTTTCCGCTGAACCGATGATCCAATGGCTATTTTTCTCTTCATTGAACAGCTCGTACTTAGAGTTATATTTCAATGGTACTTTGACGTTATTAATTTCTTCATATGATCTGAGCATGAACTTAACCCGCTCAAGTATGCCCATGGCATTGTCCGCGTTATCCGCAATCGTCACAATGTAGCGATTTGGGAGTAGTATAAACTTGGTAGCCTTTTTAGCCGAGATAATGGTGGTAAACCCTTGCTGCCTGGCTTTTAGCTCAATCTTTCGTAATGCCTGAATATCAATCCAATGGTTTTGGATATTGTTTAGTCGTAATGGGACTTCCTGTTGGTTCTTATCAATAATTCTGAAGTTATCCTCCATGAAAGCTTTGTAGTTACTCAATACCATATTTATCCTTTTGTTCACTGGCGACTTGGTTATAGTTATTAGTTTGGTTATAGTTTTGGACTAATGGCTGTGGCTTAAAATCAGGATGACGACTCTTGAGGTAGAAAATAACTGCGGTCATATCCCCATCCCCGGCTTTTTCAATCAACACGTCCCGAATATCATCGTTTAACTCTTCATCAGCTTCCTGTTTGGCTAAAGCAAAGTCAGCATCAAAGCCTTCAGATGTTTTATCCAGCCAGTAGTACCATGTAGCCCGCCCCATCCCTACTACAGAGCATGAACTAGTGACATTACCTTTAGTAGCCCGGTAGGCATCCATTACTAGCTTTTTAATACCGTCCAGTTTGTCTAAGGCTTTTTCTTTACCTTTAAGTTTTGCTACTTCCTTTTTCACCAATGGCCTCCTGTCTTGTTACCTGTGACTGCGAAGTTAGAGCCTGACCTTATTAGGTCACATGTCTTACATTGACAGTCTTTAACATGCTTTTTAGGCTTCTCAGGTAATATCTTCTTATTATCAAGTAACTTACCTATTGAAATCCCCATTATTTTATATGGACTTTTCTCTGAACTCACTTTTTCTCCCTAATCCTCTTCATCATCTCTTTGGCTGTCTGACCAGGAGTGATACAACCTTTACCATGACAGACAGTACAAATGTCAAAGTCCACAACAGCACTCCAAGAACACTCATCATCAGTCTTAAAACAGCGTTCAACCCCCAACCCTTTACATCTTGGACAAACTATTTTTTTAATCATTTAATAACCTTTTCAGTAACGGACAGGTCTCATTATGTTTCATAAACTCCTGGAAAATTAAAGGCCCAACCTCTTCTGGTGTCTTGGGAATATCACTAACTAACTTAGATATATACCCACAAGCACACTCAAATGGAAACTCAGTTAATTTCTTAGCTGTTAATTTTTTCATCCTTTCCCTTTCTGCTCCACTGGTTGTTCAGAGAGGTGATCTAAGATCTTCTGAAGCTTCAGATGCGCGTCCCAAGTGCCTTGGTGATAGGCGTGTTCGACTGGGGTGCAGTCAGGATTACAACTCTCAACCAAGTCAAAGGGATTGATGGCATGTATAAGTTCCTTTTTCTGCCTGGACAGCTCTAGCTTGATGGTGGAGTTGATAAAATCAATTAATATTCCAACATTTCCAGCCTTATGAATATCGAATTCTAGATATCCACCACGATCATACATAAACAGTCTTTTGAACTCTTTCTCCCACTCTCCCGCCTGCCCTGACTCAAGAGGGGATAAGATGACAAATTCATCACCGCATATCTCGCAGCGGCAATTATGGTGTTTACTGGCGTCGGCGTAAAGTTCCTCGAGCTTGCCTAAAGTCAGAGTTCCACCTTCTGCTGCTGGAGAGGGCTGGCAACTGATGTGGTCACAATCCTCAGTATCACACCACAACCAACAACGATCACACCACCACTGCTGTTTCTTTTGGGACTGTGTGTCCTGTGGGGACTGGGGCTGATCGACACGTACGTGATCAATGATTGGATTATTCAACGCTTCAATGATTTCGTTGATCTTCCCGGCGAGGATGTTGACGCTGGCTGATACAGGTAAGCTATTGAAGTCGTCAATAAGCTTCTCAATCTTCTCTGGTATGGATGAGGTGAGGTTGTTCGTGGCGGTGCCGTACTTGAAGTCCTTAATCCTGTAACCGACACGATTCTTAACCTGGCGGGGTTGTTGGGATTTAGGTTTCATTGATTTCTAGCTCCTCTATGTACAGTTGCAACACATCGGTTGTGAGTACCTGCATTTCGTAGTCAATAACTGGTACTCTTTTCAGAGACACACCATCATAGATCCAAGCAAATATATACCTATCTCCTCTTCTAACTATCTTGATAACATTCATTTACTTTTCTCCTCCTGGGTAGTTGATGATTGTGGGGTGAGGTGTTTTTTATCTTTTGACCACTTATTTTTCAAACAGATGCCACATAATCCAGATTTGTTACGAGTACTAATTAGTCTTTTCTGACATTTAGTACAATGCAACATTGTATCCAGGCTCCAAGACTTAGGTTTATTTTTCTCAGATTCTAGTGCCTCTTTCACACGGGCATCACTGTACTCTTGGAAGAGGGATACTAATTGATCGACTGCATAGTCTGAGTAGTCCTTAAATATTGCTGTGTCGATAATAACTTTAAATTCTTTTCGTAGTTCTTCTGTGCTGGTCATACTTGCTCCTTTAACTGATTGTACAGTTCTTGTAACTCCCAATCCTTAAACTTAGCAATAGTTCGGTGTTTAGCATGCAGCTCAACTAACTTATCCTTACCATAAGTTTCAATAAACCAGTTAGTATAAGGCCAGGCATCACCATTATGTCTAAAGTTGCAGCCCGCACATTGAACATGGACATTTAATAAATCCCATCTAGTAGAATACGACGTACGAGTAAATAAGTGTCCAGCCTGTAACATATAAGTTGATCCGCAGACCACACATTTAGCGTCCCTGACTCTGACCATCTCACTGACTAGCTTATCTAACTTTCTGACTAATGCTCCTCTAGATGTTTTCTTAACTTTATTTAGCATCAAGTTTTAGCTATCTTTCCGATTATCTGATAAACACCCTGGGCGCATTTACTGCAGACATAGAACTTTAGACCAAAGTCTTCCTTCTCTACACTCTGCAAAGTCACGCTCCCCTCACCTTTTTTGATTATTTTCCGACATTCTTCACATTTCATTAGTCTCTCCACTTCCTTGACCTTGTTTGCTTGCTGCTGATAGCCCGCATTAATCTTTGAATAAATGTCTCAGGCTTAAACAGTCTTAAAGGTTGGGGCTTCACATCCCGTTCAAAGACTTCATGCTGCACCATCGCTTTTAGGAATCCTGGCCGTTCAACTCCGCTCATTTTAGTAACTCCTTATCCTCCCACACATTGCCGATAATATCGTAGTTCTCATTCCAGAACGATGATGAATCTAGCCAATCTTCTCCGCCCGTGTTGTCGCATTTAATGATCTTCCAAGAACCACCAACCTTGTTATTATCTATGTAAGCAGTTCCATAAAAAAAATGTTTTTCCTCTGGTTCAGGATAAAAACGGCAGATATCTCCTTCGTACACGTCAACTCCATTTTTATCCTTCAGGCCAGTGAATTGCATTAATACATATCTATCAGGCCATTTAGATTGATGCTCAAATCCTTCCGTGGTATGAGCATTTAATTCACCACTAAAGTCAATTAATAACTCCCATAGATTGCCTCTATATGCTTCGAAAGTTGGTTTATACCAACATTTATTTTCTGTATCCCAAGCCCTAAATTTAATTTCTGTCATTCTTTCCCTTTCACTGGCACTGCATGGAGTTTTAATTTATCCAACATTGGCCTGATGGTCGACTTGAATCCATGTTTAAAGGTCATGGGTAAGATCCTCAAGCCATCGGTTTCTTGTTTAATAATTGCGTATATTCGTTCACTCATATATTTATTTAAGTCGCGGGGGTAGGGATTTGCACTCTACATAGGTTCAATGTCCGTATATCGACTTGCGGGCCGATACTCCCAGTTGTCACCTGGTCAGTGCGATGTTCGTTTTCTCTCTTTAGTCAGCTTGCGGCCATTCCATAGGAAGATGACAGGTCTTCCACTAAGGCAGAGTATTACGAAACCCTTACCACTCACACGTCATAAGCGTCTACCTATTCCGCCACCCCGCGTATTTAGTTTTTAATTCCATTTCTCTGCGTGTACTGTGCGCAGCCCAGTTCTTTATACTAATCAACGGTCTTGACTAGTGGTAAACCATTCTGTCCACTTGGGATATAGACAGTTGTATGATTTGGACTATCTGCTAACTTTTCCTGACTTTGTATTGCTTCATGTTGCAAATATTTATCAGTTAGGGTTGCATTTATGATTCGTTGAGATTCAGCAATTCCCCCAGCTTCAACAATTCTAATCTCCGCCTTTTGCTTCTCTACTTGTATTAGTTGCTCTTGTTGTTGAATCCTAATCTCATTAACTTGAACTAGGTTTTTTTCATTCTGTAATGTCTGATATCTACCAAACATTGGTAATGCAAACATCACTCCAACTAATAAGACTACTGCTACGAGTGCAATTAGAATCATGATTGCTGACTGTCCTTTTTCGTTTTTCATATTTTCACTTCCTCTCTTGTTGCACGATTAATTGCGTGCTTATTGCGTATTAGATCAACCTACTACACACCCAGGCATTAAAATGTCCTTGAG
>Ga0068861_100003078_pt1 | contig 11019 bp, 9 predicted proteins | sample KBSSwiS42_FD_66593 | JGI IMG/M metagenome (GOLD analysis project Ga0068861, IMG submission 66593) | Switchgrass rhizosphere microbial communities from Kellogg Biological Station, Michigan, USA - KBS Switchgrass S4-2 | ecosystem: Host-associated > Plants > Roots > Rhizosphere > Soil ...
TAAGAGAGCAAGCGGGCAAGCGAGCCGGAGAGACAACCCGCCGCGCCAACCGTTACACTTCACGACGATGATCGAACGGCCAGATCTTTCGGAAAAAATTCCCCCGCCGCTCAAGCCCCTTCTGGAACTAGCCGGCAACCTGCGCTGGTCGTGGCATGCTCCTGCCGCCGCGGTATTCGAGCGTGTGGACCCTTCGCTTTGGAGTAGAAGCCTGCACAATCCGGTGAATCTTTTGAGGCAAGTCACCCCGGAGCGGCTCCAATCCCTGGAGCGCGACAGCGATTTTCTGAGTCTCTTGGACGCAGCCATTCGTGATCTCCATCGCTATCTCGAACGCCCCACCTGGTTTCAAACGCAACACGCCGACGCCTCAGCCCTCCGGGTTGCCTATTTCTCGGCCGAGTACGGGATTGCCGAGTGCCTTCCCGTTTATTCGGGCGGCCTTGGCATTTTGGCCGGAGATCATTTGCGAGCGGCGAGCGACATGGGAATTCCGCTGACCGCAATCGGTCTCGGCTATCGCTCTGGATACTTTCGCCAAGCCCTGGATGAACATGGCGCGCAGACCGAGATCTACGACGACTTCGCTTTCGACAACATGCCGGTCAATCTCGTGCGGCATGCCGACGGATCCTTGAAAACGATCGAGGTTCCCTTTCCGGATGGCCGCCGCGTACGACTGCAAATCTGGCTCGCTCAGGTGGGCCGCGTGCCGCTCTATCTCCTCGATTCAAATCTTGACGAAAACGATGACGCCGATCGTGAGATCACACGGCATCTATACGGCGGTGATCAAGACACCCGTCTTCGTCAGGAAATCCTGCTCGGTATAGGCGGCGTGCGCGCGTTGTCTCTCCTGGGAATTGGGGTGCAAGTATTTCACTTGAATGAAGGTCATTCAGCGTTTTTGATCGTGGAACGTGTTCAGGACGCCATGCATGAAGGGCTTGATTTCGAAACCGCGCGCCGTCGGGTATCCTCCACCTCCATTTTCACCACCCATACCCCCGAGCCCGCCGGCTTCGATCATTTCGGCCCCGATCACCTGTGGCACTACCTGCAGCCTTACGTAAACGAAATGGGCATCACGTTCGAGCGCTTTCTGGCGCTCGGCACCGCGTCCCAGCCTGACGGTTACCGACCGCTCAACATGGCGCTCTTGGCCCTCCGGAATTCGGATTATCGAAACGGAGTGAGCCGGCTTCACGGGCGCGTGGCCCGGTCCATGTGGCGCGGCGAATGGCCCCACGCCGCGGAAGATCGCATCCCCATCGGGAGCGTCACCAACGGCGTGCATCTGGAGAATTGGATGTCCCCGGAAATGGGGCGTGTGCTCGATGAACGACTTGGGCCCGAGTGGCGGGAAAGCGAGCTCGAAGCCGCGGCGTGGAACCGCATCGACGACATTCCGGACGAAGTGATTTGGAGCGCCCACCGCGCCGCCAAGCAACGTCTGCTCGAAAGCGCGCGCGGTCGCATTGCCGACTATGCGGCTCGGGTTGGACGGGCCGAGGATGCCGCGCACGTAGACTCGCTGTTCGAGCCGGAGCGACTCTTGATTGGCTTCGCGCGGCGATTCGCTCCGTACAAGCGGGCCACCCTCCTGGCCCACGATCGCGAGCGGATAAAGAACTTGATTCAAAATGCAGATCGTCCCGTGCAGTTCGTCTTCGCCGGAAAAGCGCATCCGCAGAACCAGGAGGGCAAGGATCTCATTCGGGATGTCACTGCGTTTGCCCGCGACATGGGACACCATGTCGCGTTCCTCGAGGAGTACGACATCGAGCTGGCGCGTCTGCTCGTGCAGGGTGTGGACGTGTGGCTCAACACTCCGCGCCGTCCCCAGGAAGCCAGTGGAACGAGCGGGATGAAAGCGGCCGTGAACGGCGTGCTCAATCTCTCCGTGCTCGATGGATGGTGGGCGGAGGGCTACCAACCCGAGGTGGGTTGGGCGATCGGTGACGGGGAAGCGGCCGTCGACCACGCGGCTCAGGATGAGCGTGAGGCACGGTCTCTTTATGAGCAATTGGAGAGCGCGGTGGTGCCGGCCTTCTATGATCGTGGTGACGATGGCATCCCGCATCGTTGGACGGCGATGATGAAGGCGTCCATCCGTGTGCTGGCCCCGGTCTACAACACCCACCGCATGGTCCGGGAATACACGGAAACCTACTACCTGGAAGCGGGCAAGTCCGCTCTGGTGAACAAGTGAGCCATCGGAATAGCCCACCCCACCCTAGGTATTTCGATGAGCTTCGGGGGGGGAGAGGGTCGTATACTTCCTGGCGGGGGGAGTGTTTGACAGGCCCCTCAGCCCTCACTAGAATCCGCGCCATCCGGCAAGCCCTTTTCATTGTGTGACTTAGGCCTAAAGGAAACCCCAGACCCATGGACTTCGCCCGGAGTCGATCCGCCGTCGTTTTCAGCCTTCTTCTGTCCGCTACTTTTTTTGCTTCTGCCGCGCGCTTGACGGCCGGAGCATCGGCTTCGGACGAGATCCTGGGCGGCAAGCTCGAGAAAAAGAGCAACCGCACCGAAGCGGAGATCAAAGCCGACATCACCCGCCTGGAAAAGCAGCTCGCGGCCAGCCCCAAGAACTATCGCGTGATGTTCGATCTGGCCAATGTCTACGCCGAAGCGAGCAAAGAAGAAGATGCCAAGGACCTGCTCACCAAAGCCATTGCCCTCAATCCCAAGTACGTGGAAGCGATGGTGAATCTCGGCGGGCTCTACAGCGATCAGGAACAACACCAAGAGGCCATCAAGTGGTTCGAAAAGGCGCTTTCGTTGGATCCTGAAAATTGCAAGGCGCGGAGCAACCTGGGGAATTCTTACTATGCGGAGCAGCGCTATCCGGACGCCATGTTCGAGTATCGCCGCGCGATTGAGAAAGACCCCAGCTGCTGTTCCGCGATGTACAACGTCGCGGTGGCATTTGCGGATGCCGGGTTGTTTCGGGATGCGGTGACATACTGGAAGAAAGTGGAGCAGGTGTGTCCCGGCACCGATGCCGCGCGCAGCGCTCGCGAAAACATCAACATTCTCGATCGGTTCACTCAGCCTCCGGCGCAGCAGAATAAAGCCACTCCTGCTGCCGCTCCCACCAAAACCCCGCAGAAAGCGTCGTCCAAAACTCCGCAAAAGCACAAATGATCTCGGACAGACGGGTCCGCTTTGTTCTCGGGACGAGTCTGATGATTGTGCTAGGGGGTGCATGGGCAGTATCCGGGGAAGGATCCGAAAGCGATTGCTCACGCTGGCTTCGTTTGGGGCAGGACGAGGCATCTCGCGCCGAAAATGTCCGGCAAACGCATGACGTCGACGCGCTCATCGATCACCTCGAAAAAGCACGGGACGCGTTCGCGAAGGCAATGAAAGCCTGTCCCGATAGCGCGAAGGCGCCCTGGATCCAGGTTCAAAGCCGGCTTGCCTATTGCCGCTACAAGGGTGGGCACTTTGGTGACGCATGCGATACATACGCCGAGCTACTGAAGCTGGAACCCTCCCGGGCCATGGACCGGGCTATTTACGCGGACGCACTGGAGCAATCCGGCGAGTACACGGAAGCCGTCGAGCAGTTCCAGAGCCTCATTCAAGCAGGCGCGCAGCACCAGGCGGCATTCTATTGCAACATGGCCCTGATCTACGCCCTGGAGGTGGGGGACGGCGCCCAGGCCGTGGAAACTGCCAAACGGGGGATAGACGGGGCTGGGAACCTGCCCTGTCTTCAGTTCGCATGGGGGAAAGGTTTGGTGGTTTCGGGGGTACGTATGCTGGAGACCCCCGATACAAACCGAGGCTTAGAACTTCTAGACGAGGCCAAGCTCAAATTCGCCGCGCTTAAGGATGACCCGGACTATGGCGGGAAGGCACGGGCGGAACTAAACAACATCGAACGCATCCAAGGGGAGCGAAGCAGGAAGGCCAAGGAGAAACGATGAAAGAGCAAAACGGCGTGAGCTTACAAACAGGTTGGCTCCTGGCCGCGTCCATGGTGATGAGCTTGTGTCTCGCTCCCGGTGCCCTCTGGGCCAAACCCGAGCCGGGGAAGGACAAACTGAATCTCGCCGCCGCCGATCCCGAAACGCATGGTTCGGAGCATAATCCGCGCGTATCCATGTCGGTGGCCGTCGATGGCGAAGATGGACGTCGTACCGAGCTCGGCACGATCGTGATCGAGCTCTTTCCCAAAGACGCCCCCAAGCACGTCGAGAACTTCCTGAAGCTCGCCAAAGACAACTATTACACCGGGCTCACGTTTCATCGCGTCGTGCCCGCATTCGTCATTCAGGGTGGCGATCCGCTGAGCCGCAGCAACTGGCAAAGCAATCGCCTGGGCACGGGTGGCCCCGGTTACAACATCCCCGCGGAAATCTCGCGCAAGCACGTGCGCGGTGCGGTGGCGGCAGCTAGAAAAAACGATCCCACGCTGAACCCGAACAAAGAATCGAGTGGAAGTCAGTTCTATATTTGTCTGGCCGATTTGCCGTCGCTCGATCAAGCGGGGTACACCGTCTTCGGACAAGTGGCCGATAACGCAAGCTTGGAAGTGGTGGACAAGATCGCCCGGGTGAAGAACAGCGGTCCGCAGCAAAACCAAGCGCTGCAACGCGTGATCATCACCAAAGTGTCGGTCGAGGATTGACTCCGGAGACATAAAGCGGGTTGAGCAAAGGGCCGCCCTACCGGGCGGCCCTTTGTTTTATACTCCTTGGCCGCAAATGATCTATCTCGACCACAACGCTACCACCACTATGTATCCGGCTGTTCTGGATGCCATGCGTCCTTACTTCGAGGGGCGTTTCGGCAACCCGGCCTCGGTCCACGCTTCCGGCCGTGTAGCCCGCCAAGCGGTTGAGGAAAGCCGCCGGCGCATTGTGGCGCTGGTGGGAGGGCGCTCGGGCGATATTGTCTTTACCGGTTCGGGCACCGAAGCAGTGCTTCTCGGCATGGCCGGAGTCTGGCGGGCGCTCGCCTCACCCGGGGCGCACGTGATTGTTTCGTCCATCGAGCATAGTGCCGGACTCGATGCCGCCCGCATCCTGGAGAATGAGGGGGCCAACGTAAGCTGGGTGGGTCCGGACGGCGATGGGCGCATCAACGCCGATCGCGTCCTAGCCGCTATCACTCGCGATACCGCGCTCGTTTGTGTGCAGCATGCGAACAATGAAACCGGGGTCGTGCATCCGCTGCGTGAGATCGGCGCGGTCACGCGTTCCAGCGGAGCGCGGTTGTTCGTCGATGCCGTGCAGTCGGCGGGAAAGATCGCTCTCGAGCCCGAAGCGTGGCAGGCCGATTACGTTGCGTTGGCCGCCCACAAGCTCGGAGGCCCGAAGGGTGTCGGCGCTCTCTGGCGACGTGACAAGAGTCCCTTGGCGCCGGTCATCCCGGGTAGCGCCGAGCGAGGCCTTCGTGGCGGCACAACCAACGTGCCGGGTATCGTGGGGTTCGGCAGCGCGGCGCAACTCGCCCTCGAGGCTCGCAACGCCTACGAACCGTCACGTACCGCGTTGCGGCAGGAGTTCGAAACGTTACTGCGTGAGCTGCTTCCTTCAGCGTCGATAACCGGACGCCACGCGGAGCGATTGCCCAACACCACCCATCTTACGTTCGATCCCGAAATTGGGGCGGATCTGGTCATCGCGCTGGATCAGGAAGGGTATGCCGTCTCCGCGGGATCGGCGTGCACGTCCGGGTCCGAATCTCCGAGCCACGTTCTTTTAGCCATGGGCATGTCTCCCGATCGCGCCCGAACCGCGGTCCGGGTGAGTTTGGGACGCGAAACAACCAGCGAGGAATTGAACGGTTTGGCCCAGGCGCTTCATGGCATCATCGAACGGCGTCTTTCCATGCCGGGGGCACGACCATGAGCCGGGTGTTGGTGGCCATGTCGGGCGGAGTGGATAGCGCGGCTGCGGCCGCGGTTCTGGTCGCCGCCGGTCATGAGGTGACCGGCGCCACGCTCAAGTTATGGTGCTACGGCGGAGCGGAAGCCTCGCCGCGTTCCTGCTGTTCGCTCCGCGACATCGAAGACGCCCGTGACGCCGCCGCGACTCTCGGCATTCCGCACTATGTGCTCGACGAAGAGAGTCAGTTCGAGCGCGATGTCGTCCTACCGTTCGTAGCGTCTTATTTGAACGGGGAAACCCCGAATCCCTGCGTGCGCTGCAACACGCATCTCAAATTCGGAAGCTTGCTGAAGCGCGCCGCCAAGCTCGGATTCGACGCGGTAGCCACCGGCCATTACGCGCGTCGTGACGATACGGCTTCGGGCCCGGTGCTTTGCCGGGCGGTAGATCGCGCCAAGGATCAGTCGTACGTGCTCTGGGGCATTTCCAGAAACGACCTTGCTCGTTCGCTCTTCCCGCTGGGTTCCCTGACCAAGACCGAAGCACGCGACATCGCGCGACACGCCGGATTGCGTCTCGCTGAAAAAATCGACAGTCAGGACATTTGTTTCGTTCAAGGCGGAGCGTATGGCGAATTCGTCGCCGCGCGTGCGCCTGACGCATCGGTCACGCAACCCGGTGATCTGGTCGACACCGAGGGACGTGTGGTCGGCCGGCATCGGGGGGCCATGCATTACATGGTAGGTCAGCGCCGCGGACTCGGAGTGGCATTGGGCGAGCCGGCCTACGTGTTGCGCGTCGACGCGAGCCGGAACCGGGTCGTGGTGGGACGAGAGGAAGACCTTCTCCAGGACACGTCCACCGTGCGCGAGGTGAACTGGGTTTCCTGTGACCCTCCGGATGGGGATCTGGAGGTAGAGGTGAAGATCCGCTACCGCACGCGGCCCACGCCTGCCGTAGTGAGCCCTTTGGGTGACTCCAGGGCCCGGATCGTGTTTCACGAGCCGGTCAGGGCCATCTCACCAGGGCAGTCGGCGGTGTTTTATCGCCAGGACGTGCTCCTTGGCGGAGGGATCCTCGAGCCGCAGCCGGTTGAGGGGGGACTAAAAACCGAGTAATCTTGTCATGTTTTAGAGGGCAAAGACATTTAGGGACGTTGATGCGTTCCGGACACGGGTAACCACGATGAAGCCAGACAGCACGAGCCCCAAGGGCCAGGCGACCGTAGGGGAAACCCCTACCGAACGCAGATCCCAAAATCCAGAAGTCGAAAGCCGGCTGGGGCAGGAGTACAAATACGGCTTCGTCTCGCCGATCGAAGCGGAAACCGTTCCGGCCGGGTTAAGCGAAGACGTGGTTCGCCTTATTTCCGCCAAGAAGAACGAACCGGAGTGGATGCTCGAATGGCGGCTGTCCGCTTACCGGCGATGGCGGACGATGAAGGAACCCACCTGGCAGAACGTTCGCTACGATCCCATCAACTACGACGCGATCATTTACTACTCCGCTCCCAAACGCGCGGCCGTTAAAAGTCTGGACGAAGTCGACCCGGAAATCCGGCGCACCTTCGAAAAGCTCGGCATCTCGCTCGAAGAACAAAAACGGCTCTCGGGCGTTGCCGTGGATGCAGTGCTCGACAGCGCTTCGGTGGCGACCACGTATCGGGAGCGGCTGGCCGAAGCGGGAATCCTGTTCTGCTCGATGTCGGAAGCGATCCGTGAATATTCCGACATCGTGCGCACGTACCTGGGTTCGGTGGTGCCGATCGGGGACAACTTCTTCGCCACCTTGAACTCGGCCGTGTTCAGCGACGGTTCCTTCGTGTTCGTGCCCAAAGGCGTCAAATCACCGATGGAGCTCTCGACCTATTTTCGCATCAATGCCGCCAACACCGGCCAGTTCGAGCGCACGCTCATCGTGGCCGAGGAAGGCGCCTCGGTCAGCTATCTCGAAGGCTGCACCGCGCCCATGCGTGACGAAAACCAGCTGCACGCCGCGGTCGTCGAGCTCATCGCCCTCGATCGCGCGCGTATCAAGTACTCCACGGTTCAGAACTGGTACCCGGGCGACAAGCAAGGCAAAGGCGGCGTTTACAACTTCGTGACCAAGCGCGGGCTTTGCAAGGGCGCGGGATCGCACATTTCCTGGACCCAGGTGGAAACCGGATCGGCCATTACCTGGAAATACCCAAGCTGTGTGCTGGTGGGGGACAACTCGGTGGGCGAGTTCTACTCGGTCGCGCTCACCAACAACTTCCAGCAGGCCGATACCGGCACGAAGATGATCCACGTTGGCAAAAACACCAAGAGCACGATCGTCTCCAAAGGCATTTCAGCCGGGCACGGACAGAATACGTACCGTGGCCAGGTGAAGGTGTACCCCGGCGCAACCGGGGCGCGCAACTTTTCGCGCTGCGATTCGCTGCTGATCGGGGCAAAGGCCGGTGCGCACACGTTTCCCTACATGCAGGTGAACGAACCCACCGCGCACATCGAGCACGAAGCCACGACGTCCAAGGTGGGCGAAGACCAGCTCTTTTATTGTCAGCAGCGAGGACTCTCCACGGAAGACGCGGTCTCGATGATCGTGAACGGATTTTGTAAGACCGTGTTCAAGGAATTGCCCATGGAGTTCGCGGTCGAGGCCCAAAAGCTCCTCGAAGTCAGTCTGGAAGGGACGGTGGGGTAATGGTGGAGGATGGACGGGAGCTGCTTCTGGACGTTCGCGATCTGCATGCCAAGGTTGGCGATCAACCCATTCTTCGCGGCATCGATTTGAGCGTTCGGGAGGGGGAAGTCCACGCCATCATGGGGCCCAACGGCTCGGGGAAGAGCACGCTGGCCAAAGCACTGGCAGGGCATCCGAGCGTGGAGATTACTCACGGGACGATGCAGTACCGGGGCGGGGATCTGCGTGCCTTGAAGCCGGAAGAGCGCGCAGGCAGGGGACTCTTCTTGGGATTTCAGTATCCGGTCGAGATTCCGGGGGTATCCAACCGCTACTTCTTGCGCGCGGCCTTGAACGCCGTGCACCGCCAGCGGGGCGAGCCCGAAGTGAGCGCGGTGGATTTTCTTGCCCTACTGAAGAAGAAAGCGGCGCTGCTCGATTTGGATGATGCATTGCTCACGCGCTCCGTGAACGAAGGCTTTTCGGGGGGCGAGAAAAAGCGCAGCGAAATTCTGCAGATGGTGTTGTTGGACCCCGTTCTCGCCGTGCTCGATGAAACGGACTCGGGTCTCGATATCGATGCCTTGAAGCTCGTCTCGCGCGGGATCAATGAACAACGGCGTTCCGATCGCTCGCTCATACTCGTCACGCATTATCAGCGCTTGTTGACTTACGTCGTGCCCGATTTCGTGCACGTGCTCTCGGGCGGTCGTATCGTGCGTCAGGGCGGCAAGGAGCTGGCACTGGAACTGGAAGAGAAGGGCTACGGGCCGTACGAGAAAACCCCTGAGCCGCGTGTTCCCGCTCCCGGGCGGGGATGAACATGGTGGCCGGCTCGTCGCATACGAACGTTCTCCTCGCTCCCTCGAACCAACTCCCGGCTCTGGGAGCGGAATGGGCAGAACGACTTCGGGAGGAGAACCGCGAGCGTTTTGCCCGGCTGGGCCTTCCCGCCTCGGACGACGAGGGGTGGCGATTCACGAACCTCAAACGGCTGCGTGTTGAATCATTCACCTTCGAACCTGGCCTGGTTTCTCCCAACCCGCACGCCCTTCCCGGACTGGATATGCCCGAGTTCCTACTCGTCAACGGCCGAACGGTTGTCGAGCGCATCGAACCTCATCCGGGGCTTCGCGTCGAATCTCTGGCTTTCGCCTTGGGCAATGACCCAAAGGGTCTAGAAAATACGCTGGGAATGTTGGCTGACACAGCTCGACATCGTTTTGCAGCGCTTAACACCGCCCATCTGTCCGATGGCGCAGTGGTGAGGGTGGAGAGACTGGGTAGGGTGAAGATTGAGGTCCTCATAGGCGGTCCGCCGGCGACCCACGCGGCCTACCCGCGTCTTCTCGTGTTGATCGAAGACGAAGCTGAAGTATTGTTGCTCGAAGATCACGTGGGCGCGGATGGATTGTCCTGTCCGGTGACGGAAATTTATCTGGGCCAGGGAGCCACGCTCAATCACGTGCGACTCGATCGTTCAGGTGAACATGGATTCAATCTTGGTCTTGTCACCGTGCGTCAGGAGCGGAACAGCCGTTACACCAGCCACGTCGTGTCATTGGGTTCCCGTCTCGCTCGCCTGGACTTGGATGTCGCGCTGGCCGGTGAAGGCGCGGAATGTACCTTGAACGGACTTTATGTTCCGGTGGATAGCCAGCACGTGGACCATCACACCCGAGTGTCCCACGAGGCGCCCCACACGACATCCCGCGAGCTGTACAAAGGTGTTTTAGGAGGCAAGGCGAGCGCGGTGTTTAACGGTCGGATCGTGATTCGTGAAGGTGCAGTGGGGACGGATGCGGCCCAAACGAACAATAATCTACTTCTTTCGGACAAGGCTTTGGTCAACACGAATCCGGAGCTCGAGATCTTCGCCGACGACGTGAAAGCACAGCATGGCGCTACCATCGGCCAGATCGAGGACGAGTCGTTGTTTTATCTGAGATCGCGCGGCATCTCGGAACGCGAGGCCCGGCGCATACTGATCCAGGCATTCGCCGAGTCGATGGTGGAAACCATTGGTGTTAAGCCAGTCCATAGCCTCGTTCAAGCCGAGCTGACCCGGAGATTCTAGATTGAGCGACCTCGACGAACTCTACCAGGAAGTCATCCTGGATCATTACCGCCGGCCCCGTCATCACGGACAGTTGGCCGACGCGAATCGCACCGCCGAGGGCTTTAACCCGCTTTGTGGCGACCGACTCGTGGTGTATCTCAAGTACGAAGACGACGTGGTAAAGGACGTGAGTTTCCAGGGGTCGGGTTGTGCCATCTCCCAGGCCTCGGCATCCGTCATGACATCGGCCCTGATCGGGAAGACCCGGCAAGAGATCCAGGCTTTGTTCGATAAATTTCGTGAGGTCGTGTCCGGAAAAGGCACCGAGGCGGAAGCGGCAGCCCTGGGTGAGCTGGGAGCCATGAGCGGGGTGAGCCAGTTTCCTACGCGCGTGAAGTGCGCGACCTTGGCCTGGCATGCCGCATTGGCGGCTCTGGACGCCAA
>Ga0068861_100003081_pt1 | contig 11014 bp, 14 predicted proteins | sample KBSSwiS42_FD_66593 | JGI IMG/M metagenome (GOLD analysis project Ga0068861, IMG submission 66593) | Switchgrass rhizosphere microbial communities from Kellogg Biological Station, Michigan, USA - KBS Switchgrass S4-2 | ecosystem: Host-associated > Plants > Roots > Rhizosphere > Soil ...
GTGCGCGAGCGCTGCATGCAGGCCGGCGCCGATCACTTCCTCGACAAGATGCGCGAGATCGACCAGCTCATTCCGATTTTGCTCGGGATCGCGGGACGTAAGCCCTGATCCGGTTGCCCTGGCCGGGCACCGCTTCCACCAGCAACCGCCCGCCGGCACCCATCAGCCGGTGACGCATTCCCACCAGCGCACGCAACTGCTGCGCGTCCATGGCGGCGCCGTCGTCGCCCACGGTCATCAGGTAGTCGCCGTCCTCGGACTCGATCAGCAGCTCGACGTTGCGTGCCTTGCCGCGCGCCAGCAGATTGGTCAGCGCTTCCTGCGCGACGCGGAACAACGTCAGCTGTACCGCCGGCTCGAGATCGGGGAACTCCTCCGGCAGGGTCACGACGCACTCCAGCTGCGCATTGCGGCACAGTTCCTCGAAGTGGCTGCGTAACGCCACCGACAGGCCGAAGTGATCGAGCAGCGACGGGCGCAGCGACTCGACCACGCGCCGTTTCAGCATCATGGCCTGGTTGAGCATCTGTACCACCGAGCGGAATTTCTCCTCGCTCTCCGCGTCGAGTGAGCCGCCGATGCGCGAATGCAGCCAGGCCATGTCCATCTTGGCCGCCGTGATCAGTCCGCCGAGCTCGTCGTGCAGCTCCTTGGCGAGCTGCGAGCGCTCGTTTTCCATCATGCGCAACAGCGAGGTCGACAGGTTCGATAACTCCTCGGTACGCAGCGCGACGCGCGCTTCGAACTGCTGATCGTCGACGCGCGCCGGCAGGGTGTCGGTTTCCTTCGCAGAATTCATGTCGTTCGCAAGCCCCTCGATGCGGACGATCAATCCTTGGGCACGTCTTCGAGCAGGTCGACGAGATCCTCGGCGTGCTCCTCTTCCTGCGCGAGAATCGATTCGAGCAGGCGGCGCGAGGTCGGATCCTTCGCGCCGATGAAATTGATCATTTCGCGATAACTCTCGATGGCGATGCGCTCGGCGACCAGGTCGGCCTCCAGCATCTGCCGCAGGTTGGTCGACTCGTCGTATTCGGCATGGCTGCGCGACAGCAGCGTCGCCGGGTTCAGGTCCGGATCCTCGCCGAGCTGCACGATGCGCGCGGCGATCTGGTCGGCGTGCGCCTGCTCCTCGTTCGCATGTTCGAGGAATTCCGCCGAGACGAACTTGGCGCGGATGCCGTGCGTCGCGAAGTAGTGGCGCTTGTAGCGCAGCACGCAGACGATCTCGGTGGCGAGCGCGGTGTTGAGCAGCCCGACGATGGCCTGGCGGTCGGCCTCCGGGAAACTGGGCGTGACCGCGCCCTTCATGATCTGGTCGCGCGCCCGCGAGCGCAGCTCCTTGAGATCGGACAGCATGGCCTGGTCTTGTTTCATGGTTGCGTTCACGATTTCTCCTTGTTTGCGCCGCGCCGGTAGAGATTGAGCAGCAGGCTCAGGGCCGCGATCAGCATCGACCGGTGCTTGAGCAGTGAGAGTCCGAGTGCACCGAGCTTGAAGTTGCGCAGCTTCCACCAGGGCGATTCGCGCACCGCACTCGACAGGTCGCGCAGGTTGAGTTCCAGCCAGGCGCGCTGCAGCTGCATCTCCGCATCGAGGATCCGGGCGCGCTCAAGCGGCGATATCACTGGGCGAGCTCCCGGGTTTCTCTGCGGGCGATTCAGTGTGCGATTCCGCGAGGCTGCGCGACAGCACCTCGAGGTCCTTCTTCAGCGATTCGACGAACCAGTGCAGCGAACCGACCTCGCGTCCGGCAATCATGCTGCGTGCCTTGATCAGCGCCCAGGCGGCTCCGATCACGAACGCCCCGACCACGCCGGACAACACCGGTACCCGCAGGTTCGGCGGCAGCGCGACCGCCAGCAGCACGATCCCGCCCCAGATGGCGATCAGGATCGCCGCGGCGCCGATCAATTGCAGCTGCACGCGCGTCGCAATGCGGTTGCCCTCGGCCTGCAGGACCATGCCGGCCGCCTCGAGGCGCGTCTCCAGCATGCGCAGCAGGTGCAGCGACATCTCGCGCGCCGGCCGCGGCTCGCTGGCGCCGCTGCCGTTCGTGCGACCGGCCTGCGCGGGTTCTTCCGGGCCCATTTCCATTATTGCGGCGGGCGGCGCAGTGTCTTCGCGATCAGGAAGGTCACGACACCGCCTAACAAGGCGGCCAGCGCCACGGCCTGCCAGGGGTTGCGGCGCACGTAATCGTCCGCCCGGTCGGCGAGCGTCACGGCGGCCTGCTCGGCCTCGGTGGCCGTCGCGGCCAGCCGCGTCTTCGCCTGGTTCAACGTTTCGGTGACGCGTTCGCGCACGGAATCGGCGGCGTCGCCGGTCTGCTCGCCCAGGGAGCGCAGCAGGGTTTCAGCCTGCTCGACTATGCGGTTGAGCTCTTCGATCGCCGGGTCGGCCGCGGCCTTGAACTCCGGTTGGTTGGCGGGGACATGCATGTTAGCTCCTTGAATTCGATGCACCGCAGGATGGCCCGGCAGTGAGTGGCTCACACTCGGATTTACCAGCCACGAAAAGTAGGACAGAACCGACACGATTTCGGCGCACCAACTGCGGGCGCGCGATGCGTGCTTCGCCGATACTGGCCCAGTCTAGTGGAGAGTGGAAGAGTGACGCGACGAGCCCCTCCCCTCGAAATAATTTCGCGTCATTCGGCCACGAGGCGGCCCGTCCACCGGTCAAACGGCCGGTGGGCGGTCCTTCTGATGGTGCTCTGCACCGCGGCACTCTGCACCGGCTGCAAAGCACTCCCCGAGCTGAAATTCGCACGCGCCGTACCGCTGTCGCGCTCCCCTGCGCCCGTGGACCTGGTGAGCCCCGATGGAGTCGTCGGCCGCGCCGCGAGTATCCGCACCACCCGCAAACTGGCCGATACCGGCGACACCGCGTTACTGGACTATCACCTCGCCGCCATGCGGGACCTCGGGGCACCCCCGCTGCTCACCGGCAACGGCGTGCAATTGCTCATCGACGGCCCGCGCACCTACCGGGCCATGTTCGCAGCCATCGAACAGGCGCAGGACTACGTGCTGGTCGAGAGCTTCATCTTCGAGGAAGCAGTCGAGGGTGACCGCCGCCTGAGCCAGCTGCTGATCGCGGCCGCGGCGCGCGGCGTGCGTGTCCACGTGTTGTACGACGCCGTCGGATCGCTCACCACCGACCAGGAATTTCTCGGCGATCTCGCGCGCGCCGACATCGGCCTGTGCGCATTCAATCCGCTCAATCCACTCGACGATCGCTTCGCGGGGCTGAACCAGCGCGACCACCGCAAGATCATGGTGGTCGACGGCGAGACGGCATTCGCCGGCGGCGTCAATTTCAGCCATGCGTACCGGATCGCGTCGCAGCAGCACCAACACGGCGGCGTGTCGAAGCAGGAAGCGCTCGACGAAGGCTGGCGCGACACGCATATCGCACTGCGCGGCACTGCGGCCCGGCAGCTCGAAGAGCTGTTCGTCGGGATGTGGGCCGAAGCGGGATGCGAAGGCTCGATCCAGGTTCCCGCGGACCAGTCGGCCGTGCGCGGTGGCGACACGCTGGTACAGATCCTGGCCGGCACGCCGCGCGACGATCTCAACCAGGTGTACGCGCAACTCATCTCCGTGATCACGTACGCCCAGAGGAGCATCGACATCACCATGGCGTACTTCGTGCCCGACGACGGGCTCGAAGAGGCGTTGCGTGACGCCGCGAAGCGCGGCGTCAAGGTGCGCATGATCCTGCCCTCGTACAGTGATTTCGAGGGCGTGTTCTACGCGGGCCGTGCGCACTACGACGAGCTGCTCGAGTCCGGAGTGCGGCTATACGAGCTCGAAAACGCCTTCCTGCATTCCAAGAGCATCGTGGTGGACGGTGTCTGGTCTTCGATTGGCTCGACCAACTTCGACTGGCGCAGCTTCGTGCACAACTACGAGATCAGCGTCGTGGTCATCGACGAGGGCTTCGCGCACCAGATGAACGAGGCTTTCGACACGGATCTCGCCGACTCGCGCGAGATCACGGCCGCGGCGTGGAAGAAACGCGGCTTCAAGGAGCGCTTCAAGGAGTTGCTGTGGCTGCCCGTGCAGTACTGGCTGTAATGGGGACTGTCCCCCATTACCCCAGCTTGTGCCACGCCGATCGAATAGCCTGCTTCGCGTCGGCCCAGGCGAGCTTCGACTTGCCCTTGGCGATGTCCCAGCCCGCCTCGAGGCGCTCTTCGATGTCTTCGAAGCGCGCGTGCGGATTCTCTTCGTACGACTTGTACGCGTAGCGATACGCCGGGTCGAAGTCCTCCCACGAGTAACGCGGGTTGTAGTAAGGCTCGTCCTTGTACGTCTTCTCCCAGTGGGTGGTGAAGCGTTCGATTCGGTTTTCCGGTTTCATGGAGCTCTCCTTGATCCTTCCGCCAGATAAAAAGGGCCGCGAGACGCAATTGCATCCGCGGCCCCGGTCGTCAGCTTCCGAGTAACTCTATTTCTTGACGTCGATCTCGTTATCCACGCTCTTGACGTGGTCGACCGCGCGAGCCAGTTCTTCCGCCGTGGACTTCGCTTCTGAGTTGTCGACGAAGCCCGACAGCTGAACCACGCCGTCGCGCACCTCGACATTCACCTGGTGCGCCTTGGTGCGCGGATCGCCAGCCAGGGCCGACTTGACCTTGGCAGTGATGGCGGTGTCGTCGGCCACCTCGGAGCCCGAGCTGCCGTCCGTCTTGACGGTCAGGTTGTTGCGAACCGCGGTCACACCCTTGGTGTTGCGTGCAACCTGCGTGGCGCGCTCCTTGCTCGCCGTGCTGTCGACGAAGCCGTTCAGCTGAACGGTTCCCTTGAAGGTCTCGACGTCGATCTGGTGAGCCTTGGTCACCGGGTCGGCGATCAGGTTGGCCTTCACGCTGGCCGTGGTGACGGTGTCGTCGACCTGCTCACCAGCGGACTTGGTGGTACGCGTCGATGCACAGGCGGCTACCGCCAGGCTGGCGACAAGGATGACCGCACTGATAAACCCTTTGGATTTCTGCATAGGAACCTCTATCTCCTGGCCGTATTGGCGATGAAACTCACAACCGCGAGGATCAGGAAGACGAAGAACAGGATCTTCGCGATTCCCGCTGCGCCCGCGGCGATGCCGGCAAACCCGAACACGGCTGCTATGAGCGCGATGATGAAAAAGATGACTGCGTAATGAAGCATCGGTATCTCCGCATTTCATGACATGACACCGTTCAGGTGCCGGCGGAGTGCATCATGGCTGCCGCGGCTGCGGCGCAATGCAGGTTGGGCGGCGTATGGCGCGTAGGCGCCAGCCGACATTGCTGTCGGCCACCCGGATTACACCTGTGGGAGTCGAATTAGTTAGTCGTCGGAGAGCTCGACGACCTCGTCGCACTGGCGCGTGATGCCCGGGTCGACGTGGGCACGATCGTCGGTGGCGAACACGACGACGCCGTCATAGGCCTCGATGCGCTTGCGGAAATGGGCCAGGTTGAGGTTGGGAAAACGGCCGGAATCCTCGCTGCCGTCTTCGCCGCGGGCGAACAGGTGGTCGGTATCGTCGAACAGCAGCACCGCGTCCGATGCCTCGGCCGCCTTGAACAGCGCGTCGAGATTCTTCTCCGTGTCACCCACGAACTTGCTCACCAGCCGGTCGAGATCGATCTGGAACAGGTCCACCGACAACTCGCGCGCGAACAATTGCGCCGCCAGCAGGCGGTTCTTGCCGGAGTGCCCGGTGAACAGCACGCGCATGCCGCGCCGCGCGCCGGCCTGCGAATCCTCGACCTTTTGCCGTCTCGTCTGCAGCAGGCGCTCGAGCACCGGCTTGAAGTTGTCTTCGCGGATCAATCGAACCCCCTGCCCGGAAACAGGCCCGCGAGCGCGGGCCGCCAGATCCTGTCCGCCAGCACACGGAAACCCGTGCCGCTCGGGTGGATCTCGTCCGCCCAGTGCACGTTGTCGACCGGCAGCGCCCCGCGCATGTCGATCACCACGAAGCCCTTGCGGGTCGCGGCCAGCCCCTGCAGGCGCGCGTGCAGCTCGTCCACCAGGTAACGCGACACCTGCGGACCCTCGGCCACCGGGTCGATGCCCTTCGCCACCAGCACCGGGCGCATCCACGGCCCGGCATGCAGCAGGCCGAACGGCCCCGTGGCCTTGCGGCCCGTGGGTTCGAAGTAGCAGTAACTGTGCGCCACGATGACGCATTTCGGACGCGACGAATCGCGCGCATCCAGCAGGCGCGTGTACGCGGCCACGATGTCGTCCAGCACAGTAGTTAGCTTGCCCAGCTTCACGGCGCTCTGCCAGGTGGCGCCGGGGGTGCGCGCATCGAGGATGCGCTTGAGCTCCCCGGCCACGAGGTCGTTGCCGCCGGCGCTCATCAACAGCAGTTCGACCGGGTAGTTCTTGAGGTAGTACTTGAGCTTCTTGAGCTGGTCGCTGCCCGCCCCCAGGATCTCGCGCGCCTCGTCGCCGTTGTGTTCCAGCCGCAGCATCGAGAAGTCGCTCATCAACTCGATGTAATCGGCGAGGTTGGCGTTCAGCGGATAGCTGAACCACGAATCGCCCTCGCTCATCACCACCAGGCGTTTGGGATTCTGCCGGATGTTGGCGGCGAAAACCGCCTGCTTCGGCCTCACATCGGATACGCGTTGCGCTGGTTTCGGCATGTCATTGCACTCCCTGTCATTTTGCCTGCCGCGGCCGGCACTATACTCCCGGGGCGAACCTTACGAGACAGCCGCAGGAGTTACGCTTGATCGACCTGTATTTCTGGCCCACGGGCAACGGCAAGAAGATCAGCATCATGCTGGAGGAGACGGGGCTGCCGTACCGCGTGCTGCCGGTCAACATCAACAAGGGCGACCAGTTCAAGCCCGAGTACCTGGCGATCAGCCCTAACAACAAGATGCCGGCCATTGTCGACCGATCGACGGATTCTCCGGCCGGCGGCCTCGCCATTTTCGAATCGGGCGCCATCCTGCAGTATCTCGCCGAGAAAACCGGCAAATTACTGCCGACCGACCCCGCCGGCAAATACCGCGTGTTGCAGTGGGTGTTCTGGCAGGTCGGCGGCCTCGGTCCGATGGCCGGCCAGGCACACCATTTCCTCAAGTACTCGCCGCAGAGGATCGAGTACGCCATGCATCGCTTCCAGCAGGAGGTCGCGCGGCTCTACAAGGTACTCGACACCCAGCTCGGCAAGACCGAGTACATCGCCGGCGACTATTCCATCGCCGACATCGCCGCCTGGCCGTGGGTGGTGCGCTACGACTGGCAGGGCCAGAAGTTAGAGGATTTCCCGAACGTCAAGCGCTGGTTCGAAACCGTGGGCGCCCGCCCGGCCGTGGTGCGCGGCGCGGCGGTGGGTGCCGATCTCATGGCCGCGGCCCCGCCGCCCAGTGACGAAGACAAGAAGCGCCTGTTCGGATTTCGCGACAAGGACCTGAAGTAATCCCGATGCGCAGACTCATTTCAATGCTGATCCTGGTCAGCGGCGCGGCCGTCGCCGCGCCCGGCATCAAGGCCCCCGCAACTGCGAAAGTCGGCAGTCTCCTGACGCTCGAAGCCACGGGCAGTGGCAACGGCCACGACTTCGTCACCGTGGTGAAGAAGGGCAGCCCCGAGGGCTCCTATGACGCCTATGTCTATGTCGCACCCGGCAAGCTGCAGCTGCAGCTGCCCGGCGTGCCTGGCGATTACGAACTGCGCGTCTGCGGGGCGGCGAGCCCCTACGCCACGCTGGCACGCCAGGCGCTGACCATCGAGGGCTCCCCCGCCACGGTGAAGGCGCCGGCGACCCTGAAGGCCGGCGCGGAATTCGAAGTCACCTGGACCGGTCCCAACAATTCGCGTGACTACATCACCATCGGGGATGCCAACAAGAAGTACATGGATTACAAGTACACGAGCAGCGGCAGCCCGGTGAAGATCTCGGCACCGGTGCAACCCGGCGAATACGAAGTGCGTTACATCCTGGGCCAGGGCGACGCCATCATCGCCACGCAGAAGGTGACCGTCGGCAACGTGTCCGCATCGCTCACGCTGCCCGCGCAGATCGCCACCGGCAAGGCGTTGTCGGTCAAGTGGGAAGGCCCCGGCAATCCGCGCGATTACCTCACCATCGTCAAGGCCGGCGCGGCGGAGCAGACCTGGGGCCGCTACGAATACATCACGAAGGGCAACCCGATATCGCTGGTGGCGCCGGATGCTCCGGGTGAATACGAAGTGCGTTACCTCACGGGCCAGGGAAACCTCACCCTGGCGCGCGCGAAATTCACGCTGGGTGCCTTGAGCGGCGCGATCACCGCGCCCGCGCAGGTGATCGCCGGTGATGACTTCAAGGTGGGCTGGAAGGGGCCGGACAATCCACGCAACTTCATCACCGTCGTTCGCAAGGAGGCCCGTGAGGGTGCCTACAGTGCCTCGTACGCCTACACCACGCCGCAGGCCAACCCGGTGAACCTGATCGCGCCGCTCGAGCCGGGCGACTACGAATTGCGCTACTCGACCGCCGAGTCTTACTACACGCTGGCGCGCGCCGCACTCAAGGTGGTGCCCGCGAAGCAGCTGCCCGGCAGGATTGCCGTGACGGCGGCGCCGGGCACGCAATCCGGCGGTGCGGTCGAGCTCATCCTCGATGCCTCGGGCAGCATGCTGCAGAAGTTAGGGCCGACGCGGCGCATCGATATCGCGAAGAGCACGCTGACCAAGCTCACCACCTCGACGATTCCCGCCGGCACGCCGTTTGCGATGCGCGTGTTCGGACGCGAAGTGGACTCGTGCCAGACGGATCTCGATGTGCCGGTGAGCCCCTTGAATCCCGCCGCCGTCGGCCAGCGCATCGCCGCGCTGAACGCCAGGAACGGCGCCAGGACGCCGATCGGTGCGTCGCTGGCGAAAGTGTCCGAAGACCTGAAGAGCGTCAGCGGCGAGAAACTCGTGGTGCTGATCACCGACGGCGAGGAAACCTGCGGCGGCGACCCGGCGGGCGAGATCGAAAGGCTGCGCAAGGCGGGCATCGGCACGCGCGTCAGCATCGTGGGCTTCGCGCTGGACGATCAGCAGCTGGCAGCCACCTTCCGACGGTGGTCGGATCTCGGCGGCGGCGCGTTCTTCGACGCCAAGGATGCCGCGGGACTCGAGCAGTCGCTGAATGCCGCGCTGCGCCCGGGGTTTGAAGTGGTGAATGCCCAGGGCCAGGTGATCGCCAGCGGCATCGTCGGCGGCGATGCGGTCGCGGCGCCGGCGGGCAATCACACGGTGCGAATCAAGGGACGCGCGGCGGCCGCCAAGCCAGTCACGGTGAAATCGAACGAGACGGCGAACGTCGCGCTCTGAACTGCCGTCAGCAACCGTTCAGGGCTGCAGCACCGGGGTGCTCACGCTGTTCGCCGGCATCATGAAAACCAGCCGGTTGCCCTGTACCACCGCCTGCCCGAGCCGGCCGCACTAACCGTCCGCGGTCAACTGGTAGACCCTGGCCACGCCGAAGCCAGCGCGGCAGGAAGCGTGGCGCGCAGGGCCGTGGGTCTCAGGAGAATACGACTGTCCGGGCCTGCGCCTCGAGTAGTTCGGTTTCGCGCGTGCAGGGATCGAACGGGTTCACACAGCCATTGCGCGCGGCCACGGTGTAATGAAAGAAATCTTCTTTCTTGGGTTCGCGCGGCCGGCTCAGGACCTTGTCGAAGTTCTCGCCGATCTTGCCGGCGACGTCGATCCGCGTGCAGCTGGTGGCGATGCAGTCGGTCGCCATCGGCAGGCCGGTGGCGATGGCCTTGTTCAGCATCCAGCGCAGAGTGATGTCGTTGAGCGCGTGATTGTTGTTGCCACCGCCGACGTCGGAATGCACTCCGCGGAACCAGACTTCGCAGCCTTCGCGCACACGAGTCGGGCGGAATGCCTTGCGCGACTCGTCGAGCGCGATCGCGTGGTAGCAGTGCTTGACCACCTTGGCGAGGCCGAGCTTGTAGCCGAGGTTGATACGGTTGAAGCTGAAGCCGAGGTCGATGGCGATGCCGAAGGCCGCCACGATGTCGAACACGCCGAGGAATCGCACCGGCGGCACCTCGCGTACGCCGTTCAACACCACGCCATCGCCGATCACGTTGGCGAAATGCACCGCGAGCGCCGCGCCGCGGCTGAAGCCGACGATGTCGATGTCACGGTCGCCGGCCGCGAATTGTCTGGCCAGGTCGCGCGTGGCTTCCGCGATGCGCTCGTGCCCGCCGACGCCGAACGCGCCGCCGGCGATCTTGCCGACGGTGCCGTGTTTGGTGCCGACGCCCTTGTAGAAGAACTTGGTCCTGGTGTACAGATCCTTGAACCGGACCACGTTGGTGTTCAGGTCGTAGCGGCCGGCGTCCTTCTCTTCATTCCATGTGCCGTCGAACGCGTATAGCGCCATGGCGCAAGCGTAATGGGGTCAGACCCCATTTGCTAGCAAACTGTGCCGGAGATGGCTGCCGCATTGCGCAACGTCATCTTTCGACATCGCCCTCGCGCGACCATGTCGTCTCGCCATGGATGGGCGCCAGCCGGGGTTCGCTGCGATCGAACTTGCTAGCAAATCAGGAATGTCCCCATTACTGCGTGACGAGCATGTCGCAGAGGGTCGCGGGGTCGACGGGTTTCACGAGGTGCATGTCGAAGCCGGCCTCGCGCGAGCGGCGCCGGTCGATTTCCTGTCCCCAGCCGGTGAGCGCAACCAGCACGGCTTTGCGGCCCCAGCTCTCGGCACGAATGCGCCGCGCCACTTCGCAGCCGTCGAGCTTCGGCATGCCGACGTCGAGCACCAGGATCTCCGGCCTGCGCTGCACGGCGAGCAGCAGGGCTTCTTCGCCGTCCGATGCGCAGTGCACCTCGTGCCCTTCCATGCGCAGCATCAGCGCCAGGCTCTCGAGCGCGTCCTGGTTGTCGTCGGCGATCAGGATGTTGCGGCGGATCGGCACGGTCTGTTCACCCTTCACCGCGGACGCCGGGGCCTCACCAGCCGCCTGTTTCGCACTGAACACCGGCAGGCGAACCAGGAACTC
>Ga0068861_100003090_pt1 | contig 11002 bp, 5 predicted proteins | sample KBSSwiS42_FD_66593 | JGI IMG/M metagenome (GOLD analysis project Ga0068861, IMG submission 66593) | Switchgrass rhizosphere microbial communities from Kellogg Biological Station, Michigan, USA - KBS Switchgrass S4-2 | ecosystem: Host-associated > Plants > Roots > Rhizosphere > Soil ...
CGGCGGGTCACGAAGCCGACCGCGTCCGGTTTTCTGCCCGGCCTTCACGCGCTGCTCGATCGGCTCGAAGCGCAACTCGACGAACGGCCGCTGCCTGACTGGCACAGCCGGTTCAACGAGCTGCTCAGTCAATATCCGGCGTTGATCAAGTAGCCTGTGCGCCCTCTGCAGCAGAATGACGTCTTCCATGCGATCGCCCACCCGGCGCGGCGCGCGATTCTCGTCCTGCTGAAAGACGGCGAAAAAGCGGCAAGCGAGCTGGCGGAACCGTTCCACGTGTCGTTCGCCGCGATTTCCCAGCATCTCAGGGTGCTCAAGGACGCCGACCTGCTCTCCGAGCGGCGCGAAGGACGGCAGCGCATCTACACCCTTCATCCGAGCCCATTGGCAGACGTCGCGAGTTGGGTCGACGAGTTCCAGTTGTTCTTCGAGGCGAGGCTCGACGCGCTCGCGGCCCACCTGGATCGGAAGCACGGCCGAAAAAAGAAACCGGCACCCAGGCGATCGCGGAACGGCTGATGTCCGCTCCACTCCGGACCGCGCTCCTGGCGGCGACCTTCATCCTCACGTTGATACCGAGGGTGTGGGGAATACACCGTCATTTCGCGCTGTTGGAGGATCAGGTCCGCGACTGGGGGATCGCCCTCGGCAGCTTCACGAGCTTGCCGCTGGTTGGTCCGCCGACGCATTTTGGCGGCTACACCATCGGTCCGGCGCCCTACTGGATCCTGTGGTCGATCCGAGTGGTGATCGGCCCGTGGTTCCAGAATCTGCCGCACGGCGGCGGCATCGGGCAGGCGATGCTGGCATCGGCTGCCGATACGCTCCTGCTCGCCGCAGTGTGGAAACGCACCGGATCGATGTGGCTGGCGTTGACCGCCGTGGTGATCCTGGCCACCGCGCCATTCGATCTCGCGCTGGCGGCGGTCATCTGGACTCCGGTCGTGGCCTCGACGCTGGTGAAAACCGCCACGGCGTTGATCCTGCTCGAGTGGCCCCGCCGCTCGCTCCTGCGCGCCGGGGTCACGGCGGCGATCGCCTGGGGCGCGGTCCAGACCTACACCGGAACGGTCTTCGCCGCCCTCGGCATTTTCGCAGCGCTGCTGGTCGAGGATGGCATGCGCCAGGACTGGCGGGCGGTCTGGCGCCGCGCTCTGGTCGTCGCCGGCGTGGTCGGCGCGCTGCAAGTGCCTTACTTGATTCACCAGGCCGCGCATCGATTCAGCGCCCCGGCGATGAGCGCGGTGACCGGCAGCCTTTCGCGCATCATCCGCGGCCAGGAGCCTCTGCGTCTGGCGGCGAGCGGCGCCCGATACGTGAAGGCCGTGGACTTCATCGCCGTGAGTCCATGGCACCTGAGCGCAGCAGGCTGGATCCTCCTCGCCTGCGCCGTGCTGCTCGCGGTGCGATACCGGCACGACCCGGCGCTGCTGTCGGTGACGCTGCTGCCGCAGCTCGCCGCCATTCTGGGCTACGCCCTGTGGCTGGGCGATCTGCAGGAGTACTACTATCTCTCGCTGATGCCGGCCGCCGTCCTCACGGTGCTCCTCGGCGCGACCGCGCTGGTCCCCGCGCGGAGCGCGCACCTGGCCGGCATCGCGCTCCTCGTTGGGGCCGTCGCGGTCGTGCCGGCGCGCCTGCGCCATGCCGCCACCCTCCCGCGGCTGCCGGCCTACGGCATTCTCCTCGACGCGTCGCGCCAGATCGTCAGGCTGAAACAGCCGATGCGATCGATTCAACCGCAGTTCGACCTGCCGCCCTCCACCGATCCGGAGTTCATGTTCCGCATTCTCGGCGGCCGCATCGATCAGCGCGCCGAGTGGCGGGCGGAGATCTCGCCCGACGGCCGCGTCACCTACCTGCGGTGAACGCCTCTCACTCGCGAGGCGGCGGGACGCCATAGCTCACGTCGGTCGCAGATTCAGGATCTCGACGGTCGTCTTCGCGATCAACGCGTCGACCTTTTCAGCCCAGATGCTCCAACCGTACCAGGCCCAGGTATCCTTCGCCTGCCGGTGGTATTCGAGGTGTCGGACCTATCCGGCGTCGAAGTCGAGCGTGTCGCCGTCATGAGGACGCAGCATCGCGATGCGAGCCTACGGCCCGCGTTCGGGTTGCGCGACGACGAGTGTGGGCAATGTCGAGCAGTGGGCGCAACGAAAGTGTCGAGCACGGCGTCTCGTGGGATCCGGGACGCCGATATGCTTTCGACCAGCTGCCGAAGCCGTGAAACGACTGGCGGCCGCACGCGTCTGACTGAGAAGGTCGGAAGACCTTCCGGCCTTTCCGCCCTTCGGCCTTCCAGCCTTACAGCGACAGCGGTAGCGCGAAGGCTAGCCGAGCGTCGCCCGCTCGCCTGAAAGGCTCGCGCTCCATCGACGTGGAGCGTGGCGTTATGTTTCCTCCGGCTTGAAGACGCGCATCCAGCCGTCGCTCAGCACCGCGCGGTCGCGCGGCAATTCGCCGACCGGCGGGACCGGCGGCACGGCCGCCTCCGGGAACGTGTCCGGGTCGCCACCGCTGCCGGCGCTGCGATAGACGAACTCGGCCTCGAACCCGTCGATCTGCGGCGGCGGGGCGAGGGCCTTGAGGGCGCCCATCGCCTTGGTGGTGAAGACCGGGCCGACGCGAAAGGTCGGCTCGAGATGCGCGAGCGACGCCTGGATGAATTCCCTGGGCATCGTGATCTTCTTGCGCGGCAAGGCGCCGCACGTCGCGTAGAGCCCGCCGCGCGGGTCGGCGAGGATGACGATGTCGGTGTGGTGATCCGCCTCGACGTGGAAGAGCGATTCCTGATCCTTGACGAACGGATGTGTCACCGCGAGTCCGCTGTGGGCGAAGTAGGGCACGCCCATCGCCAGACCGTTGACGATCGCCTTCTCCGCCGCCTCTTTCGTGACCGGCGCGAACCGTCCGTCTGCCGGCGTCGCGCCGGTCTTGAAGCAGCCGAGCGTCCCGTCGTCGGGACGCGTTGCGTCGCCGATGCGGACCTGGAGCACTGGCAGCGCCGGCGAACCGGTGAGGAGCGGAGGATCCTGCGCGAGCTGCGACGGGTTCGTCGAAGACGTCGCCTGATACGTGAGACGGGCAGCGAGCACGAGAATCGGCTCGCCGAGCAGCTTGATGCGCTTGTCGTCGGTCTTCTGCGTCGGATCGAGGGTCGCACGGACGGTGTCGATCGATCGCAGCATCGCCGACATGCCGGTCTCGTACCAATCGGTCGTCAGGGCGTTGGCGGGCATCTCGGCGCCTTGCGCCAGAAGCGACGCCAGAAGCGATCTGAGGATCCCGTTCTGCACCGCATCGATCGGATTCGCGCCGGGCGGCTGGTTCAGCCCGGCGGCGACCCACGGGTGCAGCGTGAAGGACACCTGCAGCGACGCGCCAGGGGTGTCCAGCCCACCGCCGAAGCGGGGACGATCGGTGGTCAGCTGACCGATCGCCTGGCCATGGCCGTCGAACACTTCGAGCGCGTGCTCGATGAAGTCGGGCACCAGGATGCCGCACACCGGATGCGCCACCGGGTTGGCTTCCTGATCCGGATCGTCGGCCCGTTGCAGCCGGACGAGCAAACGCGCCCAATACGGCAGGCGCGGCGCCAGCTCGGTCCAATACGTGAGAGCCGCGTTGCCGTCCGCGCTCACCGGATCGGTGCCGGACTTCCACTCGCGGGCGATGCCGAACATGTCGACGAGCTGAAGCCGGTTGAGCCGCAGCGCACCGGTGCGCTCGCGACGACCCCGCGCGAGCAGCGTGCTGTCGAGCGCGGTCAGCGGCGCGGAGATCATGTCCATCTGCTTGAAGGTGTCCGCGGTGACGCCCTTCGGCGGCTTCTGCGCCGTCACCAGGGCGCCCGTGACATCGGCGCTCTTCTTCGTGACCAGGGTGCTTTCCAGCACATTCGCCACCGTCGCTGTGACGCGCGTGCGCTCCTCGATCACTTCGACCTGGCCGGCCGGCGGTGCGCCCGGCGCCGGATTGGTCGCCGCCGCTCCGGCCGCGCGCATCTCGACGCGATCCTGATCGAGCACCCAATCGGTGGCCAGCGACGAGAACGGATGCGAGTAGTTGGCGTCGACAAACAGCGGGTCGCGCGGATCCTGCCACGGGCTCATCGCCACGTCGCTGGGGTAGGTGCCGGAGGTGGCGACCGCGCTGAGCTTGGGCTTTCGCGCCGCCACCGTTTTCTGGTCGCGCGCCAGCCACAGCGCGCGCACCGCGCTCTTCATGCGCTGCTGCGCGGTGGCCAGCGTTTCCTTGGTCGCGGTGCGGCCGAGGGAAAGCTGCGCCATCACGCTCGTGCTTTCGGTGTCGAGCAGCACCGACTCGTGAACCAGGGCGCGCACGTCAGCCGGGAGACCGGGTATCGAGAACAGTTCGTTCGGCTTGTCGATGATGTCCTTGCCGTGGACGCGGGCATACGAGCCGACCGACAGGCCGATGACCGTCTCGCCGCTCTGCCTGGTCTTGAGATACCCGTCCTGCCGGAACCGTCCGTCGAAACCGGCCTTGAACGAACGTCCGGTGCCGTAGAGGACCACGTGCGGCGACCACGGCCGGTTCCAGCGCTGTCCGGGCACTTCGACGAGGTTGTCGACGTTCGGCAGGATCACCTTGGCGCCCTGGACCGCGAGCAGCAGCTCGTTCATCGCCGCGACGTCGGTGATGTCAATCCACCACGCGGCGCCGTCGCTGCCGCCGCGTCCGGCGGTCTTCCCGATGAGCGTCGGCTGAGCGTCTTTGCGCCGATCCATGACCTGGATCACCGTCGGATGGATGGCCTTGGCTGGGGTCTGCGGCGCATTGATGGTGTCGGCCAGCGCTTGCGCGACCGAGGCGCGCCACGGCGCGTAGTCGTTCTCCTCGGTCAGCTGCGGGGGCGCGACCACCGGGGGCTCGCTGGTCACCGCCGGCGCGTACGTCTTCCGCATCCACTCCTGCTTGTTCGACGCCGACCGCATCGTCATCTGCGGCCAGTGCCCGGTCGCCTGGAGCCCCGGGCTGATCGCCATCGCCTGCGTGTCGAACGCGATCAGCGACTGCCACGGCGAGCTCTTCGGCTGGACTTCGAGCCGCGCGTACCATTGGCTCTTGCCGGGCACGTTCTGGAACGTCGCGGCATGCGCGGCCCCGGGCATGTCGAGCACGCCGCCGAGCGAGCTCTTCATCGATTCCACATCGTCGAGCATCATCTCGACGGCGTCGACCTGGTCGGCGGATGCGGTGTTGGCCGCGGCGACTTCGGCCATCGCGCGGCGGACCGAGGGAAACAGGCGGATGTCGTCGGTCCTGATCGGCGCGCCGACCGTGGTCGAGCCGGAGAGCGGCACCTCCACGCACGAGCCGTGTAGGACGAGATCGCCCGGACCGTTGAAGCCGGCCACCCCGTGGACGCTCGATGAACTGGCGGTCTGCGCGACCGGAAAGCTCGATTTCATCACCTCGGTCTGCTTCGATTGCGCGTTCGCCGTGCCGCCCCTCGCCATCGCCCGGGCGAAATCGATCTCCTTGCCCGGCGCCAGCGCCAGATCCTTGACCGCGATCGAGCTCGCGGCAAAGCTGGGGGCGGTTGCCGTGGTGCCGGCCTGGGGCGTCAGCGTGTTGGCTTCGGCGTACACGCCGGCGCGGAGATGGTGCGACAGCTTCCAGTCGTTCAACAGCCCGAGCTTGTCCTTGGCCATGTAGAGCGGGTCGTGATGGCGATCGGCGAACCAGCCGACGATCACGTAGCTGACGTTCCCGGTCGCGGGCAGATCGGAGACGTTGTCGTAAAAGCCGAATCGCGTGCGCGCTTCCGGGTAGTAGGCGGCAAGCGCGGGATCGAACGCCGTTTTTGTCTTGGGCCACAATCCGAAGCCCGGATGACGGGCGCCGGCCCCGCTCGGCAACACGCCGGCGACGGTGTGTATGACCTTCGGATCCCGCGCCGGCGGGACCCATGCGCTCAACGGCACCGCCTTGGCCTCCACCGAGTCGACCACCCAGGCCCGCCATGTGCGCTTGGCGTTGACCTGTTCGATCGGCGGTCCGGGGTTGAAGCGGATCACCAGCCACACGTCCGGCACGGCAGGAAATCTCGCGCTGTGCTGACCGCCCGTCGGCATCAGCGTGGCGCGCGTCAGCCAGTCCGGCAACGACCAGTGCACGTGGATGCCCTTCTCGAGCACGGCGTCGCGGTTGAACACCGCGCCGCCGAGCGACGGCACTTTGGTCTCGGCACGAACGACCTTGGCCGAGACCGTGAGCGGGTTGAGCAGCGATCGGGACACGTCAGCTCTCCATCTCGTCGAGTTCCGCCTGGCGCGCCTTGAGCTTGTCGAGCGTCATCGATCGGTTCCTGCGGAAGGACATGACGTTCGGCAGCGTCGCGGGATCCTTCGATCCGCGCGATTCCTGATGCGCCGGCGTGTGCTTGAACTCCTGCACGTAGGGCAGCTGCTCGAGGTTGAGCGCCACCTGGCGCGGTGAGTTCTCGGCCGAATTCGCATCCGCCGCCAGCGCGCTCAGGTTGAGCATGCGCAGGCTCGACGCGCCGCGGAACGACAAGACGATGGGCGTCGCGTTCTCCGGCGTGTCGCCGTTGGTTGGGCGGCTGTCGACCTTGTACGGGTGGGTGGCGGTCGGCTGGTCTTGCGCCTCCACGCCGTAGCGTGTCCCGACGTTCGGCTCGCGCACGTGCACCATCTGCGGCTGGCCGGCAAAGAGGGCGATGTAGATGTCCTTCGAGATCGGCTCCGCGCGCAGCACCGGCACCGACGGTACCGTCGGATCGGCGACGACCGCGCTGGTGTAGGCGCGGACGATCATGTCCGGCCACCGCCGCGCCAGCTCCGAGCGAATCAGCATGCCGGTCATCGGCTTGTCGCCGGTCCACGCGGTGGCCGGCACCTGCGCGGCCGCCAGGTTGGTCAGCTCCTGGTCGATGCCGGCGCGCGCCATCTGCAGCATGCTGTAGCTGAAGACGAAGTCGACGGTGCCGGTGTTGGCCGCGGCGAACACGCCGTCGATGACGCGATCGACCCAGGTCGGGTCGACATGGAAGAAGCGGATCGACTCCGGCGGCAGCAGCGCCGCATCCGGCACGAGGTAGGCCAGCGGCAGGTGACGCAGCAGGCGCAGATCGATCAGAAAGTCGCGCAGCCGCTCGGGCATCGCGACGTCGGCGCCGTAATTGCCGCCATCACCCGTGACCAGCGAGAGGCCGTCGGGCCCGGACTCGACCTGATAGTTCGCGAGGTATTGGTGGACGGCTTCGATGCCGGAGACTTTTCCGAGTGAATCGTACATCGCCGCTCCTACGACATTCCTGCGGTCTGGACTTCGGGGAACATGTTGCCGAGACCTTGCGGCGTCACCGTGCCGATGTCGATCTGGGCGACCGGTGCGGCCACCGGCGCCGCCATGCCACCGAGATCGACGACCACGCTGTCGATCCAGCCGCCGACCTGCTCGCCGATGCCGCCGACGTCGGCGATGCCCTTGCCGAGGAACTGGTTCTCGTCCTTGACGATCGACTGGTTCTGGCCGTTGATGTCCATCGACCACGGCTCCTCGGTCCACGCCGGGTTGCTGACCCAGTCCGGCTTCTGCAGCGCCTGCGGCAGTTTGTTGACCGCGACCTGCGGCTCGATCGGCGGGAAGGCGATGTGGATCGCGCGCAGATCTTCGAGGATCTCCGGCCGCGCCAGCGCCAGCAGGCGGCCGAGCTCGAACGCCGAGGCATGCGAGTAGTCGAGCGGATCGTCCGGCTGCGGGTTCTCGAATTCCTCCGGCGCGGCCCGCACCGCGAAGCCCTGGCTGCGCGGCGGTGGCGCGAACGGCCGCAGCATGCCGCGCCAGGTCACGTTGCCCGGCTGCTCGTGCGGCAGCGCCTCGAGAAAGTAGCCGTCGGCCCGCAGCAGACCCTGGAAGTTCCCCGAGAGCGGCGCCGGCTGATCCGCGCCGGCGTCTTTCGGCAGGTTGCCGAAGCGCAGCACCCCGCCGTTGGGACGGATCGCGATCGAGCGAATCACCTGCTCGAAATCGCCGCCCTGGCTCGGCGTGAACGACCAGTGATGCAGGACCACGAGCACGGCCTCCTTGCTGGCGTTGGCTGCAAGCCCCCGCGCCGAGGCGTAGAGGTCGTCGCGCTTCTCGAGCGAGACGAGAAACGCGGTGTGGATCTCGGGTTCGCTGCCCTCCGGTCCGGCGTCGGGCAGGCGATACGAGACGACGATCGCGCGGTCCTTGCCGCTCTTCAGATCGCGCCTCATATGCGACGTGTATTTGAGGTCGGCAGCGTGAGGACGACGGCTGACCAGTACACTGTTTTTCACAAACAGCACGTTCAGCGGCGTGTTGTCGGCCAGGCCCAGCGTGGTCCGCAGCGTGGTGTAGCCGGCGGCGTCTCGAGCGTTCACCTGGCTGAGAAGCACCGACTGCAGCGTGGCGGCCGGCGACGTCTTGCGCGCGGCCTCGTCGCGCAACTCGGACTCCTTGAACAACATCAGCGCCAGCCATGGCTTCTGGCCGTTGATGCCCACCCGCTCCCACGGCAGCGTCCGCCGCTCGAGCGCGATGTGCGGCAGGAACTCGTCGGGCGACTCCTCGCTGCCGGCCGCCGGATACACACCGGCGATGTCGGCCGGCGTGAGCTGCAACTGCGGCCCTTCCACCTTCAGCGTGACCGCCGAGGCGCCCTCCAGCTGCAGCAGGTTCGTCGTGCCATCGTCGAGGGTCTGGCTCGGCGTCAACGTCAGGGTCGAGCCCGCGTCCGCGAGCGGGACATAGTCGCTGAAAATCTGATAGTCACTCATTGGGTCACCTGCAAGGTCGCCGTCGTGGCCGGTTGATCGGCGGCGAGCTGCAGCCGGTCGTCCACCACGTCCCACACGTCCCGTGCACGCAGCGCATTGGTCATGTCGCGCGCGCTCTTCTGCACGACCGTGACGGCGGACAGCCGCCACTTCATCCCGAGGTCGAGCTCGAGCCACCACTGCTTCGGCGCCGCGAGGTCCATCAGCAGCGCGGTCGCCGACGGGCCGGCGACCGTCGAGAGGCCGCGCAGCTCTGCGCCCATGCTGTACCAGCGAATTTCGTCGAGCGCCGGCGTCGGCTCGCCGCCGATCGGTTCGACGATGAGCGCCAGGCAGCCCTTGGGCACGGACGGCCAGTGCACGCGGCACCGGGTGGCGGCGCGCAACACCTTGAAGCCCGGAACGCTGTCCATCGGCTTGGCCGCAAACGGCAGCGCCGCGTCCGCCACCAGCACGCAGCCGTGTCCGGCGAACACGCGACGGCCGAGCGCCAGCAGTGTCGTGTCGTGCTCGACGCCGAGCGCTTCCTTGATCGCCGGCGCCGGGACGCCCGCCAGCGGCGAGCCGCTGATGGGCGGGTGCATGCCCTCGCCGACCAGCGTCACGCGCCGGGCGCGGGGCGGCACGGCCAGGACGATATTGCCGGTGATGTATTGATCGGAGATGAGATCCTGTGCGCTGCCCTGGAAGATGACTCGTACCGACTGCGATCCGGCCAATGTCAGCTGGGTCTTCCGCGGCCGGCCGCCCTGCAGCTCCAGCGTCACCGCCCTGCCAACGGCCACCGCGGCGGTGGCGGTGAACGCGGCGCGCGTGCCCCTCGCCCCCGTCAACGCGCGCCGGCTGAAGTTCTTCGCCGCCGTGTGATTCTCGAGCCGCCCGCGCTCCATCGTGATGGCCGAACGCGGCGCGACCATGCGCAGCGTAATCCCGAACAGCTCAGCGCGGCGGCGCGGCGACGAAGGTACGGCGATCGGCTGTGGCGGCAGCGCGGCGCCCGGCACCGTCGCTTGCCGCTCAGGCCTCGATGGGGTGATGGGCACGGCCGGCCCGATCGGCGTCGGCGGGCGGCCAGTCAACGGCGTGATGGGCGTGATCGGCGTGACCACCGTCACCGGAATCGTGTACTTCAGTCCCTTGATTGCCGCCCCGACCTGAAAGCGCTGCACGGCGGCCGCGAGCTGGAACACGAACAACGGCCCCCACGTGCGAGCCTCGATGGCGGCGACCGCCATCGCCTTGCTGCTCTGGTGCACCTGCTTGGCCGTGAAGTTCGCCGCGGGGAGCGCGTTCTTGAAGAGCGCCTGGCTCTTCGGCTGCCGGAACACCGGCAACGGCTGTTCCGTGCCGAGCGGCAGCGGATACTCCTCGTCTGCGAGCGAGTCCTCTTCGCCCAGCCCGACGAGAGCCGGCGGCACGGCCGTTGGCGCGGCTTCGCAGTTGAACACCACGCCGTCGGTCAACGCGATCGCCGGCGCCTTGTCGCTGGCTTTGGCCACGGCGCCGCGCGCGCCAAGGTCGTCGGCTTGAGCGTTGTCGAGCGGCTCGCCGAAGTTCGCCGTCGGATAGAAGTCGCCGGTGCGTTCCTTCCCCGCCTGGCTGACGCTGAAGCCGGTGGTGGCCAGGCCGAGTTTCGAGCCCAGATCCATGATCGAGCAGAGCGGCAGGTCGACTTCTCCCTCGAGCGGCAGCACGATCGGCACGGGCGCGTCGGTTTCGCGCACCGGCATCTTGGTCCGCAGCACGAAGCCGAACTCCGCGTTCACCGGAATCGGCGCGTCGATCCCTTCCTGCTTCGACGAGGTGGACTGCTTCTTGGTGGTACGCCCCAGGTGGACATCGATCTTGAACAGCCCGGCATCATCGTCGCTGGTGTTGAAGCGCTTGAGGACCGCCTTCGAGTGCGTCGTCGCCTCGTTGTAGGCGCCCTGCTCGGCCGGCGCGCCAAGCTGCTTCGTGATGAATTCGTCGAGCCGCGGCGGCGGCGGCGCCGCTTCGCCCGCGCCGAAGTCCACCTCGAAGCTGACGAGCATCAGGTCGATGGTGGCGTGGCCGCCGAAGTCGGGCGTCCAGATTCGCAACTCGACGCCGATCTCGTGGCGGCCCATGAACTCGAACCAGACGATGACCCCCATCCTGGCGATCAGGTAGAACGGATCCCAGGTGATGAAGACGTCGATGTAGACGTCGAGCCCGGCGCCGATGCC
>Ga0068861_100003099_pt1 | contig 10988 bp, 5 predicted proteins | sample KBSSwiS42_FD_66593 | JGI IMG/M metagenome (GOLD analysis project Ga0068861, IMG submission 66593) | Switchgrass rhizosphere microbial communities from Kellogg Biological Station, Michigan, USA - KBS Switchgrass S4-2 | ecosystem: Host-associated > Plants > Roots > Rhizosphere > Soil ...
GGCTGCTCCTATCAATGCGACTGGATAACGCCGGTGGAGCACCGTGCGGACGACCGGGATGCTCCTTTTGCGAAGCAGCGCAAGTGCGCCGACGTCGCCGACACGTGCACGGCCGCCGATCCCCGGCGGGCAGCGCCCGTCGAAGTATTCTCGAGCAAGCTCGCAGACGCCCACGTGGGATGCTTCGCAACGAAGACCAAGTGGAGCCCGCGGGGCAGCATTGTGTGTCGTTGTGGTGGTTGACGACCGAGCACAACCACTCCCCACCCCAGCACAGCCACTCCCCACCCCAGCACAGACGCCCAGCTCAGATGTGAAGCCAACCGTCGCCACTGGCCAGACGGACATGCGGATGCGCAGGCCGATGCAGTACCCGCTCAACTCGTGGGGCGCTCCGGCAGCGTCGACGGAGCGCGGGCGAGCACCGTCCGCGGCCCGGCAGCGTCAGGTGCTCCGGTCAGCTCGAGGCGAGGTTGGCCGCGATCACGATCTCGACCTCGTCGCGGACCTTCAGCGCACCCATCAGCCCCCGGTAGGGCTTGACCCCCCAGTCGCTCTGCGTCAGCGGGATCGTGCCGCTGATGCCGCCGCCCTCCTCCACGTTCAGATGCGCGGTGACATGCCGGGTGCTGCCGGCCATCGACAGCTCGCCCTCGACCGTGAGCCGGCCACCGCCGTCGGCTAGACGCCGCTCGAGCGGACCTGGATCGGGTGGCTCCCGAGGATCTTCTCGTCGATGTTCTCGCGTATCTCGAGGCGGTCGTTGTCCGTCAGCGCCTTGACGCCGCGCAGGCCCTCGCGGACCTCGAGCGAGCGCGGGTCGGCGTTCAGCACGATCGTCCAGCCGGCGGGCTCGTCGGCGACCTCGACCGTCGCGTCCCAGCGCATGACGTCGATGATCAGGTCGTGACCCGCCTCGGCGGCCATGCCCTCGCGGTAGCTCCTGACCTGCAGCGACGCATTGTCGGGGCCGAGCCTGCGGGTGCCCATCGGAAGAGCCATACGTTGCCGTTTATCTGTGGCGTTTTTCGCGTCAAGCGAGCGGTGGATGGGTTGGCGGCGCGGATGGCGGGCGAGGCGTGGGCGCGGTGGGTGGTCTGGATGGGGTGCGCCCGGGCGCCCGGCTGAGCCAGACCGGCTTTCACGGAGACCGGGTTAGATGGGTTCCTCTCTTCATTTCTCGAGAGATGGTGGTCTCGGTCCGGGGAGCGTAGAGGGCCTCCCACTCAGCCGGTGGAACATCGCGAGGGCCTCGTGCGGGCCGGTGTGTTTGAACCAGCCGGTGTACTCCGCGAGCTCGCGCTGCGATTGCTGGGGACGAATACGTGCGGCGCACCGACGGGTCCTGGCTGGCAGGAAGGCCGCGCTCTCGCGTGGCATCGACGGGCTCTCGGAATGGAGAACCACTACGCCAGAGCCGCGCGCTCGTCGGGCACGACTGCTCGTGCCGCGAGAACCGGCCATCCGTCCGGTGGTTCGGCTCGTTTGCGCGGGCCTCGTCGTCGTTCGGAGGTAGCTCCGAGGTAAGCCTCGGCTTGCTTACCGGCATGCCGGTTGTCGCCTGAGAGCCCATGGTGCGCGCGCTGTGTCTCGCGCACGATGCGCTGCATGACCGATCAGCGCGGCAAGTCGCGGAGATCCACGATCGAAACGGCTCCGCGGCGTAGTGCGTCGTTGGCAAGCCGCATGCGGCGGCTCGAGTACTCGGCGGGCACGCCGAATTTGTCGTACAGGTTTGCCAGGTGCTGCTTCACCGCGGCCTGCGTGACGACGAGCTCCTCCGCGATCGCCCGCGTCGACGCCGGCTCCGTGAAGAGATCACGCGTGAGCAGCGGGCGACAGAGCGCGACGAGCACGTCGCGCTCGCGGGCGGTCAGAGAGGGGGGTGCGGCTTCGCTCTCGGTCTGGGCCCCTCCGGCGGCCTCGAGGTCGCGGAAGATCAGCCGGGTCTGGCCGACGCGGATCTCGTCCCCGTGGCGCACACGCTGGGCCGACCAGATGCGCGTGCCGTTGAGCCACGTCCCGTTCGAGGAGCCGAGGTCGGTAACGCACCAGCCGGCGGCGAACCGCTCGAGCACGGCGTGGAGGTGGCTCGCGGTCGGGTCGTCCGGGATCGCGACGTCGTTTTCGGGCGACTTGCCAATCGTCATCCGGTCGCTCTCCAGCGGCTGCCGCCAGTTGCTGGTGGCCGTCATGACCTCGATCTGCGGTCGCACGCGGCGAAGCCTATGTCCGAGGGCGCCTCGAGGAGGCGCCTGAACCACCAATGGTCCGGGCCGATTGCAGCGGGCCCGACCGCGAGGAGTCCACATGTCCACTCGTCACACCCACCGCCGCACCCTCATCGGCGCGGTCGTCTGCGCACTGCTCGCATCCGCGCTCACCAACGTGGTGCCGGCCGGTGCGCGTCAGCGGACGCTGGCCGGAGCGCCTGCGGCGTCCAGCGCGGCGATCCTCGGCGCCAACGGCCCGATCGCTTTCGAGCGGTTCGCCACGAAGCACGAGGACGACAGGACGGCGCAGATCTTCGTGCGCTCGCCCTCGGGTGCCGTGCGTCAGATCACCCACTTCCGGGGCGGCGCGTTCAACCCCGCCTGGTCGCCCGACGGCGCGCGCATCGCGTTCGACCGCTGGTTCGTCGCCCAGCGCCAGCCCGACCAGATCCTCACGATGAACGCCGACGGGTCGGACGCGCGCCCGCTCACGAGCGGCTGCACCGCCGCGAACTGCCTCGCCGACGACTCGCCTTCGTACTCGCCCGACGGCAGCCAGATCGCGTTCGTGCGCCTCTACAAGCCGCTGGTGGAGGATCGCCCGTCGGCGGCTGACCTCATGCTCGTCCCCGCCGCCGGCGGCGCGCCGCGGGTGCTGCGGCACTTCGCCGGCGACCCGATCCCGCTCCAACCCGCGTGGTCGCCGGACGGCACGCGGCTCGTCTTCGCGCTCGAGACGGCGAAGCAGCCGACGAAGCAGACCGATGTGCTGGGGGCGCTCAACGTGCTCGACGTGGCCGGCGGTGCGATGACGCAGATCACGCCGATTGCGCTCGGCGCGAGCGACCCCGACTGGTCGCCCGACGGCAGCCGGATCGTGTTCAACTCGCAAGGCGGCCACAGCCCGTTCGTCTACGTCGTGCGCCCCGACGGCAGCGGGCTGCGGCGGATCACGCGCCGGACGCGCGTGTTCAGCCTCAACCCGTCCGACCCGCCGGTGGCGCTGGTCGCGCAGTTCCAGCCGAGCTGGTCGCCGGACGGCCGCCAGATCCTGTTCACGAACGAGCCGAAGCCGTGCTCCGGCCATCACCGCGACTCATGCTCGCGCGATCCGAAGGACGCGCAACCGCGCAACGTGTTCGCGATGAACGTCGACGGAACCGGGGTCCGGCGGCTCACGCGCAGCCCGCGCTTCGAGGGCCAGCCCGCGTGGGCCCGCGCGAGCTGAGCCTGGGCGCCGCCGACCCGCGGCCGTGCCGGCATATCCGCGTGCCGATCATGCGACAGGAGCGCCGCGTGCCCGCGCACGCGGCGCTCCTGCTGTGACGCCGCAGGGACGCGAACCCGCGTCGGCGGCTCGTGGATTTTCCGCGTCGCTGCCGCTCGTCGGGGCATGAAACGGCTCGCCGAAGGCGCCTGTGACGTCCGGCGGTCGGCCTAGGTTCGGCCGACCCTGGCCGCAGCGCGCGCACAGGAACGCTAGTACGCGTCCTTCGGCAAGTCCGGCGCAATCGACCCCGGCCGGTTCCGCCGCCGAGGCGCAGGGCCGCTACTGCGCGTCCTCCGGCGAGCCCCACCCGCTTTTACGTCTCGAAGTCGCCGGAGCCGTCGGACGGCACGCCGTGGCTGCCGATCACGCTCACGGCCGCCGTCGCGATGGCCGTCATCGCCGCCGGCTCGACCGCGGCCCGTCGGCTGCGCCTGCGCCGGCCCACCGAGTCGCATCGTAGCCACGTGGACGCCCGCCTTTCCCCGGGGGCGCCACGGCGCGTCGAGCGCATCCGCCGGCGCGAGCCCGACATGCACACCGTCCGCCTCTCGACCGTCGCAGGGATCCGGACCGCGCGGCCGATTCGAGCCCTCCGCGTGATGTTGCTTGAGTGCGAACGAAGCGCGGTGTACGGTCGGGCGTGCGGGGTGAGGGCCGATGGCTGAGCTTCTCCACAACCGCTACGAGCTCGTCGCGTCTCTCGGGGCGGGAGGCGAGGCGCGCGTCGTCAAGGCGCTCGACCGCCGGCACGACCGCTTCGTCGCGCTGAAGATCCGCCGGATCCGCAACGGCCGCGTGCGCGAGGAGCTGCTGAGCGAGGCGCGGATCCTGCTCGCCATCTCGCCCCACCCGGCCCTGCCGCTCGTCCGCGAGGACTTCTTCGAAGCCGACAGCTACGTGGTGGCGATGGACTGGGTCGACGGCGTCGACCTGGCAACGCTGCTGGCCGATCGCGGCCGCCCCGGCCTGGCGCCCTCCAGCGCGCTCGCCTATCTCGCGCAGGCGGCGGAGGCGCTGACCCACCTGCACTCGCAACACCCATCGGTGATCCACGGCGACGTGAAGCCGGCGAACCTGATCCTCACGCGCGGCGGTCGGGTCAAGCTCGTCGACTTCGGCCTCTCGTCGGCGCCGGACGCCCCGCCCCGCCGCACCGGCACGCCCGGCTTCCGCGCGCCCGAGCTGGCAACGGACGGCGTTGCGTCGCGCGCCAGCGACATCTACGCGCTAGCGGCGACGGCGTTCGCGCTGCTCACAGGGTCGGCGCCGTCCGGCGTGCTGCCCTCGTGGGAGGGCATCGACCGCGAGCAGGCCGAACAGCTCGAGGCGGCGATCCGCCTCGGCTTGGCGACCGACCCGGCGCGCCGCCCCGCGAGCCCCGGAGAGCTGGTGGAGCGCCTGCGGGCGGGCTGGGGCGCCGCGCTGCCGACCGGCTTCGTGACGTTTTGCATGTCAGACATCGAGGGCTCGACGGCGATGTGGGACGCCGATCCCGGCGCGATGGCCGAGGCGGTCGTCCGGCACGACGAGATCATCGGCGACCAGGTGGAGTCGCGCGGCGGGAGCCTCATCGAGTCGATGGGCGAGGGCGACTCCACCGTCTCGGTGTTCGACTCGGCCCCCGACGCGCTCGAGGCCGCGCTCGCCGCGACCCGGGCGCTCGCCGACGCGCCATGGCCCGACGGCCTGCGCATCGCCGTGCGCTTCGGGCTCCACAGCGGGGAGGCCGACCGCCGCGGCGCCGATTACTACGGACCGGCGACCAACCTCGCCGCGCGACTGCGCGGCGAAGCCGACGGCGGCCAAATCTTCCTCTCGTCGGTGACCGCCGACCTGGTGGCCAACCGCCTCCCGGTCGGGTGTGATCTCGTGGACCTCGGGCCACACCGCCTGAAGGGAGTCAGCGCGCCCGAGCGGATCCGCGCGCTCAGCGGCCCCGGCGTCGATGCCCCGCGCCCCGTCACCGAATGCCCGTACCGCGGCCTGCTCGCATTCGAGGCCAAGGACCGCGAGTTCTTCTTCGGGCGCGAGGAGGTCGTCCGCGACCTCCTGCGGCGCCTCACCCCGGGCCGGCTGGTGGCGCTGGTGGGCGCGTCGGGTAGCGGCAAGTCCTCGGTCCTGCGCGCCGGCCTCGTCGCCGCCGTGAACGCCGGCGAGGTCGAGGGCGTCGAGAGCGTCCGGCTGGTGGTCCCCGGCGCCGACGCGGGGGCGGACTCCGCGGGTGTGACCGGCCAGGTCGTGGTCGTCGACCAGTTCGAGGAGCTCTTCACCTTGTGTGAGGACCCGACGCGGCGGCGCGCCTTCGTCGACGCCATGCTCGACCTCCCCGGCCCGGTGGTGATCGGCGTGCGCGCCGACCGCTACGGTCAGCTCAGCACCCACGGCGAGCTGGCGCGCGCGGTCGCCGAGAACCAGATCCTGCTCGGCGCGATGACCGACGCCGAGCTCGAGCGCGCGGTCACCGAGCCGGCGCGGCTGGCCGGGCTCAAGCTCGAGCCGGGGCTGGTCGAGCTCGTCCTGCGCGATGTCGCCGGCGAGCCGGGCGCGCTCCCACTGCTCTCGCACGCGCTGCGCGCCACCTGGGAACGACGCGAAGGACGAACCGTGACCGTCGACGCGTACCGCCGCAGCGGCGGCGTGGCATCGGCCGTCGCTCAGACCGCGGACACCCTGGTGGGAGCGCTGCCCGACGAGCAGCGACCGCTGGTGCGCAACCTGTTCCTGCGGCTGACGGAGCTGGGAGAGGGCATCGAGGACACCCGCCGGCGCGTGCCGATCGGCGACCTCGTCGCCGAGGGCGCAACGCTCGACACCGTCCAGGCCCTCCTCGGGCACCTCGCCCAGGCGCGCCTGCTGACGCTCGGCGAGGACACCGCCGAGGTCGCCCACGAGGTGCTCATCCGCGAGTGGCCCGCACTGCGCCGCTGGCTCGACGAGGACCGCGAGGGGCTGCGCCTGCACCGCCGGCTGGGGGACGCCGCCCGCCTGTGGGAATCCGGCGGCCGAGAGGCCTCCGACCTGTATCGCGGCGCCCGGCTTACGGCCGCCCTGGAATGGGCGCAGCAGCACCGCAGCAACCTGAACGCCACCGAGAGTGCGTTCCTCGAGGAGAGCCGGCAGGCTGGCGAGCGCGACGCCGACCGGCAGCGACGCGCCAACCGCCGGCTTCGGGGACTCCTCGTCGGTACGGCGGTCTTCCTGGCCGTGGCGCTCGTCGCGGGCGCGCTGGCGCTCGTCCAGCGGGGTCGAGCGCGCGATGCCCAGCGGACGGCCGAGGGCCAGGCGCTGCGTTCGGACGCCGAGCGGGTCGGTGCCCTGGCGGTGGCCGACACCACGCTCGATCGCCGTCTCCTGCTCGCGGTGGCCGCGATGCGGCTGGACGACCGGGTGGAGACCCGCGGTGACCTGCTGAGCGTCCTGCAGGCGACGCCGGCGGCATTCCGGCTGATTCGCCCCTCCGCGAGCGATATCACGGCGCTGGCCGTGAGCCCGACGGGAAGGCTCCTTGCCTCCGGTGACTCCGCGGGAGGGGTGCGCTTCTACGACATCCGCACGTGGCGACCGATCGGACCGGCGGTGCGGCTCGCGGGGCAGGTGTCCGGCGAGGCGATGGCCTTCGCCCCGGAGGGAAACGTGCTGGCGGCGGCGACGGCCACCGGAGGGAACCGATCGGACCTCTACCTCTTCCAGCCCCCGTCACGCACTGCGCGCCTGGTCGCCTCCTGGCCCTCCGTTCCCTCGGCCCTCGGTCCGCCCAGGTACACGCGCGTCGCGTTCTCCCCCGACGCAACGCGTCTCGCCGTCGCCGTGGCGACGGCCGCGCCGGGCTCGCCCGTGCCCACCGGCGAGCGCCTGCTCGTGCTCGAGATGCCGAGCGGACGCGTCGTCTGGCAGCGGAGGTACCCGCTGCGGCCGGGACAGCAGGAGGTGTCGGTGGCGTTCCGATCCGACGGCACGCTCGTGACCTCGGCACAGCAGGGCGAGACGCTGGTGTGGAGCGCCCGGAGCGGACGCATCGAGCGCAGGTTCCCCATCGGGGGGCCCTTCGGCATCTCGCCAGATGGTCGCTTCGCGGGACTCGCCCGCAACAGCCCGGATCCGGCGAACCCCAGCGCGTCGCTGGCGGTGCTCGATCTGACCACGGGGCGGCGCCGGGCCATGACGCCCCTGCCCGCCCAGGGCTGGATCGTCTCGGTCGCCTTCACCCCCGACGGCCGGCGCCTCGTCGGTAGCTCGTTCGAGGGCGCCCTGCGCGTCTGGGATCTCGCCTCGGGCGTGATCGTGCAGACCTTCGCCGGCCTGGTGTCCGGCACCAACCTGGCCGTGACTCCCGACGGGCGCACGGTCGTCACGGCAGCCGAGACGGGCACCGTGGCGGCCTGGGACCTCTCCGGGTCGCAGCAGCTCGCGCGGGAGTCCCGCTGGGACGCCCCCGACGGGGGGTGCCTGAACACGCCCTGCTTCGTGGTCAACCCCCAGAGCACGCTGATGGCCGCCAGCCAGGCCAACGGGACGGTTGCGGTGATCGATCTCAGGACGCGGCGGGTGATCGACACGCTGCCCGCTGGAAGCGGGCGGCCGGCGGAGGCCTTGGCGTTCTTCCCCGACGGCCAGCGGCTCGCGGTGGGAGGCGTTTCCAGGCGCTTCACCGGACGCCTGACGCTGTGGGACGTCCGCGCGCGAAAGGTCCTGCGCAGCATCCGGTTCGCCAAGCCGGTCTGGTGGGTCGCGGTCACCCCGGACGGCCGTCGCCTGGCCGTGCAGACGCGCAACGCCGTCAGTCCCCTGTCACGCGTCGAGGTGCGGGACGTCGCGTCGGATCGCGTCCTGTACTCCCGCACGACCACGATCGACAGGGGGCGCGGCGGCCTGTTCTTCAGCCCGGACGGTCGCAGGCTCGCGGTGCTCATCTGCTGTCGGCCCGGCTCGCCGATCGAGGTCTGGGACGCTCGCTCGGGGAAGCGCGAGCTCAGCGTGCCCGTCGACGGCCATGCGACCAGCCTGGCCTTCTCGCCCGACGGCCGGCTGCTGGCGGCCGCCACGAACGGCGGCAGGATCCTGCTCTTGGACGCCGAGGACGGTGCACGCGTCGGCCCGGCGATCGAGGTCGGAAAGACCGAGATCGATCCGGTCTCGTTCTCACCGGACGGCCGCCTTCTCGCGGCCAGCTCGGCGGACGCGACCGCCGCGGTGTGGGACGTCGCAACGCGCACGCGGCTCGGGACGACCTTCCCCGCCGTGCAGGGGGCGCCCATCGCGCATTTCGCACCCGACGGCGACCTCGTGATCGCCTATGACGCCGATGCCGTCAAGTGGCCGATGAACCCGCGGACGTGGGCGCGCTTCGCGTGCGACGTCGCCGGCCGCGACCTCACCCCCGCGGAGTGGGAGGACATCCTGCCCGACCGGGACCACGAGCGCGTCTGCCCGCCTTAAGCGCTCAGCCCTCGCCAGCAGCAACTGACGACGCGGAGGTCGTGCGGTGTTGTTGTCGTGAAGCTCGGCGGGTGGAGTTGACACCTCGCACCGGCGGTCGAGGGCGCTGCTGCGGGCAAGGGTTGCCAGGGCGGCGCCAGGCGCGCGCCCCGTCGCGAATGATCCGGTCCGGCCAAGCGCGCTGAAGGTAAAGCGAGGTGGCACCGCCGCAATGGAGGGCGAGACGAACTGAGCGCGACCACCGCTTGAGATTTTCAGCAGTGGTGCTGCTCAACGATGGGAGCGAGAGCCACGCGTCGGCTGGGCGCATTCGATGTGGCCGCCGCTGTCAAGGCCGGTTGAAAAGTGGACCACCTGCGCCGGTTGAAAAGTGGACCACCCCCGGGGGGGCGTCGAGCCTGGCCGGACGATGCCCGTTCGCTGTTCGAAGTCTGATCCGGGTGTCGGGTGGTGAGCGCTGCGGAGGCGAGCCCGGAGGGCGAGCTGGAGCGGCGTTCACCGCGCGCGGCGCCCGAGGGGGTGTCGTGGCGCGTCGGCGCTTGTGTCGGTGCGTGTAGAGCCGTTCTGCGGGCGTGCGCGGCGCGCCCGCGGGTGATCTGTCAGGCAATATCGGCGGTTCTGGCGGCTGGGCGGGCGTCGAGGTCCTTGCGCGTAGCCGGTAGCTGTCGCCCTTGAGGGAGAGGATCTCGGCGTGGTGGATGAGCCGGTCGATCATGGCGGTGGCGGCCATGTCGTCGCCGGAGATCTCGCCCCACGCGCTGAAGGGCTTGTTGGACGTGACGATCATCGAGGCGCGTTCGTAGCGCGAGGACACCAGCGAGAACATGAGGTTGGCGGCCTCGGGGTCGAACGGGATGTAGGGGCATGAAGATCTGCCGCGAGTCTCGTGGTTCTGTCCGGGCGTCGGCCTAGCGTCGCGACCGGTCCCGGGCCGGGGGCTCGTGGAGATCGCCGGTTGGGCAGGCCTCCTGGTTGGTTTGGGCTGCGAGCCCGTGGAATGTAGGTGGCCGCCCCCGCGGACTGCCCGGGTGTGCCGAGAGCACGAATCCGTAGCTGCCGCGATCGCCCGCCCGATCTCCGTTGATCGTCAATCGAGAGAAGGAGGTCGGGATGGAGCGCTTCGTCGGGCTCGACGTGCACCGCGACTTCTGCGAGGTCGCGATCGTCGAGCAGGGCCAGGTGCGTTCGGCCGGGCGCGTGGCGACGACGCCCGAGGCGCTGACGCTGTTCGCGCAGAGCGTCGGGCCGCACGCTCACGTGGTGCTGGAGGCGACCGCCAACGCGGTGGCCATCGCGCGGCTGCTGCGCCCGCACGTGGCTCGGGTCGTGCTCACCGCGCCGAGTGCGGTGCACGATCTGGGCGCGGCGAAGACCGACAAGATCGACGCGCGGTCGCTGGCGCGGCTGTTGTCCAGCGGCTTTGCCCCCGAGGTGTGGACGCCCGACGACGAGACGGTCGCGCTGCGGCGTCAGCTCTCGCGTCGGCGCCAGCTGGTCAAGCAGCGCACGCGCGAGAAGAACCAGGTGCACGCCGTGCTGATACGCAATCTCAAGGCGCGTCCGCCGATGAGCGACGTCTTCGGCGTCAAGGGCCGCGCGTGGCTCGCGCAGCAGGAGTTGCCCGGACACGAGCGCGAGATGGTCGCCGCGTGCTTGCGCCACCTCGACTTCCTCGACGGTGAGGTCGCGGCGCTGGATCGCGTGATCGCTCAGCGCGTCTTGGCCTCCGAGGAGATGCTGCGCCTGCTGCAGCTGCCGGGCGTGAGCGCGACGACCGCGGCGACGCTCATGGCCGCGATCGGCGACATCAGCCGCTTTCCGAGCCCGCGTCACCTCGTCGGGTATCTGGGGCTGAACCCGCGCGTGCGCCAGTCCGGGTCGCAGCCGGCCAAGCACGGGCGCATCTCCAAGCACGGCCCGGGGGCGGTGCGCGCCGTCCTCGTCGAGGCGGCATGGGTCGCGGCGCGCAGCACCGGCCCGCTGCGCGCATTCTGGCAGCGCACCGCCCCCGAGGCCGCCACCCGGGTGTCACGGAGCGCGCTCCGCAGCCTCGAGGCGGTCGATGCCAA
>Ga0068861_100003102_pt1 | contig 10985 bp, 9 predicted proteins | sample KBSSwiS42_FD_66593 | JGI IMG/M metagenome (GOLD analysis project Ga0068861, IMG submission 66593) | Switchgrass rhizosphere microbial communities from Kellogg Biological Station, Michigan, USA - KBS Switchgrass S4-2 | ecosystem: Host-associated > Plants > Roots > Rhizosphere > Soil ...
CTAATTATTCTCAATTGAATCCATTTCTTTTCCTGATCGATGTTACTACTTACGCAACAGGAAACCCATCATTACTCCCTCAATTTACATGGGCATATGAACTGAATTATACAGTTAAGAATATAAACATGACTCTTGGATATAGCCATACAGAAAAAAGCCAGAACATAGTTATTGCGAGATTCAAAGAAGTGTTCCCTAATATTCCTGCTGATGATAATGTAACAGTCCAGATACCGGTTAATCTTTCTTCTACCGATTATTTTGGGTTAACTGTTGCAGCGCCACTAAAGATCACCAAGTGGTGGAGTATGATCAATAATGCAAATGTTTTTTATAATCATTTTAATGGAAACCTCGGTATGACTGCACTTGATCGAGGAAAAGCAGTTGCCGACCTTAGAACAAACAACACATTTACATTTAAAAAAGGATGGACAGCCGAATTAAATGGTAACTACAATACAGGCGGTCAATATGGTTTTATGGTAACAAGATCACAATGGGGCGTTGGTGCAGGGGTACAAAAAACTTTATGGCAGGGTAAAGGTTTGCTGCGCTTCAATGTGACCGATATTTTCTGGACCAATTTACCGAGAGCAACTATTACTTATGATAATTATATCGAGATATGGAGAGCATATCGGGAAACAAGAGTTGCCAATCTCACTTTCACCTATCGTTTTGGAAGTAACAAGGTATTGCAGGCTCGTCGCAGGGCAACAGGATCAGAAGAAGAAAGGCAAAGAGCCCAATAGTATAGCCTATTTGTTTTCTCGTGTTTTATTCCGAGCCGGTATTCTTACCGGCTTTTTTTTAATAATTTGAAGTAATTGTAAATGCGGCTTTATCTTTTTCAACGTATCGTTATGAAAAAACTGTTTTAAATGTTTATAGAAATGACTGAAATCGTAATAGCCATAATTTGTAAAATGAAAATTATCCGGGGATGACAACATACTATTCACAGCTTTTCTGATCCTTAATATTTGCAATGCATTCTTACTGTTTACTCCTGTGCAGATGCGGAAGTACCGTTGTAATGTTCGTGCAGATATACCTTGTTTTGATGCAAGTTCTTCGATCGACGGGTTATAAGTGTTTTGCTTAACTGCATTAGCAAGAATTGAAGTAACTATATTCACCGGTTTCAGAGAACCCTCATGTTTGTTAAGTTGTTCCTCATAATATTTCATCAATAGTTGAACTCTTTTATCAAATGAACTTGCTTTCTTAATTTTTTCTAATAAGTTTTTATCAACCAGATAGCTTAAGGGAAATATTGAGCCCTTATAATCTGCAAAATCTACTTTCTTTTCAAAGATCACGGGGCTTACTTTGAATTTTATTCCAAACAAAACATTGCCTGTCTGATGAAAACATTCAATATATCCTGGCCTTGGGAGAAACCCATCTGTTTTCATGCTAAATTTTTTATTCTCAACCTGCATTACAAATGGAGTTCCGAGGTTGATCAAATATGTATAACCGAGATTAGAAAACAAGGCATCGCTAAAACCTTTTGGATATTGCTTCCAGAGTTTTTCAAATTTTGTTTGCCAAAAGAAATCAATGAACAATGACAATCTTCCCTGCACATGGTGCCGGTGATAATTATTTTCAAAATGATCTGTATGGATAAATTCAATATGTCTCAAGAAAAGTAGTAATAATGAGATTGAAATTTATTATTATTTCCATTTGATATTACACCCAATACTTGGCCGCTGGAATTCCGGAACTGGTTCATTGTTTAGCAAACAATTCAATGCATGACGAATATCTTTTCCTGATGCTGGAATTTCATTTCCCGGTCGGCTATCATCTAATTGTCCGCGATAAACAAGATTGAGATCTTTATCATAAATAAAAAAATCCGGTGTACAGGCAGCATCATATGCTTTAGCTACTTCTTGTGTTTCATCATATAAATAAGGAAAAGAATATTTCAATTGTTTAGCCACCTGCATCATTAATCCTGGAGAATCATCGGGATGTTTTATAGCATCATTTGAGTTGATGGCAGCAAAGCCGATGCCTTTGTTTTTATAATCATTTCCAAGATTTACCAGCTCCTCATTTACATGCTTTACAAATGGGCAATGGTTACAAATGAACATGATCACTGTTGCCTTATTGCCTTTTATTTCGTTTAATGAAATTTGTTTTCCCGAAATCGCATCTGGTAAATTAAAATCGGGAGCTTTTGTTCCTAAAGCCACCATTGTTGAAGGAGTTCTTGCCATGGCATAAAGTTAGCATAGATAAAATCACGATCTCTGTTTGACAATAATTAACTTTCCGACTTAAATTTTTTGAATGAAAAAGTTTTGGATCTCTGTTTTTTCTCTGTTCATAGCAATAGCATCTAGCAGCCAGGGTTTATCAAAAGCAGAACAACAAATTCTGAAGAATATCGATGCCGATATGACATCGACTATGCAATTATTAAAGGAATCAGTAGACATAAACAGCGGCACATTCAATATTGAAGGAGTAAAGAAAGTAGGAGAAGTGTATGCTAAGGAATTAAAAGCATTGGGATTTACTGTTGAATGGATCTCGCTACCCGATTCTTTAAAAAGAGCCGGTCACTTGGTTGCATATCGCAAAGGGAAAAAAGGTAAAAAACTTTTTTTGATCGGGCATCTTGATACTGTGTTTGAACCAGACATGACTCCAAACCCTTACACCATACTTAATGATAGTACCGTAACAGGACAAGGTGTAAATGATATGAAAGGTGGTGATGTATTGGTGATCGCTGCATTGAAAGCCCTGCATAAACAAGGATTACTCAACGATGTTTCTATCACAATTTATTTTACCGGCGATGAAGAAAATGCCGGCCGTCCAAGAAGTATAAGCCGTGGTGATTTTATTGAAAGGGCAAAGCAACATGATATTGCATTGGCATTTGAAGGAGCAAATGGGTTGAGCACTGTTGCTACTGCCCGCCGTGGTGCCAGCGAATGGAAATTAGAGGTCGAAGCACAACAAGCTCATTCATCAGGAGTCTTTGGTTCCGCAGGGTATGGTTCCATTTATGAAGCAGCAAGGATCATTAATGAATTCAGGGAAAAACTGGGAAATGAACCTTTTCTCACTTTTAATCCTGGTTTGTTTATTGGCGGATCAGAAGTGAATTTTGATAGCAGTTCACAAAGAGGAGACGCTTCAGGTAAAACAAATATCATTTCTCCGAAAACTTTTGTTATCGGTGACCTTCGTTTTTTAAGTGAAGAACAAAAAGAAAAAGCAAGAGAAGCAATGCGGAAAATAGTTGCTGACAGTCTTGCTAATTCAAAAGCTACTATTACATTTAAAGATGGCATTCCATCAATGCCACCAACAGAAGGGAATAATGCATTGGTGAAAATTGTCAGTGATGTGAGCAAGTCTCTTGGCTATGGAGAAATGATTGCCGGTGATCCTGGTTCAAGGGGTGCTGGCGATATTTCTTATGTGGCAGCTTATCTTGATTGCTTAGATGGATTAGGTGTTTCTGGCAAGGGTTCACATGCACCAGGAGAAACGATGAATCTAAATGAATTTCCAAAACTTTTGAAAAGAGCCGCAATATTGATCTATCGACTTACAAGATAGTTAAGCGGCTTTACCCGAAATCAAATTTCTTTTTTTCCTGTTCAGGTATTTATCAAAGATGATATCACCCATGGGTTTGTTATACACTTTTGCTTCCACCCATGAAATAACATCGAGATAAGCAAATGATCTTGTTTCAAAACGAGAACCTTCAAGGTGTTTGATCTTGTCCAGGAATTTTTCCAACTCAGGCCTGATCTTTCTTGCAGGAACATCAAATGATTGTTTTACAAAACGGAATATCTCTTCTTCAACAACAGTAAGATTTTTCATCTTCGCCATAAAACGATATACAGATTTGATCAATGATTCGATTAGCGTATAATTTCCTAATTCATAATGGGACATTAAATGTAGCAACCGTGCATAGCATTGAAGATCGATACGCAGATCAAGCGGACCATTAATGATCTTTTGCAAATAATCAATTGCTTTTTCATATTGGCCAGATCCGAAATAAAGTGTGGCGATTTTATAATTGAACACCAGGATGCGATGTGGGTCAACAAACATTGAGTATTCTTCCAGGTTTTTTTCAATTGATGGAACTAAGCTCAAACCTTCGGCAAAAGTTCCTTTCATCAAATGAAAGTTTATTCTTGCACTATTGATATAAATGGAAGTGTGTGTACGGAAATTATCATGCCGTTGGGCAATAGGAGTTTTTTGAAACTGCTCAAACTTCTTTAATACAGTTTCGAATTTTTCAAAGTAGCGAAGATCAAAGAAGGCGTTTAACAATGTATGCATTCCTTTAATGTAATGACCGGTTTCCACTTCTTTCATTACCGGTTGTTCTTCGAAAAGATCGATCCATTTCTGGCTATAACGATAATACATTAAGAAATCCTGGCGGATAAATGCAAACCAGCAATAGCTTTGATAGAGATAAAGCTTTTCATAAAAACCATTTACTTTATCTACATCTGCAGGTAAATAATTTTTTACGAAAGCTCTTAATTCCTTTTCATCTTGTTCATTCCTTGCATGACCATGCAACACAAACCAACGATATAATAACAAGGCAAGGTTGGAGAGTCTTGTTACACGATCAATGTGACCACTGATCTCCAGAGCTTCATCTGCGATCTGTTGTGTTTTATCAGTTGTACTGCGGGTAATGTGTAATGTTTCGATTTTCTTTTCTAATGAAAGCAACTGGACAAGTGTATTGAACTTTTGATTTGTTCTTGCTAACTCTTTTGCTCTTTCTAAAATGCGTAGAGCATGTTTCTTCAAACCTTTATTGTATAAGATCCTTGCGTTATCTAAGTGTTCACTCAACTGGAGATCGATGTTATCAGTCGTTTTTAATAAACGCAGACTTGCCAGCAATTGCTTGTATAAATGATTTTTTAAATTAGCTAATTGCGGTTTAGAAATTCCAGGCATTTTCTTCAGCAATAACTTATCATCATATTCTTCCAGTTTATCCAATGCATCAAAAAGCTGTATGATCTTAAGGTCTTCTTTTGCGGAACTTCGTTTTATATAGAGCTTGAAATGCCGTTTTTCCGACTTTTCCAGCGAGTGAACCAATTGAAATAATATATCTGAGAACCTGTTGGGCATAATGATTAATTTTTTCAAAACCAATTCGGCAGCAATGAGTTATCTAATTTCTCACCCGTTTGAAATGATAAAACGGGGAGGAAGATATTTTCAGCAGAACAAACATGCTACTTACTTTTGGTCTGCATCTCTGATATTTCATAAGCAAGCAATCGTTAGAGTAGACAAGCAGCAGAGAGGCCTTAGCAAAAACAATCAATGCTTTAAAAGCATTTCAAGATTTTTCATATGGCAAGCAATCGTGAGAGGCCAGTCCGTTTCTACGGAAGGGCCTTTTTTGTGGATGCAATTTACTTTAGATAGTTCAAACTTCTTTCAAAAAACTTAGCAGTCCACTATTTTTTAGCAATTGTCATTACATGTGCACTTAATCCGATCATTACCGGGTCATTTTCAGTTTGTCGTATATAAACGAGCATTTGTTCTCTTGATGTTTTATCATTCCATCTTTTAGTAAAATCAGGAACCAGCCATCCAAAACCTTCTATTGCTTTTATTTCATAGTTACTAAAACCCGCTGCACTAAATTCTTCTTCTATTTCTTTCTGCGTATGAAAATGTGAATCGGTAAAATACATTGGATGATTAACCGGATTAAAATGATCTCCATTTTCAAGATCTCCTTTCAAAATATTTTCAAATGCCGGATCATCAATAAAACCTTGCCAAAATCCATCGAATAATGAAGCATATCTTGTTATAGTTGCCGCTAATAATGTTCCATTCTTTTTTAAAACTCTTTTTGCTTCAGCAATTGCTTTTATACGATCTTCTTTTTCCTGTAAATGATACAATGGTCCAAATAACAATACAAGATCGAATTGCTCATCATCATATAGTAGCTCTCTTGCATCACCTAATGAAATTGAAGCAAGCGGTTTGTTTTCTACGATCGAAATTTTTGTTGCTGCTTCAACATGAAATTCTGCTGCATCCAATAAATGAACTTTATGACCCATATCATGCAACCAAAATGAATAAGCACCAGTTGCACCGCCGATATCAGCAATATTCATTGATGATCTTAAATAGCGGAGAATGATCTCCTGCGATCTATTTTTTTCCAGTTGAAACACATGTTGTCCCAGCCTGTCTGTTTCCATCTGGGTGCTGTTATAAAAAGTATTGATCGTATGTGTTGACATGATTTAAAGTTACAAACATCCACATAAGTAATCCAACACACTGCTTATATGTTTAAGCTTCGAGTTTTTAGTTCTCTGAGGGACAAAGAGTAAATGAAAACTTTCATGTACATCTCTATTTTGGCCCTGATGTTGCATACCGTCTTATTAGAAATGTTTTTAAATCAAAAACCGAATCTATGAAACAGAGAAAAATTTTTACCCTAACGATGCTTTTGTTTGCATCAATCCTATTTTTTAGTTGTAGTAAAAATCATGATGAAGTAAGTTTGAACCCTGATGGTTCAGTTCGTGGTTCAGGTGTAGTTCCCACAACATACGCTGCCCGGATAGGCATAGAAAGGAATGCCTTTAATCCCGCTGATGTAACTGTAATGCAAGGTGGAACTATATTATGGGTTAATGGTGATACCCAGGTACATTCAGTAACCGCTGATGATGGAAGTTTTGACAGCGGCGATATCCCAGCAGGTGGATCCTTCAGCTTTGCATTTACTGCAATTGGACCACACACTTATCATTGTAAATACCATGGTGAGCAAACAGGAATAGTGAAATGTGTTACGAAATAATTGAATCAAAATACCCTATGAAAGGTCTAAAAACCCTGTGAAATCAGAGTTTAATAGATATTGATCCGTTTTAATAAAGGGAGGAATATGATAACAATCATTCCTCCCTTTGACATAATACATTTCATAAATGAAGCATACTGAGTACCTCTGTATCTTAAAAAGCTTCTTTTATGGAAAAAAGATTTTTCTCAACTAAATACGTCTATTTCTTCGGTGGTGGTAAGGCCGATGGAAATGAGTCAATGAAAAATTTATTAGGTGGCAAAGGCGCCAATCTTGCTGAAATGGCAGGTCATCCAAAATTGAAATTACCGGTTCCTCCAGGATTTACCATTACTACAGAAGTTTGCACTTATTATTATGATCACAAGAAAACATATCCGAAAGAATTAAAGCAACAGGTTGAAGCATCTCTCGAAAAAATAGAGAAGCTAATGGATAAAAATTTTGGCGATGTAAATGATCCTTTGCTTGTTTCAGTTCGTTCCGGTGCAAGACGTTCAATGCCCGGTATGATGGAAACGGTATTGAATGTTGGGCTTACCGAAGAAACCATCAAAGGATTGATTGCTCAAAGTGGCGATGAACGTTTTGCGTATGATGCTTACAGAAGATTGATCATGATGTATGCTGATGTGGTAATGGAAAAAGCAGGCGGCATAGAAGTGAAAAATCATAAAGGCATTCGCAAAATATTAGATGAAAAATTGGAGCATATAAAACAAGAGAAAGGATATAGCAGCGATACCGAACTCACTGCTGACGAATTAAAGACGTTGATAAAAGATTACAAGAAAACTATCAGGAAAGTTTTAGGTACAGAATTTCCGGATGATCCATGGCAACAATTATGGGGAGGTGTTGGCGCAGTGTTCAGCAGTTGGAATGGTAAAAGAGCTGTTGAATATCGTCGTATTGAAAAAATTCCTGATGAATGGGGAACTGCAGTCAATGTACAAGCAATGGTATTTGGAAACATGGGAGAAGATAGTTGCACCGGTGTTGCTTTCACAAGAAATCCTGGTACTGGTGAAAATAGATTCTATGGAGAGTATTTGGTGAATGCACAAGGTGAAGATGTAGTTGCAGGTATCAGAACTCCGGCACCGGTAAATGAATATTCAAAGAATGCACAGAGCGAGCAATTCACTACACTCGAAAAACTGATGCCGAAACTTTATAAAGAATTAGACGGCTATCAAAATAAATTGGAAGAACATTATAGGGATATGCAGGATATCGAGTTTACTATTGAGAAAGGAAAACTCTATATGTTGCAATGCCGTGTAGGTAAAAGAAATGGTGTAGCTGCAGTAAGAATGGCAACAGAAATGCATAGCGAAGGATTGATCGATGCAAAGACTGCGATCATGCGGGTAGCGCCAAATCAATTGGTTGAATTATTACTTCCAATGCTTGATCCGAAAGCAGAACAAACAAATACAGTTATTGCAAAAGGATTGCCCGCTGGTCCCGGTGGCGCAAAAGGTCGTGTTGTATTTTCTTCTGATGATGCAGTTGATTGGGCACATCGTGGTGAGAAGGTGATCTTAGTTCGTGAAGAAACATCACCTGAAGATGTAGATGGCATGCACAAAGCGCAAGCTATTTTGACAACAAAAGGTGGAATGACATCACATGCTGCATTAGTGGCAAGAGGTTGGGGTAAGTGTTGTATTGTTGGTTGTGGTGATATTGAAATTCACCAGGAAACAAAAACATTTAAGGCAAAGAATGGCGAAGTAATAAAAGAAGGCGATTGGATCACTTTGAATGGAACCAGGGGTCTTGTTTATGAGGGCAGCTTACCGCTTGTTGATATCGATATTCAAAAGAACAAATCATATAAGGATCTGATGAAGCTGGTTGACAAGATCAAATTAATGGGAGTAAGAACAAATGCAGAAACTCCGGGTGATGCAGCACAAGGTGCAAAATTTGGGGCAGAAGGAATTGGTTTATTCAGAACTGAGCATATGTTCTATGGCGAAGGAAGTGAAGAGCCATTATTCTTACTGCGCAAAATGATCGTAAGTAAAACTGAAGAGGAAAGAAGAGAAGCATTGAATCAATTATATGTTTTTGTAAAAAAAGACATCAAGGATACTTTGCTTGTAATGAATGGCTATCCCGTTACTGTTCGTTTGCTGGATCCGCCACTGCATGAATTTGTTCCTCATGATAAAGAAAAACTTCACCAGTTAAGTGAAGAATTAGGAATACGCTTTAGTGTTTTGAAAAGAAGAGTGTTGGCATTGCATGAAAACAACCCAATGCTTGGTCACCGTGGTGTGAGATTAGGAGTAAGCTATCCTGAAATTACGGAGATGCAGGTAAGGGCAATCTTCGAAGCAACTGCTGAAATTATTAAGTCAGGGCAAAAAGCTTTTCCTGAAATAATGGTGCCTGTAACATGTACCGTAAATGAGCTTTCTCATCAAAAGAAAATTGTTGACCGTGTTTACAAAGAAGTGTGTGAACAATTCAAAATGAGAAGTATTCCTTATTTGTACGGAACTATGATCGAGATACCAAGAGCTGCATTGAAGGCTGGTCAAATGGCTGAAGTTGCTGACTTCTTCAGTTTTGGTACCAATGATCTTACACAAATGAGTTTTGGATTTAGTCGCGATGATATTGGTGGTTTCTTACCAAATTATTTGGATCAAAAGATCCTTTATGATGATCCATTCCAAACTATCGACCAGGAGGGAGTAGGTGAATTGATAAGATTAGGAACAGAACGTGGCCGCAAAACAAAACCAAATCTGAAAGTTGGTATCTGCGGTGAACATGGTGGCGATGCTGAAAGTGTGAAATTCTGTCACCGCATGGGAATGAACTATGTAAGCTGCTCACCATTCAGAGTTCCTATAGCAAGATTGGCTGCTGCACAAGCTGCGGTTCAATATCCTGAGATCAAAATACCCTTAGGTAAAGTAAATGGCTATGTACTTAAGAATGGTGTACAAAAAAAGAAACTGGAGTTAGCATAATTGCTTGTTGTAGTATAAATGAAAATCGTCCCGGCTTAGTCGGGACGGTTTCTTTTGGAAGAAGTATTTAAAAAACTTAATTATCCTCTCCTTCTTTTACAACTTTACCTGTTGGGTCGATGAACATCCATTTGCCGCCTTTCATCACTTTTGCAGTTCCTTCCCTGAAACGATCAGCATATCCATACTGGTAAGCAAGAACTACTTTACCGTATCTGTCAATAAAACCCCATTGCATTTTGGAATTACAAACAGGAGCAAGGCCGCTGCTGAAGCAACGGGCATTGGTGTAATTCATCGGGATTACAAGTGTCCCCTTTTCATCAATAAATCCCCATGCATCACCTTTTGAAACAACAGCCATTCCTTCATTATATGAATAAACTTCAGTGTATTGAGGTTTTACGATCTCAGCGCCGGTGCTGTCAATAAATCCCCATTTATTATCGATCATCACCCCGGCTTTTCCTTCAACGAAGTTCATTCCTTCATCATAGATCAATGGAATGATCACTTTGCCATCTTTATTTACATATCCATGTTTGCCATCTTTCTCTACCAATGAAAGGCCGCAGGCAATTTCATTAACATGAACATATTCTTTAGCCCATTTTTGTGCTGTACCACCAAGGCTCATGAGCAGGATGGCAGGCAATACAAATATCTTTTTCATATCAACTTATTTTGGTTGATAAAATTTTTTACTTCATCAAGGTAGGTTCAATAACAAGCAGGAACTATGACCTGAGACAGAGGGGGGATTGATTTTAGGATAGCAACATCAATTATAGAGCAAATAGGGGTTTATCTCCTGAGTCCATTGCATCGAAACATAAGTTCTAATATAAGCTCCGGATTTAAGAAGCTCAAATGATCCTTTAATACCGATTAATTTATCAAGGTGTCCGCCACCTGTTGGGTTGGCATTTGTTTTATAAGCTCTTTCTTGTACCTGGTTTTGGTAAAGAGAAAACAGAGACGTTATAAGATCTATACCAAAGGATACCGGGTGAAATTTTTCTGGATCAGTGACCGCAAACTCAAGCCCGTTACATTCTTCATTCTTATATAAGCTATCAATTGGGATATAA
>Ga0068861_100003104_pt1 | contig 10983 bp, 11 predicted proteins | sample KBSSwiS42_FD_66593 | JGI IMG/M metagenome (GOLD analysis project Ga0068861, IMG submission 66593) | Switchgrass rhizosphere microbial communities from Kellogg Biological Station, Michigan, USA - KBS Switchgrass S4-2 | ecosystem: Host-associated > Plants > Roots > Rhizosphere > Soil ...
CAAGGACGACTACGCGAAGTGGCTGCTCGAGGATCCGCGCGTGAACTTTGCCATCAGCAAGCGCGGCAGCGAAGCGGGCATCAGGCATCTGGGTATCCAGGTCGAAGATCGCGCTGAGCTCGCGGATGTCTACTCACGCCTGCAGCGTGCCGAGGCTCCGATACTCGAAGAAGGCGCGACCACTTGCTGCTACGCGAAGAGCGAGAAGAGCTGGATCGCAGATCCGCAAGGGATTCAGTGGGAAACGTTTCTCACGACCGGCGAGAGCACCACATACGGTGCGGCGCCGGTGCGGCAGAATCGCGGCAACCCCTGTTGCGAGCCGACCCAGGCGGCGTGAGCAATGCCTGATCGACCTCACAACGTGGCCAATCGTTCGCAGGAATTGCGGCGGCCGCTAAGGTACCGCCCGCTTGCGCACAGCCAGCGAGAAGAACATCAATCCGCTGGCCGACACGATTGCCAGTAGCAACAATCCCGATCGCAGCGGAAATCCGGCACTCAAGCCCGCGGCGAAGATCGCGGGCGCGAGGGCCCGCGCGAAGAAGCTCGGCCGCGCGAGTGCGCCGAGCAGGGCGCCCTGTTGTTGCGCGCCGAAGAGCTCGGCCGGCACCGTCCCGCGGGCGATCGTCAGGATGCCGTTGGATGCGCCATAGCACATGGCGAACAACAGACCGAAGCCGACGACGCCTGGGATGGTGTTGAGCAGGATCATTCCGAGCAACGCCAGCGCGCAGGCGGCGTAGCCCACGCCGATTGCGGAGATGCGGCCCGAGAAGAACCATTCGACGATGCGCGCCAGCACTTGCATCGGACCTATCAACGCACCGATCCAGACTGCCTGCTCGGCACTGAAGCCGCGATTTCCCAAGGCCGGAATCATGTATGCGGACAGCGCGCTGAAGACGAACGTCGCTGCGGCAAACATTGCCGCCAGCCAGGCGAACCGTGGGTCTGCTGCATAAGAGCCGGAAGTTGGCGTCGCGCTCTTCGTTGCAATCTGCGCCACATTCGTTGCCGGCAACGCCAGGCGGTGAATCGGAACACAAATGAACAAGTGAAGCGCGGCAAAGATCAGCAGCGTCGCGCGCCAACCGCAGGCTTCCGCCAGCGCGTGGGAGAGCGGCCAGAACACAGTACTGGCAAAGCCACCGAAGAGAGTCAGGCCGGTGACTGCGCGACGGTAGCTGTCAGGCGCGATCTGATAGAGGCTCGCAAACGCCGGCTCGTAAAGGCACGCTGTCATTGCGAGGCCGACGAGGATCCACCCGAGTGTGAACACCACAGGTTCGCGGGCCGCAGCAACCACTACGAGTGCAAGCGCTGCCGTGAACGAGCCGAGCGTCATCACGTTGCGCCCGCCAGCCTTGTCGACTTGGCGGCCGACGCGAGGAGCGGCTACTCCGGATAGCAGCTGGCCCAGCGTGAAGGCGCCGAAGATGATCAGATCGCTGAAACCGAGCTCTTTTCTGATCGGCGCGGCGAGCACCGTCAAGGTGTAGTAGAGCGATCCCCAGCTGATGATCTGAGCGATGCCGAGCAGGGAAACGATTCGCCAGAGCGGCGTCGTGGGCAGCACGCTATGCAAGCCGCAGCGACATGAAGACGCTGTTCCCGTTCTCGCGGTACGTCCCGAATGGTCCGCAGAGCGTGAAGCCGACGCTCCGATACAACGATTGTGCAGGTAAGAACGCGGGATGGCTTCCGGTTTCCAGATAAAGAGTTCGATACCCACGGGTTCGACCGGCGTCGACAATGTGGTTGAGGAGCGCCCGACCTGCACCTGTCCGGCGCAACGCGCTCGGAGTGCGCATCGACTTGATCTCACCCTCGGTCGGCGAGAGCTCCTTGAGCGCGGCGCAACCCAGGAGCGACTGCCCGTTCCATGCTGTCCAGAACGTGACCCCGGGCGCCTTCAGCTTGCTCGCATCGAACGCAAAGACCTGTTCGGGCGGGGAGAGCTCGTACATGTTGCGCAGGTGCTCTTCGAGAAGAGAGAGAACCGGGGCACGAGAGAGATCATCGAGCTCGATGCGCAGCATGCAGAGCTCATTGTGCCGCACGCTTGACCCGTTTGCTCGCCGACACGTAGGCTTCCGCGCCATGAAAATCGCCTGCACCCGCTTTGTTTCCTGCGTTGCCGCCGGGCTCCTCGTCACTGCCAGCGTCGGCATGGCCGAGGATGCGCAACGTGTGACACCCATGACACCGGACGTCGTCGACAAGTACGAACAGACGCTCCCGTCGGCCGATTTCATCCGTCGCGAGTCGATGGTGCCGATGCGTGACGGCACCAAGCTGTACACCGTGGTCGTGATGAAGAAGGGGACCGCCAAGGGCCCGATCCTGCTGTCGCGCACGCCGTACGACGCGCATCACGAGACGCATCGCGTCGCGAGCCAGCGCATCGTCGACGTCCTGGAAGTGATGGACGCCGAGTTCGTCGAAGACGGCTACATCCGCGTGTATCAGGACATTCGCGGTCTGCACCGTTCCGAGGGCGCCTACGTCATGAACCGCCCGCTGGCAGGCCCATTGAACAAGACCGGCATCGACGAAGCGACCGATGCGTACGACACCATCGACTGGCTGGTGAAGAACGTCCCCGAGTCGAACGGCAAGGTCGGCGTCATCGGCAGCTCGTATCTCGGCTTCACCGCATTGATGGCCGAGATCAATCCGCATCCCGCGCTGAAGGCAGTCGTGCCACAGAGCCCGATGGTCGACGGCTGGATGGGCGATGACTGGTTCCACAACGGCGCGTTTCGCGTGCTGTCGCTCAACTACGCCGTCGGCCAGGCGACCAACAAGGCCGAAGGCGGCGGTGAGTTCGCGCTCGGCGGCGGCGACGATTACACGCGCTATCTCGAAGCCGGCTCCGTCGCGGACTTCGCGAAGTTGCTCGGCATCCAGCACTATCCCGGTGTTCGCAAGTTCCTCGAGAACCCGGCCTATACGGATTTCTGGTCGCTGCAGGCGGTCGACAAATGGCTCGCGGCGCAGCCGCTGACAGTGCCGACGATGCTCGAAGTCGGTCAGTGGGATCAGGAAGACAGTTACGGCGCGCCCGCTGCGTATCGCGCGCTCGAACCCAAGGACACTGAGAACAACATGGTGTCGCTCGTCATCGGGCCGTGGCGCCACTCGGGAGCGAATCACTACGGTTACGAGATGGGCAGCCTGACTTTCACCGGCGATACAGCGCGCGAGTGGCGCGTACAGTACGTGAAGCCGTTCTTCGATCATTGGCTCAAGGACGGTCCCGATCCGCACACGCCGCCCGTGCTCACGTATGCAACTGGTGTGAACAAGTGGGAGAGCTCGGAGCGCTGGCCGATGGGCACTGCGACGCCGATCTATCTCGCCGCCAACGGCGCCGCAACTTTCGAGCGGCCGTCGGAAACGGAGCACTATGAATATGTGAGCGATCCCGCTCATCCGGTGCCATTCATTCCGCGCCCGATCGACATGAGCGACCCGATGCAGTGGAAGTACTGGCTGGTGCAGGATCAGCGCTTCGTGTCGGACCGTCCGGACGTCGCTGCGTGGAAGTCTGCACCGCTCGACAAGCCGGTGCACATCATGGGCGCGCCCGAGGTCGATCTGTTCGCTTCGACCACCGGCACCGACAGCGACTGGGTCGTGAAGCTCATCGACGTTTATCCGAACGACACGCCGGAGCCGGCGTCGCAGGGCGCGAAGCCGACGATGGCGGGTCTCGAATTGCCGATCGGCATCGAGATCTTTCGCGGACGTTACGTGAAGAGCTTCGCGGCGCCAGCTGCGCTCAAAGCAGGTCGGGTGGAGCACTATCGCTGGACGTTGCCCAACGTCAATCACGTGTTCCTGCCGGGTCACCGGATCATGGTGCAGGTCCAGTCGAGCCTGTTCCCACTCTATGATCGCAATCCGCAGACGTACGTGGAGAACATCATGTACGCCAAGCCGGCCGATTATAAGAAGGCGACGCAGAGCATCTGGTTCGGCGGAAACAGCGCCAGCGCCGTGCAGTTGCCAGTGGTGCGCTGAGAGCCATTGCAAACATTGCAAGCGGAACGTCCTCGCGTTCCCACGTATTGAAGGTCATACATGGGCCCGAGCGACGTGAATGGCCGACGACACCGCTGCGACACCAACGCCTGATCTTCTGGCACACGGCTCCGCGACTCTGAGCCGTGTCAGCGTAGACGCTTACAACGCCGAGTTGCGCACCCCCGACGGCTTCGTCGGCGACCGCGCCAGCAAGCGCGCGTTCCAGGCGATCCTCGATGATTGGCGCGAGCGCGTCCGCAAGATGGGCGAGGATCCGCTCGGCGAGCAACCCAGCGAGGAGATCAGCAAGAAGCAGCTCGACAAGCTGCTGCTGGAGGGCGATCCCGAAGCTGCCGGCATGGTTCACAGCGCCATCGAGGAATTTGCGCAGGAATTTGCCGCGGTGATTCGCCGCTTCCTGCGCCTGAAGGAGTGGAAGGACGTCGAGCGCATCGTGGTGGGAGGCGGCCTGCGTCAAAGCCGCATCGGCGAGCTCGCCATCGGTCGGACCAGCGTGGTCCTGAAAGGTCGCGGGCACGCGGTCGACCTGCATCCGATTCGTCATGCACCCGATCACGCCGGCCTCATCGGCAGCATCCATCTGGTCCCTGCGTGGATCCTCGCCGGCCACGACAGCATCCTCGCGGTCGACATCGGCGGCAGCAACATCCGCGCCGGGATCGTCGAATTTCATTCGAAGAAGAAGAAGGATTTGTCGGACGCCGACGTTCACCGCCTGGAGCTTTGGCGGCACTCCGACGACGCGCCCAAGCGCGAGGATGCTGTGGAACGCCTCATCGAATTCCTGCTCGATCTCGTCAAGCGCGCGGACAAGGATGGACTGACGCTGGCGCCGTTCATCGGCATTGGCTGTCCTGGTGTGATTCGAGCTGACGGCTCGATCGAGCGCGGCGGCCAGAACCTGCCGGGCAACTGGGAAGCGAAAGGCTTCAATCTGCCGCAGCGGTTACGCGAGGCGCTGCCGACCATCGGCGATCACGACACGGTAGTCCTCATGCACAACGATGCAGTCGTGCAAGGACTCAGCGAACTGCCCTGGATGCAGGATGTGAAGCACTGGGCGGTGATGACGATCGGCACCGGCCTCGGCAACGCGCACTTCACGAATCGGGCGCTGGCTGACCAGTGAAAACCGCCAGCTGAGCGGCGAAAGCACGCTGGTACGCGGGCCGTGCTTCGCCGCGGGCGATATAGGCGGAGACGTTCGGATATTCCTCCAGCAAACCCGATCCCTCCAATCTGCGCAGCACGTGCACCATCAGCAGGTCACCGGCGCTGAACTCACCATCGAGCCACTCGGCAGCGCCCAGCCGACGCGAAAGCTGTGCCAGCCGTGCACGAATGCGATCCTCGAGCATAGGCAGGCGCTGTTCGTACCAGCCTTTGTCGCGCTCCAGGAGCACCGCCGCGGAACGCTCGACAATCGGCGGCTCAACCGTGCTCAGCGCGGCAAACATCCATGTGATCGCGCGCGCTCGGGCGCTCACGTCCGCTGGTAGCAGCCCCGCGTGACGCTCGGCAATGTGCAGAATGATCGCGCCCGACTCGAACAGCGTCAGATCGCCCTCCTCGTAAGTCGGGATCTGACCGAACGGATTGCGCTCGCAATGCGCAGCTTCCTTCATGGTCTTGAACGAGACCAATCGCACGTCGTAGGGCTGGCCCACTTCCTCGAGCGCCCAGCGAACACGCATGTCGCGCGCGAGTCCTCTGCCGCGATCCGGTGACCGTTCGAAAGCGGTGACGGTGGGCTTCATTGAAACGCTCCTGGGGGCTCAACTGTCTCAAGGACGAACGAACGGTCGCGGTTCCGACACGATCTCGACGATGACTTGACCTTGCCCCTCGGACAAGCGGTACCGTTGTGGTGCATGCTGGGAATCCATGACTACTGGTTGTTCGTTCTGACGGGTGTATTGCTGAACCTCACGCCCGGCCAGGACACGATGTTCATCCTGGGCCGCAGTCTGACCGGCGGTCTGCGAGCGGGCGTGGCCTCGGCGCTCGGCATCGGTGTCGGCAGCATTATTCATACGTTGGCCGCTGCCGCGGGCCTGTCGGCGATTCTGGCCGCGTCGCCGGCGGCCTTTTTCGTCGTCCGGATCGCGGGGGCGCTGTACCTCGTCTACCTTGGAGCGAAGCTGCTGTTCGCGAAGACTTTGCACGACTCGGATCTGCCCGCCGCGCCCGCAGACGAGGGCGATGCACGGTCCGCGTTCCGCCAGGGCATCGTCACCAACATTCTCAACCCGAAAGTCGCCTTGTTCTTCCTCGCTCTGCTGCCGCAGTTCATTGAACCCGACAGCATGTCGAAGACGCTCGCGTTTCTAACGCTTGGCATCACGTTCGTGACGACCGGAACGCTCTGGTGTCTCGTGCTCGCGCTTGGCGCCGCACGCTTGCGGCAGTTCTTTCGCGGCAATCCTCGCCTGCGCGCCTCCATCGATCACGTGACCGGTGTGCTCTTCATCGGTTTGGGTATTCGCCTCGCAGCGCAGCGGTGACGTGCATGATCAAACTGCTCATTGCCCTGTGTGCTACGGGATGGACTCTGATGTCGTCGGCAGCTGAAACCGGGCTGCTGATGCTCGAAGCGAAGATTCCTCTAGGCGATGTCAAAGGCCGCATCGACCACCTGGCTATCGATGTGGCACACCGGCGGCTGTTCGTCGCCGAGCTCGGTAACAATACCGTCGCAGTCATCGATGTCGACGGTCGGAAAGTTGTGCGCCGGCTTGCAGGATTCGACGAGCCGCAGGGCGTCGCGTATCTCGCACGAACGGATACACTCTACGTGGCCAACGGCGGCACCGGCGAGCTGCATGCGTTCCGCGGGCCGCAGCTTGAGCCAGTCGGCAAACTCGAGCTCGATGACGATGCCGACAATATCCGTATCGATCGCGAGCAGGCTCGCATCTACGTCGGCGCGGGCAGCGGCAAGCTGGCAATCATCGATGCCGCGGCGTTCAAGAAAGCCGGCGAGATTGGGTTGCAGGGTCATCCCGAAAGTTTTCAGCTCGACGAAGCCGGCTCGCGGATCTACGTCAATGTTCCCGACGCGAAGCAAGTGGCGGTCGTCGATCGAGCAGCGAGCAAACAGATCGCGATCTGGTCCACGGCGAACCTGCGATCCAACTACCCGATGGCGCTCGACGCGCAGCGCAATCGCGTGTTCGTCGCGTTCCGTCAGCCTGCAACGCTAGTCTCGTACGACGCGGCAAACGGAGCGGTGCAGGAGCGAGTCGACATCTGTGGCGACGCAGATGATGTCTTCATCGACGCTCGACGCAGCTATGTGTACGTCGCTTGCGGCCAGGGCGTGATCGATGTGCTCACCAGTCGCGGCGATCATACGACGCGCGTTGCCCGCATAGAGACGAGCCAGGGCGCGCGGACTGCATTCTTCTCACCGGATCTGGATCGCCTATTCCTGGCTGTCCGCGCCAGCGGGGCAGAAGGCGCCGCCGTCTGGGTCTTCCGCCCGGTGTAGTCGTCCGCCAGGAGACAGACGATGCACACCCACACGATTGCGAACTGGAGTCACGATCACGCCTTTCTCGGCGCCCGGCATGCCGAGAACGAACGGCGGACGTGGCTGGTCGTCGCGCTGACGGCAGCGATGATGGTCGTCGAGATCGTCGGCGGAACGATCTACGGCTCGATGGCTCTGGTTGCCGACGGCTGGCACATGTCGACGCACGCCGGCGCTCTCGCGATAGCGGCGTTCGCCTATCGATATGACGAGGCCACGCGCGCGATCCGCGGTTCTGCTTTGGAACCGGCAAAGTCGGCGAGCTCGCGGGCTATTCGAGTGCGTTGATCCTCGCAGTCATCTCGTTGTTGATCGGCCATCAATCCGTGAGTCGATTGTTCAGCCCGGTAACGATCAGCTTCGACGAAGCAACGGTCATCGCGGCCATCGGCCTCGGTGAATCTTGCGAGCGCGTGGTTGTTGAACGAGCAGCATGAGGATGAGCATGAGCACCACCACGACCATCATCACCATCACGACCACAATCTACGCGCCGCGTATCTGCACGTGCTCGCCGATGCCATGACCTCAGTGCTGGCCATCGGCGCACTCCTGACCGGTCGCTTCTTCGGCTGGACCTGGATGGATCCAGTGATGGGCATCGTCGGCGCGCTCGTGATCGCTCACTGGTCGCTGCGCCTTCTGCGAAACGCCGGCGCCGTTCTCCTGGACACTGTCGTCGATCCGCAGCTTGCCGCGCGTATCCGGACCAAGCTGGAAGTCGACGGCGACCAGATCTCCGACCTCCACCTCTGGCGCGTGGGACCGGGACACGCTGCGCTCATCGCCGCGATCGTCAGCGACCAGCCGCGGTCGCCGGAGTCCTACAAAGCGCGGCTCGCCGATCTCGACGGCTTGTCTCACATCACGATCGAAGTGCATCCCTGCACGCACCCGGCCGGTTGATCGAAGTACGCCGCCACGTCTAACGCGGGTGACCGCATCCAGGATCGCTCGCGTATCGCTCATCAGTGTGTTCGCGCTGATTTTCAGCGCGTGCGGCACGTTGCCATCCGGCGGCACCTGGGGCGATTCCGCCACGATCCGTCCGGGCTGGGCTCGCGTGGGGCAGGCGGCTCGCGCTGCCGCCACCGATCCCTGGGTTTGGGCGCCGCTTGCCACCGCCGCACTTTTACAAGTCGATGACTTCGACCGCCGCACGTCGGATTGGGCGCGCGAACACACGCCGATCTTCGGCTCGCAAAGCAATGCCGAGAAGTGGAGTGACGACCTGCGTTCGACGGCGGGGGTCGTGTCGCTCGTCACCCTGGTTGCGACGCCCGGTGGCGACGACGCCGGTCAGTGGCTGATCAGCAAAGCGAAGGGCGGCGCGGTGGAAGTGGCTGCCATTGGCGTGACGAGTGCTGCAACGGTCGCGCTCAAAAGTGCCACCGGCCGCGAGCGGCCCAACGGTGCCGACGACGAGAGCTTTCCCTCGGGTCACACGTCTTCGGCAGCAGTTCACGGACAGCTCGCAAAGATTAATCTAGAATCCATCCCGATGAGTGCGGGTCTGCGCCTCACGGCAGACATCGGCATCGACGCAGTCACTGTGGGTACCGCATGGGCGCGCGTCGAAGCCGGCTGGCACTATCCCTCCGACACGCTCGTCGGCATGGCGCTCGGTACTTTCGTGGCTTCGTTCGCCACCCGGGCGTTCCTGCCGGAGACGGCTCAAGACGCCTTGGGCTTGGCCGCTACTGACGGAGGTGCGATGCTCGAATGGAACGTCAGGTTTTAGACGCGCTCCGCGATTGATTTAGCGCCGGGGCCCGTCTAACGCCAAATTCACGCCGCCGGACGGCCGATGCACTATTTAAAACTGCGACGTAGTCGAGCCATTCTGACCTTGTTCGCAGCTTCGACCCTGCTTTTCCTGGTATTTCCCGGCGTCGATATCTTCATCTCCCGCCTGTTCTTCAGCCGCGGGTTTTACCTGAGCCAGCAGTGGTGGACGCTGTTCATGCACGACAGCATGGGCTACTTCCTGGGCTTCTCGCTCGCCTCGGTGATCGCGCTCTACCTCTGGAACAAGGTGATGAAGCGCAATCTGTGCGGGGTCGATGGCAAGCGGATCGTGTATTTGTTCCTGGTCCTGATCCTCGGCGCCGGTGTCATCGTGAACGTGGCGCTCAAGGACAACTTCGGGCGGGCGCGACCGCGAGACATCGTCGAGTTCGGCGGTGCCGGGCATTACACGCCGCCGTTCGTGGTCAGCGGCCAGTGCACGAAGAACTGTTCTTTCTCGTCCGGCGAAGCCGCCGGCGGCTTCTTCAGCCTGGCTCTGGCGCTGGCTTTGAGCCGACGGCGCAGGGTGTTCGCCGCGGCTGTCGCCGTGGGCGCTGTCGTGTCGTTCTGCCGCATTGCCAGCGGTGCGCATTTCCTTTCCGACACGGTTGTTTCATTCTTCGTGATGCTGATCGTCGCGGACGTCTTGCATCACTACCTGGTCCTGGGGGCGTTCGAACGGGAGGCACGACTCCGCCTGGAGGCGGAGGCTTTGCCGGCACTTCCGAGCGCCACCGAGACCTGAATTTGTCCATTGCCCGGCTGAGATTCCAGACCTCGCACCTGCGGTTCTCGCTGGCGTTCTGCGCGCTGCTGTTCGTGATTTGCAACGCGATCAATTTCGACAAACTGTCGAAGTGGTTTCGCCAGGGCGACGGTGTCGACTGGCCGGCGCTGTCCGCGTACCTGGTCGCCGGGCTCTGCCTGTTCACGTTCTTCTTCACGCTGCTGGCTCATCGCCGCACGATCAAGCCGCTGGCGATTCTGTTGACGATCACGAGCTGCGCCGGCACGTACTTCATCGCGAAATACAATGTCGCCATCGATACGTCGATGGTCCAGAACACGGTGCACACGGATGCCACCGAGGTCGGTCAGCTCCTGTCGTTGCAGATGCTGCCGTACGTCTTGTTCCTGCTCGTGCTGCCGGTGCTGATCATCTGGTCGGCGGACATCACGTTTCAGCCGCGCGGCAGATATCTGCTCGGCTCGCTGCAGCTGATCGCCGTGACTCTCTGCGTCGCCTTGGCATCTCTGTACTTGCAGTACGGCGCGATTCTTCGGGCCGGCAACGTCTCGAACAAGTACATCGTCTATTCGCTGGTCCCGCTCAACATCATCTCGAGCTCCATCAACGCGACGTCGAAGGCAATCAAGCCGTACTTCAAGCGCAACGAGCAGAACGTCGAGATCGCCGCAAGCGTGTCGGCGCCCGACAACCTCGTGGTGGTCCTCGCGGTCGGCGAGTCTTCGCGTCGGAAGAACTTCAGCGTGTACGGTTACGAGCGACGGAAAACGAATCCGGTGCTGGAGAGCATCGCCGGATTGCATCTGCTCGATGCCATCGCGACGCGCGGCTCGACCTTGTACGCGTTGCCGAAGATCCTGGA
>Ga0068861_100003105_pt1 | contig 10981 bp, 10 predicted proteins | sample KBSSwiS42_FD_66593 | JGI IMG/M metagenome (GOLD analysis project Ga0068861, IMG submission 66593) | Switchgrass rhizosphere microbial communities from Kellogg Biological Station, Michigan, USA - KBS Switchgrass S4-2 | ecosystem: Host-associated > Plants > Roots > Rhizosphere > Soil ...
GAGAGAATGGCCCCCAGCAGAGAACCCATGACGAGCGCGCGCGTGGTGAGCTGCTTGACCGTATCGCCTCGCCCCAGGAAACAGGTTTCGTACCATTGCCGTTCGATTTCTTCCGGCGAGCCTTTGAATCCTTGTTTGGGGAGGTCGTAATTCTCGTAGGGGTCGTAGGGGGTTTCGACCGGATGGGGAGCGGGAACGTTTACGACCTTGCTCATCTACGATCCTCCGAAATCTTCGGCTTAGCCCTGTGCCGGGACACTTCGGGGCCCTAGTTTGGCCTCAAACGGTCCGTTACGCAATTGCTTTGGTATGCTTGCCCCCGGAAACTCGAGCGTTCGGAGTCAAATAATGCCCAAACGTCACACCAACTCCGGCCCATCCCCGGAGGCTTTAAAACTGCCTTCCGATGCGTTGCGATGGACCTGTCCCACAAACTGGCTTCCCTTTGCCTCGACGGCGGAGGTAGAACCTCTGTCCGGGATCGTCGGTCAGGAAGAGGCGCTCGAGGCCTTGCGTTTCGGGCTCGAGATGTCAGGACCCGGCCAGAATATTTTCGTGCGAGGCTTGTCCGGAAGCGGACGCCTAACTCTCGTTTGTCAGCTCGTGGAGGAGATGCGGCCTCCATGTCCCCCAACCCTCGATCGCTGCTACGTGCACAATTTCAGCGAACCCGAGGTGCCGCGGCTCATCTCCTTGCCTCGGGGTGAAGCGCCGGCGTTCGACGCCGCGGTCGACAATCTCGTGCATTTCATTCGGGACGAGCTAGGCCCCTATTTGGCATCCGATGCCGTGCGATCTCTGCGGACGTCGCTCGACGACAAGACTCAGGAACGGATTCGCCTCATTGGGCAGCCGTTCGACCAAGAGCTGCAACAAAACGGACTCGCCTTGGTGCCGGTCGAGGTGGGGCAACGCGTACAACCGATCATTCTCCCGGTCATCGAGGGTAAGCCCGCTCCGCCGGATCGATTTAAAGAGCTTCGCACGGATGGAAAGATTTCCAACGAGGACGCCGAAGCGATTCACAAGAAGATTGCGGATTTTTCACGCCGCTTCGAGGATGTGAGCCAAAAACTCGAGGAAGTTCAGGACGACCACAAGGCCGAGATCCGCCGTCTCTACGAAACCCAGGCCCGCATCGCTCTCCGGCGCGAGGTCCGGCCGATCGAAGCGCAGTTTCCGTACGACGCGGTGCGGCGATTTTTGGCCGAGGTTGTTGAAGATGTGGTCACGCGTCGTCTCAAGTCCCTTGAAAACGACGAAGACTTCAGCCGTCTTTACAATGTGAACGTACTCATCACTCGGGATCCGAACGCTCCTTGCCCCATCGTGATCGAGAATGCGCCCACGCTGGCCAACTTGCTTGGATCGGTGGAGCGTGAGTTCAATCCAGGGTCGGTTGTTCGCTCCGACCATTTAATGGTGCGCGCCGGTACGTTGCTCAAGGCTGACGGGGGCTATCTCATTCTTGAAGCCCGGGATGTGCTCATGGAACCCGGAGCATGGAAAGTGCTTGTGCGCACGCTGCGCACGGGAAAACTCGAGATCGTTCCGTCGGAGCTGGTGGGGTTTCAATGGGGGCCCTTGCTCAAACCCGAGCCGATCGAGATCAGCGTCAAGGTCGTGCTCTTGGGTGATCCAGATCTGTACTACCTTTTGGATGCCTACGACGCCGATTTTCCGAATCAGTTCAAGATCCTGTCCGACTTCGACACGACCGTGGCGAGAAATGAACGCTCGGCCCGCTATTACGCCGGCGTCATTGCGAATGCGGCCAAGGAGGAAGATCTCCTTCCGTTCTCCAACCGGGCGGTGGCCGTGCTGTGCGAGCACGGAGCCCGCATTGCCGCTCGGCGTGACCGGATGACGATTCGCTTCGGACGCATTCTCGACATTGCGCGCGAAGCGTCGTTCATCGCCCGAAAGAAAAAGCGGGACGAGGTGACAGATCAGGAAGTGCGTGAGGCCATCACGCTCAGTAAGCGCCGCGGCGATTTACCGTCGCGACGTTTCCGGGATCTGGTGAGCGCGGGCACCATTCGCATTCAAATCGAAGGCGATGCGCTGGGGCAGGTCAACGGCCTGGCCGTCATTCACGCCGGACCGATGATTTACGGGTTCCCCACACGCATCACCGCCACCATCGGCCCAGGCACCGCCGGAACGATCGACATCGAACGGGAAGCGCAGCTTTCCGGCGCCATTCACACCAAGGGTTTCTACATTCTCGGTGGACTATTGCGCCATCTGCTTCACACCCCGCATCCCCTGGCGTTCTCGGCGTCGATCGCCTTCGAACAGAGCTACGGGGGCATCGACGGAGACTCGGCCTCCGGCGCGGAAATGTGTTGCCTCTTATCCGCACTCACCGGCGTGCCGTTGCGCCAGGATCTGGCGATGACCGGCGCCATCGATCAGCTCGGGCACATCCAGCCTGTCGGAGCGGTGGCGGAGAAAATCGAGGGGTTCTTCGACACCTGCCGCGATATCGGATTGTCCGGGACACAGGGCGTCATCATTCCCAAGGCCAATGCCGGCGATCTGATGCTGCGTGAAGATGTGGTAGCGGCCTGCCGTGAGGGCCGATTCAGCGTGTACGCGGTGGAGAAGGTGGAAGAAGCACTAAGCCTGCTCACCGGATGGGCAGCAGGCGAACGCGACGAAGAGGGCCGTTACGCCGCGAACTCTCTCCTGGGGCTGGCCGAGCAGAAGGCGTTCGAGTACTGGGTGATGGCGAGCGCCAGCGCCACCCGATCCGAGGCCCTCCGGGAAGTGACGGAGACGCAGACGCAACGAGCGATCCCCGAAGAAGTTGCAGCGAAGAAGGGCCCCGCCAAACCGGGGGGTAGGAAAACCACCTAAAAAAGTCCTGAAAATCCCCATAACAGCTTGTGTTTCCTTAGTACTCAGGAATAGACTCCATGTGATCCCTTCTTGCGTTCCGTCACGGTTGTCGGGGGTGATCCCGCGGCGCGACGTTGGAAAGGAGCCACGGGGAATTGTTGCCGCAGTGGAGGAGGGCTAATGGCCTCGTTCCTGTTTCTCCTGGTGGCCCTGAACGTAGGGTTTTTGATTGGCGCGTGGTGGGGCTCCGGCTGGAGGCGTCGCGAACGCTCCAAGCTCCAGGCCGAGCTTGGCCGGCTGCGCCGAGTCATGGAAGACCCCCCGAATTCGGGAGTCATCCCGCTGTTCGACTCGAACAGCCAAGTCGGCTAAGCCTTAACCTATCCCCCATTCCCTCTGCCCGGCTCGTCCTGGCTTGTCTCCTTTCCTCGAATTGGGTAATGTTTTACGCCGTCTTCCTTCGAGGAAACCTTTCATGAAGAGACGCATGTTCCTGGGCAAGATCCACCGGGCCGTGGTGACGGACGCCGACCTCGATTACGAGGGCAGCGTCACCATCGACGAGCGCCTTCTCCAGGCCGCCGGCATGCTCAACCACGAGGAGGTTCACGTCTGGAATCTCACCCGGGGGAGCCGATTCACGAGTTATGCGATCGCCGGCGAACGGGACTCGGGGGTCATTTGCGTGAACGGCGCCGCCGCCCATCTCACGCGCCCCGGGGACCTCGTCATCATCGCCGCGTTTGCGGAGATGGACGATGAGGAAGCGCGCCGGCACGAGCCGCGCGTGGTGCGGGTGGATGAACGAAACCGCCTGGTCGAGGTCTCGCCGGAAATTCCTGGCCCTCGCGCACCGCTGTCCCTTCGAGCTAAGTAATCTCGACCCTCAAGGCTTTCCGCGCCCGATGAATGGAGCGCTCTTGAGCCGGCCCCATGTGATGTGATGCACGGGAACGATGTCGGATCCGGTCGTTTCCCCCGCGGTGTAGACGAAGTCTCCGGCCGCAGTAAAGCTGCCGTTCGCGACGCACCCGGCGGCGTAGAACGCGACCGGACCCTCCGCGGGATTGGGCGCGGTCCACGTTATTTGCCACTCGACGGGTCCCAATTCGCCCATGTAGAGGTGGGACACATTCTGGCTGATGTAGGTACGTTGGTTCACGAGGTTCAAGTTGAGGCTCGCACCGGCAAGCGTGCCACTGCCAATTCCATCGGAAAGTCTGGCGTTGGTGATTTGAAATCCCCATCGCGGTACCGCGGCGGTTTGCGATGCGGAGAGCCGCACTGTCAGCGGGTAATCCGTGCCGGGAACGTACCGATCGGGAAGACCGAGGATCTCCAGCTTCCCTTGCGAATTGAGGGGATTTCCAGCGTGACAGCCGACCTTGGCGCACGTGCTTTCGGCGGCGACAGTGGCTATTTGCGGCGCTCCAGTCATTTGCACGGGTGGCGCGGCACTTTGAGCCGAGAAAACGAATAGTAAGACCAATAGCGACGATACGAGTATTAGCCGTGGAGTACGGAACACTTTATATTTCTCCAATAAATAATAAGATCCAGAATAACGACGAACAGACTCATATTTTACTTGATCGTTGGGGGATCAGGGGACGAATAAGTGGGCACGAGTCACGCGTGTAGTATTCAGATGCATCTTAGCGAGGAACGAACATACGACTCTTGAGTTGCCCCCACGTCGTGGGATGTACCGGAACCGGGCTTCCCTCAGTCGTGTCACCGACCGTATAAATGAGGTCCCCCGCTCCGGCCTGGAAATTTCCGTTCGATGCATTTCCAGCGGCGTAAAATCCAACCGGACCCTCGGACGAGTCAGGCGCGGTCCAACTCACCTGCCACTCAACTGACCCGTGTTCCCCGTTGTATAAATGCGAAACGTTCTGGCTGACGTACGTGCGACTGGCGACGAGATTCACGTTGAGGCCTTCGGGAAAGAGCGTGCCGCTACCGATTCCATCGGACAAACGAGCGCAGGTGAGTTCGAAACCCCATCGCGGGCTCGTGGCGCTCTGGTTCGAGGTCAGTCTTATGGTTAAGGGATAGTTCGTGCCGGGAACGTAGGTTTCCGGAAGACCGATGATCTCGAGTTTGCCACCCGAATTGAGCGGACTCCCGAAGTGGCAGTTCACTTGAGAGCACGTTCGCTCCGGTGCGAAGTTGCCGAGCCTGGGCGCACCGGTCGTCTGCACCGGCGGGCCGCTGCTGATTGCCGAAAGCATCACCAACATGAACAGCAATGCCAGCACGAGAACCGCGCGGGGAATGCGCTTCACGGGAGTCTCCGAATAAAGCCCTGACTCGGCGGAGGGACGCCTATTGTACTTGAATTCGACCGGGTCGGAAGCCCGTTAGCGGAGGATTGAATGGGCATGTACTATTCAACAAAACAGGTCCATTCGAGAAAGGTCGAAGATGAGCGAGAAATCGAATCCAAATGGAGGCAACGGCGAGGTCATCGTCGAACCGCACGATGCGCTTCCCCCGGTAGATTTTGAGGCATTACAACCGTCGGTGCGGGAGGCGGCGGCACGCGTGGGATGGTCGTCCCTCATGCCCGTGCAGGCAAAAGCCATCCCCTATCTCTTGGCGGGGCGCGATCTCATGATCCAGTCCCGCACCGGAAGCGGAAAGACGGGGGCGTTCATTCTCCCCTTGTTCGACATGGTGGACGCGCGCTTGCCGGTCTGCCAGGCGCTCGTTCTGGTGCCCACCCGCGAGCTGGCCCGGCAGGTGGCTCAGAGCGCGGAGGATTTGTTTCAGGGCACACCCTATCGCGTCGCCGCAGTGTACGGCGGGGTGGGGTACGGTGCGCAGCGGGAAGCGTTGCGGAAGGGTGCACACCTGGTGGTGGGCACGCCGGGGCGTATTCTGGACCACCTGGTTCAGCGGACCATGAATTTGGACCGGCTCAAGTTCCTGGTGTTCGATGAAGCAGACCGCATGTTGTCGGTCGGGTTTTATCCCGACATGCGCGCGCTGAAGACGTACTTGCCGGAAGAGCGCCAAGGGGCCATGTTCTCCGCCACCTATCCTGCCACCGTGCGGTCTTTGGCCAAGGAATTCTTGAACAAGCCGGAGATGCTGAGCCTGAGCTACGGGCATGAGCACGTGGCGGAAACCGAGCACATCGCTTACGAAGTGCCGGCCATGGAGAAGGATCGTTCGCTGGTGCGCATCATCGAGATCGAGATGCCGGAGTCGGCGATCATCTTCTGCAACACGCGCGCGAACGCGAACTTCGTGGCGGTGGTGCTGCAGCGGTTCGGATACGACGCCGACCAGTTGAGCTCGGATTTGGCCCAGCAGGCGCGGGAAAAAGTGCTGGGCCGGTTGTACGAACATAAGCTCCGTTTCCTGGTTGCTACCGATGTCGCAGCGCGCGGCATCGACATCGCCAACTTGACCCACGTGTTCCTGTATGACTTTCCTGAAGATCCGGAGTCCTACATTCATCGCACGGGCCGCACCGGGCGAGCCGGCGCGAGCGGCGAGGCGATCTCTTTGGTCGACCCTCTCGAGAGCCTGAAGTTGAAAGCGGTGGCGCGAAAGTACAGCATTCCGATCGAGTTTCGTCCCCTACCCAGCGACAAGGATGTGGAGTCGATCGCCTCGCAACGGGTGACCGCGCTACTCGAGACCCGCTTGCGCAACTTGGACCGCTTGGTGGTAGAACGCATGCAACGCATGGTGCCTTTGGCTCGCGGGCTTGGCGAAGACGATGACGAGGTGGCGGTCATGGCCATGTTGCTCGACGACTTCTATCAGAAATCGTTACATGCGCCGCCGGAGCTCCCGAGCGGAGACGAGCCTCCCCCCAAGTCACCGGAACAAGGCGAAGGTGGCGGTTCGCGACGAGGCAGCCGGCGGGGTCGCCGGCGCAAGCGCTAGATGAAGGCGTTCAACAAGACGCGTAACGTTTTGATCGCGGATCGCCTGGAGTGGGCGGGCACCAGCGAAACGCGAAAGAAGGGGCTTTTAGGGCGCGCGTCGTTTGAGCGAGGTGAAGGCATCTATATCGTCCCCACGCAATGGATCCACATGATCGGGATGAAGTTCCCCATCGATGTAGCGTTTCTCGATGACAAAGGAAAAGTCTTAGCCACCCACCATCGTCTGAAACCGAATCGATTCAGCAAACTGGTTCTGCGAGCCGACGGCGCTTTGGAGTTGCCCGAGGGCACCCTGGCCGAAACCGGAACGGCCCAGGGCGATGTCGTAGTGTTCGAAGATTAAACAGAATGCCTTCAGATTGTGGAAAAAAAGACCGTCTTGGACGGCTGAAAAGGGCCCCCGCCGCGGTATGAACCCATAGCGGTGGAGGAAGTATTCGAGGCGGAGAATTTAGTGATGGATGGTAAGAAGTGGCTCAGGACTCAGTGGCGTGACTCATGGTTCGCTCGCCATCGTGGGCTTGCCCTCCGATCGTCGATCGCTCTGCTCTTGGTCATCACCGTCCTGGAAGGCATTTGGCTCTCGCTTGAACGGTCGACCAATCGAAAGATCCAGGCCCAGTCCGACCGGCTTTTGAACACGTTCTTGCAACAAGACGTGGTCCAAGCCTCACGGATACCCGGTGTACCCATCCGGCTTTCGAACGTACGCTTCAAGTGGTCGGACCGCGTCTACATCGATACTGCGGACATGGCAGTACGCGCGGTGCCGGTTCAGGGCACGGTCGTGGATTTCGACGATCTCAATTCCTTCGTCATGAGCGTGCAGAAATCCGAAGTCGTGATCCGGCCCGATGTCCTGGAGGGCATGCTCAATGAGAGTGTGTTCAATTATCCAGGTTCGAAGTTGCGCGACCTGACCGTCGCCATCATCGATGATGATGGCCAACGTACCTTGCGCTTGACCGGCAAGATCAATGCGATGTTCTGGATACCGTTCAAGATGAACGCGCAATTAAGCGTGGATGCCAAGACGAACACCCTGGTCATGGAAGCGCACAAGGTAAAGGCGATGGGCTTCTTGCCGGCCAGCAAAATCATCAAGCTGGAGCCCTTTCAGCTGGAACACTTGATCTCTTTGCCTCCGAACCGGAGCCTCTCGATCAATGCCAACCGCATCATGATCAAACCCTTTGGTCTGTTCCCCCCGCCGCGAATCAACGGGCAAATTGCGAGCGTCGCCGTGGATGACAAGGTGATCAGATTGGGGTTTGCGGGCGAGACCGTTCCCGCTCCAAAAGCCGAAGGCAGAAATTATGTCTACATCAAGGGCGGAACGTCCCAATTCGGTAGCTTCCGCATGCTGCAAACCGACATCCTGATCCTGGATCAACATCCGGACGATATCTTCACGTTCTCACTGCTGCACTATGGGGACCTGATTCCGAAGAGCCATATCGAGCTTGGGGATACTCACTCCGCCAAGATCATGATGCCCGATTTCCAGGGCTCGGCGACCAGCTAAGGCAGAATCGAAATCTTCCCCGAAGACGTGGCCTCCCGAGTCCGCACCACAAAGAAATAAACGCCGGCTTTCATCCGGCCACCGGTCCCGTCGCGACCGTCCCACCGCCATGTGTGATCTCCGGGTTCGTAGGACGTTGACGGAGCAGTTCGAATAATCCGCCCCGAGAGATCTAATAGTTGGATGATGGCAGGGCCGCTTGCGACAGTACTGAAACGAATCGAAACCGAACCGTGGGTTGGATTGGGAAAGGCTCGAGCTGGACGCATCGTCGTGGCGGGTTCCGGGACGCCAACCAATTGGCCTCCCGATCGTATGGCCAGGTTGAAGTCGCCGCAAGCAGTCACGAACGAGAACCAGCGGTTTACGGGCACGTCACACTGATGCAGGTTGTTACGGCCCCACGCGACCAGCGACCCATCCGTTTTTATGGCGACGCTGTGCGCGAAACCTGCCGTCACGCTCACAAATCCGGTATTGGGCGCGGGAACATTGCATTGGCCTTCGGTATTGAGTCCCCAGGCCACAATCGATCCGTCCGCTTTCAACCCTAGACTGTGAAACTGACCCGCAGCTATTGCCGTAAAGTTGCTGTTTGGGGCAGGAACGTTGCACTGCCCCTCTGCATTTCTTCCCCATGTCACGATGGATCCGTCACTTTTCAGCCCCAAACTATGGTAGCCGCCTCCTGCCGCTTGTATGAAATTGCTGTTAGGCAAGGGTACCGCGGATTGTCCCTCATCATTACGGCCCCAGGCCGCTAGAGAACCGCCCCCCTTTAAACCCAGGCTGTGATAACCGCCGGCTTCCACCGCCACAAATCCACTGTTCGGGGCCGGTGGAATCGTTTGCCCGTACGTTAGATCTCCCCAGCCGATAATCGACCCATCCGTTTTCAGCGCCAAAGTGTGAAAGTAGCCGCAAGATAAATCCAAAAAACTTCCGCTTGGCACGTAGTCAACACTCAAATTGGCAATGGATCCGTCCGCCCGCAACGCAAGCCGAGAGGTGTTGTCACCCCCCGCTGCGTCGATGAACCCGCTGTTGGGCTGGGGCACATTGAGGTTACCCCCCAAAATAATGAGAGAGCCGTCCGCCTTCCGAGCCAGGTCGAAACCATTCCCACAGGCCACGGCGACAAAGCCGCTATTGGGGGATGGCAGTGTATAACCCTCGCCACTGCCTCCCAGGACAATCGACCCGTTGGCTCTCAATCCCAAAGTGGTGCCCCTGTAGGCGGCGATGGCGACAAAGCCGCCGTTGGCGATTGGCTCCAAATTCCCTGCACCCCAATAGGCAATGGTTAGGTTCGATCTCAGGCCCATGCTGTAGCCTGACCCGCATGCCACGGCTCGGAACCCGCTGTTGGGAAACGGGACATTGCATTGTCCAGAACTGTTATCTCCCCAGGCCACAATGGAGCTATCGGCTTTCAGGGCAAGCGCGTGAGAATCTCCCTGTGCTATGGCGACAAATCCACTGTTCGGCGTTGGCAGGGTGGAACTTTGACCCCAGGCAACGACAGAACCGTTCGACTTCAAGCCGAGGCTGCGTCTCCCCTGTGCGGATATCGCAATGAAATTGCTGTTCGGGGCAGGCACATTGCATTCACCGTCACCGTTATATCCCCAAGCGACGATGGAGCCATCCGACTTGAGGCCCAGCGAAAAACCATGACCTCCCGCCACGGCAATGTATCCGCTGTTGGGAGCCGGGGGATTACACTGGCCATAGTCGTTCCGTCCCCAGGCAACGATGGCCCCACTCTGGACACCCAGGCCGTGATCCTCCCCACCGGCGAAAGCGGTCAGATTCTGCAGCTTTGCAGTTTCTAGATAGACGTACTTCCCCCAACCCACGATCGCGTCGGTGGACTGGGCGTGAGAAGGGCCGGCCTGCAGGAGCACAGAAGCCACGCTAGACCAAAAGCAGGTGCGAATAAGACGGTGAGGCATCCGGCTCCTCCATTGGGGGGCAGTCTAGAGTAATGGTTTAGACGGATATCCCGCGCTGGATTACTCAAAAAATTGGGCCAGGAAGTACCTATTAGGTTTAAAGATAGCTCCGCGATCTACCCGAACCCCAGCTCCAGCCGCGCCGCCTCCGACATCCGCGTTTGATCCCAGGCGGGCTCCCACACGATCTCGACGTGCGCATCCTTCACTCCCGGCACGCCGCGGACGCGGTCCTCTGCCTCGACCTTGAGCACGTCGCCCATGCCGCAACCCGGAGCGGTCATGGTCATCTGAATCTCTACTGTGTATCCGCCGCCCTCGGCAGGCTTCAAGTCGCAACCGTAGACTAGACCCAGATCGACAATATTGACCGGGATCTCGGGATCGAAGACTTGTTTGAGCTCATCCATCACCCCGTCCCGCACTGCGTCCTCGCTCGCACTTACATCGGTTGATTTCGCCGCGGCAGTCTCGGCAACCGGAGCCAATCCCAGAGCATCCGCGTCCTTCCCGGAAATGCGAGCCAACTGTCCATGGGGGGTCAAAATCGTGTAGGACCCACCCAAAGATTGCATGATGCGTACGGTGACGCCTTCGGGAACCAAGACGCGATTTCCCGCCGGGATGAGCACGGCGTCCACGTCCCGCGTCACGATGATGTCTTGTTGCATATTCATGTGCGTTCTCCTACGGCTCGATAGAGACCGATGGATTATTCTGGGCGTCCAGAGCCGCCAATGCGGCATGCC
>Ga0068861_100003112_pt1 | contig 10965 bp, 10 predicted proteins | sample KBSSwiS42_FD_66593 | JGI IMG/M metagenome (GOLD analysis project Ga0068861, IMG submission 66593) | Switchgrass rhizosphere microbial communities from Kellogg Biological Station, Michigan, USA - KBS Switchgrass S4-2 | ecosystem: Host-associated > Plants > Roots > Rhizosphere > Soil ...
AGGCTAGTGGCGAGTTCGCCACGCTATTGTCGGCATATCCCGACACTTTGTCGCGAGGTTTGACACACCTTGACGCGCTGTGTACTTAGGTTCGACGGTCTCGCGCGAGGTCGACACATGTATCAGGAACAGGAGGTTTGTCATGGCGTTGTGGAAAGATGAATCAAGCCAGCCGGTTGGACGCCCGGAGCCCGCCGCGAAGCCGCCCGAAAAGTTGTCCGTTCTCTCGGCCGTCAACGACCCAGCCCCACGACCTGCCGCGACGCAAGCACGCACGGATGGAGCCATGAAAGAATCCGTCATCGCCGCGGGTCTCACGATCGAGGGCAAGATCGAGGGCGCCGGGCATGTTCGCATCGCCGGTGACTTCAAGGGCGACGTCAACGTCCAGGGAAATCTGACGATCGAGGCCGGCGCGCACCTGACCGGCGGCGTGAAGGCCGATACCGTGGTCGTCGGCGGCCAGCTCGATGGCAATATCGACGCCGCATCGCGCGTCGAACTACTTCAGACCGGAGTGCTCAACGGCGAACTGAAGGCCGGATCGCTCACCGTGGCGGCAGGATCGCGCATGCGCGGCAAGGCGGAGTTCGGCTGGGACGAGAAACCGAAGCACTGATCGGCCCATGAACGGCCGTGTTGGTGCAGTCGGCAAGACCAGGGTCTGTCCTCATTGCAAGGCAACCATCCTGGAGAGCGCCAGTGTCTGTCCGGGTTGCCACCATCATTTGCGTTTCGATCGCAATGCGAACCTCGAAAGCCGGGCGCAGCCGACGTTCTCCGCACTTCGGGTCGAAGGCGCGTTTAGGAATCCCGAGGGCGCCGACTCCTGGGAATATTCGGTAGTGGTCTCGATTCGCAACGACCGCGGCGAGGAAGTGGCGCGCAAGGTAGTTGGGGTCGGTGCGCTCGATTCCAGCGAAAGCCGCACGGTGACGCTGTCGGTCGACGTATTCGCGCCTCGCAATTCCAGGTAAGCGCTGGCGCGCTCGTTCTCACGAGCGCGCCATGCCCTGGAATAGCCATAGGAGCGCAATTCCCAGGGCAATCCGGATGACGAAGAACAGCCCCGCAACCTTCAGCGCTGCATTTCTGGCCATCTTCAGCCAGAGCATCATGGCCCCCGCCAGCGCAACGGTGATGACGGCCATCCCCAGAATGCCCACCAGCCAGTTGCCGGCGACGTAGCCGACGGCCTGCTCCAGGACCACGGCGGCGACGACCAGGACCAGAATCTTCCATCGATGGTCTGACGCGCTGATCTCACCGAATTCCGAGATCAGGATGTACAGCAGGACGGCTGTGAGGATGATTCCCATGAGACCCCTCTTGAAGTGGCGGCGCACTGCGGCGCTCGTTGATTGTTATTTCTCGACGTCACACTCGTAAAGCCAGCTACCGCACCGGGTGCCCCGTCTGGCCGCCCGCTCGATTGACAACCAAGCGTAAGTTACCCTGCACGCCCCATGCGCGTCCTGCTCGTCACGCCGCCGATGATTCAGCTCAATACGCCGTACCCCGCGACGGCGTATCTGACGGGATTTCTGCGGCTTCATGCCCCGGCACTCGGCCTCACGGTCACCCAGGCGGACGCCTCCATCGCCCTCTTCCTGCGTCTCTACTCGGCGCCGCTCGTCACCCGCATGGCGGAGACCCTGCGGGAGCGGGCGCGCAGCCTGCGGCGGGCCGCGAAGATGCCGCCATCGATTGCGCATTTCCTGGAGCATGCCGGGCGGTACGCGGAAACGGTCGAGCCTGCGATCCATTACCTGCAGCGCCGCGACCCGAGCCTCGCTTTTCGCATCGCGGCACGCGGCTATCTTCCGGAAGGTCCGCGCTTCGAAGCCACGCATCACGAGCAGATGGTCAATGCCTTCGGCACGCTGGGCACGACGGAGCAGGCTCGCTACCTCGCCAGCCTGTACGTCGATGACCTGGCCGACGTCTGGCGCATCGGCATCGATCCGCGTTTCGAGCTGGCACGCTACGGCGAACGGCTGGCCTCGAGCGCAGCCACGTTCGATCCGCTGCACCAGGCACTGACCGGCGAGCCGACACTCGTCGATGAATCGCTCGACCACATCACGCGAGAATTGATCGAGGCGCAAAAGCCGGATGTCGTGGCGGTGACGGCGCCCTTCCCCGGCAACGTGTATGGCGCATTCCGCATGGCACGCACCATCCGCGCGCTCGCGCCCGACACCCGGCTGATCCTCGGCGGCGGCTGGGTGAATACGGAACTGCGTTCGTTGCGCGATCCGCGCGTGTTCGACTACTTCGACTACCTCACGCTCGACGACGGCGAGCGGCCATTGCTGAACCTGCTGACGCGCCTCTCCGGTCGCGAGGCATCGCTGGTGCGCACCTACGTGCGCGAGAATGGCGCGGTCGTCCTGAAGACTGATCCGACTCAGCACGACTTCCCTGCGAAGGACACCGGCATCCCCACCTACGACGGCCTGCCGCTCGATCAATACGTCTCCGTCATGGAGATGCTGAACCCGATGCATCGCTTCTGGTCGGACGGCCGCTGGAACAAGATCACGCTGGCGCACGGCTGCTACTGGAAGAAGTGTTCCTTCTGCGACGTGTCGCTGGACTATATCGGCCGATACGATCGGCCCGGGACGGACGTCGTGCTGGAGCGCATCCGCGCGCTGATCGCGGAGACCGGCGAGACGGGCTTTCACCTGGTCGACGAAGCCGCGCCACCCGCGGGGATGCGTGCGCTCGCGAAGCGTCTGATCGCGGAAAAAATCAGCATCACCTGGTGGGGCAACATCCGCTTCGAGAAGACCTTCACGCCTGAGCTCTGCCAGCTGCTCGCGGAGTCGGGTTGCGTCGCGGTGAGCGGCGGACTGGAGGTGGCCTCGGACCGCCTGCTGGAGCTCATGAAAAAAGGTGTCACGGTCGAACAGGTGGCGCGCGTCACGCGCGCCTTCACCGATGCCGGCATCATGGTGCACGCCTATCTCATGTACGGCTTCCCGACCGAAACCGAGCAGGACACCATCGATGCGCTCGAGCGTGTGCGTCAGCTGTTCGCGGCCGGCTGCATCCAGTCGGCGTACTGGCACCGCTTCGCGGCCACGGCGCACTCGCCCATCGGACTCGACCCGGATGCCTATGGCATCACGCTGCACCCGCCGCCGGACATTCGTTTTGCGCACAACGATATCGTATTCCAGGATCCGACCGGCACGGACCACGACTATCTCGGGGCGGGACTCCGCAAGGCACTCTATAACTACATGCTCGGCGTGGGGCTCGACGCCGACGTGCGCGAGTGGTTCGAGCCGCGGGCATCCGGGAGCAATGGCGGGCGCAGGCACGGCGGTCGTGGCAGAACCTACCCGGTACCCAAGTCGACCGTACCGCGCAATCTCATCGAGCGCAGCCTCGCCTGACGTGTTGATCGCCTTCAACAAGCCGTTCGGCGTGATGTGCAAATTTCGTCCGGAGCCTGGCCGCAAGACGCTCGCCGATTTCATCCGGATCCCGAAGATCTATCCCGCCGGCCGGCTCGATACCGACAGCGAAGGCCTGCTGCTGCTCACGGACGACGGCGGCCTGCAGGCGCGAATCTCCAGCCCGCGCTTCAAGCTCGCCAAGGTGTACTGGGCGCAGGTCGAGGGCATCCCGACCGAAGACGCGCTGGTTGCGTTGCGCAAGGGAGTGGATCTCGGCGATTTCCGCACCAAGCCCGCCGAGGCGCGCATCATCGAGGAGCCCGCCAACCTCTGGCCGCGCGAGCCGCCGATACGTTATCGCGCGAAAATTCCCACGTCATGGATCGAGCTCACGCTGCGCGAGGGGAAAAATCGCCAGGTGCGCCGCATGACGGCGAAGGTTGGGTTTCCAACGCTTCGACTGCTGCGCGCGTCGATTGGCAACGTGAGCGTGAAAGCAGTGCCACCCGGCGAGTGGCGCGAGATCGATCCGGCGTCGCTCGGCGCCTCCTAACCCAGCCGGCCCGCGCCGCCGCCATCGATCGTCAGCACCGCGCCGTTGACGAAGCTGGCTTCGTCCGAGCACAACCAGACGATGCCATTCGCCACCTCTTCCGCTTTCCCCAGCCGGTTCATGCCCGAATGCCGCGCCGTCAGTAGTTTGTAGTGCTCGGCCGTGCGGGCCGAGCGGTCCGGGTTGACCATCTCCGAGCGTGTGAATCCGGGCGCCAGCGCATTGATGCGGATTCCCTTCTGGCCGTAGTCGACCGCCGCCGAAGTAGTCAGGCCCAGTACCGCGTGTTTGCTGGTCGCGTACGGACCATGGCCCATGTCACTCGGCTTGGAGCCGTAGATCGACGAAACGTTGACGATCGCTCCGCCACCCTGGGCGAGCATGGCGGATATTTCGTACTTCATGCACAGCCACACGCCCTTGAGGTTCACGTTCATGACCTCGTCCCACTGCTCTTCGGTGACGTCGGCCAGCGGTACGAGCCGCGGCCCGGAGATGCCGGCATTGTTGACCGCGCAGTCGAGCCGCCCGAATTTCTCGAGCGTGGCTTTCACCATGGATTCGATGTCCGCGGCACGACTCACGTCGGCGCGCACGAAATGGGCCTCGGCGCCGAGCGCGGCGATTCGTTTCACGACCTCGGCGCTCTGCTCGGCACGGCGTGCGGCGATCACGACTTTCGCGCCCTGCTCCGCAAATTTCAGCGCGGTCGCCTCGCCCAGGCCCGAGCTTCCGCCGGTAATCAGCGCCACCTTGCCTGCAAATGTTTTCAAACGGACCTCGTTGTTGTTCTCAGTCGCTTTCAGCCCTTGTAGAACACCCGCGACCGAAGCTCTTGCGCGAGAGTGCGCGCAATGGCGACTACGCCCGGCGGAGGTGAATCGAAGATTACGCGCCCGTAGCGCAACGAGGCAAAATTTGCGCGCCCGTCGGCCTCGATGGTCACTGCGCCCGGCACGGATATGCGCATCTCGTTGCGCGTCCGCGGGTTGGTCGCACGCCGGTACCCGACGGAATGTATCTGCGGATACGCCCGGATGGCTTCCTGCCATTGCACGAGCGTGATGGGATCGAGTATCGAGCGCCGGATCAGGTCGGTCTTGCAGAGGTAGAGATCATCTTCGAGTACCAGGTCGGGCCGGTCGTCCACGGGCATGGCGGCCAGGAAGTCGGCCAGGGTTGCCTTCGTCCGTTCGATGCCCGGGGAGTCGTGATTCAGCAGCTTGACGGCGTGCGGTTCATCGCGGCAATCCACGTACCAATGTTTGCCGCTCCCGTCCTCCGCCACGAACATCCACGAGCTGGTATCGCGGTCGCCACCGACGCCCGCCTCGCGCAGCTCGAGATTGAGGATGAGCAGCGACTCGGGATCGATCTTGCGCCGTTCGAGAAATTGCGGGCTGCGATCGCGGGTTGCCGCGAGATAGGCACGGCAATTCTCCGCGCCGAGGTGAAAGAACAGGTCCTCGAGTCGGGCCATCATGGCGCGGCTGCTACTCACGCCCCCAGGCGATGAAATTACCGTTGCGGAATCCTGGTTTGCCGTACGTGAAAGCTTCGCCCTCCAGACCGGTCATACGTCCACCCGCCGCAACCAGCACCGCGTGCCCCGCCGCGGTGTCCCATTCCATGGTCGTGCCGATCCGCGGGTAGACATCCGCTTCTCCCGACGCGACCAGGCAAAACTTCAGCGACGAACCGATGGAGCGGAATTCCTTCACGGAATAGTTAGCCAGGAAGGCGTCGGTCTCCGGCGTGCGATGCGATCGCGAGGCGACGGCGGTGAGCCCGTCCGCGGGCGCACGCCGTGCCGCGATGGCGGTGCCCATCGACGGCATGGTGCCATCCGGATCGGCGTCGATGTGCCCGGCCTTGCCGAGGTTTACGTCCCCCCAGTACAACTCGCGGCGCGCCGGCGCGAACACCACGCCGAGAATCGGCCGGCCACGCTCGATCAGCGCCACGTTCACGGTGAATTCATCGCGATGGCTGATGAACTCGCGTGTTCCGTCCAGCGGATCGACCAGGAAAAAGCGCTCGGCATTGCTCGACCCGGAGATAGCCGGCACTCTTCCGGCCGCCACCGCCTCTTCGGCCACCACCGGCACATTCGGCGCAATCGCCGCGAGGTCCGCGAGGATGATTTTCTCGGCGGCCTCGTCCGCCGCGGTCACCGGCGAGGCGTCGCTCTTGTCGCGCACGGTGAAGTCCGTGGCGTACACCGCCATGATGGCGCCGCCGGCGCGCTGCGCGGTATAGATCAACGACTGCAGCAGTGCGCTGTCGCTAGCCACGCCGGCCCTCGCACATCGCGGTCGCGAGCGCACGCACGTCGCTGCGCGCGAAGATCTCCGCCGCGCTCGCCGTCATGCGCCGCGTCCAGTTGGAATATTCACTGCTGGTCCCCGGGACGTTCACGGGCTCCAGCATGCCTGCCAGGTCCTCGAGTTGCACGGTCACCAGCGCCGACTGACTTCGCGCCAGATAGACGTGCACGGCCTGCGACAGCGCCGGCGAGTATTCGGGAATCTCACCCGGCCCCTCCGTCCAGAGTTTTTCGCGGTGCAACGCCCGCAGCAGGCGCTCGCGCGCTTCGGCCCGTTCGGTGCGAGCCTGCGCGGCGATCCCCGGCTCGGCATAGAAACCCAGCCGCTCCCACAGCTCGATGTCGTGGCCGCTCCACCAGCCGCGCAGCGTCGGCAGGTCGTGCGTGGTGACCGTCGCCAACGCATGCCGCACGTAATCGGCCGGTGGCACGAATTCCCCGGCCTGCTGCTCGAACATGACCACCTTGTAGTGATACACGCCGAATTGCGGCAGGGCGCGGCGGATTTCGTCGGGCACCACGCCGAGGTCTTCGCCCACGACCAGGCATTTCTGCCGATGGCTTTCCAGCGCCACCACGGCCAGCAGATCCTCGAGTGGATAGTGCACGTAACCGCCGTCCGCCGACTTGAAGCCTCGCGGCACCCACCACTGCCGGAACAGCGACATGACGTGATCGAGGCGCAGCGCGCCGCAGTGACGCATCGTGGCGCGGATCAACGCGACGAACGGCGCATAGGCGGCACGCCTGAGCGCGCGCGGATCCTGCGGCGGGATCCCCCACTCCTGGCCGCCCACACCGATGGGATCGGGCGGTGCGCCAATGGCCGCGCCGGTGCAATACAGCGACTGATCCGACCAGGTCTCCGACCCCGATGCATTCACGCCGACCGCGTAGTCGCCGTACAGGCCGACCTCCAGCGAAAGCTCGCGCGCGAGCTCACGCACGGCGGCAAGCTGCTCGGCGGCCAGCCATTGCAGATAACCGTGCAGGTCGACTTCGTCGGCATGGGTCTCGCCGTAGCGGCGCACCGCCGCGCTGTCGGGCTGGCGATACTCCTCCGGCCAGTTGTGCCAGCCGGCCGAGGTGCCGAGGCGCCGGCGCAGGTGGCCATCGACGGCATCGAACACGGTGTGCAGCCGCAGGGGTTCACCGCGCTCCCGCAGGAACGCGCGGCAAGCGGCGGCGCGCGCGGTGTGCCGCGCCAGGTGTTCGTCGCGGAAACGCTCGAACGCCGCCTGCAGCACCGACATCTTGAGACTGGCCACGGCCGGGTAGTCGACCTGCGTGGCGGCGCGCACCTTGGCCAGCCGCGCGCGAAAACCGGGATCCGACATGATGGCCTGCGCACGCCGCGAGCCCTGCACTTCGAGCACCGCCGACACATCGATGAACATGGTGTTCAACGCGTGGCGGCTCGAAGCGCTGTACGGTGAATACTGCATGGGATCCGACGGGAACAGGGCATGCACCGGGCTGATGCCGACGAAATCCGCACCGGACGACGCCGCGTGCCTGAGCACTTCCTTGAGATCCGTGAAATCGCCGATGCCCCAGTTGTTGGGCGAGCGCAGCGTGTAGAGCTGCACGGCCACGCCCCAGTGCTTCGAGCCTGCGGCAATACGCGGGGGTTCATAACACCTGGCCGGCGCCACGATCAGCGGGCAGTCATCGTGACCGGCGAACTCGAGATCGAGATGCAGATGGTGGTAGCCGAGCGGCAGATCCTCCGGCAGCGCCAGGTCGCGCAACACATACCAGCGGCCGTCCCGCTGATGCGAGCCGCGCTCGGGCAGATCCCAGGCGCGGATTTCGCCGCGCCGCTCACCGCCACCCTCGAGCACCACGCGCCAGCGCAGCCCTGCATTGTGCTCGATGGCCGGTGTGTTGATGCGGGCCGCGCGCGCGCCGTCGCGCAATACCGCGACATCGCCCAGCAACCCCCCGGGATGCGCAGCTTCGGAGTCGGCGATCTGCTTTTCCAGCGCGCCCGCGTCATCCAGCCGGCAATGCATGGCGCGCAGGATGGCGCTCTTGGTGGCCAGCGAGAAATGTTTCAGCTCGCCCTTGTACGTGTGGTACGCGTCACCGATGCCGCGCGCCCGCGCCAGCCGTTCCACCAGGGGTGTGAGATTTTCAGACGGCACGTTTCAACGCCAATGCCTGGAAAGGCCCGACCTTGACGGCGCCCGGCGGCAGGCGAAATCCGGCCAACACACCCACCGGGTGCGCCGTGTCGACGACTACCTCCCACGCGCCGCTCTTGAACGACGGCAGTGCGAATTCGCATTCGGTCTCGGTGGGATTGATCAGCAACAGTGCATCCGGCGACGCCGCGGTGCCGCCCATTCCCACGGCGATGGTGCGCAGCTCCGGATCGTTCCACTCCTGGTCGGCCATCTCGTGACCGTTGGCGTGCCACCAGGAAATGTCGCGCGCGTGCGCGGCATGCAGGGCGCCCTTGAGAAAGGTATCGCGCCGCAGCTCCGGGTAGGCGCGCCGCAACGCCGCGAGTCCGCGCACGAATTGCAGCAGTGAATCGTCTTCCTTGAGCTCCGACCAGTTGAGCCAGCTGATCTCGTTGTCCTGGCAGTAGGCATTGTTGTTGCCTTTCTGCGTGTGATAGAGCTCGTCGCCCGCCAGCAGCATGGGCACGCCCTGCGCGAAGAACAAGGTCGTGAGAAGGTTGCGCACCTGGCGCCGGCGCAGCGCAATGATCTTCACGTCTTCGGTGGGCCCTTCGACGCCGCAATTCCAGCTCTGGTTGTTCGCGTGGCCATCGCGGTTTTCCTCGAGATTGGCCTCGTTGTGCTTCTCGTTGTAGGTCACTGCGTCGCGCAGCGTGAAGCCGTCATGCGCTGCGACGAAATTGATGCTCGCCGTCGGCTTGCGGCCATTGCGCCGGAACAGATCGCTCGAGCCGGCGAAACGTTCGGCGAATCCGCCCAACATGCGCCGCCCGCCGTGCCAGAACGCGCGCATGGTGTCGCGATAACGATCGTTCCACTCGGACCAGCCGGGCGGGAAATTGCCGAGCTGGTAACCGCCGAGTCCCACGTCCCAGGGTTCGGCGATGAGCTTGACGTAGCCGAGCACCGGGTCCGCGCGCAGCGCCGCGAAGAACGGCGAATTGGCATTGAAGCCCGAGCGGTCGCGTCCCAGCACCGTCGCGAGGTCGAAGCGGAAGCCGTCGATGCGGAACTCCTCGGTGAAGTAGCGCAGCGACGCGAGGATATCCGCCTGCACGATCGGATGATCGCAGGCCACCGTGTTGCCGACTCCGGTGACGTCGTCGTAGAAACGCCGATCGGCGGCACGATGAAAGTAGTAAGCCCGGTTGTCGATCCCCTTGTACGACAGGGTCGGCCCGAGGTGATTTCCCTCGGCCGTGTGGTTGTAGACCACGTCGAGAATCACCTCGATGCCCGCCTTGTGCAGTGCCTTGACCGCCTGCTTGAGCTCGGCTACCGGATCTTCCACCGCGTAGCGGCGCGTGGGCGCGAACCAGCCCATGGTGTTGTAGCCCCAGTAATTGGTGAGGCCGCGCTCCTGCAGGAATCCCTCGCTGGTGAAGGCATGCACGGGCATGAGCTCCACCGCGGTGACGCCGAGGGATTTCAGGTGTTCGATGACCGCCGGCACGGTGAGCGCCAGGTACTTGCCGCGCCACGCCGGCGGCACGTCCGGATGCAGCTGCGTGAATCCCTTGACGTGCAGCTCGTAGATGAACGTATCGCGCCAGGGCACGGCGGGCTGCCGGTCGCCATTCCAGTCGAAACTCCCGTCGATGACCCGGCAGCGCGGCATCGCATCGGCGCTGTCCGCGAAGCTCGGCTTGCCGCCGTTCGGATCCTCCGGGTCGTAGCCGAGAATGGACGGATCCTTCTTCGGTTCGCCCACGATGTCGCGCGCCCACGGGTCGAGCAGTAGTTTGTTGCCGTTGAAGCGGTAACCCTCGCGCGGATCGTAGGCGCCGTACACGCGGATGCCGTACAGGGTGCCGACTCGCGCCAACTCCTGCTCGACGAAGCCGTGGTGAATCGGGCCGGTACGGCCCGGCAGCGTCAGCCGCGCGGTCTCGCGCCGGCCGCTGGCATCGTAGAGACAGACTTCCACGCGCGACGCGGCCCGCGAACGAATCGCAAAATTGACGCCTTCACCGGTCCAGGTGGCGCCCAGCACGTCGCCGGAGCCATTGTTCATCCGCGCCTCAGGAACACCGCGGCGAGCGGCGGAAGCCGGATGCGCAGCGCATACGGATAACCGTGTACCGTGTGTTCGAAGGCCTCGTAACCCGGGACACCGCCGAACCCTGCGCCGCCGAAGCCGGGGAAATCCGAATCGAACAACACCTGGTAGCGGCCCGGATCGGGTACGCCCAGCCAGTAGTCGTCGCGCGGCACCGGCGTCGCGTTGAACACGCACACCAGCGGCGCGTGGCCGGGCTCCTGCCGCAGGAATGCGAACACGCTCTCATCGTTGTTGTGCAGGTCGATCCAGCGGAATCCGCCGCCGTCGCAATCGCTGGCGTGCAGCTGCGGATACTCGCGATACAACCTCGCCAGCTCGCGATTGAGATCCTTCAGTCCCTGGTGCTTGGGATTCTGCAGCAGCGGCCAGTCGAGCTGTTCATGATCGCGCCACTCGTGCCACTGGCCGAATTCCGAACCCATGAA
>Ga0068861_100003113_pt1 | contig 10962 bp, 12 predicted proteins | sample KBSSwiS42_FD_66593 | JGI IMG/M metagenome (GOLD analysis project Ga0068861, IMG submission 66593) | Switchgrass rhizosphere microbial communities from Kellogg Biological Station, Michigan, USA - KBS Switchgrass S4-2 | ecosystem: Host-associated > Plants > Roots > Rhizosphere > Soil ...
TTCGACGATGCGGCGGGTGATATACAGGCCCAGGCCGGTACCGATGCGCTGCCCCTGGCTCTTGGACCAATAGGCATCGAAGACGAACCGCAGATCCTCGGCAGCGATACCCGGTCCCGAGTCCTGGACCGACACCACCAATTCGCTGTCGACGGCACGGGTGGTCACGACAATGGTGGCGCCCGGTTCGCAGAACTTGATCGCGTTGCCCAGCAGGTTCGCCAGGACCTGCAGGATGCGGGCACGGTCGCACATGACTTCGTCGTTCGCCTCCGTGAGCGTCGCCGACAACGTCAATTGCTTCTCCTGGATCAGCGGCTCGTGCGCCTGGATAGCTTCGTCGATCAGCGAATTCAGGCGCTCCGGCGCCGGGGTCACCGAAATCCGGCCGGCGCGAATATTCGCCATGTCCATCAGGTCCGCGATCATGCGCGTCATCAGGTCGACGGTCGTGTGCATGCGCGCGTGCACTTTCTCTTTCATCGCTTCGTCGAGCGTGGAATTGCGCCTCGACAGGAGCGAGACACCGCTCTTGATCGCCTGCAGGAAATTGCGCAGGTCGTGCGAAACGACCGCCATGACATCGTCGCGTGCCTGCACGGCCAGGGCGAGCTGCGCTTCGCTCTCCTGGATCCGCGTCAACTGCTCGGCGACCAGTCTCTTCTGCTGGTGCAGGCGGATGAAGGTCTCCGCTTTCTGGCGCAGCACGTGCGAATCGATGGGTTTGAACAGGAAATCCACCGCGCCGGTTTCGTATCCACGGAATACACGCTGGGCATCGCCCGCCCCCGCGGTGACGAAGATGATCGGGATGTAGCGCGATCGCTCGGCACCGCGCATCAGCTCAGCCAGCTCGAACCCGTCCATTTCCGGCATCTGCACATCGATCAGCGCCAGCGAAAAGTCGTGGACCAGCACCAGTTCCAGCGCTTCGATGCCGGAACGCGCCGTGAGAATCTGGGCATCGGGCCGGCGCAGCAGGGCGCTCAGCGCGACCAGGTTCTCCTCGACATCGTCGACCAGCAGGATCTTGGCAGGCTCGGGCATCATGGATTCCGTGATCGATCAGAAGCGACAGCAACGGGGCGCGGCTGCGGCGACAGCGAAGCGGCCAGGGTGGCGATGTCGATCGCCGGCAGGATGAAATCGGGAGTGAATCGAGCCAGCGCCGCCGCCGGCATGGTCGCCGCCTCGGCCGACTGCGGCGTCTGCACGACGGTGATGCCGCCGGCAGCGTGAATCGAGTGCAGGCCGCTGGCGCCATCGGCACTGGCGCCCGTCAACAACATGGCCAGGACGCGACCCGCATAGGCAGCGGCGGCGGATTCGAACAGCACATCGATGGACGGACGCGAAAACCAGACCGGCGGATCGATCGACAGCGCGCAGGAGCGATCCGATTCCAGCAGCAGGTGATATCCCGCCGGCGCGAAATAGATCGTACCGCCAACCAACGGTTCCTTGTCTTCGGCAAAGCGCATCGGCAACCGCGTCGCGGACTGAAATACCCTGGGAAGCAACTCGGGCGAACGCTCCGGCAAATGCACGACGATCACCACCGGCACCGACAGCGACAACGGCAGGCTCGGCAGGATCAACCGCAACACGTCGAGCACACCGGCCGACCCGCCGATGAGGAGCAGGTCCAGCGGCCGCTGGCCGAGATAGACGCTCTGGTTCGTCATCACTGAGTGACCGCTGGGGTAGTCATCGCTCGAGTGGCCATCATGCCGCCTTCCGATAGATCTTTTCTTCGGGACGGAAATCGACGAATGCCGTGGACTGCGCCGAGAAGCGCAGCGATTCCTTCGAGCCGAGCCCGAGAAAGCCCCGCCGCACCAGCGCTTCCTGGAAAATGCCCAGCGCGCGATCCTGCAATTCGCGATTGAAATAGATGAGCACGTTGCGGCAGGAAATGAAGTGCACTTCCGAGAACGTGGTGTCGGTGGCGAGGCTGTGGTCGGCGAAAGTAATGCGATTGCGCAGCTGCGGATCCATCACTGCCGAGTGTCCGGAGGCATGATAGTGATCCGACAGCGAGCCTTTGCCGCCCGACTCGCGATGATTGAGAGTGAATTGCCGCATGCGATCGAGGTCGTACACGCCGCTCGCGGCCTTGCGCAAACTCTCGGAGTTGATATCGGTCGCGTAGATCAGCGTGCGATTCAGCAAACCTTCCTCGGCGAGCAGGATGGCCAGCGAATACGCTTCCTCGCCGGTGCTGCAGCCGGCCACCCATACCTTGAGAGAAGGATAGGTCGCCAATGTCGGTATCACGTTCCGCCGCAAAGCGAGGTAGTACGAGGGATCGCGGAACAGGTCGCTCACCTGCACGGTGAGATATTCGAGCAGCTGCGGGAACACCGCCTTGTCGTGCAGCACTTTCTCCTGCAGCGCCGACAGCGTTCGGCAATCGAAACGGATCAATGCCTGCGCCAGGCGCCGTTTCAGGGACGCGAGCGCGTACTGGCGGAAGTCATAGTGATAAGCCTCGTAAATCGCCTCCAGCAGCAGGCGCATTTCGATTTCCGCGACTCCGTCGTTCAATGCAGCGTTCAACGTACGATTTTTCCCCAAATCACAGTGACCGCCGCGACGCGCTTCCGACGAGTTCTGGTGAGTTCTGGTCGTGCGGGCGCCCACCGGCGCAATACTAAATCAGTTCTTTACACCGCCGACACCGAACCGCCGGCAGCGATCGAGGAGAATGCGTAAAGGGTGCACCGGGATCCGCAATGGCTCCCGCAGAATAAAAATTTGTGAGGCATTCACCGACCCACGGCGCGGCGGAACTCGGTGGTTCGCCATGAATTGAATTGCCATGCCCCAGCTATGCCCGGGGACCACGAGGATTCCGCCGATGAAACCCATCCATGCCATCGTCATTTCCGTCCTGGTCAGTACCCTGGCCATGGCCGACGTGAAGACCCCGGCCGACACGCCGACCACCGCCGATGTCGTCGAGACCTTCAAAGCCCTCGACCGCAACTCCGACCAGCGCATCAGCAAGGAAGAGGCCAAGGCAGACAAGTCGCTGCGCGCCCGCTTCGCCTCGGTCGACTCGAACGGTGACGGCTATGTAGACGCGAAGGAGTTTCTTGCCCGGCCCGACACGAAGCCGTTCGAATAAAGATCGGTATCAACCGCAGCTGTCGAGCCAGCCGCGGTAGTGAATCACCAGTCCGACCACGGGTAGCGCAGCCCGCACGTCAAACTCGTAGCGCTCATCCCGCATCGACTCGCTCGCTTCGATGCCCTTGAAGAACGAAGCCGGCAATGGAATGCCCAGTACCTTGCCGGATTGCGGCAACCACCGTATCTGCTGTGGGCTCGCTTCCAGCCGGAAGCCGATGGTGAGCAATCCCAATCGTTCGACCAGCAATCCACGGTGGGCATGCATTCGCGAGCGGAGCAGGCAGTCGCCGAAATATCGGTTCCAGGTTTCGCCGCCGGCGTCGGCCGCAATCTGGATACGTAAAGGCACTGCATCGGCCGCCGGGGGCATCCTGGCCAGCGTCGCCGCAAGCCGTGCCAACCAACCCTGGCTTCGTACGACAGCGCATCGGCCGCTGAACCAAGCCGATGCCGCTCCGGAGTGGACGCTGCGAATGCCCGCGGGCAAGCGCTCGAACGAGTCGCCCAGCAACTGATGGAACAGGGACGGCGACTGCAGCTCGTTCATGGGAGGGGTTACCATAGGAGGGATGACCCTTCGCTGGCAATGGTGCGGAATCGACGACCTGAACGCTCGGCAGCTCTACCAGCTGCTGGCAGCCCGTGCGGCAGTGTTCGTCATCGAACAGAACTGTGTCTACCAGGACATGGATGGCCTGGACCTCGACGCGCTGCACCTGGTCGGTTGGTCCGGCTCCGCTGTCGCGTGCTGTCTCAGGATGCTGGCTCCCGGGGTCAAGTATCCCGAACCATCGATCGGCCGTGTCCTGACCACGGACCTTGCCCGCGGCACCGGCATCGGCCGCGAAATGCTCGGCTTGGCCGTCCGCCGGTTGGACCAGGACTATCCGACCCATGCCACTCGCATCGGCGCCCAGGCGTACCTGCAGAAGTTTTACGGTGAATTCGGCTTCCGCACCGTCTCCGAGGTGTACCTGGAAGATGGCATTCCGCACGTCGAGATGCTGCGCCCCGCCTCGCGTACGTAGCTAGTTTTTCATCGCGCTTGGCGGCGACCCCGAAGGATGAAAGGGCTCGGGGCTTGGGCCAGAGGGGGTGGAGCTTCTTTCATCATTCGGGGGCAGCTATCCCGCGAACGCGAGACTGATCACTCCGCCGACGATACAGAGCGCGCCCGTCAATCGCTCCGGCGACGACCGCTCCTTCAACAGTCGCGCGCCGAAGTAGGTTCCGATCAGAGTGGCCAATTCTCGAGCGGGAGCGACGTGGCTGATCGGTGCTACGCGCATGGCGAACAACACCAGGATATAGCCAAGCGGGCCGAGAACGCCGACCACTAACGCGGGGAACGCATACTCACGTACTTCGAGTGCCGCTCGCGTGCGGTCGGACCATGCCCGCGGAGTCAAGACCACGATACGCAGCAGGTTGCCGGTCAAGTCGACGATGAAAGGTGAGATCAGCAGTACCTTCACGGCCCAGCCGTCGTTGACCGTGTACGCCGCGATGAAAGCGCCGGTCGTCAGTCCATAGACGATACCGGCGCGTGGCGATTGTTGAGCCCTTCGCAGCAAGCCGGCGACCAGCACGATGCCGAGCACCACCAGCAGCACACCGACGATGGACAATGGCGTCACTCGCTCGCCGAGCAATACGGTTGCGCCGATGAACGACATCAAGGGTCCCGATCCCCTGGCGATAGGATAGACGACGGAGAGGTCCGAGGCGCGATAGCCCGCCTGCAGCATCACCGAGTATCCCAGGTGCAACACTCCTGTCGCGCCGAGCGCGAGCCAGTGAATCAGCTGAAATTGCGGACGCTGCGTGACCACGATCCAGATGACGACGGGCGCGTAGAGGACGACCGAGGCAATGGAATAGAGCCAGACGAAATGCTGTGCGCCCGCCGCCCGCTTGGCGAACAGATTCCAGGTCGCATGCGTGGTGGCGGCAAGAAGGACGGCGAGGAATGCGAGCAGGGACATCGTCGGGTAGTTTAGGTCTTCAACATCTGCCCCGCTACGCTCGGGACATGCATCATCACGTTGGAAAAGCTCGGCTATCGCGTCGACGTGGTCGCCAACGGCATCGAAGCCGTGCGACGCTGCAGCCCGGGACCACAACGCTCCGCCGATCGATCTCGAAGCGCTATGCATCCTGGTCGACGGCGATCCGGCGTTCGAACGCGAACTCATCGGCGATTCCATCAGCAGCGGACGCGAGACGCGCGACGAATTGCTGCTCGCGATTCATCGCAACGATCTCGATGCCGTGCAGCGCTCGGCACACAGCCTCAAGGGGCGCAAGCGCCAACCTGCACGGGGACATGCTCCTTCCGCTAACGCTACAGGAGCATGTCCCCGTAAACTATACGGATGGCCAATCTCTACGCGCTGATCCAGGAATCCCTTCATTCCCGCGGCGACGCCGTCATCGTCGACAGCGGCCAGCGCCGCATTACCGCTTCGCAGCTCGATGGCTACGTTGCGCAATACGCCAACGCCCTGCGCTCCCTCGGCCTCACTCCCGGCGACCGCATTGCCGTCCAGGTGGAGAAGTCGGTCGAGAACGTGCTGCTCTATCTCGCCGCCCTGCGAGTCGGCGCTGTCTACCTGCCGCTGAACTCCGCCTACCAGGCAGCTGAGATTCAATACTTCCTGGGCGATGCGTCGCCGCGAGTGTTCGTTGCCGATCCGGCTCGCGAAGCTGAACTACGCGGCGTTGTCCAAGCGACGGGTGTCAGCTCGTTCGCAACGCTGGGAGCCAACGCCGATGGCACGCTCGTGCAACTCGCTGCTTCGCAAGCATTCACATCCGCGGTGGAATCGCGCGGCAGCGGCGATCTCGCCGTCATCTGCTACACGTCGGGAACGACAGGCCGCTCCAAGGGCGCGATGATCACGCACGGCAATCTCATTTCGAACGCAGGCGCCCTCATCACCATCTGGGAGTTCACCCACGACGACGTGCTGTTGCACGCACTGCCGCTCTATCACATTCATGGATTGTTCGTCGCCCTGCACTGCGCCCTGCTGAGCGGAGCACGCATCCTGCTCGAACCGAAATTCGATGCACGCAACGCCCTCGCCAGCTTGCAGCAGGCCACGGTCATGATGGGTGTGCCTACGTTCTATACACGCTTGCTCAACGAAGCCGCGCTGAATCGCGATGCCGTGAGCAACGTGCGACTGTTCATTTCGGGCTCGGCGCCGCTGCTCGCCGAAACGTTCGCTGCCTTCGAACAGCGCACCGGCCAGCGCATCCTGGAACGTTACGGCATGACCGAAACCGGCATGATCGCCTCGAATCCTTTGCACGGCGAACGTCGCGCCGGCACGGTCGGGCTGCCGCTGCCGGATGTGAGCGTGCGGATCGTAGGCGACTCCGGACAGGTGCTGCCCGACGACTCGGTGGGCATGGTCGAAGTTCGCGGGCCGAATGTATTCAAGGGATATTGGAACCTTCCCGAGAAAACCGCCGCCGAACTGCGCAGCAACGGCTATTTCATCACCGGCGACCTCGGAACGATCGAAGCCGACGGCTATCTGCGGCTGATCGGGCGCGAGAAGGATCTCATCATTTCCGGCGGCCTGAATGTCTATCCCAAGGAAATCGAGGACGCCATCGACGCCCTGCCCGGCGTCGGCGAGAGCGCGGTGTTCGCGATTCCCCATCCTGACTTCGGCGAAGCCGTTGCCGCCGCCGTGACGCTGCAATCCGGCGCGACGCTCGCACCCGCCGAGATCATCGCGGCTTTGCGTGCACAGCTCGCGGCATTCAAGACACCCAAGCGCGTCTACCTGCTCGATGAATTGCCGCGCAACGCAATGGGCAAAGTGCAGAAAGCGAAACTGCGCGAAACGTATCGGAGCGAATTCGTCCAGCAGCAATGATCCATTGGTTGAAACCCTTTCAGTTGGCACTGCCGGTGAGTTATTGCCATCGTCCGAAGCGGGGGATACTCACGAGTGCCGGGGCAACGGCTCGACGTTCGAAAGATTTAGGCGCGCGGGGAACGCGGAGCAGAAAAAAAGCAGGACTAACCCATGCTCCGCGTGATGCTCCGACTCGACTGTTGCGTATCACCCCGCGCGCAGGATCGCCTTCTCGATATCGTCCGCTTGACGGTGCGGCGTCGACCGCAATCGATCGACGAATGCGCTCAGCGATGCAATCTCCTGCATGGCGGCGGCTACGCGCGATTGATGTTCTTCCAGCACCGCCTGCTGCATGGTTTCATCGTCGCCGCGCAATGCGGTGACCAAGACGAGTTGATGTTGATGCAGGCCTTGCACGGCCGCGCTGATGGCACGATGCAGATCGGCAAGCCGTTGCTGGGTGCGACCACCGGGAGGTTGCTTCATGAAAGAGTTCCTCAATTCACTGGGCTCGATTGCGCATTCGAGGGAGCTGGCTCGATGGGCTGGCGCGAAGGGCCGCTCGACGGCGAAGGCGCGATCGAGCGGAGCGGCAAAGTCATCCGTTGGCGGCGGCACGGTAGCGCAGGTTGGTTGCAAAACGATGTATGGGAACCGTGCACCGCGCATCGACTTTAAGTCAAAGACCGCCGCAGCGACCGTTGGTGCCGGCCCCGGGATGAATCTTTTGTGTCATGGTTGAGTCCTCCCCGGCAGTGTAGTGAGCACATTTTGCCCAGCTTGACCGATCACCCGTTGTTCGATAGCGACCGCCGTCGGCAGTGGCTGCGCCCGCTGCGTCGCTATGCGTGGCTCATGTGGATCGCCGTCACGGCGCTGGCGGGTTGGATACTGTGGGATCGCCTGCACGGCATCGACCTCAGCGCCATCGGCCGGCGCATCCTGGCCACGTCTCCCACCACTCTGTTCATGGCCGTGTCGTGCTGCCTGGGCGTCAATATCCTGGCCGGCGCCTACGAAGGCATTGCCGTACGCAGCGTGACCGGACGACGCGCCTGGATTCATTCGGGCATCGTCGCATCGGTAGCGAATCCCATCGGACACATGGTGGGAAACGCATTGCTCGGCGCCGGCGCGCTTCGCTATCGAATGCACAGCGCCGCGGGGTTGAATGCCGTGCAGATCGGCGGCGTCATCGTGCTGACCGCGATGCCTTTCCTGCTGGCGCTGGGGTGGCTGATCGATCTCGCCATGGTGTTTTTCGCCGACGAGGCCGGCAAGGCATTGCATGTCGCCGTGCCTGCGCTCATGGCCTTCGGACTGGTCGGGCTGCTCAAGGATGCGGCCTGGCTCTGGTTCGTGCGTCGGCGCAAAACGCCGCTGCGCATTGCCGGCCAGGACATTCGCATTCCTTCGCTCCATGCCACGCTACTGCAGACGCTGATCGGCATCGGCGAAATCCTGCTCGCCGCCGCAACGCTGTATGTGTTCCTGCCGCCGGCGATTGGCATGAGCCTGCCGACCTTCGTGGCCGTCTACCTGATCGCCGTGATGGTGGGCCAGCTGAGTCACGTGCCGGCGGGACTCGGTGTACAGGAAGCGGCCTTGCTGCTGATGATGCCGCAGGTGCCCCCGGCCGAATTGCTGGGAGCAGCCCTGCTCTATCGAGCCGTCTACGATCTGTTGCCGCTACTGGTCGCGCTGGTGCTGCTGGTCACGCACGAAACGCTGCTCCGGCGCGGTCCACTCCAGCAATCGCTCGTGACGCAGAACCAACGGCAAGCTGACGATCAGCCCTGAGACTCGGTCGCAGTCGATGGTGACGGCGGCGGCGGAGAAGAGGTCTTTGCAACCGCTTTGCTCCTCTTACGCTTGCTCCTGAGGGGCGCAACCTTGGCCTTCGCCGACGGTCGGGCCCTCTTGGTCACTGCGGCTCGCTTTTTCACTGCCGCCTTCTTTTTCACCGCGGCTTTCTTCCTGGCAGGCTTCTGGCGAGCCTTGGTGACCATATCGCCCATTCTGTCAGCAGCATCGCCCATCAGGCCCTTGAGCTTGATGCTCAATGAATGCAATTCGTCCTTGGCGCGCTTCGCCACCTTCTTGGCCTGCTTGAATAGCTTGCGTGCCTCTTTCGCACGCTGCTTGGCCTGCCGGGCTTGTTCCTTCGCAGCTTTGGTCCGTTCCCTCGCTGCACGCGCTCGTTCTGCCAACTGCAGCACTTTGCTGTCGACTGCAGGCCGCTTTGCCGAAGTCTTTTTGCGTGGTGGCATGGGAATTCCTGTTATCCGCCGGACTGTCGGGACCAAGCCGAGGATAGACCCGCCGAGGCGACAGATTCAATCGCAGCGGAGCGGGCGTGGGGCCACGGGCTGCGGCTGGAGTCGGAAAGAAATCCTGGCATGCATCTACGGGTAGATTTCCGGCCGTGGCCCGCAGCCCCACGCCCCACTACCTCCTCACAGCAGCTTGCGCCAGAAAAACGCCGCCAGGGTGACGGCGCCGCTCGCGATGATCAGCAGCATGATGCGCCAGAACGCACCCTCGCTATGCAGGCCGGGAAGGTCGGGAACGTTCATACCGAAAATGCCGGTGACCAGGGTCATGGGCAGCAGCACGGCGGTCAGGATGGACAGCACATAGAGGTTGCGGCCGGTATTTTCCGCCAGCCGCGCGGCCAATTCTTCCTGCAGCAGCTTGGCGCGTTCGTAGAGTTCGGCGATCTCCTCGATGGCGAACCCCAGGGTTTCCGCCGACGACTGCAGGGCATCGCGATCGGCCTCGTCGAGAGTCACCGTCGGGCGTTGCAGGAACTTGCGCAGGTCCGCCCGCTCCGGCACGAATTGCCGACGCAGCCGGGCGCAAAGACGCCGGGTACGACCCAACTGTGCACGCTGCTCGCGAATATCGCCGGCCAGAATTTCATCTTCGATGTTGTCCATGTGCTCGATCATTTCGTTGGCGAGCCGCTTCAGCCGGGCGCTGCGCATGTCGAGCAATGAGGCCAGCAGTTCCGCTCCGCTGCGTGCATCGGTGCTGCCGCCACGCAATTGCAGGCGCAACTCGTCGACGCTGCGCAACGCCCGCTGGCGAGCCGTGATCAACAGGTGCCGGTTGAGAAAACACCATAGCGGACCGACCTCGGAAGGATCCGCGTCGACATCGAAGGTGAAGTCGCTCATGACGACCAGCAGGCCGTCGTCGTCGGCGCCCTCGATGCGCCGATTTTCGTCGTGGTCGTGGAGCACTTCGCGCAAGGCTTGCGGCAGCAGGCCCGCATCCAGCAGCCAGCGCCTCGCCCGTGCATCCGTGAGATTGAAATGCAGCCAGGTGACGAACTCGTCCTGCGCCAGCGCTTCGACCATGTTCTCGGCAGCAATGGCTCGTACCCTGCCGTCGTCGAGAATCTGGTAGCCGCAGATGAGCCCACCGTCGGCGCCGGAGGTCTCGGTGAGAAAGATGGGAATGGGCTGCAGCGGTTCCATGAGCATTCCGGCCAATGGGAGAATGCTACCAGCTCAACGCTGCAGCCGTTATCTATAACAGTGCTGTAATAATCCGTCGCAACTACTCCAGCGCTTGGTACACCAGGTTGCGCAGCACGGATCGATAGTAGGTACGCCGCGTGATGTCGAGTTCCTGCAGCATCATGATGGCGATGAGATGCTCCTGCGGATCGATCCAGAAATACGGGCCGGTCGCGCCGCCCCAATAGAAATCGCCGATGGAGCCCGGCACGATACTGCGCCCCTGTTCCAGGCGCACGCCGACGCCCAATCCATATCCCTGGCCGAGCACCGGCAACGGCGCTGTCATCCCGAGTTCCTGCGTGAATCCGCCGTAGCCTACGTCGGGCGGGAGGTGATTGCTCCGCATCAGCTGCACACTCTTGCGCGACAGGATGCGGACGCCGTCGAGTCGGCCATCGTTCAGCAGCATCTGGCAGAAGCGA
>Ga0068861_100003115_pt1 | contig 10956 bp, 9 predicted proteins | sample KBSSwiS42_FD_66593 | JGI IMG/M metagenome (GOLD analysis project Ga0068861, IMG submission 66593) | Switchgrass rhizosphere microbial communities from Kellogg Biological Station, Michigan, USA - KBS Switchgrass S4-2 | ecosystem: Host-associated > Plants > Roots > Rhizosphere > Soil ...
TCCGGCTCGAAGAAATCCGCCGAGAAATTGCTCGTCCGCAGGGTGTCGTATAGCATCCGGCCGCCGTCGATGGCGGCTTCGGCGACTTCCGCGCCGACAGGCCAGTGACGTCTCACCCTTTCACCATGGAAGCGCGCGTGCAGGCGATAGCGACACCGCCCGAAAAAGTCTGCCTGCTGCGATTGTCAGCCATTGGCGACTGCTGCCACGTCGTGCCGCTGCTGCGCACTCTGCAGGACGCCTGGCCGAAGACCCGTTTCACCTGGGTCATCGGCAAACTGGAAGCGAAATTGATGAGCCTCATTCCGGATGTGGAGCTTATCACCCTGGACAAGGGCGCCGGCCTGTCCGCCTACGGCCGATTGCGAACCGAGATGCAACGGCGCGGCGGCTTCGACCTGCTGCTTCACCTGCAACTGTCGATCCGCGCCAGTGGCGCCGCGGCGCTGATCTCGGCGCCGGTCAAACTCGGCTTCGACAAGCCACGCGCGCGCGAGCTGCAATGGCTGTTCACCAATGCGCGCGTCGCGCCCCGGCAGCGGCAGCACGTACTCGACAGCTTCATGGGATTTGCGGATGCGCTCGGCGTTCCGCGCGGCCCGGGCCCGCGGTGGGACATACCGCTGCCGGCCAACGCCCTCGCCTATGCCGAGCACCTGATTCCCGACTCACAACCCACGCTGCTGATCAGCGCCTGCTCCAGTCACCGGCTGCGCAACTGGCTGCCCGAGCGGTACGCCGCGGTGGCGGACCACGCCGTGGACAAGCTCGGCATGCGTGTCATCCTGTGCGGCGGACCGAGCGCGTTGGAGCGCGAGATGGCCGAGACCATCGTGAAACTCGTGCGCGTGCCGCTGGTGAACCAGGTGGCGAAGGACACGCTGCCGCAGCTGCTCGCGCTGCTCGGCCGCGCGACCGTGCTGCTCACGCCGGACTCGGGACCGGCGCACATGGCGACCATGGTCCGCACACCGGTGATCGGCCTGTATGCCGCGACCAATCCCGAGCGCAGCGGACCCTATCTCTCGCGCCGCTGGTGCGCGAATGCCTACGATGCGGCGGCGCGGAAATTCATGGGTCGGTCGGCGGCCGAGCTCGCCTGGACCACGAAGATCGAGAAGCCGGGCGTGATGGAGCTCATCGACGTGGCCTCGGTCACCGCGAAGCTCGATCAGCTGTTAGCCTTGAGCCCGAAGGAGCGACTCTCATGAAAGACATCCAGGTGCCCATTTCCCCGGGCGAGCTGCTCGACAAGATCACCATCCTGCGCATCAAGGCCGCGCGCATGAGCGACCCTTCCAAAGTGGCCAACGTCAAACACGAGCTGGCGCTGCTGGAGAAGACCTGGAGCGAATCGGGTGCCGCCGCTGTGAACCTCGGCAACGAGGAAGCCAACCTCACGCACGTGAACGAAAAGCTGTGGGTGATCGAGGACGAAATCCGCGACGAGGAACGCGCGAAGCGTTTCACGGAGAGGTTCATCGAGCTGGCGCGCGCCGTGTACTTCACCAACGACGAACGCGCCGCCATCAAGAAGCGCATCAATACCCTGTCAGGTTCGACCATCGTCGAAGAGAAGTCGTACAAGCAGTACTGATGATCACTCGCCGACACGCCCTGGCACTCGGTGCCGCCGCCATCGCCGGCGGCGCGCTTCGCCCGTCGCCGGCGGCGCAGGCGAGCGGTCTCGCGCCGATGACGGGCGACGTCAAACCCATCTCGCGCGACGAACACCTGCTGCGCATCGACAAGGCGCGCAAGCTCATGGCGCAGCATGGCATCGGCGCGCTGCTGCTCGAGCCCGGCGGCGCGATGGTGTACTTCACCGGCGTGCAATGGTGGCGCAGCGAGCGATTGACCGCGGTTGTAATACCACGGGAAGGCGACATCGCCATCGTGACGCCGCACTTCGAGGCGCCTTCGGTGGGCGAGACGCTCGCGGTCCCGGCCGAGCTGCGCGTATGGCAGGAGGACGAGAACCCGCTCGCCACGGTCGCCGGCCTCCTGCGCGACCGCCACGTACGCGACCCGGTGGGCATCGAGGAGACGGTGCGTTACTTCGCCATCGACGGCCTGATGCGCGTCATGCCCGAGGTGAACATCATGAGTGGCGCTGCCGTGGTGCGCGCCTGCCGCATGGTGAAGTCGCCGAATGAAATCGCGCTCATGCAGAAGGCCGCCGACATCACCATCGCCGCGTACCGGCACGTCGGCCCGCGCATCGAGCGCGGCATGACGCCCGCCGACATCGGCGCGATGATGGACGGCGCGCACAAGGCGCTCGGCGCCGATCCCGAGTTCGCGTTGATCCTGCTGGGCGAAGCCAGCGCCTATCCACACGGCTCCAGCAAGCCGCAGGCGGTGCGCGACGGCGAAGTGGTGCTCATGGACTGCGGCTGCAGCGTGCACGGTTACCAGTCCGACATCTCCCGGACGTTCGTGTTCGGCGAGGCCAGTGCCGAGCAGCGCAAGGTATGGAAGCAGGTGCGCGAGGGGCAGGAGATGGCATTCGGAACGGCACGCGTTGGCGTGGCCGCGGGCGCGGTCGACGACGCGGTGCGCGCGCAGTACGAGAAATGGGGCTACGGTCCGGGGTACAAGCTGCCCGGCACTTCGCATCGCACCGGCCACGGCATCGGCCTCGATGGCCACGAGCCGGTGAACCTGGTGCACGGCGAGACCACGCCGCTCGCGGCAAACATGTGTTTCAGCAACGAGCCCGGTATCTATCTACCCGGCAAGTTCGGTGTGCGGCTCGAAGATTGCTTCCACATGGGCGAGAAGGAGCCCGTGTGGTTTTCGAAGCCACCGGATTCGATCGACAGGCCGTTCGGCTAAATGGGGACATTCCTGATTTTCGCTGTCACATGACAGGCGAAATGAGGAATGTCCCCATTACTTCGTCAGCGTGTACTCCGCGCCGCAGTACGGACACTTTGCCCAGCCGGTCTGCTCGATGGGTAGATAGACCCGCGGGTGCGAATTCCAGAGATACATCTCCGGCATCGGGCACGCCAGCGGCAGGTCGCTGGCGTCGACCTTGTATTCGTTCTGTGCGTTGGGCTGGATGAGCGGTTTTTTGGTGGCGGACATGGCGCGCGGATTATAGCCGTCAGTCGACCATCGTGGCATTCCAGATAGCCGTCACCGCGGCGCGTATTTCCCCGAATTCCTCACCCGGCACCACCGGATCGGCGTTTTCCAGCGACAGGTGGTGCGCGTGCTCGCGGTATTTACGGTACGCGTTGACCAGCACGTCGACGGTCGACTGCGGCACGAGGTCCGCCGAGGCCACGGATTCCAGCTGGCGGATGGTGTCCGAGAACATGGCCACCGGCGGATGGCTGCCGGCGTGCAGCAGCGCCCAGTATTGCGCCAGGAATTCGATGTCCGCCGTGCCGCCCGCGTCCTGCTTCATGTCGAACATCCCCGATCCCGGCTTTGCGCGTGACAGCTCGCGCCGCATGCGCTCACGCATCTCGCGCACCTCCTTGCGCAGTGTGTCGCGACGCACGCAGCGTTGCAGGATGTCGAGCCGCACGCGCTCGAATTCGGCGCACAACTCGCGGTCGCCGGCCACGCAACGCGCATGCAGCACCGCCTGGTGTTCCCAGGTCCAGGCTTCCTTCTCCTGGTACTCGACGAACGCACCGATGCGCGTGATCAGCATGCCGCCCTTGCCCGACGGCCTCAGCCGCACGTCGACTTCATAGAGACGGCCGGCGGCCGAATGCATGGTGAGGATGTGCACCACGCGCTGCGCGTAACGAATGAAGAACACCTGGTTGTCGACCGGCTTCGCGGCGTCGGTTTCCGCCTGCTCGGCGCCCGAATCGTGCAGGAACACGAGATCCAGGTCCGAGGCGTAGCCCAGCTCCAGGCCGCCTAACTTCCCGTATCCCACTGCGCAGATCCGGACCTTCCGGCGCGCAGCCCCGGTCCCGCTCATCGGCACGCCGAACTGCGCCGTCATCTGCGCCCAGCCGAGCCGCATGGCCTGCTCGACGATGATCTCGGCGATGTCGGTCAGATAGTCACTGACCCGCATCAGCGGTATGCGCCGCGTGAGATCGGCCATGGCCACGCGGAAAATCGCCGCGCGCTGGAACTGGCGCAGTACTTCCACCTGCCTTTCGGGCTCGTCCTCGGCCAGGTTCGTGAGCCGCGCATCGATTTCACGCTGCAGCTCGGCGCGCGGCGGCGGCAGGCCGCCCGTGGATTCATCCAGCAGCTCGTCCAGCAGCAGCGGGTGCGAGGCGATCTGCTCGGCGAGGAATTCGCCGAGCGCGGCCAGCTCCACCAGCCGGCGGCGCACGCCGGCATTCTCGTTCAGCAGCGCGAAGTACGCGGAGCGCGTGCCGATGGCCTCGAGAACCTTCAACACGCGACGCAGTACGTCGAGCTGCGATCCGGCGGCGCCCTTCTGATCGACGACAGCGCCCAACATTCGCGGCACCAGCATGTCGAGCCGCGCGCGCCCGGGCGCATCCAGCCGGCGCAGCGTCGCGGCGCCGCGAAAATCGCCGAGCAGCTGCGCGGCCTTTTCGGCTTCGACGAAGCCGCGCGCGCTCAATGCCGTGGCGAACTGCGCCACGGGCGCACCGCGCAGCCACGCTTCGGTGATGCCGCTGACACCCGGAACCTCGGCGCTGGCCGCGTCGTGGCGCGCGAACATGACTTCCTGGAAGGCGCGCGTCACGCGCGCGCGATGCAACTCGAATTCCGCCGCGCAGGTTTCCCAGTTCTGGTGACCCATGGCGCACGCGATCCGCGCGCGCGCCAGCGGCTCGGCCGGAATGGTGTGCGTCTGGGTGTCGCCCAGCATCTGCAGGCGATTCTCCAGCCTGCGCAGGAATAGATAGGCCGCTTCGAGTTCCTGCGCGACGCGCGCCGGCAGCAGCTTGCCGCCGGCGAGCTGCGGCAGCACACCCAGCAACGACGGCGTCTGCATGCGCCGGTCCTGGCCGCCGCGGATCAGCTGGAAGGCCTGCACGATGAATTCGATCTCGCGGATGCCACCCGGACCCAGCTTGACGTGGTCCGCCAGATCGCGGCGCGCGACTTCCTTTTCGATGAGCGCCTTCATCTCGCGCAACGATTCGAACACGCCGAAGTCGAGGTATCGGCGGTAGACGAAGGGCCGCACACTTTCGGCGTGCACCAGCTTGTAGGCCGCGAGCCCCGTGATGGCGCGCGCCTTGACCCAGGCGTAACGCTCCCAATCGCGGCCGTGTGTCTGCAGATAGTTGTCGAGGAAGGCCGCGCTCACGGTCAGCGGGCCGCTGTCACCGAACGGGCGCAATCGCATGTCGACGCGGTGCACGATGCCATCGCTGGTGCGCTCGCCCAGCAGGCGGATCACCAGTCTGCCGAGACGCGTGAAGAAGTCCTCGTTGTCGACGCTGCGGCTGCCTGCGGTTTCGCCCTTTTCCGGAAAGACGAAGATCAGGTCGATGTCCGAGGAGAAGTTGAGCTCACCGCCGCCCAGCTTGCCCATGCCGAGCACGATGAGCGGCTGCACCTCGCCGTTGGCGTTGCGCGGACTGCCGTAGGTCGCTTCGAGTTCGCGGAATGCGAACGTCACCGCGGCGTCGATCGACGCGTCGGCGAAGGCGCTGGTTTCCGCCAGGGTCCGGGGCACGCTGCTGGCGCCGGCCAGATCCCGCCAGGCGATGCGCACCATTTCGCGCAGGCGCTGCCGGCGCAGCGAGGCCATGAACACCGGCGCGTCGGCGGCACCGGCGACCTGGGCCGCCAGCCGCCGCGCCATGTCGTCGCCGCCGAGTGGATGGGTCAGTTCGGCCTCGCCGATCAGCCACTTGGCCAGCTCCGGATCGCGCGCCAGTGACTCGCAAACGAAGTCGCTGGCGGTCACCACGCGCCGCAAAGCCTGTCTCAGGGCGGGCGGCGCGGCGTCGAACAGCGCCAGGACGCCGGCGTCCTGCAGGCGTGTCAGCTGTCGCTCACAGAATGTCTCGAGGTCGGCGCTCACGAGCGCGTGACTGTACTAGAAATACCAGTTGCAGACGCCGCGCAACGGCCTACGATCGAAGCCATGAAAACGCGCATGACACTGCTGACGGGATCCTTGGCATTGCTGGTTCTGAGTGCCTGCGGCAAACAGGAACGCGCACACGAAGTCGAGTGGGCCAAGGCCGCGCTGGCGCGCAATCCCGCGCTCGAAGTCATCGCCACCGACGAAACCGCCGGTGTCTTCACGGTGCGCGACACCTCCAGTGGTTCGCTCTACAAGGTGCAGCTCGGAGAATTGATCGCCGGACCGCCGCCGCCGAAAGTCGCGGCCAAGCCCGCGGCCGCGCCGGCCACGCCGCAAGTGCCCGCCGAGACGCCGGTCGAGAACCCGACGCCTGTCGCGCAACCGGCGGCCGATCAAACTACTGCCGAGACCGCGGTCGCCGCGCGTACCGGTGGCGGCGCGCCGCTCGCCGAAGGTCCGGGCTACAGCATCTCGCGCGGCGTGGCGGCCGCACCGCCCTCTACCATGGAAGGGCCGGGTTACAGCATCACGCGCGAAGCGCCCATCGCGCGCTCGAGCGAACCGAGTGCGGAAGCGGTCGTCGTTGAAAAACGCAGCGATCCCATCATCTGCCAGGGCGACCGGCTGATGCGCATCGACGGCGAGTCCATCGATTTCGAAGGCGACGCGGTGATCGCGGAGAAGGGCTGCGACCTCTACATCAGCAATGCGCGCATCCGCGCCGGCGGCGTCGGCATCATTGCGCGCCAGGCGCGCGTGCACATCGTCAACAGCACCATCGGTGGTTCGCGCGGTTCTTATGAAGCCTCCGAGGGCGCCGAGATCTACGTGGCCCGCTCCACGTTCACCGGCATCGGCCGCAGGTTCGATACGGCGCAGATGAATGATCTCGGCGGGAATGAATACGAGATGCATCGCTGACGTTTGTGTCGCCGCGCGCACTCGTATCTGTCTATTCCAGTCAGTCGGCGCCCCCTTCGGGTGAGCCGGCCTCGCTCGGGACCTAGCGGCTGACCGACTGGCGCAAGCGGAGGGTGTCGAGGCGCAAGGCCTGCCTCGCTCGACCGGCGCGCCTCCAATGACTGGAATAAACAGATACGAGTGCGCGCGGCGACACACCCGTCGTCTCACGGTGCTCGGAGCCCACACCGTACCTCGCCGCGGCATGGGAGGTGGGATCGAACCGGAGGCGCCGGCGCGAGGGCGCGCGCTTCAATCTGTCACGAAGCGAACATCGCGAAGCGGCGCAGCCGAAATCGTGATGCGGACCCGTATTGCCGTGACGCTGCCAGTTTCCGCCGATGTAGCGTTCGCATAGATTTCGGCAAGCGGACACCAAAAATTGCCGCTTCGGCAATTTTTGAAGCGCGCGAGCGGTGAGCCAGGGACAGATTGAAGCGCACGCCGTCGCCCCACCTCTTCCGGTAGGATCCCTCCTTCAATGAAGCGGGGGACGAAATGACGTATTGCGTCGGGGTGCAGGTCGATCAAGGCCTGGTGTTTCTGTCGGATTCGCGCACCAACGCTGGCGTCGATCACATCAGCACGTTTCGCAAGATGACGTTCTTCGAGATGCCGGGGGAACGTGTCATCGTGCTGCTGTCCGCCGGCAACCTCGCCACCAGCCAGTCCATCACGGGTCTGCTGCGCGAGCGGGTGGCCAGCGCCAAGGGCAGCCTGCTCACGGCACGCACCATGGCGGACGCCGCGCGCCTGGTGGGTGACGCGGTGCGCGAGGTCTACCAGCGCGATGCCGCCTCGCTCCAGGAACACGGCATCGAATTCAATCCCACCTTCATCATCGGCGGACAGATCGGCGGCGAGCCACCGCGACTGTTCAACGTCTATTCGGCCGGCAATTTCATCGAGACCACGGCCGACACGCGCTACTTCCAGATCGGCGAGTCCAAGTACGGCAAACCCATCATCGATCGGGTGGTACAGGCCGACACACCACTACCCGCGGTGGCCAAATGCGTGCTGATTTCCATGGATTCGACCATTCGTTCGAACCTTTCCGTGGGCATGCCGCTGGACCTCGCCGTGGTGCGCAGCGACGACCTGAGGCTGTCCTCGCATCAAAGCATCGGCGCCGATGATGGCTACTTCAAAGTCATCCGCGAGGGCTGGGGCGAATCCTTACGTAATGCGTTCCACGCCCTGCCCGACCCGCCCATTCCATAAGCGGGACTGATGGTCCGGCTTCGGACCTGAACAGGGACGAATTGGGACATGGCACCGTGCGGCGCGCACGTTTTGGCGCAGCGCTGTTTTCTTCGCACCAAATCAGGCGTAGCTTGACCGGCATGAGCGAGCCGCTGACCAACCGTCGCCTTGCCCTGCAAATGCTGCTCGCACTCGGTGGCGGCCTGACCTCCCGTTCGCTGCTCGCAGAACCCAACATCAGCTCGCACCTGCCCGGCGGCGGCGATGATTTCGCCGGCAGCCTCGCCGATCCCGAGCCGCTGTTCGCCGCGCCGACGCGTCTCGATCGCATCGGTCGCGTGATGACCCAGGTCATGGTGAACGGCAAGGGCCCATTCCGTTTCGTCATCGACACGGGCGCGAGCCGCTCGACGCTGTCGCCGCATCTCGCGAAGGCGCTGGGCCTCACGGTCCCGACCGGACGCCGCGTGATGCTCAACGGCGTGACCGGCGCGGCCGAAGTGCCCACCGTCGTGGTCGACAGCCTCGAGATCGGCTCGCTCAAATTCGAGCAGCAGCACCTGCCGGTGATCTTCACCTCCATCATGGGCAACGCCGACGGCATTCTCGGCGTCGCCGGATTCCAGGATCAGCGCATCGACGTCGACTTCAAGCGCGATCGTGTCAGCGTTGCCGAGTCGAACGGCCGCCGGCCTCACTACTCCATGGTGACGGCGCGAGCGAATCGCAATGACAACGGATTGATGATCATCGACATGCGGGTCGGCCGGCGCATCCTCACCAAGGCGGTCATCGACACCGGCGCGGAACGCACGCTCGGCAACCCGGTTCTGCAGGAAGCCATCAACAAGGGCAAGAAACACACGCCGGTTTCGGCCATCGTGCACGGCGCGACGCCGGACATCACCGACGGCGACATGCAGGAGATCCGCCAGGCGCGCATCGGCGATCTGACGCTCTCCAACATGGACGTGATCTTCGCCGACTTCCACGTCTTCAGGCTCTGGGGCCTCGACAAGGAACCGGCCCTGCTCATCGGCATGGACATGCTCGGCGTGCTCGAACGCCTGGTCATCGACTACCGTCGAAACGAAGTGAGCATGTACGGCGAACACAGCGCTGCGACGCTCGTCTCCAACTGACCACGTCCCCCGGTCGCGTCAGGCGCCCGTCACCTGCATCTTCGTACCGCTGTTTCCCAAGGGCCTCAACGAGGAAACCGGCGAGATCGTCTTGCGTTACCCGGTGGTCAAGAAGAAGTAAGGCCGCGGCTCAGGCCAGCACGAACTGGCCGAGCTTGCGGCGCTCGCCGTTGAGCAACGCTTCGACGCGGTGCACGCCGCGATAGTGCTTTCTCGTGGTGAGTTGTTTGAGCGCGATGCTCTTGCCCAGCGCCACCTGGCCGCGCGGCGGCAGATCCACGGCCCTGAGCTTGAAGGTCTTGGCGCCGGTGCCGCGCGCTTTGACGAAATGCACCACGAGATCGGCCATGACGCGCTGGCGCCGCGCGAGCCGGTTCACCAGCGTGAATCCGATGCTCACGCGGCCACCGATCCGGGGCCGCGCGGGTGACATCGACACCTTGCGCACCGACACGTTGGCCTTTCCGCCGTAGCCCAGCGCGCCGAGTGCGCCCGCATCGGCCCGCTTGATGGCCGAACGCAGCGCGTGGTTCACGACCCAGCGGCGTTCGGGCGTGGCGTTCTTCAGCCAGCGCCGGGCGATCGCCACCAGCAGCGCCGGATGATCCTTGCCGATGTCGTTGAGGTTGTTGGCCACGGAGCGGCGCACGTACAACGACGGGTCGTCCTTCAACAATTCCAGCAGCTCGATGACCGGCCGGGGATCCTGCTGAAAAGCGCGCAGGCGCGGCGCCCACGGCAGACGCGGCCGCGTGCCTTCGGACACCAGGCGGCGAACGTGCTCGCTGGGATCACCTGTCCACTCACGCAGCAGCGCCAGCGTGCGCTCCGGGTGCTTCTCGAGGTACGCGCGCACACTGAACTCGGCGGTGAACAGCTGCGTCAGCGCATGCTGCGCGCGCATCGACTCCTCGAAATGCTCCAGGCCGTGCTGCGAGATGAAGAACAGGTGCGGCATGTAGATGAACGACGCCATGCCGCCCGATGCCGCGTGCTCGTGCGGCTGCGAGGCGGACTCCACCAGGATGCGCGCCGCGCGCGGATAATCCTGCGGCAGGTGCTTGCGCAGCGCGCTGGCGATGTGGAAGCCGCGCTGGGTCAGCGACAACGGCCCGTAGCCCCGGCGCACGTCGGCCAGGAAATCGTCATGCGGAAACTCTGCGTGCACGGCGCGGATCATCGCCGCGATGGCGCGCGGCGCGCTGTCGCCGAACTGTTCCTTGAGCTGGCTGGCCATTACAGAAAGTTGTTAGGCCAGATCATCGAACGCCACATGTGCGCCACCGGCGATCCATCGAACCCCAGGCCTTCCGCCGGCTGTCTGAAATTGCGGCCGATGAGGTCCTCGAACTGCGCCAGGTCGGGTTCGGGGCCGGGGTCGAAGGCGTAGATGTCGAACAGCGTGATCATGCGCGAGCTCATGTACCAGCGGTGTGCGCGCGCCAGCTCGTGATCGCGGCGGATGTACTCCGGCGGCTGGTAGTCGGCGCCGAAATATCGCCTGTATGCCTCGGGATACTCGTAGCCCACCGACTCGTCGGCGAAGTAGCGCAGCGCCTGGTGGTAACGGATCGCCCAGGCCACCTCCTCGTCCACGTACGGCGCCACCAGCTGCGAGCTCCAGTAACCATGGTCGCAGCGCACCAGCGC
>Ga0068861_100003117_pt1 | contig 10953 bp, 8 predicted proteins | sample KBSSwiS42_FD_66593 | JGI IMG/M metagenome (GOLD analysis project Ga0068861, IMG submission 66593) | Switchgrass rhizosphere microbial communities from Kellogg Biological Station, Michigan, USA - KBS Switchgrass S4-2 | ecosystem: Host-associated > Plants > Roots > Rhizosphere > Soil ...
ACAAAACCGATCTCTCCATATCACCAGCATAATGAGCACAAGGTATTACAGCATTTAATTGATCAGTTGATCGAAGGGAAAAAAATGGCATTAGTTACTGATGCAGGAACTCCCGGTATTTCAGATCCTGCATTTTTATTAATAAGGGAATGTGTTAAGAACAATATTAAAACCGAATGTTTACCAGGAGCAACAGCGTTTGTTCCTGCCTTAGTTAACAGTGGCATCCCATCAAACAGCTTCATTTTCGAGGGGTTTCTTCCATTAAAAAAAGGAAGACAAACTCTTTTGAGATCATTGGCAGAAGAAGAAAGAACAATGATATTTTATGAATCACCAATGAGATTAGTAAAAACTTTGGAAGAGTTTGTACCGGTTTTTGGCGAGGATCGTCAATGCTGTGTTAGCCGTGAGTTAACTAAAATGTTTGAAGAAAATAAGAGAGGTACATTAAAAGAGGTTTGTGAATACTTCAAACAAAAGACTGTAAAGGGTGAGATCGTCATTGTTGTTCAGGGCAAGATCTGATTTTTTTAAATTTCACATTTTCTTGTGTCATTTCATAAAAGATACACGTCTTTACTACATCATATAATTTTTCTCGATAGCTAAATTCTAATACCGAAATTTGCACATCAAATAAAGTAGCATGAAAATAAAGCTGGTATCATTGGTCGTTTTTTTATCGTTGTCAATCATTTCATTTTCACAGTCAGATCGCTGGCAGCAGCGTGTTAAATACACGATGAACGTCGACATGAATGTGAAAACAAATCAATTCACCGGAACTCAGAAACTGGAATACACGAATAATTCACCTGATACACTTACACGGGTCTTTTATCATTTATATTTTAACGCATTTCAACCCAACAGTATGATGGATACTCGGAGCCGGATATTGGGTCAGACTTTTTTTGGAAACAGGCAGGATTGGGATCCAAGAGTAAAAGACAGGATATTAAATCTGAAACCTGATGAGATAGGTTATCATAAGATCAGTTCTTTAAAAATGAATGGACGTCCACAGCAATTTGTTATGCAGGAAACAATTCTTGAAGTAAAATTGGATAAACCTATTCTACCCAAATCAAAAGTTGTTTTTGATATGGAGTTTGAATCACAAGTTCCACTACAGGTAAGAAGAAGTGGAAGAGATAATCCAACTACAAAAGTTCGCTATTCAATGAGCCAATGGTATCCTAAAATGTGTGAATATGATTATGAAGGCTGGCATCCTACTCCTTATGTAGCCAGAGAGTTTTATGGAGTATGGGGAGATTTTGATGTTACGATCAATATTGATAAATCGTATATACTCGGCGGTACAGGTTATTTACAAAATCCTGATCAGATCGGTTTTGGTTATGAAAAAGAAGGAACAAAAGTTCCTGCTCCAAAAACGGACAAACTATCATGGCATTTTATAGCGCCTAACGTCCATGATTTTATGTGGGCTGCCGATCCGGAATTTGTCCACAAAACAAGAAAGATCAGAGATAGTTTAGTCTTTCATTTATTATATAAACCGGGAAGAGCTGACGCAAAAGAATGGGAGGATATTTTAGATAATGCAGAAAAAGCTTTGCCATTTATAGAAAGTTATTTTGGGGTTTATCCTTACAGGCAGTTCTCATTTATTCATGGTGGTGATGGTGGAATGGAATACCCGATGGCAACTTTATTAGCAGGTCCTGGGGCTTGGTTACATGAATGGTTGCACAATTGGTATTATGGCATGTTGGGTACTAATGAATCAGAATATGCATGGATGGATGAAGGCTTTACTGAATTTGCAACTGATAGAACAATGGCTTTTTTGCAAAACTCAACTGAATTCCCTCATGCAGATAACTATGGCGGGTATTTTTCATTGGTAAAAAGCGGGAGAGAAGAACCGTTGACTACTCATGCAGATCACTACAATACTAACCTTGCATATGGAAATGCGGTTTACTCTAAAGGATGTGTGTTTCTTTCACAATTAGGTTATATCGTTGGTGAAGAAAATTTAAAAAAGATCATGCTGGAATATTATCGACAATGGAGATTCAAACATCCGAATGCAAGTGATTTTATTCGAGTTGCTGAAAAAGTAAGTGATATGAAATTGGATTGGTACAAAGAGTATTGGATCAGTACAACAAAAACCATTAATTATAGTATTGATAGTTTATGGGAAGAAGGCGGCAAAACTAAGATCAGGCTCAGGAGAGTGGGAATAATGCCAATGCCAATAGACTTTCAATTAACATTTAAAGACGGAACGAAAGAACTTCATTATGTGCCGATGTACCTTATGTTTGGCCAAAAGCCTGCTGAAGATCCATCTATTCAACGTAAGGTTTATGAACCGTGGAAGTGGACACATCCGACATATATTATTGAATCATCAAGAAAACTTACAGAGATCTCGATTGGTGAAATAGACCCTTCTCAAAGATTGGCGGATGTAGAAAGAAAAGATAATAAGATCGATCTTTCAGCAATTAAATAAAATTGAAAAACCCGGATGTTGTGCTTCCGGGTTTTGTAAGACATTTAGTTTATGTCTTCAGAATGGTTTAAGATCAATGGTCGACGATAAGGGACCTTTCAAAACAGAAACTAAAATTAGATGACTACCTAATATCCGCCTATACCACTTTCGTGGTATTTTTTTAATGTTCGGATAATGAAATTGGGTGTTTACCTACCGAAATATTTGTTTACGGCCTCTACCCGATTGGTAACATGAAGCTTTTCGTAAATATGGTAAACGTGTTTTCTTACTGTTTCGGGACTGATAAAGAGAACACTTGCGATCTCTTTATACATTAATCCACGTGAAAGCTCTTCCAAAATCTGTTTTTCTCTAAAAGATAATTGCTCAATTTCCACTCCAGGTTGACTCGCTGGCGAAATTGGCTTGCTTCTAAAAGCAAATACAACCTTTCTTGCGATCTGGCTACTCATCGGGGCACCACCTTCATGTAATTCTTTAATAGCATCCAGCATTTTTAATGGCTCTGTTTTTTTAAGAATGTATCCGCTGGCGCCTGCACTTAGTGCTTCAAATATCTTTTCATCGTCTTCATACACGGTACACATCATAAAATTGGTAGATGGCACTATTGGTTTTAACTGTCTTACACAATCAATACCACTCTCAGTCTCCCCCAGGTTAATATCCATTAAAACAACATCAGGATTTAACAGCGGAATTTTTGTAACTGCCTCAGCAGCATTACTCATTGTGCCAAGACATTTGTATCCATCAGCTGAAGAAACTATCTCTTCAAGGGCCTGGCGCAATTCACTAACATCATCAACAATGCAAACGGTAATATCTTTCATCAGCCAAAGGTAGGTGGCAGGTAAAAAAAGCCAATACCACTTTCAGGTAATTAATTTTCAACGGGGCACATAAAGAATGTATTTCGACTCAAAATATTCTTCCTTGAATATCTCTGAAATCTCCATAATTCTTGGTCTCGTTCCGCTTTCATGGATCTCATTTGTAAGATCCCCGCCTTTTAAACAAATCAGGCCGGGAACAGGCTGTTCAGAGTTTTGAGTTTTTAATTCCGAGTTTTTCAATGTGTCTGAACTGCTAACTGTTAATTCATGATTTTTCTTTAGCAAAGGCTTACTCCATTTCCAAAGTTCTTTTAGCGGCGCCACCGCACGTGAAACAACAAAATCAAACTTTTTATTCTTTATTTCTTCTGCTCTTGTGTGTTGAGTGATTACATTTTTTAAGCCAATAGCTTCTGCAACTGCATCTACCACTTTCAATTTTTTTGCAATGCTGTCAACGAGATGAAATTTTACTTCAGGAAAAAAGATGGCCAGAGGAATTCCTGGAAAACCACCACCTGTTCCAATATCAATTATTTCCATTCCAGGCCTGAGATCAAAAACTGCGGCAATCGCTAATGAGTGAAGTATATGTTTTTCATATAATCCATCAATATCTTTTCTTGAGATGACATTGATCTTGCTGTTCCATTCTTTATATAATGATTCCAATGCAGCAAACTGTTTTACCTGTTCTGGGATAAAATCGGAAAAATATTTAAGGAGTATATCCATGACTGCTTTTTGCAAACCGTCGACCATTCGCTGGATCAATTCCAGCTTCTCTGTGGTTTTTGCCAGAGCGATCTTGCAAATATGATGTAATAAAAGAACATCCAGATATCGAGGAGAAGAAATATGGGCCAGAGATCTTTTTCATTTAATTTTTTCATAGCAAAAAAATAAACAAGTGCCTGTGTGATGAATCTTACTCCGAACACGATCAACGCCAATTGCCAACTGTACAATATAAGCGAGGCAATAAATAATGGATAAAAGAAGAATTGAGTAAATGTATAAAGACCCAATAAAAATTTATGAATAGGCTTGTAATATTTAGCCGTTGTATAATGCCTGTATTTTTGTTTCACCCAGCTTTTCCATGTCTTCTTAGGGATAGATAAAGTTGAGGCATCTTTATCTATTACAACTGCTACGTTTTTCCTGTTGGCAGCTTTGTTTACAAAAAGATCATCGTCGCCGCCGGGAATATGATTGATGGAGGAAAATCCCTTTTGCTTAAAGAACAATCCTTTTTTATAAGAAAGATTTCTGCCAACTCCCATATATGGAATACCCGCCAATGCAAATGATAAATATTGAATAGCTGAATGAAAAGTCTCGAATCTTATCAGTTTATTAAGCAATCCCGGACGTTTGTGATAAGCACCATAACCAAGTACTATCTCCACTCCATCATTATATGCATCCTGCATTTTTTGAACCCAATGTTCACTGGACGGCACACAATCTGCATCTGTTAATAACATTACTTCATGATTTGCTTCTTTGATACCAATACTAAGCGGATATTTTTTTCCATTGATCAGCTTTGCTTCCTGTGTCAGCTCAACCACATGCAACCTGTCTTTAAATGTTTTCTTTAGTTCCTGCAAAATATATTTTGAGTCGTCGACTGAGTTATCATTCACAGCGATCACCTCATAAGTAGAAGGGTATTCCTGCACTAATAAACCAGGCAAATGGCGGGCAAGATTTTCATCTTCATCTCTTGCACAAACGATAACTGATACGGGATGCTGCTGATTTTTTTCCCTTTTCTTTGTTTTATAAAATGATACCCTGCTGAAGAATAGCCAATAATAAAATAGCTGAACCAGGGTGACCGCGGTAAAAGCATAAAAAATAATTTGCCACCAATTAATGTGCTGTAAAAAAGTAAGATCCATAGTTGCTTGCGCTGCGAAAATAAAGCAGAACAATATTCCTATTTTTAATTTGATTTCACAGGGTGTTGAAAAGAAACTGCACTAATTCTCATAAATTTTATCTTGCAGCCTTTATGGCCGCTTTACAATTCAAATTAGAACATACAGACCTTGATTCCAAAGCAAGAGTTGGCAAGATCACAACCGATCATGGTGAGATATCAACCCCCATTTTTATGCCCGTTGGAACAGTTGGTAGTGTGAAAGCAGTAACCCAGCATCAACTGGCAGATGATGTAAAAGCCCAGATCATCCTGGGAAATACTTATCACCTGTATTTACGCCCAGGTCTTGAAACGATCGAGAAAGCCGGTGGCCTTCATAAATTCCTCAATTGGAAAAAGCCAATACTCACAGACAGCGGCGGTTACCAGGTTTTTTCTTTAGCAGGTACAAGAAAGATAAAAGAAGAAGGTGTTACATTTCAAAGTCATATTGATGGCAGCAAACATTTATTTACACCGGAAACAGTAATGAATATTCAGCGAAGCATTGGGGCAGATATTATTATGGCTTTTGATGAATGTCCACCCGGCGGCAGCGATCATAATTATGCAAAGAAGAGCATGCAGTTGACACATCGCTGGCTTGACAGATGCGTTGACCAATTCGATTCTACACCAGATAAATATGGTTATACACAAAATCTTTTTCCAATAGTCCAGGGTGGTGTACATAAAGATCTGAGAAAAGAATCTTGCGAATATATCGTTTCAAAGAATGCAACTGGTAATGCGATCGGAGGTTTGAGTGTTGGCGAACCAGAACAAACGATGTACGAGATCTGTGATTTCTGTTGTGATCATTTACCAACAGATAAACCACGTTACTTAATGGGTGTAGGTACTCCCTGGAATATTTTGGAATGTATCGGGCATGGAATAGATATGTTTGATTGTGTGATGCCAACAAGAAATGGACGCAATGCCATGCTGTTTACTACAAAAGGTGTAATTAATATTGACAACAAAAAATGGGAGCATGATTTCTCTCCAATTGATGATGGATTTGATTGCGAGGTCAGCAATTATTACAGCAAATCCTACCTCCGTCATTTGATCAAATCAAAAGAAATATTGGGTCTTACGATAGCAAGTGTCCATAACCTTGCATTCTATATGTGGTTAGTAAAAGAAGCCAGGCAAAAGATCAAAGAGGGAAGTTTTGTTTCCTGGAAAAACACTATGATCGATCAGCTAAAACAAAAAATTTAAAATTAAACAGATCATATCATACCCGCTACTTTATTGGATCGCATTTATAATTTTTCTTATTGTACACTCTTATAATAACGGTAAAGAGAAGTTGTCAAAATATGACTTTACAGAAGGAGAAGTTGTCGATAAAATATATTTGCGCAGAGGATATTAAATATCCCTCAGATGTGCTTTTTGCTCAGTGGCAATATGCGGATGGAACAGATACATTTCTTTTTGTTGATAAACGTTCATTTATCAGGCTTAAAAATATTGGCACAAAAGCAACCGTCATTTATTTAAAAGAAAAACATGTTGAAGCGATGGTCTATAACTTTCAGTTCTGGATAAATTTACCTTTCATTTTAGTTGCTTCTATAATAGCTTTATTCATTTTTGTTATTAGCCAATTTGTGATCCACTGGAATGATAAAACCTGGTTTGAAAACTGGTACAGGAGGAATTAAATAATAATACCACTAATGGGTAATTGTTTTCAGCTATCTGCCTTCTTACCTTAGAGAAAGATTATTGCCACCATTTAATCAGCTTTTAGCAAATTGAATTGTCTCCCATTATACGAATACCGGTTTGCTATTGGCAACCTTTACTTAGTGGTTGATCAATATATTCAACAATATTTTAAATAATTTTTATGGCAGAATGGAATTCCAACAACCTGGCTTGTCAATGTACATGGGCCGACCTTTTCGCTTTAAAGCAAAGCCGAAAACCTTTTAAGGATTCAGGGGATATTAAAATGCAGGATCTTTTATTTTTTAACCCGGTTGCCGGGAGTGGTACTTTAGAAAATGAAGCCAAAATGCTGGCTGACGAATTAGATGTTATTTTCAGAAAAGTCGATGGAGCAAAATTTGAAACGGGAGTAACAAAGGCTAAGGCGCAAGCAGATATGGTAGCTGTTCTTAAGAAAGCCTCGAAGACAATGGCTGAGCTTGCTGAAGTGATCGATTCGAATTATTTATTCTGGGGTGAAAAAAAATAAACCTGAAATGAAAAAATTATTTGTGCTTTTTATCTTATGTCCGCTATTTCAGATGAAAGGGTATTGCCAAGATGAAGAGGCAACAAAGAAAGACCTGCACTGGTTACTAGATCAAATAAAATCGGTTACATCTACAGCTGAGGATCTGAATTTTGATGAGATCAAGAAGAAGGTTATAAAAAATCCCGATCTGTATAATTTGATTTGGGACCATTTCATAAATACCGATAAAGTAAAAGATAAAGTTGTTTTTCTGCGTGATTTAAATTTTCAGTTCAAGACTTTCCAGGATGCTGACAGCTCGATCACAGGTTTAGGTTTTGGATATGACTGGAATTTAAATTTCACCCGGGAACATGAAACTGCTTCAACAAGAGGCGGATTTGCATTTGGATTGAAAGCGAATGGAAATGTTGCATTCAAAAAAGAAATAAACCCATATGATTTTCTCAGTACTGATCTGAATGTCGGTCTTTATAGATTTATGGGAGGTGTATCCGGTGTTCATGATTCAGTTTTTTTTAACAGGAGAAATGCGCTGAGACAACAGCTCGTCGATATGACCACTACTGAAGAAATATTGAAAAGCGATGCGTATGCTGAGTTTGTGGGTTCGATGAAGTTGAGTAATCAATACATGATAGATTTTAAACTTACTGGCAGTCTCGAGAGTAATCAGGATTTCAGCAAAAAACAATATGCTTATGGTATGCAACTTAATTTGGGAGCCAAAGCATGGAATGATAATAATGCATTGGCTTTGTTAAATGTTTTTGACTATCCTTTTGTTGTAACAAGATGGTTAACTAAGACTGATGAATCATTTACTCCATATGGCGCAACTATACCAACTGTTCAATTTTCTATTGACTATGTAAAACCACAGCAAGACAATGATAGAAAAGTATTTGCCGGCAATCTTGATGGCTATACAAGGTTTCATTTTGAAACAGGTTTCCGCACCCTGGTAGCAGACATAAAGGGCCAAACGATTTTTTTTAATGCCGGCTTCAGGTATTATAAAGAATTCAAAGCTCCGGCTGCAGTTAAAGCAGTGAAGCTTGATAAGTTCAGTTATTTTGTTGCCTCTATCACTTCAAACAGTGGACTTTTTGTAAGCTATTCTAACGGAAAACTTCCTTTTGATGCAAAGAATGATGCAGTTTATGAGTTGGGCTTCAATTATAATTTCTAAATTACTTATAACTGGTGTATAAACCGAAGCCCCGCATTGCGGGGCTTTGTAGTTTATTAAAGAGATCTTACTGTTGTATTACACCGCCGCCACCTGCACCTACTCTTCTGCTTTCATCATCGGCTCCCGTTTTACGGTTGCGTGATGCCTTGATCTGGTTGCTACCAAAACGGTAAGTGAAGCTGAGTCTGAATTGACGACTTTCTCCGCTTCCACTAACACGTAAATATTGTCCGGCAAATGTGCTTGTGCCAGCGAATTTTTGAGTGTGAAAAACATCACTTACAGCAGCTCGCATATTACCCTTGCCTTTGAATAAAGTTTTTTGAAATCCTGCATCAACACTATAGATCGCCTTGCTTTTGAATGTTCCCTGCCAAAGACTCGGAGCATTATAAAAGCCGCTTAATTCTGCCGTCCAATCTTTTTTCTTTCCAAATTTCAAGCTGTTTTGCATAAAGAAATTGTAAGAGAACACATCAAGATCAACAATCCTGTTACCACCCCCAAAATCAGCTACATAATGTGAGTAGTATGAATTCAGATTGGCAAATAAACTGTAATTCTTATAATTGAAAGGATAGCTGATGTTGAGGCTTATGATGTTTTGAATAGCCAGGTTTTTCTTTGTCAAATATGCTTTTGATTTTTCTAATGTATCCACAATTTGAGTAAACACATCGGCAACATGACTATAATTAAGCGCTGTGGTCAGCTTGTATTTATAAATATTGGTCACCGAGATCGTATTTGTGTACTGTGGTCTTAATTCGGTATTTCCTTTTTGGAAAGTGTATTCATCCAATTTGAATTCAAACGGATTCAGGTCCTGGTAAGCCGGGCGATCAATACGACGGCTATAAGAAATGCTCCATTGCTTCATCGGATTTTTATTGAACGTTACGGAAGCACTTGGAAACAAACCGGTATAATTTCTTTCGATCGTTTTTTTCGTTGAGTAATTCACTGAGCCATCATTATTCAACGCATATGAGTCGCCATTGTTGTTTGTGTTTTCCATCCGCAAACCAGCCTGGAACATAAACCCTTTTTTGGGATAGGCTTTATTATAGTTCACGTAAACAGCATTAATGTTCTCGCTGTAGTCAAACTGATTACTCCGGTTAACATCAAGTTGCTTTGAGCTTCCAACAACATTATAGCGGCCGAAGTTATTTGCGGTGTTCACCAATGAAGTTTTAAAGCCAAATCCTAATCTCCCGCCTTTGTATTTTTGTTCATAATCGGATTTTAAAGAATAAATGTCGATATCTGTTGGTGAAATAAAATTATAAATAGAACGGCTTAACTCAGTTGACATGTCCGGAGTATAATAAATGTTCGGCTGCATTTGATCGGTCCTGATCCTGAATAAACCATAATCCGCATCTACATTCAATTCATGACCTGCTGTATCGGCGAAACGATAATTAAAATTGAAATTCACATTGTCCCTATCGGCATCGCTACTGTTATTTGCAGTTAATATTCTATTGGTCACACCCGTTGGTTTGTAAACGATCGGCGTTTTACTGTTTGTTTTGCTATTATTATCGCTAACATTCCCTGTAATCAAAACTCCAAATGTGTGTTTGTTGTTCATGAAATAATCAAGGCCTGCTTTAAAGCCACGACTTTGATTTTTATTCAAAAATTTATTTACCTGGCTGAAAATCGTATCAAGCTGTTCGCGATATAACTTGAATTCGTTTTGATTCCTATTACGGTTGTAATTAAAATTTCCAAACACGTTTACCTTTTTATTGCGATTGTTTAGTGAAAGACCTGTATTATATTTTGGATTGATCGCAATTCCATATCCTAAATTGATCGCTCCGTTTGTACCAAACGATTTATTCTTTTTTAACCTGATATTGATGATACCCGCATTTCCTGCTGCATCGTATTTAGCAGATGGGTTTGTAATGATCTCGATAGATTCAATTTCTGATGACTGAATGTTCTTAAGATAAGCTGCAAGATCAGCACCTGATAACGGAGTTGGTTTGCCTTCTATATAGATCTTCACGCCATTTTTTCCGGCCAAACTAATGTTGTCATCTTTATCAAGCAAAACACCGGGTGCTTTACGCAACAATTCCAAAGCATCCTGACCTGTTGAGTTGATCGTGCCTTCCACATTCAAAATTGTTTTATCAGCTTTTACCTCAACCATTGGCTTTTTTGCAGTCACCGTAACATCCTGCAAACTTGTACTTGCCTTTTCCAGTGTGATCTCTGGAATTGTGAAGTCACCGTTTTCTGTTA
>Ga0068861_100003120_pt1 | contig 10947 bp, 11 predicted proteins | sample KBSSwiS42_FD_66593 | JGI IMG/M metagenome (GOLD analysis project Ga0068861, IMG submission 66593) | Switchgrass rhizosphere microbial communities from Kellogg Biological Station, Michigan, USA - KBS Switchgrass S4-2 | ecosystem: Host-associated > Plants > Roots > Rhizosphere > Soil ...
TTGTTGACGCGGATGTAGCCGTGGCCACCATCTGCCGTTCGCACGTGAAGTGAGCGCGCTCCACGCACGTTGGTCCCGTCGATACCGAGCGTTGCGCCGCCTCCCGTCTCGTTGCTCCAACGAGCTCCCGCAGGCAGTCCGCCGACGGCGTAGCTTTCGAAGTCTTCGCAGAACAGAGCGCCCTGGCAGCTGCCATCGCCGGCGGGCACATCGACAGGAGGCGGCTGCACGGGTGGTGGCTGCAGCGGTGGTGGCTGCGCGCCCGATCCGGCGGCGCCCATCATCTGCGGCGGCATGCTGGCGCTGCCCGCCGCACCGCTCGTGATCGGTGGCATGGGGTTGCCGGCAGCCATCATCGCGCCGGAAGATCCACCCGCCCCAGCGGCTCCGTTCGACGAGGGATTGGCGCCCGGCGTCATGCCGTTGGTCAGCGGCGCGCTGTTGGGATTGCCCTCGCCTGTCTGCCCAGGATTGGCGCCGCCGGAGTTGCTGCCATTGGCGTCAGTGCCATTGTTTGTCCTGTTCGGGGATGAGCTCTGCGTGTTGCCTGCCGGCGAGCTTGCGTAGCTGCCGGTCGGGAACGGCGGCACCGTGGGTTCGTCATCGCCTTGCGTTCCCGGCGGCGCGCTGCAACCGGCAGCGAGCACCAGGCTGAGACTCACCAGCGCCGAGTTGAGACTCGAGCGCAGGCGCAGACTCGGACAGCGCAAACTCGAATGGCGGATGGCGGGCATGAAACCTCCGAAGGGCAACGAACTGACATTTGTCGCATGTGAGCCGGGGGCGTGCAACACCGCAGCCGTGCGAGCCAGTGCAGCGCGCGGGATCCGAAGGATCGCACTCAGGGCGCGCGCCGGCGGCTGATCGCGTCTTCCTCTTCCTGCAGTCCGATTTCTTGCAGCCCGATTTCTTGCAGCCCTAGCTCGACGCGCTGGAGTCCGACGGGCTCGCGCAGCGCCGTGTCTCGTGCCGCCGTGTCTCGTGCCGCCGTGTCTCGTGCCGCCGTGTCTCGTGCCGCCATGTCTCTCGCCGCCGTGTCTCGTGGGCGTGGATTGTTCCGCCACATCAGTTCCCGCAGCGCACTGCGGGTCACTCCCAGACGCTCGGCAACGCGGTGCGCCAGCGAGGTGCGCGCGACCCCGGGCACGAAGGCGTACGTGGGCCGCTCTGCGGCGTCCAGCTCGACCTGCAGGAAGCGCAGCCCCGGCGTGGTCTGCGCGAGCTTGGCGGTAAACTGCAGGAAGTGCGTGGTGACGAATGCGCGGGGTCGCAGCTCACCCAGCATCTCGAGCACGAGTTGCTGCAGCTCTTCCCCTTCGCTGGGGTTCGTGCCGGAGCACAGCTCGTCCATCAGCACCATGCTGCCCGCCTTCACGACCTCGAACAGGCGCCGGATGCGCAGCAGCTCCGTGCCGAGCCGCCCCTCCACGTGCCCCGCATCGATACGATCGATGAGTGACGCAAACAGGCCATTCACCCACGGCAAGCGCGCCTGCTGCGCGGGCACGAACAACCCCGCTTGACCGAGCAGCTGTGCCAGCGCGAGAGACTGCAAGAGTCGGGTCTTGCCGCCGGAGTTGGGACCGGTGATGAGCACGATGGGGCCCTGCCCCGGGACCTGGAGATCGCACGGGACACAGGCCATGCCCTCGGCCGCGAGCAGCGGATTGAACAGGGCCCGATAGCTCGGCATCTGTTCCTGGCAGAACTCGGGCAAACAGACCTCGAGCCCGCGCGCGAGCGCCGCATCTCGAAAGCCGAGCCCGGCCAGATAAAACTCCAGGTCGCCGATCAGCTGGAAGAAAAACACCAGCCGTCCCTCGAGCCCCGAGAACACGTCGTCCGCCAGGCGCGCCAGGATCTCTCCCGGCGAGGCGCGCTCGCCGCGCAAGAACAGCCCGAGCCGCGTGAGCCAGCGCCCGACCAGCGTCGAGTAGAACGGATTGCTCCTGTTCGCGCGGCGCTCCAGCGCCTCAAAGCCGCGCACCTGGCCGTCAAAGCCGAGGCGAATGCGGATGTCGACTTCGCCGCGATGCGCCTCGTAGTCGAGCAGCTCGCACACACGGCGGAAGCTGGGCAAGCTCGCGAGCTCGCGGCCGTACTGGTCCAGCCGCTGCAGACCGGAGCGACACTCGCCAAAGCCGCTCGACAAGAGCTCCACCACCCGCCGCAGCGAGCGCAAGACACCGAGCCGCAGCTCGCTGCCGCCGGGACTGCTGACCCCTCGCCGGCTCAACAGATCGCGGAACTGGGTGAGGAAACCGTGCACCTTCTCCAGCTGCTTGCGCAGCGCGGGCAGCGCGCACAGCTCGCGGAAGATCTCCTGCCGGAAGCGCGTGTGCGCGATCTCGCGCGGCGGCTCGGAGACGAGCCGGTAGAGCTGAGCGCCGCTGAGTTGCCGCTCGTGCCCCGCGACGCGCACGCGCAGGCAGCGAGCGACGAGCTCGCGCAGAAAGACGTCATCGGCGAAGTCGCCAGGCGCGAAGCTCGAGGGCGCGAGCTCGGCTCGATCGAGCAGGCGGATGAAGCTATCGCCCACGTCCCCGCTCGAAAAAGCGAAGCCGAGCGCCCGCACCGTGCCCTCGACGTCCAGGCGCCGAAACGGCACCTCGTGCAGCAGATCACAGGGAGATGCGCCGTCCGCGAGCACCGACCGGGCAGGCTATCACATCAGGGCTCGTAGCCAAAGCGCGCCGCCCCGCGCCAGGAATGCCCACCTCGCGCCCGCGTTCCCGCCGGCGCCAGCTGACGTCTCACGCGCGCGCGCCGGCGCGAGACCACGACTGCGTCGCGACAGGCTCCGCGGGCGCCGCTCGAAGTCGCGGCGGACCCCGTCTCACGCGAGCTGCGTGCGCAGCCCTGCCAGGCTGCGCGCGAGCGCCGCCGTCCAGCCGTCGCGCGCGATGGAATAAGCCGAGGGCACTAGCTGTTTGCCGCGAGCGAAGGGAACCATGCACTGCTGCATCGCCAGGTCGACGGGCCCCATGCCCCATCATTGGTCTCAGGCCCTTGGGCCGTAGCAGGATCCTGGCAGTGCGGTTTCGGGAAAGAGCTTGCGCAGTGGAGGTAACCCACGCACGACCGGGGCGTAACAGGAGGGCGAACCCGCCCCTGATGACAGGTTGCGGGGCTCGCACTAACCTGGGCGCCTGCGGCAATCGGGGTTTGCCGCCATCCGTCCGACTCCCACTCGTACGCCGCTTCGACGGAACAGGACACTCGCATGTACGTCACATCCAGCATTCGCCAACTGCCAGGCATCGCGCTCCGCTGGGCCCAGCAAATTGCCTTTCTGGGGCCGCTCTTGGCGCGCCTCACGATCGGCGTGGCGTTCATCACGTCGGGCTGGGGCAAGGTCAACAATCTGGAGAAGGTGACCGCCTATTTCACGGAGCTGGGGATTCCGGCGCCGGCGTTCCAGGCCACATTCGTGTCCTGGGTGGAGCTGGTGTGCGGCACGCTGGTGTTGCTCGGGCTGGTCACGCGGCTGGTATCGATCCCGTTGATCTGTACCATGATTGTCGCGCTCATCACCGCCAAGGCAGAAGACATCGCCGGCGTGTCGGATCTCGTCGGGATGATCGAGTTCACTTACATCGTGTTGCTCGCATGGCTGGTCGTGGTGGGCGGCGGACTCGTGTCGCTCGATCATTTGATCGCGCGCCGTTGGTTCGCAGACACGGCGCGCGAGCCGCAGCGACGGGGCATGCCCCTTCATGGCTCGGGCACGTGATTCGCAAAGCAACCTGCGGGTGCTGTCGAGCGCCCGCCGAGGACAGCAAGAAGACCTCAGCAGAAGGAAGAAGTAACATGAAACAGCAAGCACTTTTGGCGGCCGCGGTCTCGGGAATCCTGCTCGGGAGCAGCGTCGCGGCGTTCGCTGCGGACCCTGCTCCGGCCAAGGACGCCAAGGAAAAGGACAAGGCTGCTGCCGGCGCCAAGCACGCCTGCAAGGGCCAGAATGCCTGCAAGGGCCAGGGCGGCTGTAAGTCGGACAAGCATTCCTGCAAGGGCAAGAACGCGTGCAAGGGCCAGGGCGGCTGTAAGGGCTGATCCGACGCCGAAGATCTCCCCGGACCGGCGCGCGAGCGTGGGGTCCGGGGACGTTTGATGAACCAGGTTTTGACGAGGTCCGAGATGAACTCCGATCGCTTTGGTCTGCCCCAGCTGGGCTTCGGCGTCGGGCTGCGGAGCGTGCACTACGAGCACATTCTCAGCAAGCGGCCTCGCGTCGGCTGGTTCGAGGTGCTGAGCGACAACTACATGCATACCAAGGGCAGGCCGCTCGGCTATCTCGACCAGATCGCCGCTCGCTACCCGGTGGCGTTGCATGGCGTCGGGCTCTCGATCGGTTCGGTGGACCCGCTCGACTTCGCGTACCTGGCCGAGCTGAAGGCGCTGCGCGATCGGGTCGGCGCGCACTGGGTCTCCGATCACATCTGCTGGACAGGGGTACAAGGCCGTTACGGGCACGACCTGTATCCGATCCCATTCACGGAAGAAGCGCTGCGCCACGTGGCGCGTCGTGTGTGTCAGGTGCAGGACTATCTGGAGGCGCCGCTGGTGCTCGAGAACCCATCGACGTATCTCGACTTCCGCGGCTCGACCCTGGGCGAAGCAGAGTTCATTGCGGCGTTGCTCGAGGAGTCGGATGCCGGGCTCTTGCTCGACCTGAACAACGTCTACGTCAACGCCAAGAACCATGGCTTCGATGCGCTGGCATATCTGAAGCAACTGCCGCTGCAGCGCGTGGTGCAGCTTCACGTCGCGGGCCACAGCCAGGCGCAGGGTTACCTGGCCGACACGCACAGCGCGCCCGTCGCCGACGAGGTATGGGCGCTGCTCGAACAGGCCCTGCGCCTCGGCGCGCGCGCGCCGCTGCTGGTGGAATGGGACGCGGACATTCCGAGCTTTCCCGAGCTCGAGCTCGAGCTCGGCAAGGCCGAAGCCTGCTTTGCGAGGGTCCGATGAGCGCCCCATCGCTGCTGGCCGCCCTGCAGCATTGGCTCTTCGATCGCGTGACGGAGCCCGCGGGCAGCGACGCCGACGCGCTCGCCGCTTCGGAGATGGTCGTGAGCGGAAGCTTGCCCGCCGCCGATCGCGTCGAGGTCTACCGTAGCGGCTACGTGGCGCGACTGGTCGAGTGTCTCGAGGACGACTATCCGGCGCTACGGCATGCGCTCGGCGCGGGGCCGTTCGCGCAGCTGTGTCGCGGCTTCATTCGAGAAAACCCGCCGGCGAGCCCGAGCTTGAACTACTACGGTGCACCCTTCGCGGGCTACTGCGCGGCGCGCCCGGAGCGCTGGCGCGTTCCAGCGTCCGAGCTCGCGCAGCTCGAATGGGCGCTCGTGGAGGCGATCCACGCCGAGGAGGGCGAGCGCCTCGACATCGACCGGCTCGCGCAGTTATCGCCCGAGCAATGGTCGCGCGCCCGGCTGGTGCCGAGCCCGGCACTGCGCCTGCTCACGACGTCCTGCGCGGTCGCCGAGCACTATCAGGCGTTTCAGGAGGGCAACGCCGTGCCGGAGCAATGGCCCGCCGCCGAACCCGGTGCGGTCGCGGTGTGCCGCCGCGGCGAAGATGTCTGGCGCGTGCGCATCTCGCCCACGCCGGCGCAGCTGCTGGCGAGCTTGCTGGCGGGCACGCCGTTGCTGGCCGCCTTGGAGCGCTTCTCGACTCAGCTGGCACCCGAGGAGCTGCAAGGTGCGTTCCGCGACTGGGTGAGCTGCGGAATGTTCGCCGCTGTCGTCTGTGAGCCCTAGGCTCGAGGTCTGTGAGCCCTAGGCTCGAGGCCTGGGAGCCCTAGGCTCGAGGCCTGGGAGCCCTGGCGCCGTCAGGCCAGGATCAGTCCTCGCCGCTGATCTTCAGCCCCGGTCGTTGCATACTGCCCACGTTGTCCGCAGCCGGCGAGCCGCCGACGTACAGGAACTTGAGCTTGCGCAGCCCCTTGAGCACGGTCAGGTTGCTCACCCGCGTGCGCTTGATGCTCAGCCGCTCGAGGCTGCTGAGGCCGGCGATGGGCGCGAGGTCATCGACCGGAGTGTCATCCAACATCAACTCCGTGAGCTTGGTCATGCGCTTCAGTGGCGTGAGATCCCGCACCTGCGTGCGCCCGAGATCGAGCCGATCCATCTGCAACATGCCAGCGAGCGGCGTGATCACCGCCACCTGATTCATGGAAGCGCGCAGCCCCTCGAGCTGCGTCAGGCCGGCGATCGGCGACAGGTCGGAGACGGCGCCGCCGCCCAGGTACAGCTGATGCAAATTCGTGAGCAGCGGGAACGCGCACGGATCGAGCGAGTCGACCGGCTTGCCGCCGCGTGTGAGGTCCACGCTACGCACCTTCTTCAGATCCGCTGGGGTCAGCTCCCCCTCGGCTTTGCCGGCCTTGCGCCGCACTTCTGCTTCGAGCACCGGATCGCTGAACGCCACCTTGGGCGGCTTGGGGCACACCACCGGCTTCTTCTCTTCCGGCTTCGCGGCTGCAGCCTTTTCGGCTGCTACCTTTTCTTCTGCAGCAACCTTCTCGGCGGCAGCTTTCTCTGCCGCAGCCTTCTCCGGTACGGCGGCGGGCGACGGGACTCCGGAAGGAGCAGGCGCCGGCTTCGGGTCTTCGCAGCCGAGACCCATCACCACGAGCAGCACTCCACCCACTAGCTTCGCCGGCCCATTTCGCATCAGCGCACTCTGACAAAGCCCGGCGCCGAGATCTAGTTACCTGCGGCCGTGCAGGTGAGCGAAGTGCCCGCGCGCGATCTCGTCGACGAAGCCCGAGCAGCTGGGGCAGCCACGGTCGAGCGGCTTGCCGTCTTCCCAGAGCCACATGAAGTGGCACACGCTGAGTTGCAGCCGCCCTTCGAACAGCTCCACCAGCCGGCGCTGGCCCGCTTCAGAGTCGAAGACGTAGGGCCCAAAAAGGACGCGATCTGGCGAAGCGGGCCCCCGGCCCCGGCGCACGGATGGGCGGCTTCCCGGCGGGATCGCGGCCCGTGGACTTGCCAACGGAGCCAGGGCTCCACACGGTCCGGGGCTCGCCGTCTCGATCGTGGTAAAGGTGCAGCAATGACCAAATGGATCTCAGCCGCGCGCTGCGCACCCCTCTTTGGCGTGCTGGTGGCCACCACTTCGTGCGGGGGAAGCGACGACGCGCAGCGCGCCGCCGACGCCGCGGAGCGGGCAGCCGACGCGGCGCAGGAGGCGGCGGAGGCGGCTCGCGCCGCGGCGACGGCAGCGCAAGCCGCAGTCCAGCTGGCTACGCAGAGCGCGAACGTGGGTCAGAGCACCGGAGCCGGCGGTACTTCATCCACAACCGGCACGGGCGGCTCGCCAGCGGTGGTGACCGTTCGCCCGCCGACGGGCCCGGGCATCGCCAGCGCCTGTGTGGCACCACCCGGGGTCTCGACCACGCCCGCCACCATTCCCGAGGCGCTCGGACTGCTGAACTCCCTGCCCAAACCCACGACCATCGAGTGCTTTCTGCAAACCCTGAGCCGCCCGCTCGCGCTCTACCTGACGTCCAGCACGCAGAGCCTGCAGCCCGCCACCGGTGGCGCCCGTAGCCCGCGCACGTTCGTGCTGCGCGGAGCGCTGGAGATGTCGATCGTGCTCGATGGCCCGGCGAGCTCTACGCTCGAGCTGGCGTATCGTCCGGTTCCCGGCCGTTCCATCAAGACCGAGATTCTCTTTCCTCTCGCAAAAGACGTCACTCCCGAACGCTTCTTCGATCGCGTCGTGATCGGCGGCAACGCCACGGAGTGCGGCAATTGCCACGTGGCGGAGACGCAGGAGGCGTTCGACGGTTTTCCCGAGGGTGTTTTCGTGTCCGACGTGATCCCGCCGTACGCCATCTTCGAGGTGAGCCTCGACTCCCTGCGCAACGAGCGGGCGACGTGCGACGAACAGGCGGAGCCGCAGCGCTGCTCTCTGTTGTCCGCACTTCTGGATTTCGGCGACGTCCAATCGGGTCAATTGGGCAACGCCGGTCTCTGACTTCGAGAGGGAGCGAGATGTATCAGGGGAGCTGTTTGTGTCGGAATGTCCGCTACGAGGTGAACGGCGAGCTGGGGGATTTCGGTTACTGCCACTGCACCAGCTGTCGCAAGGCGAGCGGCTCGGCGCACGCGGCCAACGCCCCCGTGGCGCGCAGCAACTTCCGGCTCACGAGCGGCAGTGACACGCTGCGCGAGTTCGAATCTTCACCGGGAAAGTTCCGAGCCTTCTGCTCGCGCTGCGGCTCTCCCCTGTACGCCTACCTGGCCAGCACCCCCGAGACGTTGCGTATCCGCCTGGGCAGTCTCGATACGCCCTTCACGAGCTCGCCACGGGCTCACACCTGGGTCTCGGACAAAGCTCCCTGGGAGCCCATCACCGACGACCTGCCGCAATTCGACGAGTGGGCTCCGCGCTCCGTGCTGCGACAAGCCGGCTCGCGCCAGCCGTGAACGGCTCGCGTGGAGCTCAGGACGACGCAACCCAGCGGTAACGGGTCAACCGTCCGCTGCCAGCGCGCACCAGCAAGCCTTCTTCGCTGAGGCGGCGCAACAGCCGCAGCGTGGTCGAAGCCGATAGCGCGAGCGCGGCACGCCGGGCCGTCGCCGAGCGCTTTTCGGATGATCCGATCGGTGTGCTGACGTTTCCGCGCTGAGCGCCAGCGCTGGCGGGGGCTCGGAACACCCGGCAGCGGGACCCAGCGGCACGGCATCTTCGCTGCCCGGCCACCGCTGACCCGGTGGTGCCGGAGACCCGAGGCCCATGGGTCCTGGTTGCCAGGGTCCGGTTGGCACGGTTTTCGCTTCTCTAAATAGGGGAGGAGATCATGAGAATGCCCGACACGGATCCGGATACCGAGTTCCCCGACGTTCCGAGTGCGCCACCTCCGAGAGCGCTGGCCCTCGACCTCGAGATTGCCCCGCGCGAGGCAATGGAGCCCATCCGGCCCAACCTCGGGGCCATGGGGCCGCGGCATAGCCTGTGGGCGGCCCTCGTGGGGTACTTCGCCTCGACGGCAGACATGCCCTTTCCAGCCCTTCGATACGAAGGCATCCGCCGAATGGACGAGGAGGACTTCAGCGCCGAGCACGGCTACGAGCCGGGCGTCGAAGGCCGCAGCGAGTTCGAGCACGGCGAGTTCGATCGCTGGATCTAGCTCGCTCGATCTAGGTCGCTCGCGGGTCTGGTACGCCGCGTGCCGAGCTCGACCTGTCGCAGCGCGCCGGGCGTCAGCGCACTTGCGTCGTGCAGCCGAACTCGAGCGTGAGGCCGCCATTCGAGCTGCGCACCCGGTCGCAGGTGGGACCGCACAGCTGGATCTGCGTGCTTCCGGAGGAATACTGCCAGCCATCGCTGCAGCTCTGCCCGGGGCTCTGCAGGATCAGCTCTTCGGCGCCAGCCGGCGGCGTGAAGAGCACGTTGACTTTGCTCGGATCGAGCAGCGAGCCGTTCGGCGGCGCGGGGATATCGTAGCGGCAGCTCAGCGCCAACCCGGTGATCGCCTCGAGCGTGGACGCCAGGCCCGCCTCGAGATCCGTTTCCTGCGTCATGTCGAAGTGGCAGTACTGGGGCCCAGCGTGCGAACAGCCGTCGCGTGCGGTCCCGCCCGCCTCGGCCATGCGCGACAGGCTCTGGCGCGCGTCCTCGCTGCCGGGCGAGCCGATCACGAAGGTGCGGACGCCCTCCGACAGCGCGCTGGCCGCCTCGCTGACGAGCGGGCCCGGGTCCACGGGCTCCTGTATCCGCCCGGTGCCGACGCAGCCCAGCGAATAGGTCGGAGTGCCGTCGGTGATCAGCACCACGAAGCGCGAGCCTACGGCCACCGTGGCGCCGACCTGTGCCAGCGCATAGCGGTAGGCATCGTGCGTGGGCGTGCCGCCCTGTGGGCTCTGACGTTGAAACGCGGTGCGCACTTGCTGCCGTTGCACGGAGTTTGCTGCGGCGAGCGGAGCCAGGCCAACCGCGGCACGCCGATCGAGGCAGGGTTGGTTGTCGTTGGAGACGTTCGGGTAGAACATCACACCGAGCGAGGTGTCCCCCGGCATGCCGTCGATGGCGCCGAGCACGGCGCGGCGGGTGACGGTCCACTTGGAGTCGCGCCCGCCGGGCGCGTCCTGATCCATCGAGCCGCTGGTGTCGACGAGCAACTGCAGCACCGAGGGCGCGACCTCCGCGCCCGCGCTCTGCCCTGCGCACACCTGCCCGTCGAAGCCGCGGCGGCCGCCCGCACCCTGCTCGTCATCCTCGCCGAAGATGACGCCACCGAGCTCCGAGTCCCGGCCATTTCCGTCGTCTTTCCCGGAAGAGGAGCCACAGGCAAAGAGCGTGGCCGACAAGCCCGCGAGCAAGAACGTGGCCGAGCGCCCGAGCAACGACGTCGCAGCAGCAGTCGGGTTCAAACGGTGGAACATGTCGCTGGCGAGCTCCTCGAAATCCAGGCCTTCGGAACCGCTCCTGAATGAGCGCCGCACACTCCGATCTAACGATCGCGGATGTGCAAAGTCAACGTGGGTACGCGCCTCGGACCAAAGCGGCGCAAACGGGCGAACCAATCCGACACAAAGAGAGCGCACCCGGGGGAGCGGGTCACAGCAAGTTGGGGAGGCTGGTGCGGCTGGGAACACTACCGACTGCGCTGCAGCATCAGGGCTTTTGCAGTAGCCGTGGCTGCACGCGGCACTGGCAGCGCTGCAGTCCGAAGTGGCTGTGCCGACCTTGCACGCCGACGTGCCGCCGCTGCGGCTCTCCTAGTGCCAACCGATGCTGGTGGACGCAAGGCGTCGCACGGCCACTGCTCCGACGGAGCCTGTCGCTGCTCGATGCTGTGCAGCCGTCACGAAAAGTGCCGAGGGCGCGCACGGCGCCGACGAGCGACGCAGGCGCGCGGCGCCGATGTGCGACGCGACGCGCGCCGACGATGTGCGACGCGACGGGCGGCGATGAGCGACGCGCACGGCG
>Ga0068861_100003123_pt1 | contig 10942 bp, 15 predicted proteins | sample KBSSwiS42_FD_66593 | JGI IMG/M metagenome (GOLD analysis project Ga0068861, IMG submission 66593) | Switchgrass rhizosphere microbial communities from Kellogg Biological Station, Michigan, USA - KBS Switchgrass S4-2 | ecosystem: Host-associated > Plants > Roots > Rhizosphere > Soil ...
GAAACGTCTTGCCCTCTGCCTTGACCTTGATCAGCGCCACGTCGGTGCGCGGGTCGGTGCCGACGAGGGTGGCGGGATATTTCGCGCCATCCTCCATCGTCACCGTGATGTCCTCGGCATCCTCGACCACGTGGTTGTTGGTCACGACGTAGCCGTCAGGCGAGATGAAGAAACCGGAGCCCTGAGCGAGGCTTGGCTGCGACTTTGGCTGCTGCGGCATGCCTTTGCGAAACTGCTTAAAGAAGTCGTAGAGCGGGTTGTCCTCGGGAAGATCGGGAAGGCCTGGGATCTGCTCGTTGTCAGCGACCTTGACGTCGCCTTTGACATTGATGCTGACCACTGCCGGCGTCACCTTCTGCACGATATCCGCGAAGGTCAAAGGCGCGCGGCCATATGGAGTCTCAATGGTCTGCGGCTGGGTGGTGGTAGTCTCGGCGGCGGCGAACGGCACACTGTTGCCGAGCGTAAGCCCTAATGCGCTTGTCGCGAAAAGGGCTGCGGCTACGAGGAGAGCGGGTTTGCGGATAAGCTTCCGCCACCGCGGGCTCTCGTTCGTAGCAGAGCTCTGGTCTAGTTTCATTGGGAGGAACCTCTCTCCTGAAAAGAAATCCCGTGGATAGAGCCTTGCATCAACGAAGGAGCGCGGCGTCTAGGTCCAAGATATAGGGCTTCGCCAATTACGCTGCGGTTTCGGCGGCATTAAATTTCAGTAAGGTTGGGTGCGGAAACCGGCTCCGAGCAACGGTTTTTTGCCGCACAGTTTCGGGCTAGCCGTCGCCGATGAGCCTCTTGAGCTTGCGCCTTTCGGCAACGCTTAGAGGCGGAGGATTGGTGGCCTCCGCCATCCGCCGCCGATAGGCAAGCGCGATGATCAGCAGCGCAACAAGAAACACCGCTGGCGTTGCCAGCCACAACACCAGCGTGTGTGTCTCGAAACGGGGTTTGAGCAGCACGAACTCGCCATAACGCGCGACGATGAAGTCGACGATCTGCTCGTTGCTGTCGCCCGCTTTCAGCCTCTCGCGCACCAGGAGCCGCAAATCCTTGGCGAGGGGCGCCTCGGAATCGTCGATCGATTGATTCTGGCAGACGAGACAGCGCAGCCCTTCGGAGATCGTGCGCGCGCGAGCCTCGAAGGCTGGATCTTGCAGGACCTCGTCGGGCTCCACGGCATGCGCGGGACAGGCCGCAAGTAGCGCCATCGCGAGCGACAAGATGAGAGACGAAAAGCTAACGCGCATGGTTACTCGGCCGCCGGCACCGGGGTAGCCTTGGTTTGTGCGCGCCGCGGTGCTCCGACGCGCAAGCGCCGGTCAGACAACGAGACCGCGCCGCCGATGAACATGACCAGCGCTCCAAGCCAGATGAGGCGGACGAGCGGATTGAAATAAAGGCGGATGCTGTAGGCCCCACCATCCTTGAGCTGGTCGCCGAGCACGGCATAGAGGTCGCCCCGCCAGTTCGGGTGAATGCCAGCCTCCGTGGTGCCGCTTTTCTCAAGGGTGAACTCGCGCTTTGACGGGGTGAGTTCGGTCACTTCCTCGCCGTTGCGCGTGACCTCGAGCAGCGCCACGCGCTCGCGGTAATTTGGGCCCTGACGCGGCGCGACGCCTTTGAAGGTGAGCGTGTAGCCGGCGATGCTGGCCGTCTGGCCAGGCTTCATTGCGAGGATTGCTTCGGAGCGCCAGGCAGTCGTAGCGACGATGCCAATCACCACGATGCCGAGGCCTGCATGAGCGAGCGCTGTTCCGTAAGCAGAGCGAGGCAGACTGCGCAGCCTGCGCCAAGCCTCCGACCAAGAGGTGTCAAATAGCTTCACTCGATAGACCAGCTCAGTCACCGCACCGGCAATGAGCCATATGCCAAGCCCGATGCCGAGCGGCGCAAGCCACGGCCCGCGCTGGCGGAAGGCCAGCACCAAGACGATCGCGGCAAGCGCCAGGCATGCGGCTGCCATGAGTCGCTGCGCCGCAGCGAGCAAATCTCCCCTCTTCCAGGCGAGCAAAGGCCCGAACGGCACGGCGACAATAAGCGGTACGATGAGGGGCGCGAAGGTGAGATTGAAGAATGGCGCCCCGACTGAAATCTTGTCGCCGGTCAGTGCCTCGAGCGCGAGAGGATAGAGCGTGCCGACGAACACTGCGGCACACGCAGTCGTGAGCAGGAGATTATTGAGGACGAGGCTTCCCTCGCGACTGATCGGGGCGAACAACCCGCCTTGCGCAAGCAGCGGCGCCCGCCAGGCGAACAGCGCGAGCGCGCCACCGATGAATACACCCATGATGGCCAGGATGAAGATACCGCGCGCGGGATCGATGGCGAAGGCATGCACGCTAGTCAGCACGCCCGAGCGCACAAGGAAGGTCCCCATCAGGCTCAGAGAGAAGGTGATGATGGCGAGCAGGATGGTCCAGACTTTGAGCGCGTCGCGCTTCTCCATCACCACCGCCGAGTGTAGAAGCGCCGTGCCGGCGAGCCACGGCATGAAGGAGGCGTTCTCGACCGGGTCCCAGAACCAGAACCCACCCCAGCCGAGCTCGTAATAGGCCCACCACGATCCCATGGCGATGCCGAGCGTAAGGCACATCCAGGCGGCAAGAGTCCACGGCCTCACCCAGCGCGCCCAGGCGGCATCAATGCGGCCGTCGATCAGTGCAGCGATGGCAAAGGAGAATGCCATCGAGAAGCCGACATAGCCCGTGTAGAGGAAGGGCGGGTGGAAGGCTAGCGCCGGGTCCTGCAACACCGGATTCAAGCCCTGGCCGTCGAACGGTGCCGGGTCGAGACGGACGAAGGGATTGGACGTGGTAACCATGAAAAGCAGGAAAGCCGCGGCGATCGATGCCTGAACAGCAAGGACATTGGCCTTGAGCTGATACGGAAGATTAGTGCCGAAGATCGCGACCGCCGCGCCGAACAGCGCGAGGATCAGCACCCACAGCACCATCGAGCCCTCGTGGTTCCCCCATACGCCGGAGATTTTGTAGAGCAGCGGCTTTGCTACCGCCGAGTTTCGCCAGACATTCTCGACCGAGAAGTCCGAAGTGATATGCGCAGTCATCAGCGCGATGAAAGCGATGGCGATGAGAAGGAACTGCAGCTGCGCCGCGGGACCGGCGACCGCCATTAATTGCTGATCGCGAATGCGCGCGCCGACGAGCGGCAGGACCATCTGCACGATGGCAACGCCTAGCGCCAGGATCAGCGCGTAATGACCGGTTTCGGCTATCATCTCGCGGCTCTCGTGCTCTTCTAATTCACCTTGGCTTGCGGCTCCGCGGCGCTCGCCTTGGCATCGCCGCGCCATACACCCTGCTCTTTCAGCTTCTTTGCCACTTCGGGCGGCATGTAGTTCTCGTCATGCTTGGCGAGGACGTTATCGGCATGGAAAACGCCGTCCGCGCTTAGAGTTCCTTCGGCCACCACGCCTTGGCCTTCGCGGAAAAGATCGGGAAGCACGCCGGTATAGGTCACCGGCAGTGTCTTAGATTTGTCGGTGACAGCGAAGCGGATGGTCGTCCCCTCGCCCCGCACCACGCTGCCCGTTTCGACAAGACCCCCAAGCCTGAAGCGCTGGCCTGGGGCGATTTGCATCGAGGTCACCTCGCTCGGCGTATAGAAGAAGACAATCGAATCCCGCATGGCGTACAGCACGAGGCCGACCGCCACCCCGAGCACTGCGAGGCAGGTGCCGATCAGAACGCCTCTCCGCTGCTTCCGCGTCATGATTTCAACCCAAGCTCGGCAGCAAGCGCATCGAGTTGCTCGATCGCCTGCGTGTTGCCGCTGAATTGGCTCTTGGCCCGGGCAAGCGCCTTTTGCGCGTCGTCCTTGCGGTCAAGCACGCTATAGGCTCTGACCAGCTTGAGCCAACCGGGTAGATCGTCGCCTTGCTGATCGAGCCGCGCAGCAAGTCCCTCCACCATGCGCTGGATCATGGCCTGGCGGTCGCCGGGACTCATATTCTGCGCTGCGGCGATCTCTTCGGCACTCGGACCACGCTGAACCTGCTGGCTCGCCTCTGCAGGCGCGGCCTGCGGAGCTTGTGCGACAGGCTTGCCGGAAAGATGCGCCTCGTCCTCGGCAATCCTCTTCTCGACCATCTCGCGCCAGGGCTGATCGCCGGTCTCTCTCGCAAGAAGCGCCCGCCAATCGGCGATGGCGGCTGCGAATTGGCCATCCTGCTCTTTCGCGATGGTGAGAAGGATGTGAGGCTCGACGAGGCTTGGATCGAGCTCGACGGCGCGCTCGAGCGCACGCCGGGCCTCCTCGGTCACCACCCCACTATTGGCAAGTACCAGGGCCTGACCCTGACCCGAAAGGCGCTTGGCCGATTCGCCGAGAAGCCTGATCGCCTGCTCGTAGGCCTCGGCGGCATCGTTATAGCGGCGCCATCCAAGATAGACCGGAGCGATCACGTCCCAGCCTTCGCCTTCTTCGGGGTGCTCGCGGAGACGCGCCTCGACGCGGGCAACGAGGGCTTCGAGGTTTCGGTCGCTTGCAGGGTCCTCGAGGCGTGCAGCGAGCGGTTGATCAGGAAGCCGTGGCGAGCCGTAAGAAAGATAAAGGCCGAGCGCGAGAATCGGGAGCACAAGCGCCACGACGATCGCTGCAACAAACTTGGCCGTGCTCGGCTTGGCAGTGCGGTCTGACGCCTGCTCGTTGCTGTCGGCCCGAAGCAGCCGGCGCGCGATCTCGATGCGTGCCGCCTCGGCTTCCGTCTCGCCGATCAGCCCGCGGGCGCGATCGCTTTCGATCTCGCCGAGTTGATGGCGATAAACCGCGGCGTTAAAGGCCTCAGGTGCCGGACCTTTGGTGTCGGCGCGCGCGAGCGGCCGCAACAAGACGAGGAGCACGATCGCTGTAAGGCACCCAAGAACGATCCAGAGCAGCACGGGACGGGCCGGCCTCCACTAGATAATGACGAGCCTAGCCATAGGGGAAACGCGCTAGCCGGGGCAAGGTCTGGGTGGCTCGCCAGGATTAATTCTGGGCAACGCGAAAGTAGTGAGAAAACCCGGCCTCTGACGTTAGCCGACTGTCTTCCAGGTGCCATCGGGCTGGCGGCAGGCTGTGCCGCGGGCCGTCTGTGGCTGCCCGCCAATATAGATTGTGTGGGTGTAGGACCGGCAGAAGAGGCTCCCCTGCTGGTAGGGCTTGCCCGGGACGATTTGCCCACGATGCTGCGATGCGGGATTATCCCAAGGCGTGGCAGCGCCGGGCTGGCCATACTCAAGCGCCTGGTACTCGGCCGCGGCGGCCATCTGCCGGTCGCGCTCGTCGAGTTGGCGACCGACCTCGTTGCCGACGATGCCGCCAACCACGGCGCCGATGGCAGCGCCCGTAACAGCCCGGCTTCCATTGCCGCCAGCGATGGCGGCACCTGCGGCACCGCCGGTGACGGCGCCGACGATCGTCCCTGTGCCTTGCTTATTGCCGGGTCCGCAAGCGGCCACGATGGCCGGCAGCATTGCGATCATAACGATGGGCGCTAGTCTCATCGCTTCCCCCTTCGACCCGCGGTACCAACGCGCAGGGCCCCGGCTAGAGACCGGGACCGAGTGTAGCAGTCCCAATTACTCTTTACGAAAACAATTCGGGCCGAATTAGGTCAACAACCTGTAAAATGGCGGAATCCGGCCGATGGCGCGGCCGGAGCCAGCGCGGGACTTTGTTCAGGCCTTAAGGCCTATTGCTTCGGCGGCTGTGCCGGCTCTACCGGCGCGGCAGGCTGTTCTGCTGGCGGTGGGTTTGGCTGCGCAGCCGGCGGCTGCTGTGCCGACTGGTCGCTCGAACCAGAGCACTTATTGGCCGACAATCCAGCCAAGGCAATCGCCGCGACTGCGGCGACCAAAAGCAATCTCTTCATGGTCGTCCTCCTCTGCCCGGGGAAGAACGAGCAAAGAGGCGTTTGGTTTCAGGGTCAAGCGGCCGGTAGCTCGAGTTTCGCGCGCAATCCGCCCTCTGGCGAGGGCTCGAGCTCGAAGCGGCCTTTATAAAGATGAGCGAGGTCGGCCACGATCGAGAGCCCGAGACCCGAGCCTGGCTTGCTTTCGTCGAGCCGCTGTCCGCGTTTCACGCCCTTGGCCAGCTCGACCTTGCTCAGACCAGGCCCGTCGTCATCAACGATGACGGTGAAGCGGGCGGGGCCGTCAGCCTGCTTGGCATCTGCCCTCACTCGCGACTTCGCCCATTTGCAGGCATTGTCGAGCAGGTTCCCGACCATCTCCTCGAAGTCGTGCCTCTCACCCTGGAACTTGAGACCGGTGCTCGCCTCCACGATGAGATCGAGGCCGCGGTCCCCATAGATGCGGTCGAGCGTCCGCTTCAGCGCCTGAAGCACCTGGTCGACGTCGGTAATGTCGCCGATTACGCTCGACCGCGCCGCCACGCGCGCCCGATCGAGATGATGCGTGATCTGGGTGCGCATGATCTCGGCCTGCTCCACGACCTTGTCGGAAAGCGGGCCCTTATGCGTGCGCGCTTCATTGCTGATCACGCTCAAGGGCGTCTTGAGCGCGTGCGCGAGATTGCCGACGTGGGTGCGCGCCCGATCGACGATCTCGCGGTTCGATTGGATCAGCGCGTTAAGCTCGCGCTGCAACGGCCTGATCTCATCCGGGATTTCTCCCTCGAGCTTTTCCGTCTCGCCTGATCGGATCTCGGCGAGCTTCTGGCGGATGGCGCGCAAGGGACGAAGGCCGAAGCGGACCTGAAAGAACGTCGCGACGAGAAGCCCAAGCCCGAGGATGCCGAGCGCCGCGATGAGCAGGCGGGTGAACTCGGAGAGATCGCGGTCGATCTCCGCGGCGTCTCCAGCCACGGCATATGAATAGGTCGTGCCATAGTCGCCGTCAGGCCTGATCTCGCGCTCGAGGACACGCAAGCGCTGCTGTTCTGGCCCATCGGCATAAGCGCGCCGCGTGAGGGTCTGGTCGGGGGGGATTGCGCTCTGGCTGGGCAGCTTGAGCTGCTGATCAAGCAGGGAGTCTGAGACGAGTAGCGGACGAGCCGAGCCGTCCAGCGGCTTGATCTGCCAGTACCAGCCTGAGAAGGGGAGGTGGAAGACGGCCTCGCCGAGATTGGCTGGCGCTTTGGGCTGGGTGCCTCCGGCTGCCGTGGTCGCTGCCACGAGGCTGGTAAGATAGACATTCAGGCGCGCGTCGAAGTTTCGCTCGACGGCGTTGCGGTAGAGGGAGGTGAGGAGAATGGCGGTGGCGGGGAGGACGATAAGGGTCCAGGCCGCGGCCGAGGCGAAAAGCCGGAAGGCGAGAGAGTTAAGCCTCATCGCCCGCGTCCGAAAGGCGGTAGCCGAGCCCACGGACAGTCTTGATGAGATCTTGGGGAAGCTTCTTGCGCAAGCGTCCGATGAACACCTCGACGGTATTCGAGTCGCGGTCGAAATCTTGCTCGTAGAGATGCTCGACCATCTCGGTACGGGAGACCACGCGACCCTTGTGCAGCATGAGATAAGAGAGCACGCGGTATTCGTGTGAGGTGAGCTTCACCGCCTGGCCGTCGACCGTCACGCGCGAAGTCCGAGCATCGAGGCGGAGCGGCCCGCATTTCATTTCGTTGCGTGCATGTCCAGCCGATCGCCGAAGCAATGCGCGCAGCCGCGCCAGCACCTCCTCCATGTGGAAGGGCTTGGCGACATAATCGTCGGCGCCGGCGTCCATGCCGGCCACCTTATCGCTCCACCGCTCGCGCGCAGTGAGGATAAGCACCGGCATCTTGCGCTCGTCGCGCCGCCATTGCTCGAGCACGGAAAGGCCGTCCTTCTTGGGAAGGCCGAGATCGAGCACCACAGCGTCGTAGGGCTCGGTATCGCCGAGAAAATGCCCCTCCTCTCCGTCGAAGGCGGTATCGACGGCGTAGCCCGCATCGCTCAAGGCGGTGACGAGCTGGCGGTTGAGGTCTGGATCGTCCTCGACGACAAGGAGCCGCAACCCGCTATCCCTCCCTCGGGGGCATGGGGCCTCGATCCCTCCTAGAACTGGCCTGTAGAAGCGTCAACGGTAACATTGGTCACCTCGCCCGTGGCGCCGAGCACCACGAGCTTATAAACGAAGCGGCCGCCGGCTTGGCAAAGGGCCTGGTTGACGATTTTTCCACCCATCCGCTTTTGCACTTTGTCATAGATGACGTTTGCAGGGAGCAGCGAGTTTTGCGCGATCACCGAGCCAGCTTTGCTCCAGTCGAGGCAGTCCGGCTCACCGGCGTGACCCGCTGCCATAAAGAGGGCGGCGAGCGCCGTGATCATCGTTGGCATCAGCGCCCGCATCGTTCAGCCCCGTAATGCATATTGGGCGGCACCTTAAGGCAGAGCGCCTGAATGTGGCATGAACGCGCGAGGCCTTGAGGCGTTATTTTGCCTTTGCAGGCTTGGCTCCCCGGCCTTTTTGGCGTCATCCACCTTGGCGCCCAGGGCAGCAAGGCCAAGGCCGCCGAGTGCAATGGGAAGATTGCCCAGGAGTACCTGCGTGCGGTAGCCCTTGGCAAAGCCGCCGCTAATGAGCCAAGCGAGATTTTCCATTCTTTTCTCCTTTCAGGATCAATGTGCAGAAGGTGTGCTGGAACTGGCCTGATACGCTCGGCGCGAGCGCATATCCCGGCGCTGCTGCACGAGCTTCATCACCACGATCGCAAGCGAGACGAGGCCCGTGAGCAGGCCGACGGCGAGCGTGGCGACACGCAGCCATGGCGTCAAAGCGAGTGGATCGAGGGAAATGACCGTCGCAATCGAAATGCCGGAGCCGATTCCTCCAGCCGCGGCGGCTTGCCCTGCGCTTAATTTCTCGATGGTATGAATCATGGTCGCACTCGAAGGCGTTCATGCGGTGCTCGATGGCACGCGCATGCCTGCCGCTAGAGCTCAGCTCCCGTGAAGATGAGATAGGCTCCCGGCGTGGCGGTGTTTGAGAAAAACTCAAGCGCGAAGCCGGCGGTCGATCCGGAGGCCAAGGTTATGTTCACCAAGCATGCGTGGACGCCGCCTTGGTTGAAGGTGATGGCGGTAGGCGTGACTGTGCCGCCTGGGCTCGCCCTCACTCGAAAATCGCCGGCCGCGCTCACCACGGCGCCGGCGACCGCGACCCTGGCTGGCCTGAAAAACGGAACGGCAGCAAAGGTATTGGTGGAGCTGTCCGAGTAGCCAAGTGCGATGATATTGAAGCTGGCCCCGTCGGCGCGCCAATGCGGCAGGAAGCGCCCGCACATGACCCGCTGCTGGGCAAATGCCCCGGGCATGTATGAGGTCGCGACCGCGCCAGGCACGAGATTGATGTCGGCAAGGTAGACGATGTCGTTGACCGTCGCGTTCGTGTCATCGGTCCAGATGAACACGCCGACATTCTTGGCGCTCGCCGTGTCGATGGCCACGTTCTCGATCTTGAACTCCTGATAGGAGGTGGTGAGCGCGAGATTCGATGGAGTGTTCTCGTAGGTCCAGTTCGCTGCGAGGGTCGGATTTGTGCCAGCCGCGCCCCAGCTCGTGCCGCTCACCACATCCCGGGTAATTACATCCTCGGTCCCCGACCAGGATATGATCGCTGCGCGCAGCGAGCCGAGCGTCGCGTTGCTACCGCCCTTGCGTGCTTTGAACGACAGCGAGGCTGTGCCGCCGATAATCTGTCTGGCGTCTCTCGCTTCGATGGGAAACAAGAAGCCGAATTTCTTGTTCGCGGTCGCCACCGTGACCTTGGCCGCTGCGTAGGCGCCGAGAGGAACGGTGGTGAGCTCTTGATCGACATTGGCGACGTTGTTGCCGTCCGAGAGCAGCACGCGCCGTCGAGCAGATAGGCTCCGTCATTGTTCGGAAAATTGCCTGCGCTGGTGAATGACGTGCCGCGCGTCGCGATACGGAAGTCGGGATTATGGAGGAGGCTGTGCCCTGCGCTTGAGCCGCCGCTTCCTGAGCCGAGCACGGTCTCCGTCCCGGCATGGTCCCTGAAGGCGAGCTTGGTGACGCCCGCCACGTCCTTGGCGTAGAGTCGGCCCTCGTCGGCCCCTGGGCTCGACGGCGGAGAGATCTCGGCAAGGTCGATATATTGACCAAGCTGAGGACCGGCGACGACCCAATTGGTGCCGTTGAAGGAATAGAGCGCGGCTTCGTCGATGACCCAGGCGAGTCACCCGGCGCCTGAGCCGGCACCAGGCAAATAGGAACGCCACTCGCCATCGATGTAGCGGGCGACGCGTTTCTCCCAGCCTGCCCACGCGCCGGTTTCCGTGCGCCCGAGCCTACCATAATAGCACGCTGTCAAGAAAAAAATCCTAGGCTTATTTTCCGCGCAGCGTTATCGCAGCACGGGCCTTTACACGGTGATGCGCCCTCCCCAGCTAACACTCAAGGAGATCCCGCCATGTATATCGGCGTTTTCGATTGGTGGAGGGAGCATTTCGGCAGGGCCGAGGATCAGCCGGTGATCTTCGCTCTCGTCCTCGTCCTGATCGCGATCACCCTCTACGTCTTCCTTTAGAAGACTCCCTTGTAGCGGGGGCGCGCAATTCTGCGCCGCTGCGAAACGAGCGCTCGCTTATTGACGGGAAAGAGCGCATGGTCCTTCCCGTGCGTGGGTGACCCTCCGGCGCGTATGACCGTCCTGTTTGACGGCGTCCCCGTGACGCGGAGCCCACGCACACTTCGCTTCACATCCCCTGCAGCGGCGGCGCGCAGTTGGGCGCCCAGGTCCACTGGCCGCGCGACTGCTCCGGCTTGCAGGGAAGCGCAGCTTCCGGCGGCAGAGGCTCGACCGGCGCTCCGAGCGGATCGATGCACAGCACCTGGCCGGTGACGGGATTGACCTCGGCCTTCAAACATTTCGGCTGAAGCTGCGCGCTCTGAGTTTCCGCTGAGGCGCCGCCAGCGCATGCGGTGAGCGCGACGATGAGCAAGATCGTTGTTCGTTGCATCATTCTGCTTTCCATCTCATCTCAACCT
>Ga0068861_100003126_pt1 | contig 10939 bp, 11 predicted proteins | sample KBSSwiS42_FD_66593 | JGI IMG/M metagenome (GOLD analysis project Ga0068861, IMG submission 66593) | Switchgrass rhizosphere microbial communities from Kellogg Biological Station, Michigan, USA - KBS Switchgrass S4-2 | ecosystem: Host-associated > Plants > Roots > Rhizosphere > Soil ...
TGCGCCCTCTGAGGCGCGAGGTTTTTTGCTTCACGCCAGATTCGAGCAGTCCCGCCTTTAAGAGTCACGCAGGTATTTCAGCTTGCGGAGTGTGGTGATGTTCGCCCACACGTGGGCAAAAGGAGCTTCTATGGCCACTATCAAAGAAGAGGATCTGAGAGTTGAACTCACCGAGGAAGAATTTGATGAGGACGAGAGAGTCTACGGCTTCGATACGCTCGCACTACATGGCGGTACCTCTCCTGATCCAGTTACCGGTGCGATGCTCACGCCAATTTATCAGACGACCACATACGCGCAGAGAGGGGTCGGCCAGGATAAGGGATTCACATACAGCCGTTCAGCAAATCCAACAGTCGCCGCGCTCGAAAGACGACTCGCTGCGTTGGAAGGAGCGGAGTTCTGTACCTGCTACGGGACTGGGTTAGCAGCTACTACCGCGCTATGTTTGGCATTACTACGCGCCGGTGATCGGGTAATTGTTTCGCAAGCTGTTTACGGTGGAACCGTTCGACTCCTTCGAGACATTCTGGCCCCATTCGGTGTTGCGGCCGATTTTATCGATAGTTCAGACGAAGAAGCGGTTGTACGAGCTTTAAAAACACCAGCTCGTTTCGTCTTTATCGAAACACCCGCCAACCCGACGCTGAAACTCACGGACATCGGACTCGTAGCGCGGCATTCTTACGAAGCCGGTGCTCTGTTAGTTGTTGATAACACACTCCTTACTCCAGCACTTCAGCGTCCATTTGATTTCGGCGCTGATGTCGTCCTCCATTCGACGACGAAGTTTATTGAAGGTCATAACGCGACAATCGGCGGTGCGCTTGTTACCAGAGATGCGAAGTTGCAGGAACGGTTTGCGTTCGTACGAAATGCCATCGGTGCGATTCAGTCGCCGTTTCCCGCCTGGCTCACCTTGCAAGGCGTAAAGACATTGTCGATGCGGATGCTTTGGCACTCAGAGAACGCGATGGAGGTCGCTCGCTTTCTCGAGTCTCACCAGCGGGTGAGCAGTGTTATCTATCCGGGTCTGAGATCGTTTCCGCAGTATGAGTTGGCCCAAAGACAACAGCGTGCAGCAGGAGCGTTGATTGCTTTCGAAGTTGAGGGTGGTGTCGAGGCTGGCACTCATCTGATGAATTCTGTTCGCTTATGTACGTTGGCTGAAAACCTCGGTGCAGCGGAGACAATCATTACGCATCCAGCGTCAATGACTCACGCAGATGTGCCACCAAAGCAGCGCGAAGCGGCCGGCATCACGGATGGTCTTGTGCGGCTGTCGGTGGGACTGGAAGACACAAAGGATTTGATTGCCGATCTTGAAAAGGCGTTAAAAGCGTGAGGTATCAATGACGAATCACTCCAACATCGTTGTGCTGAAGTTTGGTAGTTCCGTTTTACGAAGCGAGGCCGATTTCGCCAGCGTCGTCCATGAGATTTATCGACACTGGCGTGAAGGCATGCGCGTAGTCGCAGTTGTTTCCGCGGTAGGTAAGACAACCGATCAATTGTTACAGCAGGCGCAGCGCATTTGTGCTCAACCCGAAGGCGCAGCTTCAGCAACTCTCCTCGCGACCGGTGAAGCGGCTTCGTCTGCTTTGTTATCGTTAGCTCTGACTCGTTCGGGTATCCCTGTTCGTCTGCTGGACGCCGTGCAAGTTGGACTTCGGACCACAGGCGGGCATCTGGATGCTAATCCCGTTTCAATTGATGCTGCTCGGTTGCTTGAGGCGACACGATCTGAAGTAGTTGTGCTGCCCGGATTTGTCGGCCGCGGCGAAGACGGCGATACAACACTTTTGGGCCGCGGTGGTTCAGACTATTCCGCGCTGTATCTCGCACAGCAATTACGGGCGCAGTGCGTGTTGGTGAAAGACATCGATGGGCTCTACACGAGTGATCCCTGGAACACTTCTGTTCGTCCTTCACGGTTTATCCAGGCGAGCTACGACACCGCATTGCGCATTGGCGGGAAAGTCGTACAACAGAAAGCGGTGCATTTTGCTGCTGCCAACAAACTTCATTTCTCAATCACAAGCATCGGCTCAAGCAGAGTGACGAACATAGGAGCGGCGAACGACCAGCTTGACTGCTCTGACAATTGCTCTTCGCCATTACGGGTTGCTTTGCTTGGTTGCGGGACCGTCGGCTCGGGAGTCTATCAACGCTTAGCAGCGCTGCCTGATCTGTTTACCGTAACGGGCGTTGGCGTCCGCAAAGGTGACCACGCCCGATCCACTGGCGTTCCAGAGCACTTAATCACTTCGGATCTGGAAGCCTTGGTGCAACGACCCTGTGATGTGGTTGTGGAACTTATTGGTGGGACGCAACGCGCCGCATCGCTTATCGAATACGCATTGCGTTTGGGCCGGGACGTCGTCTCAGCAAATAAGGCCCTGCTCTCTTCCAAAGCAGAAGACTTGGAAAGATTGGCCGCTGATTACGGCGCGGAGTTGCGCTATAGCGCGGCGGTGGGTGGAAGTCTGTCGGCGCTTGAAACAATCAAACGAGCAAGAACGATTGGTCGTATTAAAGCGTTCTCGGGTGTTCTCAACGGCACCTGTAACTACATTCTTGATCGACTGTCGGCAGGCGAAAGCGTGGCCTCGGCCGTCCGTGCCGCACAGGAAGAGGGATATGCCGAGGCGGATCCAACACTTGATCTCAGTGGCATTGATGCTGCCCAAAAACTACTCTTGCTTGTTCGCACCGCGTTTGATGTCAACTTGCGTCTTGAGTCGGTGGCGTTACAAGGCATCGAAGGGCTGGGCCAGGAACGATTGAATGATGCTCGCAAGCGTGGCAAGACCATAAAACTGGTCGCGGAGTGTCGTCGGTCCGGAGACGATCTGGAGGCTTCCGTCAGGCCCATCGAACTGCCACTTACTCATCCCCTGGCGCAGTCACGAGGCGTGGAAAATCGACTGCTTGTCGAGATTGACAATGGAGATCGGTTAATTGCTTCAGGAAAGGGAGCAGGCTGCTGGCCCACCACCGAAGCAGTAATAGCAGATCTTTTCGACATCAGGAGCAGCTCAAGTGTGGCGCAAGTGTCTGATTTGGAGGTGCGCGTCGCATGAAGCTCGCTACTCGCTGTGTTCATCTTGGAGCACACAATGATCCTTACGGCTCCATCTCTCCGCCGCTATACCAGACCGCGACATTCCGGCAAACGACGGCTGCTGAGGTCGGTGAATACGATTACACGCGCAGCGGTAACCCGACGCGCACGTTATTGCAGCAGCAACTGGCGGCACTTGAGGGCGGTGGCTATGCCTGTACGTTCGCCAGTGGCATGGCAGCGATTAGCGCGGTCACTCGTCTGGTTAAGTCTGATGAAGAAATTATCGCGGGAGACGATTTATACGGTGGCACTGTTCGCTTGCTTGAGAACTTGCGGCAGCGGCAACGCATTCGCGTCTCCTACGTTGACACCTCTGACCCGGAAGCCTTCAAGGCCGCTTTGACTCCTCAGACCAGGCTGGTTCTCATTGAGACGCCCAGCAATCCATTGTTTCGCATTACCGATATCCGGAAAGTTGCCCGTGCCACACGTGAAGCCGGCGCAATTTTGGCGGTGGACAACTCGATGCTGTCGCCGATTTTTCAGCAACCACTGTTGCTAGGTGCGCATATCGTTATCCACTCCGCGACGAAGTTTCTGTGTGGCCACGGTGACGTGATTGCCGGCGCGGTGGTTACGAATGACGCTGATTTGCATAAACAAATTGCCTTTACAGCAAACGCGGAAGGAGCGGGTCTGAGTCCATTCGACTGCTGGCTCGCACTTCGAGGATTAAAGACCCTCGCGTTGAGAGTCGAGCGGCAAAGCGAAACTGCGGCCAAGGTTGCACAGTTCTTGAAGCTCCATCCACAGGTGAGCAGAGTTTATTATCCGAGATTTCCAGAGCAGGGCACTTATGACACTCATCGCGGTCAAGCCACTGGCGACGGCGCTGTCATAAGTTTTACAACGGGTGATGCCGAACTCTCGGCGCGGATTGTGGAGTCAACACAGTTATTTGAAATCGCGGTCAGCTTTGGTTCAGTCGGTTCGACGATTAGCCTTCCTCGCCACATGTCGCACGACAGTATTCCCCCATCTTTACGGGACCGGCTTGGCCCACCGCTTGATCTGGTGCGAGTGTCCGTCGGAATCGAAGATGCGGACGATTTGATAGACGATTTAGACAGAGCCTTTTCCAACGCGGGTGCTTTCGAAGGTGCTTTATCGCTGTATAAGAACAATTAACTTGCTCCACTTTGCACATCTGTAGTAAAGGTATGCCCCCAGGAACGTCTATGCTACTTATTAACACAACAATGCGCTTCCAAAACGACAGCGGATGACGTCCAGCCGATCACGATTTCTATACCGAAAAGGCCGTCATCCAGAAAAAGGATGGCGGCCTTAAAGTTTGGTGCGTACAGCAAACACAATGGCATTTGACACCACGAAATGGATTTGGATGAACGGAAAGTTCGTGCCCTGGCACGAGGCGACGTTCCATGTATCAGCTCACGCGCTTCATTATGGAAGCGGTGTGTTTGAAGGCGTGCGGTGTTATGAGACCGCGAAGGGGCCGGCAGTCTTTCGCCTCCATGACCACCTGGCGCGGCTCTACGCCTCGGCCGCCGTCTACGGAATTGAAATACCAGTTCAGCTCGAGGAGTTGGCCTAGGCGACGTGCGAGTTGATAACACTCAACGGCTTCAGCAGTTGTTATGTTCGCCATATCTGCTTTTATGGCAGTGACAGTCTTGCGGTCCATCCTGGGAACTGTCCGGTCCAGGTTGCAATTCTGGCCTGGCCGTGGGGGTCTTTGCTGGGGGCGGCGACGACGACTGGTGTTCGCATCACTGTCTCGCCCTGGCTGAAGTTTCACTCGCAAATGATGCCTACTCGCGCTAAGGCTTGTGGTCAATATCTCAATTCCATTCTGGCGGTTCGTGATGCGGTAGCACGCGGTTACCACGAAGCATTACTTTTAAATTCACAAGGGCACATTGCCGAAGGCTCCGGTGAGAATCTCTTTATCGTTTGCGATGGCAGAGTCTTCACGAACGATGAACGCGATTCGATCTTGTTGGGAATCACACGCGATTCGGTTATCGAAATTGCCCGAGATCTTGGTTACGCTGTCGAGACTCACACGCTTCATCTCGAAGATCTGCTTAATGCAGACGAGGCGTTCTTCACTGGAACCGCCGCGGAAATTGCGCCCGTTACAGAAGTGGATGGGCAACCAGTCGGCGATGGATTGGCAGGCCGAATCACAACGCAAATACGAAATGCGTTCGTCGCCGCAGTGGGTGGTTGTGACCGCCGTTATGAACATTGGCTGACACCGGCAGAGCAAACATCGGAGGTTGTGATTTAACTGCCATGGAGCTAATGCAACTCGAAATGTTTGTCGCTGTAGTAGAGGAAGGTAGCGTACATAGGGCTGCCGACAAGGTGTGCCGTACACAACCGGCGGTTAGTATTGCCTTGAAGAAGTTAGCGATCGAGGTTGGTTCACCGCTGTTTGATCGCAAACACCGGTTCGACTATCAACTGACGCCGACCGGCAAGGTCCTTTACTCATATGCCACTCGGCTACTTGGCGTGAGAAACGAAGCCGTCGCCGCGCTTCGCGATCTCGGTTATCCGCGTCGCAATGCATTAACTGCGCCCGCGCCAGCGCATGCGACGGCGTTATCGACTTTAAAGAACCCGCCCTCCGCGTTACACACAAAATGATAGAGTAAGAGTTCTTAATAGGTGACGGAGCGCATCACGGGGTATGCATACGTATGTCTCGGCTCTGGAATGTAGAAGATCAAACCGCACGACTCGCTGAACTCACCAGTCGAGATCGCGATCTGAAGGAAGCTCCCTTGCGGCGTGATGTGCGTTCGCTTGGCCGTCTGCTGGGCGAAGTACTCAAGGAAACAGGTTGGCGACAAGTTGTTTTCAGCGGTCGAAGAATTGCGCCTCTTGTTGATTGAGCATCGAGAGTTGCACGCCCAACCAGGACATGACGTTGAGAACGAGCGACGCTTGATCGAACGTGCGGAGAGTATTGTCAGTCGTTTGGATGTTGCTGAAGCGCATCAGATGGCGAAAGCATTCGCAATCTACTTCGAACTGACAAACCTTGCTGAGACCAATCATCGCAAACGTCGTCGCCGGGCGGCCCAGACGTCGCCTGAGTTGCTGGCGCAACCAGGATCATTTCTGGGAACTCTGCGTCGGATGCGCGATGCCGGCATCACTCAAAAGCAAGCACTTGAGTGGCTGGCGGAGATCGAGGTCATACTGGTATTCACTGCTCATCCCACCGAAGTTGCGAGACGCACCGTGTTATTCAAGCGGCAACGCATTGCCGGCGAACTGGAACAACTAGATCGTCTGCCACTGACGGAGAGAGAGGCAGAAAAACACGAGCAGGCGATCATTGCGGAGATAACGTCACTCTGGCAGACCGATGAGGTGCGACGTCGTCATCCGACAGTTCGCGACGAAATCAGGATGGGCCTCGATTACTATCCCAGTGTTTTGTTCGAGACCTTGCCGGCGTTGTATGACGAGTTGCCGATAGAGTCTGCGCTTTTTTGCTGCCGGTGATCACTACGCCGGATCATGCACATATGAAGTTTGATGACGCCGGACGCTGGAAGTTGGAGCCGGTCGCGCCTCGGCTCACGGCAAAGATGGCCTTTCTCGTTGACGGACGCGCCATCAGCTATGCGGAATCCTGGATGGGAATCGTCGAAGCCTACAAACTAGCGGCGATTGTGGGCGAACCGACAGCCGGTACCAACGGCGATATCAATCCGTTCAATCTCCCCGGTAACTACACGGTGATCTGGACCGGGTTAAAGGTGCTCAAGCATGATGGTTCACAACATCATGGGATCGGGATTCAGCCGACGGTACCCGTGTCACGCACCATTCGTGGTATCAGGGAAGGGCAGGATGAGCAGTTGGAACGGGCGGTGAGTATTGTAAGTCAATAGCGTTTCGGGTCAGAGAAAGTTCCTGTCGTCGCACTTGGATCGGCTCAGTACCATCGGCTACCGCGGACAGTACTCACCCGCTCAACCCTAGATCTCGACTTTTAAGGCAAAGCCCTGGCGCACAACACAGGCATGACGGGCAGGCAGCGAATGATCGTTGACTGCCCGTAAGTGCGTAATCTGAAAAGTGGTGCCGAGGGCGGGAGTCGAACCCGCATCCTATAAATAGGTGAGGGCTGAACATCGCGAACCTAAAAGAAGAATGACTCTGAATCCTCGGTTTTTCGGGGCCTTGCCGAGTTCTATGTGCCTCGTCCAAAAAGGGCAGGCAGAGATTCCCTCGCATTGGCTGCTTGCCAGACTTTTGCCTGCCAGACTTTTGCCAGACTTTTGAAGGGCAGTTGCCGCTACGAGCAGTCCAAATTGTTTCTAACCTGGACGCAATCCGCTGTTATTTGCTTGTTTATTGCAGAAATTAGAGGAAGAAGATCGCTCACCTAGGCTTATTGGCAATGGTGTATTCTCGTATAGAGGTTACTTCCTAGAAGATGATCCGAATGAATCCGCATGGCTAATGTTCTTTTATGAAGGTGCTCCGTTCCTCGGAGGAACTATACCTATTAGCGATGCTAGAAAGATTTCTGTGGGCGAGGCATAACATCGGCATGCAGCGGACGCGCAATGTAGCTTATCTTTCACCATCAATCGTCCGAGCGCGCCGCTGATGCCCGGCGTCATGCCGCTATTTCATGGTCAACAAATCGACCCTACCTGACGAACTTGTATGCGCGGTTGGCCGCGTTGTTGTAAATTTTCAACTTCTCGAATTCACGGTTGTGCGATTGATTTGGATCATGGCGTTTACCGATGAGTACGTCGGCGAGCGTAAAACCGCGGGCGTTCTCTTTTCTAAGCTTCTCGATCTACTCTCGTCCGCTTTTCACGCCCACGTGCAAACACCATCACTGCTGAAGACCTTCGACGACCTCATGTCTAGAGCGCGTGACATCAACGAAACTCGAAATCGAGTCGTTCACTCGTGGTGGTTCACAGATCTTGATGGCGGCCAACCTTCAAGACTTAAGCTTTCGCGCAAAACGCCTCAACAGGACTTAGAAGCTATCGACATGAATGCGCTCTCCATCGCTGCGGTCAGTTTGGCGGACGATTTCGACAGATTCATTGACGAACTCTACCAGGCCAAAATCATTCGGAAGAAGCCTGGGATTTCGGTGGAATCGTTGGGCTGACCGCGGTACCGAACGAATCGTTGGACGCGAGCGGCGCGACCGTATTTTGTAAGAGGGTTCCTCGGGCGATGCTTAAATGAAAGCGTGCCGCCGTGTCAACTCCCGAGCCGGGCTTCAGAAAGATGAACGAATACGACGTCCTATCGAAGGTTCCGAGGAATTGTTCCGAGGTCGAGATAGCGGACTTCGTCTCTCTTGTGCTCGCCGGTGGAGAAGTCATACCGCACGGGCTGGAGGACCGCGTTCGTCGGGCAGAGTGCATTTCATTCCTTCGATATAAATCCTGTTTTGTGGGTGTCGCAGGACTTAAGCGTCCGTCTCAGAACCACAGGAGCGAGGTTTCAAGATGGTCGGGCGTTACCTTGCCCGAGGAGTCGTATCCTTTCGAGCTCGGGTGGGTTTTCATTTTGCCGAGCGCGCGAGGCAAACAACTGTCACTGCCTCTTTGCACTCCGCTAATAGAAACCGCTGGTTCACATGGTACGTTTGCCACCTCGAAGACCGACAACCGCGGCATGCACATCACACTTCAGAAGCTTGGTTTTGTTTCAGCAGGTGCCCCCTACAAGTCTCCGCATGGAGATCATCGCTTGCAGTTGTTCGTGCGGTCGTCGGTCCAACAATCCGTTGCAGCCGATCGCGCGAAACCGTGCTCCGGCTGAACGGCGGCTTTTCTTACTAAGGTGAACGGACTAATTTGATGGAGAAATACGATTGGTCTCGATTGACGCATCTTAAAGTCGGACGCTTTGCCGAGTATTTTGTCAAAATGGAGTTCACGCTTTACGGCTTTGACGTTTATCAGGCTGAAGTGGACGATAAAGGCATTGACTTTGTAATTCGCAAAGGGCACGACCGTTATTTTGACATTCAGGTTAAATCTATTCGTGGCTTTAATTATGTGTTCTTTCCGAAACGATGCTTTGAGCTACGCGAAAATTTGTTAGCAGCAGTTGTAGTTTTCCTGCCAGTACAGATGCCGGAGGTATTTCTAATTCCGTCGCTTGCATGGCAGAACCCGAACGCGCTGTTTGTCAGCCGCGATTACGAGTTACCAACGCAAAAGAGCAAACCGGAATGGGGCTTGAACTTATCACAGAGGAACTACGAGTTATTAGCGGAGTATCGCTTTGAAAGACGAGTTGCGTCTTTGTAGCGTCAACACATCAAAGTCAGACGGGCTTATTGAGATCTTAAATAGCGGAATGATCAAAGGACTAAAGTGAGAACGGCCAGACTTCAGGAAGAACTACTCAAGCTGTTCGATTGGAAAGCGAATGAACTCAAAGCTCTCCGCGGGCTTTATGAACTCACCACTAACTTGTCGAGTCACTTCGGTGACGATGTCAACATTGAAGTTCGAGATTCAATCGTGGACATTGGGCAAGCTTTGCCGCGAGAAATTGACGACGTGATGTCCGGCCATTGCGGGCACTCAAAAAATGACAATGTCCGGTTGATAGAACGCGTCGCGACCTTTGTACGAGGTCAATTCATCGTAACCTTAGCAGCCCTTGTTGAAGACAGTAATGCACAGGCGATGCGAATTGTTTTGAGAGCTTTTCCTGAAAAGATCGGACGCGACGCGCGCAAAGTTAATCTATCCGAAGCCGTAAGGCTCAAGACTGTACTGGATCAAGCTATTGAGTCTGAGATTTATTCGATCTTCATGGGCAAACAAAACACTATGCGTTGCCGTATCGCGGAAGTCCTCTCAGGTGACGTGTTTTGCGAAGACCATTGGCAGGGGTATATCGAACTTCGTGCTCGTCGCGACGTTGCACTTCATAACGGATGGCGACCCAACCAACTTTATTTCGAAAAGAGTGGGAACACACTGAATTCGTCATCAGAAATGCTGCTATATCCAACACCTGAGTATACAAAGAACTCTTTCGATCTCGTGGAAAACCTACTTAGAGCACTGAGTGAACATTGTAAAGAAAAGTTCCGCCCGTACACCCGAATCGAAGCATTCAAGAGAATGTGGGAGCGCTCAAGTCTTTCTAAGGTCGTTCCGTTTGAGGAGGCGTGGGACTACAAGGCTGCAACAGATACTTCGTCAGGCGGACTGTGGGGCAAGGAAGGATTCGACTGGAGATGGTCGCATAGCGAAACTCTAATCTGGCAGTTTTTTTGTCACATTTTCTACGGGCAGAGCAGGACAACTTTGCCCGATATCGAATACGCTCGCAAACGACTGAAACGTGACGACGTTCAGATTATTGACGAATGGTTGGATTCACCTTTCCATCTATAGCAAATGTTTGTTTTCGAGAGGGGATCACTGTGGCAGATACAAGATGCCAAGTTGAATGCGAAGATTGGATACGGCGAGAATGGATGCCAACCGTCTTCGGACAACCGTTCTATCGCGAACGTGTTCAACTAACCTCAGGGGGCGTCTTTGACTTTGACGCAGTAAGAGCCGATCAGACCATTATCGCGAGCATTTCCACAAGTGGATCGCGCACGGCCCCAGGCAAATATGCAACGGGCAAGATGATGAAGTTAAGGTCTGATATCCTTTATCTTCTTATGACTAACGCTGCACGCAGGCTCGTTATTCTGTGCGAAACAGATATGTATGAACGGTGCAAGCGAGAAGTAGGTGCGGGACCGCTGCCTAAAGAGATAGAATTCTTTCATGCCCCGTTACCCGACGCTCTTGCCGTTCGCCTATT
>Ga0068861_100003131_pt1 | contig 10931 bp, 7 predicted proteins | sample KBSSwiS42_FD_66593 | JGI IMG/M metagenome (GOLD analysis project Ga0068861, IMG submission 66593) | Switchgrass rhizosphere microbial communities from Kellogg Biological Station, Michigan, USA - KBS Switchgrass S4-2 | ecosystem: Host-associated > Plants > Roots > Rhizosphere > Soil ...
TCGCCTCGAAGGAGAACCTGCTGCGTGCGATGTCGCACGAGCTGCGCTCGCCGCTGGCGCGCCTGCGGGTCGCGACGGACCTGGCGCGCCGGCCGGGCGCCGACGTTTCGCGGCAGCTCGATCGCATCGAGCTGGAGGCGGAGCGGCTCGACATCATGATCGGGCAGATTCTGCAGCTTTCGCATCTGCGAGCTGTGCCCACGCTGCCGCGCGAGCCGCTGGATCTCACGCTCCTGATGAACGAGATCATCGAGGACGCGCGCTTGGAAGCGGGCGCGGCCGAGAAGTCCGTCGATTGGTCCTCGCCCAAGGAGGCGATGATCGTCGAGGGCGATCATGGGCTGCTGCGCAGTGCGATCGAGAACGTGCTGCGCAACGCGGTGCGCTTCACCAAGCCCTCGTCGGCCGTGAAAGTAAGAGCGGATCGCGCCGGACCGCAGGTCTCGATCGTCATCGACGATCGTGGGCCGGGCGTGCCGGAGCCCGACCTGCAGCGCATCTTCGAGCCGTTCTATCGGGTCGCGGAGTCGCGCGACCGCGATTCGGGCGGCACCGGTCTGGGCCTTGCGATCACTGCGCGCATCGTGTCGCTGTACGGCGGTAACGTGCAGGCTCACAACACGCCTGACGGCCTACGCGTCGAGATCGCGCTGCCCACTCTCTAATAGTGATCGTGGTTTGCCTTCTGCGCGACCGCATGACTGCGCAATAACTGAGCGCGTTCGCGCAGGGCGCTGACTTCTTCCGGCGGCACGGTACCTGCGCCGGCCTTCGCGAGCTCCAATGCGCCCTGCAGATCGAAGCGCAGCTCGATAGGCTCTGCGCTCGACAATCCACTACCGGAATAATGCAGCAGGCGCGCGCCGCGAAACTCGTATTCGCCGCTGCGTGCATCGGCGCGCTGCTCGACGATGCGCACGCGCTCTCCATCTTCGAAGGTCGCGTCGTACTTGGAGGCGATTCCCGCGGCATTGATGTGACCGCTCAGAGTAGGCGCGGCAGCACTCGCAGCTTTCGGTGCTGCGATTGCAGGTGCGAGCGGTGTGGTCTGCGGCGGCGCCGGTTCCTTCGAGCAAGCACCGAGCGCGAGCAGAATCAAGCCCGTCTGCAGGCTGCGACATGTCCTGAACATAAGGTTCACTGCGGTTACGAGATTGCGACTTCCACCGAGAAGCGCGTCATTCGATCACTGCCGCAGCCGTCGGATCAAGCTGTCGAGTGGTTCGAACGTGAAGCAGCTCACGCGGCCACTGCGGGCGTTCCTCTAGTCTGTTGCCCGCCGACTGTTCCACCCGACAACGACGGAGAACTCGATGAGCGCAGGTCATTCCGCTTCGACCCAGGTCCGACGCACGGCTCCGGCCGCGCCTGCGCGCCCGACTCAAGCTCCCGCTCGCAACAACAACCAGTTCGCCTTTGCCGCGGCCAGCGGCGACGACGAGATCCGGCTGCACCTCGGCGACATTCAGATGCCGCCTCCGGACACCGAGATGCGGGTCGAAGGCTTCAAGCCGACGCTGCTCAGCCGCCTGCTCGATCTGGTGATGCCGCTGCGTTGAACGTGTACGCTGCGGAGCCGTGCTCCGCGCGCTAACCATCCTCTTCCTGCTCCTGCTGACGGCGCCTGCCGGCGCCGCTCCTGCATTTGCCGACGCGGATGCAGACGTGCGCGCCGTATTTCAAGCGATGCAGGATCGGTTGCGCCTGATGAAGGACGTGGCCGCCTGGAAGCACGCCCGCAATGCGCCTGTCGTCGATTCCGAGCGCGAGCGACAGGTGCTCGAAGCGACGGTCCGACAGGCGAGCGCTCTCGGCATCGACGCCGCTTCGGCCCGACGATTGTTCTCGCTGCAGATCCGGCTCGCGGTCCGCGTGCAGGAATCCTTGATTGCCGACTGGCGTTCCGGCGCGACCGCACCACAGGAGGTGCGCGATCTTGCAGGCGAGCTGCGCCCGCAGCTCGACCGCATCGGCGCTGAGTTGCTGCACGCCATCTATCTGGCGCTGCCCGAGTTTCAGCGGCAGGACTTCGCCGCCCGCTACGGCGCCGATGCGCGAATCATCGACGCGCCTGGCCTCACCGACGCGGATCGGAGCGAGCTCACGAGCGCGCTCGCCTCGCTGCGGCCGGGTCCAGCACCGGCGCTGAAGCGCATTCGTGCAAACCATGTGCTGCGAATCGGCATGACCGGCGACTACGCACCGTTCAGCGTGGAGGAGGGCGGCTCGCTGCGAGGCGCAGACGTGGACCTTGCTCTGGCACTGGCTGCGAAGTTGCAAGTGCAGCCACAGTTCGTCAGGACGAGCTGGCCTGCTCTGATGCAGGACTACGCGGCCGGCCGTTTCGACGTCGCTGCTGGCGGCATCAGCGTAACGCCCGCGCGCACGGCGCAAGCTGCGTTCTCGATTCCTTACCATCGCGGCGGCAAAACGCCGATCGTTCGTTGTGGCACGCAAGCCGGCTTCGACACGCTCGCGGAAATCGATCGGCCCGGCGTGCGCGTCGTCGTCAATCCCGGCGGTACCAACGAGCAGTTTGCACGCGAACACCTGAGTGCCGCGCAACGCATCGTGCACGCCGACAACCGGACGATCTTCGCCGAGGTCGCCGCAGGCCGCGCCGACGTGATGGTCACCGACGACGTGGAAGTCGACCTGCAGGTGCGCCGCGATCCGCGGCTGTGCCGCGCGTCGAAGGCGACATTCACGGTGGCGCAGAAGGCAGTCCTGTTACAGCGAGATGCAGCTCTCGAAGCGGCGGTCAATGCGTGGTTGCAGGATGCGATCGCCGCGGGAACGCCGGCCGCGTGGCTCGACGCGGCCATGCATTAAGTCAGCGGCCGGCTCACCGGCGCACGGGTGTAATTCGCCGGCAGCGCTGATCGCAGGGCCCCACTTTCTGTATGCTTCGTCAACTGCGGCAGTTCGCAGCTGGAGGTCAACTCAGATGGGCTGGATAGTGTTCGGCGTCCTCATCGCTATCGCACTGTTCTTCGTTTCTATCTACAACCGGCTGGTGAGCGGCCGCAACGCCTACAAGAACGCGTTCGCGCAGATCGACGTGCAGCTCACGCGTCGCCACGACCTGATCCCGAACCTGGTGGAAACCGCCAAGGGCTACATCAAGCACGAGCGCGAAACGCTCGAAGCGGTCATCGCCGCGCGTAACAGTGCCGTCAGCGGGTTGAAGCGCGCCGCCGCGAATCCCGGCGACCCGGCTTCGGTGCAGCAACTTGCTGGCGCGGAAGCGCAGCTCAACGGCGCGCTGGGCCGTCTGTTCGCGGTCGCCGAGGCCTATCCGGACCTGAAGGCGAACCAGAACATGATGCAGCTCTCCGAAGAGCTGACCACGACGGAGAACAAGGTCGCGTTCGCGCGCCAGGCGTTCAACGATGCGGTCATGAACTACAACAACGCGCGGGAGATGTTCCCCAACAGCATCGTCGCAGGCATGTTCATGTTCACGCCGGCGCAGCTGCTGGAAATCGAGTCGCCGGAGAAGCGCGCCGTTCCGCCGGTCAAGTTCACGTAGCCCGGCACAGGTGAACTTCTTCAAGCGCCAGGACGAGGCGCGCCGAGCGACGCGGCGCCTCGTCGTCCTGTTCGGCCTGGCAGTCATTGCGGTCGTTGCGTCGGTCGATCTCGTCGTCTTCCTGCTGATGCGGCAGGGCGAGGCTCACGCGCACGGCTACATGCCGCCACTCACCGAATGGCTCGCCGTACACCCGCGCATGGTCGCCGGCACCACTCTCATGGTGCTGGCGGTCATCGTGCTCGCGAGCTTTTACAAGACGATGGTGCTGGGCGGCGGCGGTGGAGTCGTCGCCCGCTCGCTCGGCGGCTCGCGTATCTCTGCCGACACGACCGATCCGCTGCAGCGGCGGCTCCTCAACGTGGTCGAGGAAATGGCGATCGCTGCCGGCGTGCCGATGCCCGAGGTCTACCTGCTCGAGCAGGAGAGCGGCATCAACGCATTCGCGGCGGGCCACAATGCATCGAACGCCGCGATCGGCGTGACGCGCGGCACGTTGACGACGCTGAATCGCGCCGAGTTGCAGGGCGTCATCGCGCACGAGTTCAGCCATATCCTTAACGGCGACATGCGGCTCAACGTGCGGCTGATGGGCCTGCTGTTCGGGTTGCTGGTGATTGCACTGATCGGGCGCACCGTGTTGCGCGGTGCGACGCGGGTGCGCGGCGATCGTAAGGGCGGCGTCTTCGTCGTACTGGCGATCGCGCTCGCCGTGCTCATCATCGGCTACGTCGGGTTGTTCTTCGGCCGGCTGATCCAGGCGGCGGTGTCGCGCTCGCGCGAAGCGCTCGCGGACGCGTCGGCAGTACAGTTCACGCGAGATCCGGATGGACTGCGCGGAGCGCTCGTCAAGATCGGCGCGAGCAGTGCGGGCTCGCGGCTCGGCAATCCGGAGGTCGAAGAGGTCGCGCACATGCTGTTCGCTCCTGGCATGAGCCGCTTCTTCGCTACGCATCCACCGCTCCTCGAGCGCCTCAAGGCAATCGATCCGCGCTTCGATCCGAAGGAAATCGATACCGCCCGCGCCCGTCTGGCTGCGGCAGCGGCTGCAGGCGAAACGCCGGCGGCAGCGGCGAAGGCAGCTCCAGCGATGTCGATCATCGACCTGCCAGCCGCGGGCCCGTCGATGATCGCCGGACTCGTCGGCAATCCCGGCACCGCGCACATGCAGCTCGCGCGCGGAATTCGCGAATCGCTCCCTGAAGCGATCGTGACGGCCGGTCGACATCCGCAATCGGCGCGCGCGCTGCTGCTGGCGCTCGCCCTCGATTCGAATCCCGAGATACGCGCGCGGCAGAAGCAGGCAATCGCATTGCGGTTGTCGGCGGAGATCGCTGCCGTGACCGGTTCTCTCGAGCCGCTCGTCGATGCACTGGAACCGGAGCAGCGGATTCCGGCATTGCTGCGCGGGTTTCCGACGTTGCGTCAGCTCACACACGAAGAGCGCGTCCAGCTGATGGCGTGTCTCAATGGCATGCTGCCGCGGGACGGGAACGTCTCGCTGCACGCCTACGTCCTGCGCAAGCTCGCGCAGATGCATTTGCGTGACGATCTGAATCCTCGCGCGCGTCCGACGCGCCTGACACTGCAAGCCGTGCAGCAGGATGCGCAGGTCTTGTTTTCAGTCCTCGCTCAACACGGCCACAACGATGAGACCAGTGCCAGGCGAGCGTACGAAGCCGGCATGCATCACCTGTTTCCGCGCGCGCGGCCCGCTTACGCAGCCCCCAGTCCGTGGCCGGCTGCGCTCGACATGGCGCTGAGCCGGCTCGATCAGCTCGTCCCGCTTGCCAAAGAGCAGCTGGTCGAGGCGATGGTCGCGACGGTCACTCACGACCAGCAGCTGACGATGGGCGAAGCGGAGCTGCTGCGCGCGGTCTGCGCGGGCCTGCATTGCCCTTTGCCGCCGCTGGTCGCGAGCTGACACTCACAGTGACTTGAGGTATTCCGCCAGATCCGTCTTCTCCGCCGCCGTCAGGCCGAGCGCGAACTGACCGTTGTAGTGATCGATCACCTGGCGGAGCGAAGCAAAGCGCCCGTCGTGATAGAAGCCGCCTTTCGTGTGCGTCCACAGTCCCTTGAGCGGCGCCGTGCGATAACGCTCGTCGGGCGAGCGCCGCGCCTGGAAGTCATCGATGCCGATCTCCTCGGGCGTGTGCATGTTCCAGCCGGGCTCGGTGTAGAGCGGCGGCACGTGGCAACGTGCGCAGTCCGCCTTGCCCGCGAATAGCGCCTTGCCGCGTTTGGCGGCGGCTGCATTGAAGCCGCTCGACGGCGCTCGCGGCGCGGGCAGACTCAATTGATAGACATGCAGCGCGGCCAGCTTGCCGGTGATCAGGTCCGGATCCTTGCGGACATCGCCGAAGCCCGCTGCGGCGGCGATCGGAAACTTGCTCGCGTCGTTGAGCCGCGGATCGTAGAAGGTGCCGCTGCCCTGCATCTCGAGGTTCGCTACGAACGCATTCCAGTGCGTCACCGAGCCCCAGCCTGTCCACGTATGCATGTTGACGCCAGCAAGGCCGAACGCAGGCGGAATCAGCGTTGCGGCCGACTTGCCGTCCGGACGGAACGCCTGGCCATCGAGCAGCAGTTCGGCGTCGAACTTCCCCGGTCCCCAGCTGCGCAATACGGCGCGCACTGTGGCGGCGTCGATACCCGGTTGCGCGAGTCGCAGCAGGTCGACGAACGGCTGCACGCTAGGGGACAGAGCGATGATCGCGCCGACGTTGAGATCGCGCGCGGCCCAGCCGTCGAGCCGAGTCCCGATGCCGGGCGCGAGCGAGTTGTCGACGGTCGAATGACACAGGGCGCACGTAATACCCACAGATTGCAGCCGGTCGCTACGCTCGTCGAAGAATCCGCGCACGCCGACCACTGCATCGAGCTTCAATAGCGCGACAGTGATGGCCGGATTCGTCAGATCGACCCGCCCGCGGCGCAGCTCGTTGCGCAAACTGTGGGGCAATGCGTTCACATCGACTTTGAGGCCGAGCTCGAGAGCGGCCTTCGGGCTCAAGCCTGCGCCGACGCCGCCGTTCGCCTGGCCGGCAATCGCGCGATGCAGGCCGAGCGTGTCGCCCCAGAACGCCTCGTCGCCGAACGTGTCGAAGCGGAAGATCTTGCGGCCGCGGAGAATTTGCACGACGCCGCTGGCGATGTTGCGCTGGTCGACGGCGGGCAAGGATTGCACGTCCTTGGAGACCCTCGCGGCGTCGGACTGCGGATCGTCCGTGGCGAGCGCCAGCCCGCACCAGGGAATCACTACGAAGGCAAGCGCGCGCAGCCGTCTCATGACCGTCTCCTTCCGTTGCATTTGCAACAGAGGACGGATGGCGCGCGGCCGAGGTTCCTCAGTTACCGCGGTAACACTCGCTCACTTTGTAAGCGCGCGCATGTCGACGCGCATTCGACCGCGCGGCGAGTACTGCACGACGCCGCGTTGGCGCAGGATGTTGAGCGCGGTGGAAACTCTTTCACGCCGCGCCATCACCATCTGTGCGACCTCGTCCTGCGTCAGGTAGGTGGCGATCTCCACCAGCTCGCCGTGCGGCTCGCCGAGCTTGCTCGCAAGCGAGCGCAGCGTCTTCACCACACGGCCCATCAGATCGTCGTTGGCGAGGCTGTTGAGCTGGTCGTAAGCCTCGGCGAGCGCGCCGCCGAGCACTTCGACGAGATCCTGCAGCGCTGCAGGGTGATGCGCGAGCGCTGCCATCGCATCGTGGAACGGCACTGACACGAGATCCGCGCGCTCGACCACGACTGCGCGGTCGCGCCGCACCGGTTCGAACGCGCACAGCTCGCCGAAGACGTCTCCTTCCTTGCGTACGTCGTAGATGATCTCGCGGCCGTCGGCGATGATCGTTCCGATCTTGACTACGCCGCCGCGCACGAACCACAGGGCTCGCTGGGTGTCGCCGAGGTCGTAGACCACCGCGTCCTCCTCGAACGAGGCCGGGACCCGGTCGCGCAGCAGAATTTCGCAGAAGCGTCCGCGGAACACGCCGGCGAGCGCGAACGACAGCGCAGCACTGGCCAGCGGCTCGGTCGGGGCGGCGGGCAAAGTGACCATGGCGGCACCGTAGGACCACTCGCGGCGGTTGTCACGCGAAACAAGACACCATGTGACACTTTTCTGGTATTCAATGCGGCCCTTCCCTGTCCCACCGAACACTGGGGTGCATTCCTCGTCCATGTCCCATTCCATCGTCATTCGCGGCGCGCGCCAGAACAATCTCAAAAACCTCGATCTCGAGCTGCCGACCAACGAGCTGATCGTCGTCACCGGCGTATCGGGCTCGGGCAAGTCATCGCTCGTGTTCGACACGATCTACGCCGAGGGCCAGCGCCGCTACGTCGAGACGTTCTCGCCGTACGCCCGGCAGTTCCTCGACCGCATGGACCGCCCGCAGGTGGAGCGGATCGAAGGCATTCCGCCGGCAATCGCGATCGACCAGACCAATCCGGTGCGCACTTCGCGCTCGACCGTCGGCACGATGACGGAGCTCAACGACCACTTGAAGCTGCTGTTCTCGCGCGCCGCCCTGCTGTATTGCCGCGATTGCGGCGCGCCCGTGCGGCGCGATTCGGCGCAGAGCATTTACGCGGAAATCGACGAGCGCCTGACGACAGCCGGGCTGCGCGAGGCCAGGCTCGTAGTGACTTTCCCGGTGCCCGTGCCGCACAACTTCAGCGAGACCGAGGTGCTAGGGCTGCTGGAGAAGCAGGGCTACACGCGCGTGTTCGCTCGCAACGAGGCCAAGACCCAGTCGACTGCCGAGCCCAACGCCCGCAAGGGCAAACGCGGAGCTGCGCGCGCGCAGACGAACGGCAACGGCGGTGTCGTGCTCGAGATGATTCAGGATCGCGTGCGTTTTGCCAGCGCCGAGCGCGATCGCGTGATCGAGGCTCTGGAGTCGGCGTTGCGCATCGGCCGCGGGCGCGTCGCGATCCATGTGCTCGAAGACGGGGAGCGCGTGGCGCGCGTGTGGCGCTTCTCATCCGACCTGCATTGCGCGGACTGCGACATTCATTATCGCGAGCCGACGCCAAGCCTGTTCTCGTTCAACTCGCCGCTCGGCGCCTGCGAGAGTTGTCGCGGCTTCGGCCGCATCATCGGCATCGACTTCGGCCTCATCGTGCCCGACGAAGCGAAATCGCTGCGCGGCGGCGCCGTGCGGCCGTGGCAGACCGAAGCGTATCGCGAATGCCAGGACGACCTGGTCCGCTATGCACGCAAGCGCGGCGTACCGCTCGATACGCCGTGGCGCGAGCTGAGCGCACAGCATCGCAAGTGGGTGCTGGAAGGCGAGGGCAGCTGGGAAGACAAGCTCTGGTACGGCGTGCGCCGCTTCTTCGCGTGGCTCGAGACCAAGGCGTACAAGATGCACATCCGCGTGCTGCTGTCGAAGTATCGCGCGTACACGCCGTGCACGCAGTGCGGCGGGGCGCGTCTGAAGACCGACGCGCTGCTGTGGCGGCTCGGAACGCAACAGGATGCTGCAAGCGTTCTCACCGAGGCGACGCGGTTTGCGCCTCGCGGGAGCCGATGGACCGCCGACACGATGACGAAGCTCGCAGGCATCGGCATCTACGAGCTCATGCTGATGCCGATCGAGCGCTGTGCTGCATTCTTCGATCGGCTCACATTGCCTGCGCCGCTCGATGAGGCGAGCGATCTCGTGCTGCGCGAAATCCGCAGCCGCTTGAAGTTCCTGCTCGACGTCGGGCTCGGCTATCTGACGCTCGACCGGCAGTCGCGCACGCTGTCCGGCGGCGAAGTGCAGCGGATCAATTTGACGACGGCGCTCGGCACGTCGCTGGTCAACACGCTGTTCGTGCTCGACGAGCCCTCGATCGGTCTGCATCCGCGCGACATGGGACGCGTGATCGACGTGATGAAGCGCTTGAAGCAGTCGGGCAACTCGCTGCTCGTCGTCGAGCACGATCCGCAGGTGATGCAGGCAGCGGATCGCATCCTCGACGTCGGTCCGGGGCCGGGAGTGAAGGGCGGCGAGATCGTGTTCTTCGATCGGCCGTCGCGTCTGCCGGGCGCACAGCGCTCGCTCACTGCGGATTACCTGACGGGCAAGAAGAAAGTGAACGGGCATGAAGCGGACAGCGGATCACGGATTGCGATCAGCGCAACAGAGGCCAGCGCGCTGCGCATTCGCGGCGCGCGCCAGCACAATCTCAAGGGCATCGACGTCGCCATTCCTCTGAACCGGCTCGTATGCATCACCGGCGTCTCGGGGTCGGGCAAGTCGACTCTCGTGCAGGATGTTCTCTACCCCGCATTGCTCAAACGTTTCGGCAAGCCCACCGAAGTGCCCGGCGCGCACGAGCGCATCGAAGGCGCGGATGTGCTCGGCGCGGTCGTGATGGTCGATCAGGCGCAGATCGGCCGCACCACCCGCTCGAACCCGGCGAGCTACGTCGGTGCGTTCGATGCGATCCGCAAGCTGTACGCGGCGGAGCCGCTCGCGCGGGAACGCGGCTATACGCTCGGCACCTTCAGCTTCAACTCCGGCAACGGTCGCTGCCCGAGCTGCGGCGGCAACGGCTTCGAGCACGTCGAAATGCAATTCCTGTCGGACGTGTATCTGCGCTGCGGCGAGTGCAACGGACGGCGCTATCGCGCGGAGATCCTGGAAGTCACGCTGAATCGCGGTGCGTCGCGCGGCCGCAGCATCGCGGACGTACTCGACATGACTGTCGCCGAAGCCGTCGAGTTCTTCGCCGGCGAGCGCGAAGTGCTCGGCCGGTTGCGGCCCCTGGTCGAGGTCGGGCTCGACTATCTGAAGCTCGGGCAACCGGTGCCGACGCTGTCGGGCGGCGAGGCGCAGCGACTGAAGCTCGCGGGTCATCTCGCAGCTGCGGACGAACGACCCAACGGCACGGCCGATGCGCGCGGCAAGTTGTTCCTGTTCGACGAGCCGACGACGGGCCTGCACTTCGACGACATCGCGAAGCTGTTGCACGCGTTCCGCCGGCTGATCGATGCCGGTCACTCGCTGCTGGTGATCGAGCACAACCTCGACGTCATCGCGGCCGCGGACTGGTTGATCGATCTCGGTCCCGAAGGCGGCGATGCGGGCGGAGAGATCGTTTGCGAGGGCACGCCGCGCGAGGTGATGAAAATTGAGCAGTCGCACACGGGCAAGGCGTTGCGAGAAGCGGATAGCGGATGGCGGATAGCGGATAGCAAAGAGCCAGATGCCTCCGGATCCGAACCATCCGCCATTCGCAATCCGCTATCCGCTTCTTCTTCCTCCATCTCCATTCACGGAGCGCGCGAGCACAACCTGCAGAACATCGACGTGCAGGTGCCGCGCAATCGCTTCACCGTCGTCACGGGCGTGTCGGGCTCAGGGAAGTCCACGCTCGCGTTCGACATCGTGTT
>Ga0068861_100003133_pt1 | contig 10928 bp, 10 predicted proteins | sample KBSSwiS42_FD_66593 | JGI IMG/M metagenome (GOLD analysis project Ga0068861, IMG submission 66593) | Switchgrass rhizosphere microbial communities from Kellogg Biological Station, Michigan, USA - KBS Switchgrass S4-2 | ecosystem: Host-associated > Plants > Roots > Rhizosphere > Soil ...
AGGTTGTCGATGAGGACGACTTCAGTCGCATCTGCCGGCGTGAGCGAATGGATGAGTCCGGAACCGATGTGGCCCAGCGATCCGGTGATTACAAGCTTCATTTAGTTTCAGCCACAAAGAGGCTCAAGAAGTACAAACAGCTAACGGCAGAAACACTCACAGCAGTAAGGACAATTAACTGAGTTTGTCTCTTTTGTGCCTTTTTGTGGCTAATTACCGAGCACCTGCTTCAGCATTGCGAATGACTGCTCGACACGAAAACTCTCGCGCACCGTGGCCAGACCATTCGCAGCCAAACGGCGCCGAAGTTCCTCGTCAACGATCAACTGGTCCAACTTATCCATCCATTCCTGCTTCGTGGTCGCCAGCATTCCGTTCACGCCGTCTTTGATGAAGTCCGGACACTGGCCCACGGGCGAGGCAACAACAGCAGCCTCACCGCTCATGTAATTCGTCGCTTTGAACACGCCGCGCATGCGGCAGCGTTCCACGTCCTGAAGCGGAAACAGACCTACATGCATCCCGAAAACTTCTTCCACCATCCGCGTTTGATCGTAAGACGACACGCATGAGTACTTCACGTTTTCAAACTCTGGAATCATTCGCAGATCGTGGCCCGTGCCCACTAAACGCAGGTGCAGGTTGTTGTGGCGTTTGAAAAGCTCTTCCATTGCTTCCCAGATGACGTAGAGGTTGTAAGCAGTAGTGGGTGAGCCGAGCCAGCCGAGCACGATTCGATCATTCGGTTTGTTACCGAGCTCAATGCGTCTCTCGTCGAACGCGTGTAGCGCCGGCGCATCCGCGATGACCACACAATTCGGATTAACTTTTCGAACGTAACTCGCTGTCACCTCATTGTCGGTCGTAACAGCATCCACTTCGCGCAGCACTTCATTTAATTCCGATGCCGACCATTCCTGGAGCCAGATCGCATCACCGAAATCGTAAACAATGCGCGCGTGTTTATCTTTGAGCAGATCCTGCAATAACGCGGGCGATGAAACCTTGTTGAGATAGATCACATCGACGTCGCGCGCCAGCTTGCGAATGCGATTCTCGTTGTAGGCAATGGCGCGGTTCATCAAACGGTTGCGCACCGGTGGGAAGTTGAATAGCGAAAACCTGTTGTTCTCAAACAGCCGACCAGGACGCCGCGAAACGAACTTTGCGTCGAACCCGCTCTCCGCAAACAGTTGTTCGTAAGCAAGACCCCTGATCACGCCGCTCGGCAAGCTGTCGCCTGCTTCCAGCACCACCAGGAGTTTCTTTCGCCCGTTAGTTGGTCGCACTCGTGAAAGCAAGTAGTTCGAGGTCGTTGATCTCGCCGGAAATAACCGCTTTGGTCCTGTCCAGACCTTGTTTGAACGTATACGCCGGTCGCCAATTGATCAGATCGAGCAGACGAGCTGATGAAAACGTGACGTGATCGATCTCGATTCGTCTGCGCTCGTCGGGCCACGGAACGTAAGTGATCTTTCCGCGACCAAATTGGCGCGTGATCTCTTCTGCGATTTGGGCCACGGACAGGTGCTCGTTATGGGTAGCAAAATAGACTTCACCAATTAGCTCGGGAGATATGGCCGCGAGGTAAAGCGCATCGGCTGCATCCTCGGCGTAGAGAACGTTGCGCGTTTGCTCTCCTGAACCAAAGATGCGGATCTCTTCGTCACGCAACGCGAGGTCGATGAAGTAGTTGACGAAGCCAAACTCCGGACTGCCTTTTCCGTATGGTCCATAAAGGTTCGCAAACCGGAGCACAATCGTTTTCAGATCGTGCACGCGGTTGTAAATGCGATAGTACTTTTCGGCCACGCCTTTATTTGCTGAATAGATGTCGAGTGGCCTCTCGACGTGATCCTCGTCAACCAGATCGCCGACTGCCCTTCCAATCACAGTGCTGCTTGAAGCATAAACAACAACCGCTTGCGTATTTAGTAATCGCACGGCTTCGAGAAGCTTCAGATTTCCGAGACAGTTTATTTCCGCGTCAAGCAACGGGTTTTGCAGCGATCGAGGGTGAGACGTTTGAGCGGCCAGGTTGATAATAACGTCCTGACCTTGAACGGCATCGGCGACAAGCGGCTCATCACCCATGCTGCCGCGAATAAAAGTTATTCGATCCCAGACCGGTTGCAGATGCGCAGTGGTTGCGTGCAACTCGGGTTCGAGCGAGTCGAGCACTGTCACGTGGTTTTGCGGATCGCGAAGACACCGCCGCACTACATGTGCTCCCAGAAAACCGGCGCCGCCGATAATTAGGATTCTCAATGCGATTTACCTCCGCTGAAAGCCTGTAAGGTTGAGTCAATGCCCTGATGAAGCTTGGTTCTTGGCGCCCAACCGGTCGCTGATCGCAACCGGCCGTAATCGGCAATGAAGTTTCGCCATTCGATCGGTTCCAACGCTGCGCCCTCATCCGAAAGCACGGCAACATGCCGGCCATTCAGATGCTCAGCGCGCGTGGCGATCTCGTTCACGATTTCTCTGAGCGAATAGCCCTCGCCGCTGCCAACGATGTACTTGTCGCCCGCGATGATCGTTTCGCTGGTTGCTGCGGCGCAGATCGCGCGAGTTACATCGTCGATGTAGACGAAGTCGCGCACGCAGTTCTGGTTGCGATAGAGATAGAGCGGACCACCGGCGAGCGCGCGTCGCATGATGTGGTTCAAGACGACGCGCGACTCGAGGTCAACTTCTCGAGTTGGCAATGGGCCATAGACGTTTGCGAAGCGTAAAGAAACGGCTGCGATGTTGAAGGTCGCCGCGTAGTAGCGCAGGTATTGTTCGGCGGTGAGCTTGTTGATCGCGAAAAGTGTGAGCGGCTGATCGGGCGTATCTTCATTCACCACCATCGAGCTGGGACAACCGGCGATATTGGCGGAACTTGCGAGCACGATTCGCGGGGTCAGCCTTAATTCTCGGCAGGCCTCGAGCAGCTCGAGCACGGTTGCTGTATTAACTGCCAAATCAAGGGCCGGCGCGTGTTGCGAATTGCGATGGTGCTCGTGAGCGGCGAGATTGACGATGACGTCCGGCCGGGTTTGTCTGAGAACATCGAGCCATACTGATTGCGAAAGGTCGACAGGCAGGGATCTAAGAGTTGCCTCGCTCTCATCAGGCAGCGGCCCGCAGTTTTTCTGATGCACCAGAGCAACGATGCGGCAACGAATACCGTGGAGCGATGACGTTAGTGCAGTGCCGAGATAGCCGGCGGCGCCGGTAACCAGAATGGTCTTGTCTTTGAGTCCGTGAAGGTACTCGTTTGTTGATGGCGTACTTACGCCTGCGCTTATGGGTTCGCCTGTGGGTTCGATTATTTCCGTCGACATCTATACGAGACCCTGCCCATGAGTTTGAGCCGCGCCAACAGTTGGACCACGTGTGCACCGGCCCGGCTCTTGAAGAACTTGCGAAACTGAGGATCAAAACGAGCGTCACGCAAATGCGCGGGCCGCTGAAAATCTATCGGCGTGCTTTGATGCCATGAATGTATTTGATCGAAATCCGAGTGCAACATGTCGTCGAGGTCGCGTTTGCGGAAGAAGACCATGTGACGCGGAAAGTCGTAGCAAACGCTGTATGAACCAAAGATGCGACCGTCTAACGAATCGCGAATGACGGTTGAAAACAGAAACTCGCCGCCTGGTTTTAGTTTGCGTGCAATCTGCTGGACCACCGTGAATGGATTGAGGAGATGCTCCAGCACCATCTCTGCAACGATCACGTCAAACGAGTTGTCGGGATAGTCGTGCAAGGCGCTCTCGATGATTGCTGTTTTCACAGTGAAGCCGGCGCGCCGCGCGATGCGCGCGGCTGCGTCTGAGAGTTCAATGCCGTGTAGATCTTGCCAGCCGAGGTCTCGTAGTTTTTTGAGTGAATCACCGTTGCCGCAGCCGATCTCGAGTAGGCGCCCTTCCGGTACGAACCGGGGGATGAGATCGCACCCAGCACGCCAGCGTGCGCCGCTGGATAAAGAAGAACCGATTAGAGCGGCGAGTCGCGGTGTTCGGCCGGGGATCGATCTGTGTTCATATCCGAGTTTTATGGTTAAAAATCCCTGATTCCAGCCGTGCCAGATAGTCCTGACGGCGTTTACAGGTCGAGGTAACACCGCAGCTCGTGGAGTTGTCTCGGCGTGAGGCCCGTAGGACGAGGGATAAAGCAGTGGAACCGCTTCTTGAGTGGGCCGAGGATTTTGAAACCATAGGCCACAGTCGTTGCAACTCGCCGCGTAAAAAGTACCGGGTAGTCGGTAAATATGATCCTGCGCCGCGTAAACCGTCGTAGACTTTGAACTGCTGCAACGTGGACACGCCACGCGTTCGAGTCGTATCGAAACGCTTGCCAGCTTCGGTGCGGTACTCATCGACGACGAAACAGCAGATTGCACTGACGCGGCAATTGATGCGTCAACGGAAAATTGCTCATGTCGAACACGCGATCCAGTGCCGACCTGAAGATCAGTTCGTAGCCGCGCGTTTCAATTGTTTCAATTAACTCCCGCAGGTTGAAAAACCACGCCGGCAAAACCGATCCGGGCACGTTCAACTGCGCAGTCGCGAATGTTGGAATGTTTCCTGCCGGAACGAACGTGAAGAGCCAAAGCCTCGGCGCAAAACTGGCGAGCTTCGTTAGTAGCTCTTCATAGTTCTCGACAAACTGAAGCACACTACTTAGAACCACCACGTCTACAGCGCCAAACTCCTGCGGAAGATGCGGCGTGAACCTTAGCGAAGGAAAGTCTCTAAAAAGCCGCCGCCCACGTTCGCAACTCGCCTCGTTATCGACAACCAGATATTCGCAAGCTACATCCTCCCGCAAACAGCGCATCATGTTCACGAAACCGATACCCATTCCGCCACCGCAATCGATCACGCGAAGCGGGCGTTTGGAAGTCGCAAGCGATGCGACCAGAATTGAAAGTAATGCGTGATACTGAGGAACGTTCTCCGGAATTCCATCCTCGTTGCGCAACGTCATGAGGGCTGTGCTCGTGTAGCGCTCCATATCCGCGAGCCAAACGTCACTCGCAAAACCGTCGCCCGAAACCGGCGACTGATCGAAGCTTTCATAAATGCCGTCCCAAATGAACGGCTCCTTATTGGCCCAGCGAGCTACGCTCTTGACGACAGGACTCCGCAGAATCTTTCGCACGCCGTTGCTACTTTCCGGACTTCAACATCTGTTAATTCGGGATAGATCGGCAACGAAAGAACCTCTTTCGCGGCACGCTCCGTGTTCGGCAAGTTCTCTGCGCCGGCCAGCCTTCCGAAATATGCAGGCTGCAAGTGCAGCAAGGGATAGTGGACCATCGCGCCCACACCGGAAGATCGCAAAGCTGAAAGCAAATTGTCTCGATCGGTCGAGCGGACAACGTACAGATGAAAGACGTGTGTGGCCTCAGGGCGTTGTGCGGGGAGGACGAGATCGGAATCAGCGAGAAGTTCGTCATACAAAGCGGCGATCTCGCGGCGCCGTTCGTTGTCCGCATCGAGAAATTCGAGCTTCACTCGCAGGATCGCTGCTTGCAACTCATCAAGACGCGAATTCCAACCCGGCATGTTGCTCACGTTTCGTTCTGCCCAGCCATACTGGCGTAGATGACGTACTCTTTCCGCAAGTTCTGAGTTGTTTGTCGTGACTGCGCCCGCGTCACCAATCGCGCCCAGGTTCTTTGTGGGATAAAAACTGAAGCACGCGATGTCGCCTAAAGAACCGACTCGCTGACCACGGTACATCGCACCGTGCGCCTGCGCGCAGTCCTCAATCACTTTAATTCCGTAGCGCTCGGCAATCACCATGATCGCATCCAGGTCGGCAGGCTGACCGTAGAGGTGAACGGGAATGATTGCTTTCGTGCGCGGCGTTATTGCTGCTTCAAGCTGATGCGGATCGAGCGTGAAGTACTGAGGTTCAATATCGACGAGGACCGGTGTTGCGCCCGAAAGTTCGATTGCAGCGACAGTGGCAACGGCTGTATGGGCCACCGTGACGACTTCATCGCCCGCACCTACCCCTAACGCAGCAAGCGCAAGATGCAAAGCTTCCGTACCGCTACCAACACCAACCGCATGACACACGCCGATGTACTCAGCAAACTCTCGTTCGAATGCGTCCACTTCCTCGCTGAGTATGTAACGGCCACTCTCCAGAACACGCCGCGCGGCCGCATCAATCGCGGCCTTGTGCGACTCATACTGTGCGCGCGGGTTGCCGCAAGTAATCAAGCGAGGACCTGCACTTTCGGAACGTAGACGATCCATTTGCCGCCGCCGGCTCGGAACGCCTGTTCTTTCGCCATGATCTCGTCGGCATGGTTCCAACCAAACAGCAAACCATAATCAGGATAGTTCGCCTTGAACTCTTCGTAAGGCCGGATGGGAATGTGTGCGCCGGGACTGAACTTACCGTGCTTGATCGGTGTGGTGTCGCTGATGAACTGGACCAGCGCCGGAGTCAGACCGCAATAGTTCGTCACAGTTGTGCTCTTCGACGTCGCGGCGTAACCGGCCACACGATGTCCATCACGACTGAGCTCCTCCAACACGCTGCGCAACTCGTCGCGCGACGATTCAACGTTGCGTCGTAATTGCGCGTAGGTTTCCGGACGTGCCAACCCGAGCGATGCCTCTTTCGCACGCAATCGATCGACAGCGGCAGAAACCGGATACGCGCCGCGATGCGAGAGCACGTAACGCATTGATCCGCCATGGACCTTCTGTGGCAACACATCGATCAACTCAAGCTCGTGACGCGCGGCGAGAAAACTCACCGACTCCGCCGAGAAGTAGAACGCGTGTTCGTCGTAAATCTGATCGTAGGAAGTTTTTTCGACGATGTCGCCAAGGTAAGGATCTTCGAACGCGAGTATGCCGCGCGGTTTCAGCAGTTTCCTTATTCCGGCAAACACGGAGTGAATGTAAGGAATGTGGCACATCACGTTCGCGCCCAAAAACGCGTCGGCCGGCCCGTGTTCTGAGAGAATCCCGGCGGCCAGGTCTTCATCAAAAAACTGCGAGATTGTTTGTACGCCTCGCTGCCTCGCCACTTCCGCGACGTTTGTTGAGGGTTCGATGCCAAGATGGCGAAGACCTGCTTCAGCGAAGTGCTGGAGCATGATTCCATCGTTGCTGCCGATCTCAACAACAAACGGGTCTTCAGCAGCGAGGTATGTTCTCATCGCCCACGACGCAAACTCCTGAAAGTGCCTGGCCATGTAAGTTGAGGTGGAAGAGAAGAACGCGTAGTTGTCGTGAAACATTCTCTCGCGTTCGACGAGTTCCGCCAGTTGGACCATGTGGCAGTTTTCGCAAAACGCAACCTTCAACTCGAAGAAATACTCGCCGGCAAATTGATCGGGCGAAAGAAAACCGTTCGCAATAGGCATCTTTCCGAACGAAAGGAAAGGTTCAATCGGGCGTTCACAAACCAAGCACGGTTTCATCGACTTGCATTCGTTACAGTCGCAGCCGCGCTCTCGATCGGCTTCGACAATCGCTCAGTTTTCCAATCAAGCAGAGGGGCAAGTTTCGCCGGCGTCGCGTAGCCGGGATACGCCTGGTTAACCTTTCCGGAAGCTTCAACGGCAAATGGAATCGTGAGCGGTCTGGGCCAGCAATTACGAACACTGGCGATGGAGGGAAGAATGCCCACCTCGTAAGCGTGCGACGCAAAAAACTCTGCTGGAAAACTCACGCGACTCACGTAGTCGCCCGCCTTGACGAGCGGCGGTTCTTCGGCGTGGCCATTATGAATCGTTTCGATCAGCAGCGAACCTTCAATATCGAGAATCGAGACGCAGATGTGAAAACCGGGCGTGTCTTTGAAGATCGAATAGCCGAGCACGAGGTCGAGTGGTTTGCCGCTTAGCACCGTTGATGCAGTTACGCCGTCTTGTTCAAGCGAAACGTAGTTCATGCGAAACGAGGAGTCGGCCGGCATCGCTTGTAACCGGGCATCCAAATCACCAGACTTTTCATTCCGTCCGGCAGCGTCGAGATATTTCTCTATCACCTTCGCGCTTGGACCAAACGCCTTGAGTTGTCCCTGTTCCAGCCAGATCGCCTCCTTACACAAACTCCGGACCGCCTGCATGTTGTGACTGACAAAAAGCACGGTCCGGCCGGAATGCGAAAGAGCATCTATCTTGCCAAGACACTTTCGTTGAAACGCCACGTCGCCGACGGCAAGCACTTCATCGATTACCAGAATCTCGGTCTCAAGGTGTGCTGCGACAGCAAAAGCCAGCCGCACGTACATGCCACTCGAGTAACGCTTGACCGGCGTGTCCAGGAACTTTTCGACTTCCGCAAATGCCACGATCTCATCGAACTTCCGCACGATTTCGGCTTTGCGCATGCCGATGATCGCGCCGTTCAGAAAGATGTTTTCGCGCCCCGTGAGTTCCGGATGAAATCCGGTGCCGACTTCGAGCAGTGAGCCGACTCTTCCGCGTATCAGGACCTGGCCCTCAGTTGGTTTGGTGATGCGCGACAGGATCTTTAACAACGTGCTCTTCCCGGCGCCGTTGCGACCAATGATCCCGACCGGTTCGCCTTGCGAAACGTCGAACGACACGTCTTTCAATGCCCAGATCGACTCCGGTTTGCGCTTGCGGCGAAAAGGATTCGATACCGTTTCCGCGATGACGTCGCGAAGCGCTCGATATCGCTCGCGTTGGCCAATCGCGTAACGCTTGCTTAAGAGTTCACAACTGATGGCGCTCAAACGATGTCAGCGAACTCCTGTTCCATTCGACGAAAGTAATAAAGACCACCAACCAACAGAGCCGAAACAACGAGGACCGAGACCCACAACATTGCTCCCGGAGGTTGAGATTTTCCCAGGAGTGCCCACCTAAAACCCTCAACGACGCCAACCATCGGGTTGATGCCGTAGAGCGCTCGCCATTGTTCGGGCACGATCGAACTCGGATACGCGACGGGAGTTGCGAATAACCAAAACTGGACCAGGAAGTTCATCGTGTAACGAACATCGCGAAACTGAACATTCAATGCTGACAGCCACAAGCCGACCGCGAGGGCCGTCAGGATTGCAAGCAGGATGAAAGCGGGCAGCGCTACGATGGGCCAACCAGGCACAATGCCGTAATAGAGCATCATGCCGAGCAAAATCGTGAAGGCGATAAGAAAATCGAGCAGACCACTCAGGACCGCAGCGATCGGAATAACGAGTCGGGCGAAATAAACTTTCGTGATCAGGTTCTGATTGCCGATCAGACTATTGCTCGATTCCGTGAGAGCGTTTGCGAAGAGCTGCCACGGAATTAGTGCGCAGAAAGTAAAGACAGGATATGGAATACCGTCGGAGGGGACTTTGGCGAGGCGGCCGAAGAACAGACTGAATACGACCATCATGAAGAGCGGCTGCATCACGGCCCACGCCGCGCCGAGCGCAGTCTGTTTGTACCGCACCTTTATATCGCGCCAGACGAGGAAGTACAGGAGTTCCCGGTATTGCCAGAGCTCAGAGAGCTCGAGAGGAATCCAGCGGCTGGGAGGTGTGATTAAGAGTGTCGGAAGCTCTTCTGAACGAACGTCAGCGACAGTACTCATTTACTGAAGGGTTGATCACGCTGTATTCGAAAGCGCCCAAAGGCGCGGCAACAAGGGTTACGGATAGAAAACCAAACAGGCCTGAAGGGCCGACAGAACTCAGGCGGTGGGTTGTTGGCTGCCGTAATACTTCTCGCTGTAATAACGCTGGTAATAATAATAATCGTGCGACTGCACTTCCGTATTATTCAAAACCACGCCGAATATCTTCGCGCCAACTTCCTGCAATAACTGTTTCGAACGCCTTACGATGTGACGCGAGCTCTTGCCGCCATGGACCACCAGCAACACGCCGTCAACCATCGTCGAAATCAAAACACCGTCGGTAAACGAACTCACCGGCGGCGAATCAATCACGACGTGATCGAAATGGTTCTGCAAAATCGACAACAGATGACTCATCTGGTCAGATCCAATTAACTCTGCCGGATTTGGCGGAATTGGACCAGACGTCAAGATCCCCAGACCGCTGGCTTCGTCGCGACTAACCATTTCCAAAATCTCATCTTCAGAAAGCGAACTCGAAAGAATTGAACTCAACCCGAGTTGCTCGTGCACGCCAAAAATCGAACGCAGTCGCGGCCGGCGCATGTCGGCATCAACAATCACAACCGACGCGCCCGTTTGCGCAAGACTAAAGGCGGTATTCACGGCGGTGGTCGTCTTCCCTTCTCCCGGCAGACTCGAAGTAATCAGCAAAGCCTTCGGCGCGCGTCCCGCCGATGACAAAAGAATCTACGTGCGCAAGTGTCGATACGCTTCCGCCAGCGGCGAACGTGTGTCTACATTTATCAACAACTCTTCGTGCTTATCGTTGTGACCGTTTCCATTCCGCTTCATTAACGCCCTCGAGGTGCCGATCAGGCGATTCTCGACAGCCGCTCCAACCGCGGGAATGACCGCAATCGCCGGTAATTGCAGCCCGCGTTCAACCTCTTCGGTTGAATGCACCGTGTCGTCCATGTACTCGAGAAACAGCGCCAGCCCAACTCCCAACCCTATTGACAAAAAGAACGCTACGAAAACTGTCCGCGTGCGATTCGGTCCAACCGGCGCATCGGGCGCAAGGCCGTAATCAACCACAGAAATGTTGTTCGGCTTTCCGGCAATCACCACGTCGTTCTCTTTAGCGCCTTGAAGAAGACTGTTGAGCAGAGACTTATTTGTTTCTATCTCCTGCTGGATGATGCGGTAGTTAATCGAGGCCTCATTCTGGGTCAACGTTTCAGCGCGCTGCTGATCGAACGCCGTCCGCAACGCCTGCTCACGACCAAGCGCCTGTCTGTATCTGGTTTCGAGAGTCGAAAGCAGATTCGTTGACTTGCGGTTCCTCAACTCCTTCAACTGACCGTT
>Ga0068861_100003135_pt1 | contig 10923 bp, 9 predicted proteins | sample KBSSwiS42_FD_66593 | JGI IMG/M metagenome (GOLD analysis project Ga0068861, IMG submission 66593) | Switchgrass rhizosphere microbial communities from Kellogg Biological Station, Michigan, USA - KBS Switchgrass S4-2 | ecosystem: Host-associated > Plants > Roots > Rhizosphere > Soil ...
CTTATTAAAAGGAGTGGTAGGCGCGTGGGGATTTGAACCCCAGACCCCTACCGTGTCAAGGTAGTGCTCTACCCCTGAGCTACGCGCCTAAGTTGATGAGTTGTCAAAAACGCCGAGGGATAATAACACGAATCCGCACGTTGCTCATCCGTGCCACTAATGCCGCAAGTCCATACGGTAAAGGCCAAGCCACCATGGTGACCTGGCCTGTCCCTGCGTGATCTGACCGGTGTGATCGTTACGCTTTCGCCGCTGTTTTCTTTTGCGCGCGTTCCTGCTCCATCCATGCCCGCATCTTCGCGATGTGACCCGGGGCGCGTTTCTCCGACCATTCCTCAAAACGCTTTGCGGCCTTCTCGAGATTCGAGAGCATGTTCGGATCGCCGAACTGCTGGCGAAACTGCGGCACTACTGTCTTGACCTGCTCCCAAATTCCAAAGAACTCACCACTCGTTTCAAAGAACAACTCGTCGTGCAGCAGTCCGTAGTTGAGCAACGCGCAGGCTTGCTCCCAATAACCGATCACCATCCCGAAGAAGCGGCCGTTGTCCGTGCCCATCGGCGCGAGTCGCATCGCCTCCTCAACCGTTTCGGGATTGAAGTTTTGCTGAAACCAATCGCGGGCCTGGCGAATCCGGGCCTCACGTCGCAAATCGTAGACTTGAAGATGTAATTGAGCTTGTTCGTTCGTAGGTTTGCTGTCCATAACTATCCTTTCTTGGCTTTTTAGAATTGCGGTCTTACGATAGTACGTCGAATGGCGAGGCCGTAGATCGACAGTTTGAGAATAATTTTCCGATTATTTTAGACGCTGAATCGCTTTCATGAAACCCGTTACTCGTGCGGGATCAATTGTGTTCGACCATCGTGCATTCACCTTGAAGGCTGAGCCGATAATAAATCCGTCCGCTTCTTCATAAAACTCGCCGATGTTGTGTTCGTTGATTCCAGAACCGACAAACACTGGTAGGTTGCAATGGGCCTTAGCCTCTCGCACGTCTGCGGTGGTTGGCGGTTTGCCGGTAACATTCCCGGTAACGATCACGCAATCAGCGCCCATAAACTCCACCGTCTCGGCAGTTTCGCCCAGACTGACATCCGCTGTAATCGCGTGAGCGGCATGTTTCTTTTTCACGTCGGCCCAAACCTGAACACGCGTCGCGCCGATCATTCGGCGGTAACGCAACAGCGCGGCGGCAGATGATTGAATCAATCCTTCATCAGCGACGTGTGCATAGGCGTAACCCTCAGCGCGAATGAAGTCGAGACCGGCCGCATGGGCCACCGCAATCGCTTCGATGTTCGCACCCGCTAGAATTTGAATACCCACGGGCATCCGACATTCGCTCTTCACCTCGCCCGCAATTGCGGTCATCGCTGCGACGATCTCTGGTCCAACCTGGCCGCGCAGGTACGGCACGTCATGCATGTTCTCGATAATCACACCGTCAACGCCCGATTCTCTGTAGATCCTCGCCTCCTGTTTCGCGGAGGCTATTAACTCTGAAACTGTTTGCGAGCTGCGCGGCGTTCCTGGCAGCGCGCCAACGTGAATAACACCGATGACTGCTTTGGACTTGAGCGAACCTGACGGTGTCATTGAGCTGAGTTACTCTCCTTACACAACTTCGTCAGACAACTTCTGCGCAGTTCGTTTGCGCGTATGTTCGAGAGCTTCCAACTCTTACCGTTAATCAGCGCACGGATCAATTCGCGCTCGATGAGACCCTGACGTTCAGCGTCGGCTTCAGTAACACGATCACGCCACAGCTCGCGCCAACGCTTCAAGCGTGCTTCCAACACCTGCTCGTCGCCAGATAGACCATGAACGCCGATCAAATACGCCGCATTGCTCGCTTGAGAAACGTCATCGGTTTCTAAAAGCTTCTTTAACAGTGTTCCGACCGATTCCGAATAGTAGAGCGCGGTGAGATCTCTCAGCAGAATTGGTCCCTGGCCTGACTTAACGTCAGATAGCGCCTGCTCGATCAGCGGGATCACCTTTTCATCATTGTGCCTGCCAAAGTACGCCAACAAACCTGCACGTGAATCAACCCGCAGCGTGTTGCCCACGCGACGATATAACTCCATTACATCGCTGTAGATATTCTTCGTCGCAAACCGCACTAGTAACTGGGTCTTGAACTTCAAGTAGACGAAATCCTTACTCTGACTCAACGAGCTCAGCGAGCGAATCTGGTCCAACAACGTCACCTCTAATTCCGGCAAAGACTCGTCTTTCAGACCGGCCAGAATCGCGGGATCAACGAGCGAATTGACGTCGCGGATCTCTGCGATGACATACGGCCGCGCCTCGTCCGGCGCCAGTTCCATTAGACGCTTCAGCGCAGTCCCGCGGAAATTCTTCGAAGTTGAATCAGACGCCGCCGATAGGATCTTTTTCAACGAAGGAAGCAGCGCCGGATCATCCAACAGTTTACCGTGCTCGCGTAGAAGCCACTCCTTTGTGTAAGGCTGCAACGTGTCGAATCGTTGGACCAGAATGCGGCTCACTTCAGGTAAGCCGGGATTCGATGTTGTCTGACCATCTTTCTGCAGGAAGGTAAGGATCGTGAGTGCTGTTGTTGTTTGATTGCTGCCGGTGCGCCTCGCGAGTCCCGCTGCCAACTCAACGATATAGCCCTCACGGATTTCAGCGGCCAACGGGTTCTCCGGAGCTTCGAGAAACCACGTGATGCCATCCGCAGGCTTCTCGCGTATGCCATGCGTGAGCATTGTCTTTAGTCTCGTGGCCGCCGCGATCATGGTTGTCGTTGCGGGAACGTTCGCATCTCGTAGCGCGGCCTCGAGCGACTTCAACACAAGCATGCGATTGCGCGCGATAAACAGGCCGGTATACATGCTTTCGCCACGGTCCGCGGGTTCGGAACTAAGAAAACGTCTGAGTTTTTCACGCGTGGAAGGATCGCCCGTGAGAAAAGACAACTGTCGTGTGACTTCCGCAACACTCGCTGAATCACGTCGCCTGTTGAGCAATTCCGAAAGACGTTTTACCTCCTTCTCCTCGTCAGCGTCACTCATCGGCTGAATCTCGAAAGCTACCGTGTTGGTAGTCAAAGGAAATCCAGGCGGGTTTGGATTTCTCGAAACTCGTCGCGTCGTTATGCTTGCGGTATAGCGACCGGGACTGTCGAATCGAAGTGTGTCATTGAGGATGATTTCTATGGTCTCGGTTCGAGTTCCAAGATCAGAAATTCCATATGCGTGCCGAGGAACGGGACGATTGTCTTGCAGTTCATCCAGCCAATGCGTGATACCCGTGTCCGGTGAAACCACTACAACATCGTTTCCCACTGTCGCGCCGTCAGGCGCGGTTTCGACATAATAACCTTCGCGATCAGCAGAGATCTCCAGAGTCAGTCGAATCTGTTCGCCAACTCGATAGACATCTCTTTTGTCAGCAAGGACAAGTTTAACGCGCACGTCAGCAGGCGCGGACGCCTGCGCGCCGGCGAGATTGACGCATGAAAACAAGGCACACAAAATGAGGAATTGACATGACCGCATGCCTGACCGATACTCCGGCAAACGCAAATTGTCAACAATGTGAGGAGAATTCTGATGCGGAGGATTCGTGTTGACCTGTTTCTCTTGGCGGCTTTTCTTGTCGTGCTGTCGTGCGTGCTAGCAGCGCGCTTTGCTGAAGCGTCCAATCCGCCGACGACCGCACAAGGACTCGCCGCCTGGCAGCAAGTGTATTCCGTCTTAACTAACCCGCGCTGCATCAACTGTCACACTGCAACCGACTATCCACAACAAGGCGACGATCGACGTCGTCACGTCGCAAACGTTGTGCGGGGCGCGGAAGGAAAAGGTGTTCCGGGTTTGAATTGCGCAGGCTGTCATCAGGAGACCAACGCCGATAGCACCGGAGTTCCAGGCGGACACAACTGGCATCTGGCGCCACTCTCGATGCGTTGGCAGGACATCAACGATCGCGCGCTGTCGAGCGGCGACGTTTGTCGCGCGCTGACGGACCGTTCCAAGAACAACAATCTGGATGGACCAGGCTTACTGAAACATCACGAAGAAGAACCACTCGTGAAGTGGGCCTGGAACCCGGGCCGGCGTCCAGACGGAACAACCCGCACACTGCCGCCGCTCACGCACGAAGAGTTTGTTGCCGCCACTCGCCGCTGGGTCGAGGCAGGCACACCTTGTCCAAAATAGGGATAAAGCAATGGCCACTTATCAACTAACCGTAAACGGAAAACGACGAGAAGTGACAGTCGACCCCTCGACGCCACTTCTGTGGGTGTTGCGCGAAGATTTAAAGATGACGGGCACGAAGTTTGGCTGCGGCATTAGTGCTTGCGGCGCGTGCACTGTGCACGTGGGCGGAGTTGCGACGCGGTCATGCATCGTCCCGATCTCGCATATCGGCGATCGTCCCATCGTTACGATTGAAGGGATTAGTCAGGACGCAGTGGGCCGCGCAGTCCAGGATGCCTGGGTCGAAAAGGATGTGGTCCAGTGCGGCTACTGTCAGAGCGGACAAATCATGTCCGCGGTCGCGTTACTCAAAGACACGCCAAAACCAACCGACAAAAACATCGAAGAGTCGATGGGTGGAAATCTCTGCCGCTGTGGCACCTATCCTCGAATTCGTGAAGCCATCAAAACCGCCTCCGCTCAGATAACGAAAGGAGGCGCGTGATGATCAGATCTGTCGATCAGTACGAGTTTAATCGTCGTGGTTTTCTGCGTGTTTCTTTTGCCGCGGCGAGTGGTCTCTTGGTGTCGCTATATCTCGATCCGCACTCCGCGTACGTGGTGCAGGCCCAGGAGGGCACGGCGCCCGCAGCGCCGGCGTCCTACCCGCCCGATGCGTTTGTCAATATCCGGCCGGACGGCAAGATCGTGATTCAAGTAAATCGACTCGAGTTTGGCCAGGGAGTTCAGACTGCGTTGCCCATGCTGCTGGCCGATGAAATGGACGCTGACTGGACCAATGTCATCGCCACTCTCGCACCCGCCGCAGACGTCTACAAAGATCCGTTGTTTGGCATCCAGATGGTCGGGGGATCGGGCTCGATCGCTCATTCGTTTTTGCAGTACCGAGAACTCGGCGCGAAGACCCGAGCAATGCTCATCGCCACCGCTGCGGATCGCTGGGGCACCACTGCCGACCAATGCCGGACAGAGGCTAGTGTGGTCCACGGACCGGATGGACGATCGGCGACTTATGCCGAACTCGCAACCGATGCGGCGCGAAAGCCTGTGCCCTCGAACGTTCGCTTGAAAGATCCAAAGGAGTTCCGTCTTGTCGGCAAGAGAGTCAAACGTCTTGATAGCCGTTCAAAATGTGACGGCTCACTCAAGTTTGGTCTCGACCTGGATTTGCCTGGGATGAAAGTCGCGGTTGTTGCTCACCCACCAGTCTTTGGCGGGCGTGTTAAGAGTTTCGTCGATGATGAAGCGCGTCGAATTGAGGGCGTTCGCGACGTGTTTGAGATTCCGCTTGCCAGAGGCACCGGAGTAGCGATCGTCGCCGACAAGTTTTGGCCCGCCAAACAAGCAAGGAGCCGTCTTAAGATCCAGTGGGATGTTATAGGTGTTGAGGCCGCCGACAGTGCTGAGTTGTGGACCAGATATCGCGAACTGAGCCACACGCCGGGTAACGTCCCCGTCAATCAAGGCGATGTAAAAGCGTTGGACCGCATCGCGGCGTCAGATCGAATCGTTGCTGAGTACGCATTTCCCTTTCTTGCTCACTCGCCGATGGAGCCGCTGAACACCACCGTACGATTCGACGGAGACCGCGCGGAAGTTTGGGCCGGTTCGCAGTTTCAAACTGTCGATCAGATGGCCGTCGCGGAAGTATTGGGCCTGAAACCGCAGCAGGTCACTTTTCACACGGAGATGGCCGGTGGAGGTTTTGGTCGACGCGCGGTCGCCGATTCTCACATTCAACGTGAAGCTGCAACGATCGCAAAACGCTTGCGCGGCACTCCTGTCAAACTTGTGTGGACACGCGAAGATGACGTGCAGGGAGGCTACTATCGTCCAATGCACTTGCATCGCGTCGAAGTTGGTGTTGGATCAGACGGCTTACCGGTCGCATGGCGGCATGTGATCGTCGGCCAATCGATAACAGCGGATACGCCGTTCGCCGGCTTTACCACTAAGAACGGCGTGGACTCAACAGCGACGGAAGGCGTTGCTGATACGCATTACAACATTCCGAATCTTCACCTGACGGTCCATCACCCGAAAGTCAACGTGCCGGTGCTTTGGTGGCGGTCGGTCGGGCACACGCACACAGCGTTCGTCATGGAAACGTTGATTGACGAGTTGGCGACGCGTGCGCGAGTTGATCCGATTGCGTACCGGCGCAAGGTACTGAAACCCGAAGCGAAGGAGTTGCTCAGCACGCTCGATCTTCTGGAGAAAGCGAGTGCCGGTTGGCGCAATGCGTTGCCCAAAGGCCATGCCGTCGGGATCTCGTGTCACGAGTGTTTCGGAACCGGCGTAGCATGCGCAGTCGATGTGTCGATTGAAAACAAGCGGCCCAGGATTCATCGCGCGACACTAGCTGTCAACTGCGGTCTCGCAGTGAATCCGCTGACAGTCGAGAGTCAGTTTCAGGCGGGCGTGACGTTTGGCTTGTCGCAGTTGATGGCGAAGGGCGCGATTACGTTGAAGAACGGAGTGGTAGAGCAGAGAAACTTTGACGGTTATGTGCCGCCGTACATCGTTGACGCACCCGTCGCAGTGGACGTTCACATTGTACCAAGCGGTGAAGCGCCAAGCGGTTGCGGCGAGCCACCGGTTCCCGTGATCTCACCGGCGGTCGTCAACGCGCTCGCGCGACTGACTGGCAAACGCTATCGAACGCTACCACTCGTAAGTATCTAGAGCCACAAAAAGGCACAAAAACACAAGGAAGTTGACTACATCTTGTTTGTGTTGCTTGTGCTTCTTTGTGGCTTAGTTCGAAGCGCGGGCGGGTTGCTCACTCACGCGGTCCCACTCTTCGTACAGAGTTTTAAGCAAACCCTCGGTCTGCTGGTATTCATCGTTGAGCGCAATCGATCGCTCCGCGTCACGTGCGACTTCGGGAGTACCCATCTGTTCAGAGATTTCATTCAGCCGCGACTCCGCGTTCGCAATCTCATCTTCAACCAGCTCCAACGTTCGCGTTTCAAGCTTCTTCTTTTTGACCAGCTTTACGCCAGGCTTTTTCGGCGGTTGCGGTTTCGGTTTGACCGGCTGAAGTTCTTCGACAGGAGCACTCAGAGGCGGCGCGCCAACACTGACGAGGTTCTCGGGTTCGGTCTGTGGGACAGGAGATAACGAACCGATTCCAAGCTTCCAATCGTGATAGTCAGTGTAATCGCCGTCGTAGTGCTCGGCGCCTCCGAGACCATCGAGCGCCAGAATCTGCGTTGCTACACGATCGAGAAAATAGCGGTCGTGGCTGATGGTGATGATCGTTCCTTCGTAGGCGTCGAGTGCTTCTTCCAGCGCCTCGCGCGAGTGGATGTCGAGATGGTTAGTCGGCTCATCGAGCACCAGCACGTTCACACGCGAGTAGATCAACTTCGCGAGCGCAAGTCTTCCCTTCTCGCCGCCCGAGAGATCTCGCACGTGCTTGTACACGTCGTCTCCCGTGAACAAAAACTTCGCGAGAAACGAGCGTAATTCACCGGCTGTCGCACTCACGGGCGCAACGCGTCGCAACTCCATGATGATCTCGTTGCGGTCATCAAGATCGTCGAGCTGTTGAGCGTAATACCCAATCTGGACCTTCGTGCCCCAGCGGACATCACCGGAAAGCGACGACACCTTGTTCAGAATCGTTTTTAGAAACGTGGTCTTTCCCGATCCGTTTGGACCAATGATGCCGAGACACTCGCCGCGCCGCAAAATGAACGAAATATCTTTCGCCAGCGTTGTTTGCGGATATCCAATCGACAGATCCTTAACGGTCAAAACGTGATTGCCGGTGCGCTCGATCGCTTGAAGGCGAAAGTCGCCGGACGATTGGTCCGGCCGCACCGCGTCGAGGCGCTCGAGTTTTTCCAGCATCTTCCGGCGCGACTTCGCTTGCTTCGTTTTCTGGCCCGCGATGTTGCGACGGATGAATTCCTGGGTCTTCGCGATCAACTGCTGTTGGTTGTCGTAAGCACGTTGTTGCGACTCGCGACGTTCTTCGCGTTCGACGAGGTAATCGGAATAGTTGCCGGTGTAGTTTGAGGCGCGTCCGTTTTCGAGTTCGATAATTCGACGGCAGCAACGATCGAGAAAATAGCGATCGTGACTGACGATGACGTAGGCAGATTCGTACTCTTGCAGAAACTCTTCCAGCCACTCGACCGCATTCACATCGAGGTGATTCGTGGGTTCGTCGAGTAGCAGAACGTCCGGTGCAGCAAGAAGTAAACAGGCCAGACCGAGGCGGTTCTGTTGTCCGCCTGAAAGCTTCTCCGTTTCGAACGACCACATGTCGCGATCGAAACCGAGTCCCTGGAGAATCGCTTCGGCTTTTGCCGTGTATTCGAACCCGCCTTCGAGTTCAAACTCGTGTTGGAGATCGCTATAGCGTTCGAGGACCTTTTCCAGATCCTCGCCCGCTTCGGCCATGCGATGCTCCAACTCATGCATCTCATGCTCGATTTGTTGAAGCCGCCCAAATGCTGCGAGAGCTGACTCATGGACCGTTGATCCAAGCTTGAAATGAACGTGCTGGTCCAGGAGTCCGAGCCGAATGCCGCGAGCGCGTACGACGTCGCCGCGATCCGCCGTCTCGTCACTTCTGACGAGACGGAAGATCGTACTCTTACCCGCGCCGTTTCGGCCTACAAGTCCGACGTGTTCTCCCGCGTTGACCTGCAAAGAGGTTCCACGCAAGACGTCTTGAACGCCATAGGACTTATATACTTCTGAAAGACGAAACAGCATCCATCAATTGCGCGCATTTATTTATTCGCGTTCGCCGCTTTGTTGGCATTGCCATTCGCAGGCCGCACGCCAACAGGCGAACTCGCTGCGGAAGGCGTACTTGCCGGTTGCTGGCTCGGAGCCTGTGTGGGCGCCGCCTGTGACGGCTGTTGAGTGGCCGGCGTGCCTTCGCCCGCAGGTCGGAGGCCCAGGTTTCCGGGATTGTTCAGCATGTTTGACGCGAGATTATTGACGATTCGCGCTTCATTGATTGCCACCTCTAGTAACGCGGCGTTGAGGATCTGCTTGCGTTGGTTGGTGAGCGCCTGAGTTATCTGCTGACGCACGCCGGGACTCTCGAGTGTGAGATTCTCAGTCTGCAAGCGTTTGTCCGCGAGCTTGAAGATGTACCACTTACCTCTGAAAAATGTCGGTTGCGTGTAGTCGCCAACCTGCATTGAACCAAAGAAATTGGAAATCAGATCCGGAGGAAAGTTGTTTTCTTTCAACGCGTCTTCAGTCGCGAAACCGATATCGCCCCCGGCGCTCACTGAGTTAACGTCTTCACTCTTGGCGCGAGCGATCGTTGCAAAGTCAGCTTTGCCTTGCAACTGCTGGTATATGTTGTCGATCTTCAGCTTCGCGTCAGCTTCGTTCTTGGCGTCGTCCTTGATGCCGGCGTTTTCCGCCGGGTCCACCATGATCATCGCGAGTGCGACGCCACGCTCATTCTTAAACTGCTGCCGGTTAGTGTTATAGAACTCCTCCACTTCGCGGTCGCTGATCGTGATCTTTCCGCCGTACTTATCCTGTAGCGCATTAATTGCGAGGTCCTTGCGCGCTTCTTCGCGCAGCGTCTCCATTGACATGTTCTGCGCTTTCAAACTCTTTTCGAAGTCTTCCTGCGTCATGGCGGTCCGTTCTCTTTGCTGACCGATAGCGCCGTCGATCTGCGCCTCAGTGGGAAGGACCTTTTCGCGTTCGGCGCGTTGAAACATCACCTCGCGCTTGATGAGACTGTCAAGAACGGTCAAACGCGCCTGCGCCAACTCCAACTGCGACAAGCGTGACGGATTCCCGCCGGCCTGCTGGTTCACCGCGCGCTCAACCTCCTGGAGCATGATGTTGCGCCCGTTAACGGTGGCAGCCACCATGTTCTCGTTGTTTTCCGCACCGCCCGACGAACAACCGGCAAGAACAAGGCCTGAAACTAAGACACATGTCACAGTAAAGATTTTTCCAATTTTGCGCACTTTAACTCTGCTCCTTTAACAGACTCCAATGGGTCGCCGCTTGACGACGTAGAAATGGCTTGCTATAAAACTTAGCTTTTGAATTAAGGAGGTTGAAAACAATGGCCAAACGTTGCGAAGTCTGCGGCAAGGGACCTCAGTTCGGCAACAATGTCTCGCACGCGAACAACCGCACGCCGCGGCGGTTCGATCCGAATCTACAGTCGATTCGCGTCCAGTTGCCGCAGGGTGGCGCTCGCCGGATGAAAGTGTGCACCACTTGCATCAAGGCCGGCAAAGTCGCCAAAGCGGCTTGACCCCGACTCGCCTAATTCACTTGTCAACCTCCAACCGGCGCGCGTCAGCCGCCGGTTGTTTTCATTCTGAAACCAACGCTACAGCTTCAATCTCAACTCGAGCGTCGCGCGGCAGTCCAGCCGCTGCGACCGTCGCCCTGGCCGGTGGCGCTCCCGTAAAGTACTTGGCGTAAACCTCGTTCATCTGTGAAAACTCTTTCATGTCTGCCAGGAAGACGGTAGTTTTCACGACGTTATCGAGTCCGCTACCCGCAGCTTCAAGCACTGCCGAAAGATTCTTTAGAACGCGTTCCGTCTGTTCGCCAATACCACCAGCAACGAACTCGCCGGTCGCCGGATCAATCGGTATCTGACCCGAGACAAACACAAAACCGCCCGCGCGAATTGCCTGTGAATAAGGGCCGATTGCCGCCGGCGCTTGATCGGTCTGTACGCGTTCTCTCACGGTAAACAAAGGCGGGATTCTAGCA
>Ga0068861_100003142_pt1 | contig 10915 bp, 14 predicted proteins | sample KBSSwiS42_FD_66593 | JGI IMG/M metagenome (GOLD analysis project Ga0068861, IMG submission 66593) | Switchgrass rhizosphere microbial communities from Kellogg Biological Station, Michigan, USA - KBS Switchgrass S4-2 | ecosystem: Host-associated > Plants > Roots > Rhizosphere > Soil ...
ACGGTCTGCCACGTGTACGAGGCGCCGGCGGACTGCGACCTGATGGACGAGGAAGCCTGGCGGACGTCGAACCCGGCGCTCGGCGTGTTCCGCTCGATGGACGACCTGCGCAACCTGGCCGAGAAGGCCAAGCGCATGCCGAGCGCGGAGAACGGCTTCCGCAACCTGAACCTGAACCAGCGCGTCGAGACGCTGAACCCGCTGATCCCGCGCAGTGCCTGGATCGCGAACAGCTTCGACGCCGACCCGCGAGCGTTCCGAGAAGCACCGGTGTATGGCGGCCTGGACCTCTCGGCGCGCACCGACTTGACGGCGTTCGTCATGGTGGCGTTCTTCGAGGCCCGCTGGCACGTCCGCTCGTACTTCTGGACGCCGACGATCGGGCTGCACGACCGCGCTAGGCGCGACAAGCAGCCCTATCCGCTGTGGGTCAAGCAGGGCCTGCTGCGCGCGACGCCTGGCGCGTCGGTCGACTACGACTACGTCGCGGAGCAGCTTCGGGAGATACTCGCCGGCTGCAACGTGCAGGCGGTTGCCTACGACCGTTGGCGCATGGACGTGATGAAAAAGGCGCTGCAGCGCATCGGCTATGACCTGCCGCTCGTGCCGTTCGGGCAGGGCTTCAAGGAAATGTCCCCGGCGATCGATGAACTGGAGACCGAATTGCTTAACGACCGAATCTCGCACGGCAACCACCCGGTGCTGACCATGTGCGCCGCGAACGCCATCGCCGCGAAGGATGAGGCCGGCAACCGCAAGCTCGACAAGCTGCGCGCCACGGGGCGCATTGACGGGATCTCGGGCCTGTGCATGGCCCTGGGCGCGGCGACGCGCACAGAAGAGCTGCAGGATCTCGACGAGTTCCTGCGCAATCCGGTCGCATGAAGCCGTTGACGCAAGCGCGCCGGCCCGGGCGCATTCGGGCTGCGCTGCTGGAGTGGCTCGGCGTGCCGATCCAACTCACCGACGGCAGCTTCTGGTCTGAGTTCTACGGCGGCTCGAACGCTGCTGGCGTCGCGGTCAACGATCAGACGGTCCTGAAGCTGTCCGCGGTGTGGGCATGCGCGCGGCTGATCAGCGAGTCGATCGCTACGCTGCCGCTGAACATGTACGAGCGCACGAGCGCCGGCAAGCGCATCGCGCAGCAGCACGCGCTGCAGTTCGTGCTGCACGACCAGCCGAACGTCGACAGCACGGCGGCCATGTACTGGGAAGCAATGGTCGCGGCGATGCTGCTGCGCGGGAACGGGCGCGCCGAGCGCCTGACTGTCGGCGATCGGACGGTCGGCATGGTGTTTCTCGACCCGAATCGCTTGTCCGTCGGGCGTGACTCGCGCGGCGAGCGGACCTATCGGTACCGGGAGCTGAACGGCACGCAGCGCGACATCCCGCGCGACCGCGTCTGGACGATCCCGGGCTTCTCGACGTCCGGGAACGAGGGCGTCTCGGTGCTTCGCTACGGCGCGGAGGTGTTCGGCTCCGCGATTGCCGCTGGCCAGGCGGCGTCGTCGATGTTCCAGAATTCGCTCACGACGCAACACGTCTGGAAGATCGACCGTGTGCTGCGACCCGAGCAGCGCGAGGAGTTCAAGAAGCTGTCGCGCACGTTCGATCGGTCGCTGGAAAGCAGTGGCGCGCCGGTGCTCGAGGCGGGCATGACGGTCGAGAACATCGGGATCAACCCGGACGAGGCGCAGCTGCTCGAGTCGCGCGCGTTCTCGGTCGAGGAGATCTGCCGCTGGTTCCGCGTGCCGCCGTTCATGGTCGGGCATAGCGAGAAGTCGACGAGCTGGGGCACCGGAATCGAGCAGCAGATGATCGGCTTTCTCGTCTTCACCCTGGCGCCCTGGCTGCGCCGCATCGAGCAGGCGATCAGCAAGGATCTGCTGACGCCGGCCGAGCGCACGCGCTTCTATCCGAAGTTCGCCGTAGAGGGCCTGCTGCGTGCCGACAGCCAGGCGCGTGCAGCGTTCTATGCTGTGATGGTGAGCAACGGTATCCTGACGCGCGACGAGGTGCGCGAGCTCGAGGATCGCGAGCCGATGGGCGGCAATGCCGCGGTGCTGACGGTGCAGTCCGCGATGGTGCCGATCGACGCGCTCGGGCAGGGCACGCCGGCGGATGCGCAGGCAGCGCGCGCCGCGCTGCGCGCTTTCCTCGGCGTTGAAGAACCGCCGATTGAACCCTGAAGGAAGCACATGAAGAACCGCAAAGTACCGAGCGCGACGCACAGCACGCCACCGCGCTGCGTCGAGTCGCAGGTCAGCGTGCGCGCGCTCGAGCGCTGGACGCCGGTGCAGGCCGCTGCCGACGGCGGCGAGACCGACAACACCATCAGCGTGTACGAGCCGATCGGCTACGATCCATGGACCGGCGGCGGCGTGACCGCGAAGCGCATCTCCTCGGCGCTGCGTTCGATCGGCAAGGGCGACGTCACGGTGAACATCAATTCGCCCGGCGGCGACATGTTCGAGGGCCTCGCGATCTACAACCTGCTTCGCGACCATCCAGGCGCCGTGACGGTCAAGGTCATCGGCCTGGCCGCCTCGGCCGCGTCGATTATCGCGATGGCCGGCGACGAGGTGCAGATCGCGCGCGCCGGCTTCTTCATGGTGCACAACAGCTGGATCATCGCGATCGGCAACCGGCACGACATGCGCGCGGCGGCCGACTTCCTCGAGCCGTTCGACAGGACCATGGCCGACATCTATGCCGCGCGCACCGGCGCCGACATCAAGGCGATGCAGAAGCTGATGGACGCCGAGACGTTCATCGGCGGGTCCGACGCCGTCGACCAGGGCTTCGCCGACAACCTGCTGCCGGCCGACCAGGTCACCGAGAGCACCGAGGCAAAGGCGCACGCGGCACGCCGCATCGAGGCGCTGTGCCGGCAGGGCGGCCTCTCGCGCGTCGAGGCGGGGCGCCTGTTCCGAGACCTGACCGCGGGCCTGAGCGATTCGGCTCCGCAGTCACAAACCCCACGCCTGAGCGATTCGGCAGGGGACCACACCGCGAAAGCTCGCCAGGCCGGCGACGCGATCGCATCGTTCTCCCTCCCCACGTTCGAAGGAATCCAGCAATGAAGACGAAATTCAAGCTCAGCGCGTTCGCCAAGGCCTGCGCGCTCGCCATCCACGATCAGCTGTTCGCGCATATGGCGCGCAACGGCCTGGTGCTCGGGCTCGAAGAGCTCGACCCGGTCAAGATCAACGCCGATCTGAAGCGCATTGGCGACGAGGTCAAGGACTTCGGCACGAAGGCGCTCGCCGAGATCTCGAAGAACGGCAAGATGACCGAGGAGACCCGCACCAAGGTCGACCAGGCGCTGGTCACGCAAGGCGAGCTGCAGGCGCGGTTCCAGCAGGCCGAGCAGGAGCTCGCCAAGCTGAAGGCCGGCGCATCCTCGCAGGACGAGAAGCCGAAGTCACCGGGCCAGATCTTCGTCGAGTCCGACGACTTCAAGGAATACATCGCCAAGGGCGGCGCGCACCGCGCTGGCGCGAACCTCCTGGTCAAGATCAAGGCCGCGGTGACCGGGCTCAACACCGGTTCCGTTCTCGTCGAGCCGGACCGCGTGGGTGGGATCATTCCGCTCGGCACCCGTCGCATGACCGTGCGCGACCTCATGGCGCCGGGCCGCACTGCCTCGAACATGATCGAGTACGTGCGCGAACTGGGCTTCACGAACAACGCGGCGACGGTGTCGGAAACCGTCCAGAAGCCCCAGTCGGAGATCACCTTCGAGCTGATTCAGCAGGCTGTGGTGACGATCGCCCACTACCTGAAGGCGTCGAAGCAGATCCTCGACGACGCGCCGGCCCTGCAGTCCTTCATCGACTTCCGTCTGCGCTACGGCCTGGCGCTGGTCGAAGAGGCCCAGCTGCTGAAGGGCTCGGGCACCGGCAACAACCTCGACGGCATCTACACGCTGGCGACCGCCTATAGCGCGCCGATCGACCCGCCGGGCACCGAGACGCGCATCGACGTGATCCGCCTGATGTTGCTGCAGGCCGAGCTCGCCGAGTTCCCGGCGACCGGTATCGTGCTGCACCCGTCCGATTGGGCCGCGATCGAGCTGACGAAGGACACGACCGGCGCGTACATCTTCGCGAACCCGCAATCGCTGGCTACGCCGGCGCTGTGGGGCCGGCCGGTTGTCTCGACCCAGGCGATGACTGTCGACACCGCGCTGGTCGGCTCGTTCCGTCAGGCGTCGCAGATCTTCGACAAGGAAGACGCGAATGTTCAGATCGCGACGCAGAACGAAGACGACTTCATCAAGAACATGATCACGATCCGGTGCGAAGAGCGACTGGCCTCGGCGATCTATCGGCCCGAGGCGTTCATCAAGAATACCAACCTGCCGAGCTAAGCGGAGGCACCCGAGATGCTTGTCCAGGTCGAGATCCTGAAAGACTTCGTACACGGCCCGTTCTCCTGCAACACCAAGCAGAAGGATGTGCGCTTGCCGCAGATGACGGCGGCCCAGCTCGAGCGGCGCGGCTTCGTCCGCGTTGTGCGCGGCGAGTTCGCGCCATTGGCCGCGGTACGCAGTCCTTCGGTGATCGACCCGGGAAAAGCATTGGCCGCTGGCAAGGCGACAGCGTCGTCTGCCTCGCCAGCGGCCCGAGTCTCACCGAAGACGACGTCGAGCGCGTTCGCCAGTGGCGCGAAGGGCAAGAAGGGCGACGGGTCGTCGTCGTCAACACGACGTTCCGCCTCGCGCCCTGGGCTGACGTCCTGATGTTCGTCGACCGCGCCTGGTGGCAAATGCATCAGACCGAGGTCATCCGTGATTTCAAGGGGACGCCGATCACGCCGGCCGCTGGCGTGCCGGGCATCCTGAAGGTGAAGTTCTCGCCTCAGATCAGCAATAGCGGCGTGGCCGCCGTCGGCCTGGCGCACCAGCTCGGCGCCGCGCGGATCGTACTGCTCGGCTACGACGCCGATTGCGGTCCGAAGGGTGAGCGGCACTGGCATGGAGACCACCCAGCCGGCCTCGGCAATGCGGGCTCGATGCCGAAGTGGCCGGCGATGTTCCAGGCGCTCGCCCTGCGCGTGAAGAGCGCCGAGGTGCGAAACGCAAGCCGGCACACGAAGCTGCAGTGCTTTCAGCGCCAGGCGCTCGAGGAGGCCCTTTGCGATTGCTGAGCGGCATGCTCGGCCTGGGCGACAACATCTACCAGCGCGCGGTCGTGCGCGAGCTCGGAGCGGTGCACCTGGTGACGTCGTGGCCTCAGCTGTATGCCGATCTGCCGGGCGTGCGCTGCGTCCGGCCGACGACGCGTCTGCGCACGCAGTCGAAGAACGCGGCGCGCGACGATCTGACCTGGTCGACGGTTTCACGTGGAACCGCGCCGCGGCGCATCGGCTACGACGGCCGGGACACGATCCTGGCCAGCCTGATGCGCAGCGCGGGCATTGCGCCGGCGAGGGTCACGTTCGACGGGCCGCCGGTCGAGGCGCGGGAGGGGCGCTACATCCTGGTGCGGCCGGCGACGGTGCGCACCGAGTGGCCAGCCGCCTCGCGCAATCCCGCGCCCGGGGTCATCGCCCGGGCCGTCGACATGCTGCGCGACGACTACACGGTGATCAGCGTCGCGGATCTCGAGCCGGGCGCCGAGGAGCCGGCCGAGGCGCTGCCGTTCGCGCATCATCGGTTCCACCACGGCGAGCTGCTGCTGGAGGATCTGCTCGAGCTGGTCGCTGGGGCTGCCGGCGTGATCGGTGGGGTCGGCTGGCTGGTGCCGGCGGCCGTCGCCTACCAGGTGCCGATGCTGCTGCTGTATGGCGGCTGGGGCGCGATGAACGGACCGCAGCGGATCTTTGACCCGCGCATGGATGTTTCGAAGGTGGTTCAGGCGAAGCCGGACCATTTCTGCATGTGCGACCAGCGCGCACACCGCTGTGACAAGACGATCTCCAACCTGGAGCGACACGTTGAAGCCTTTGTTCGAATCGCTGAGCGAAAGCCACCTGCAATGGCTGCCTGAACTTGGCATCGGGTGGTACCCGGTGACCGAGGCTCCCTACGATGCCGCCTACTGGGCGCGCTATCGCCGGCAGGATGCGACCGAGACAGGCGCTGCGCTGACGCGGGCGCGCTGCGCGCTGGTTTCGCGGCACCTGATGGGCCGGCCCGGCACGGTCGTCGACATCGGGATCGGCGGCGGCCGCTTCGTCGAGGCGAGCGGCGCGCGCGGCTTCGACATCAACCCGGCGGCGATCGACTGGCTGCAGACGAACGACCGCTGGTTCGATCCGTACAGCGCACCGTTCCACGCCGCGACCTTCTGGGATTCGCTCGAGCACATCCACGACCCGGCGCCGCTGCTCGCCAACGTGCGCGGCGTGGCGTTCGTCAGCCTGCCGATCTTCAGCGGGCCCGAGCACATTGTGCGGTCGAAGCACTTCCGCAAGGACGAGCACTGCTGGTACTTCACGCGGGCCGGCTTCATCGACTTCATGGACCGGCACGGCTTCCGGATGCTCGAGGTCAACGTGATGGAGCAGCACTGCGGGCGTGAAGACATCGAGTCGTACGCCTTCGCGCGGAGGATCTGATGCCGCAAGCCACGACCATCAGCCTCTCGGACGTCAAGGCCGCGCTGCGCATCGTGCACAGCTACGACGACGATGACCTGACGCGCCGGCTGCGGTCTGCCGAGCAGGAGTGCCTGCGCTACCTCAACCGGACCGAGCTGCCGACGCTGCCCTACGACTACCCGGTCGACCTGGACACCGAGTGCCCGACGAACCTCTCGGAGCAGGTGCCGACGAGCGAAGATCCGGTCTCGCCCGACATCGTCGAGGGGATCATCCTGATCGTGCAGGCCGGCTACGAAGGCGACCCGACCAAGCGTGACCTCTACCGCAAGGGCGCCGAACAGCTGTGGAATCCGTACAGGATCGGCTGGGGAGTTTGATGGGCCCGACCGAACTGGCCCCGCGCCTGCGCCATCGAATCGACATCGAGGCGTTGCAGTCGTCGATCGACTCGGAAACCAACGAGCAGGGCGCGCCGGAGTGGCTGACGGTGCGCGGTTCCGAGGAGCCGGACCCGTTCCCAGCGGCGATCGAGGCCATCGCCGGCCGCGACTTCCTGGCCGCAAGCGCCGACCAGGCGGGCGTCACGACACGCATTACGATGCGGCGCTGGGATGGCGTCATCGCCGTCGGCATGCGGGCGCGCGACGTAACGACCGGCCTTGTCTACGACATCAAGGCCGTTCTGCCCGACCCGACGTTGCGGCACCATGTGCGGCTGATGTGCGAAACCGGAGTGAACGATGGCTGAGGTGATCCGCCTCGAAGGACTGGACGGCGCGTACGACATGCTGCGAAGCTTGCCTGCTGAGGTCGTCAGCAAGCGCGGCGGCGTCGTGAAAACGGCCCTCCTGAAAGGCGCTCGCGTGCTGTTGCGCGAGGCCGCGCTTAACCTCGCGCGCGCCACCGGGAGACTGAGCGCCGAGGGAGACGATACGAGCACCGGGTTCCTGCTGCGCAACCTGGTGGCGACGCGCGGCAAGGCGCCAAAGGTCGGCAAGGGCGAACGCTATCTGGTGCGCGTGCGACGCAAGCCGTACGTGCGCAAAGGCAAGCCCGTTACGACGCTGAAGACGGCGCAGCTCCTCGAGTACGGGTCGAGCCAGCAGCAGGCCGAGCCTTGGCTGCGGACCGCGTTCCAGAGCAAGGCGCGCGCGGCGATCGAGACCATCGAACGCGAGACGGTCGCCGGCGTCGAGCGCGCGGCGCAGAAGGCGCTGAGGGCTCGCTGATGTTCCCGAACGTCCTGGCCATCCTCGCCGCGGCGCCGGACGTGACCGCGATCATCGGCACGGACCCGACGCGGGTGTGGAAGAACAAGGTTCCGCCGGACCGACGCACGGCGCCCTACGTCACGTGGTTCCTCGTCGTGGGCACGCCGGAGCTGATGCTCAGCGCGCCCCCGAAGGTCGACCGGCAGAGCATTCAGTTCGACGTGTGGGCGGTGACCCAGGCGCAGGCAACGGCATTGGCCACAGCGTGCCGCGACGCGCTCGAAGAGGTCGTCAACGTCACCGCCTTCCTGATCGACGAAGAAGAGCGCGAAACGAAGCTTTGGCGCATAGCATTCCAGGCGACTTTCTGGGGCCGATGAGTCCCCGCATTTTTCTCAACCAACGCCCACCGATCGGGCATCTGAAGGAGCGGACATGTCCGTGATCGAAGGGGTCTTCGAGACCAAGGGAACCCACGTTTTCTTCGTGGACGAGGCGACTAGCAGCGTGCCGCTGATCCGGCAGCTGGGATGTCCCACCGGCGCCGACAACATCATGGCCGGCACGAAGGGGCGGATCGACCGCACCTGCCTGAGCGAGACCGGGCAATACCGGCGCTACGTCGGTGGCTTCAAGGAAGCATCGGAGCTCAGCATTCCGTTCATTCTGGCCAAGGGCGACGACTCGCACGTGGCGCTCGGGGCGCTCGACCAGTCGAACGAGGTCGTCGGCTGGCTGATCGGCCTGAGCGACTCCGAGTCTGTGCCCACGTTGGACAGCAACGGGGTGATGGTGCCGCCGGCCGACCGGACGAACTTCTACCTCGAGGGATACGTCGCGAGCATGAGCTTCACGATCGGCCTCGATGAGATCGTGCGCGGCACCGTCTCGATACAGCCGAGCGGCCCGACCGTCCTGGTGATGGCGCCGTGATGCTTGGCGACGATGCGTTCGTCTCCGAGGCGCCGGTCGAGCGCAAGGTCGTGCTTGGCAAAGCCGGCACGCAGACCGTCTGGTTCCGCGAGATGTCGGATGCGGACTGGCAGCGCTATTCGGCGATGCGCAGCTCCGACGACATCGAAGTGCGCCTCAAGGCTCGGGCCTTCATCATCTCCAAGAGCGTTTGCGGACCAGACGGCGTGCTGCTCGACCTCGAGAAGGCCGCCAAGCTGAAGCTGCGCTTCGGCAAGGCGCTCGAGGAAGAGGTTCTGAAGATCGAAGCAGAGAACCGGGCTGACGCGGGAAACGAATTGGAGCCAGGGGAAGCCGAGCCAGGTGCTGGTACGACTTAGCCCTCGCGCTCGGCGGCCGCACGGTCGCCGAGTGGAAAGCGCGAATGTCGCGCGCGGAGTTCGAACGCTTTTATGCGCTCTATCGAGAACAGCCGTTCGACGAGTTCAGCCGGTACGGGAAACCGACGATCGCGATGCTGCTCGCCAGAGCCAGCCCGAAGAGCCTCGACGAGGTGCTGGCCTGGCTGCGCAACGAGACGCCGGAAAGCACCGGGTACAGTCAGTCCGACCTGAAGATGATGCGCGCCCTCGGCGTGCGCCCACCTCGAAAGAAGAGAGCCTGACCCATGGCAGCCGGTTCGATCATTGTCGACTTGTTGATGCGGACGGGCGCGTTCGAGACCGACACCGATCGCGCCGCGAAAGCGCTGCAGCGCCTGAAGAAGCAGGCCGAGACCGCGGGCACCGTGATCGGGACTTCGCTTGTCGCGGGCGCAGCGCTCGCGACAGTCGCATTCCAGAAGCTCGTCTCGGCCGCTGGCGACTTCAAGGATCTCGAGGAGCAGACCGGCGCGGCCGCCGAGGATCTCGCCTCGCTGGCGGTGTCGGCATCGGTCGCCGGCATCAGCGTCGAGGAGGTCGCCACCCAGGCGAACCGCCTGACGAAGAGCCTCACCGGCGTCGATGACGAATCGAAGGCGGCCGGCGCGGCCCTGAGCGCGCTCGGCATCCCGATCGAGCAGTTCAAGCAGCTCGACCCGGTCGGGCAGATCGACGCGCTGTCCAAGGCGTTCGCCGGCTTCTCTGACAAGGGAACGTCCGGCGCGCAGAAGGTCGCGGTCGCAATGGCGCTGTTCGGGAAGAACGGCGCGCAGATGCTCAGCCTGTTCAAGGAGCTCGAGGCCTCCGGCGGGCGTCAGAAGATCCTGACGCAGGATCAGATCGAGCTGGCCGACGAATACGGCGACAAGCAGAAGCGCCTGGCCGCGACGCTCACAGCCTACGCGCAGGCCGCCGCGACAGACCTGCTGCCGGCGCTCACGGCCGTCACTGGGGTCGCTGTCGACGTCGTGCGAGAGCTGGCCGGCATCGACGACCAGGGCCGCAAGCTCGCCGGCACTTCCTACGTGAAAGACTTCGCGGAGTCTTCTGCGATCGTCCTGGCGAAGTTCGCCGATTCGATCGGCGAGACCGGCGCGGAGATCACGCGGTTCGTCGCACAGACGCAGAAGGAATTCGCCTCGCTGAAGTTCGGCGCCCAGGCGCTGGCGAACTTCGGGTCGATCGGCCAGGCGATCGTCGAAGGAAAGGGCCCTGTCGCTGACGCGCTGCGCGAGCGCAATCAGACGATCGCCGAGGCGAACGCGACGCTCCTCGCAACGACCGAGCGAGACGGGAAGAAGTACGAGAAGCTGGTCCGCGAGACGTTCGCTAAGGTCGGAGTTCAAGATCCGAACCAGAGTTCAGCCGAGTCCGCGCGCCTTGCCCGCAAACCGAGCTTGCAGTTTTCAGGCGCCGAGAAGTCGACCGGCTCCAAGGATCGCCAGAGCGAGGCCGATCGCTACCTCGAGACGCTGCAGAAGCAGGCCGAGAAGACGCTCGACCTTTCCAGCTACGAGCAGGCGCTGCTGGACATCCAGCAAAAGCGCATCAAGGGTCTGACGCCGGATCTCGAGCGCCAGATCCTCGCGCAAGCGCAGTTCAACGACCTCAACAAACAGGCGATCGATCTGCGCACCGCCGAAGTCGAGGCGCTCAGCAAGCGGTCGCGCGCGCAGCTCGACGAGCTCGGCTCCCTCGCGAAAAGCAACGTCGAACTGCAGAAGGAGATCGACCTCCTCGGCCTGACGAAAGACGAGCTCAACGAGTACGAGCTCCAGCAGGTGCGCATCGCGCGCGCCCTCAAGGAGCGCGAACTGGCCC
>Ga0068861_100003151_pt1 | contig 10909 bp, 9 predicted proteins | sample KBSSwiS42_FD_66593 | JGI IMG/M metagenome (GOLD analysis project Ga0068861, IMG submission 66593) | Switchgrass rhizosphere microbial communities from Kellogg Biological Station, Michigan, USA - KBS Switchgrass S4-2 | ecosystem: Host-associated > Plants > Roots > Rhizosphere > Soil ...
TTCGTCCATTGGCGCGCTTATGGCCGAGCCGGCGGTCGGGCGATGGGAGCCGTATGACGGGAGACTGTCACGTACGGTTCTGCAAGAGGCTGGGGGTGCAACTCCCCCGGCCTACTAACCGTGCTACGTATCGTGACCGCAGTCAAAGAAGGAGCCCTGGTCGGCCTGCGGGTGGTGGATCTCAGCAGGATACTGGCCGCCCCGTTTGCGACCCAGATGCTGGGGGACCTCGGTGCCGACGTCATCAAAGTGGAGCGGCCGGGCGCGGGTGACGAGGCCCGGCTTTATGGCCCTGACTACATTGTCGACACGGACGGGCGCAGCACGCGTGAGTCGTCCTTTTACGTCTCGGCCAATCGCAACAAGCGTTCGATCACGGTCGAGCTGTCAACGCCTGAGGGACGCGACATCGTTTGCCGTCTGGTCGAGCGCGCAGACGTGCTGGTGGAAAATTTCCTCCCCGGCACGACGGCACGATTCGGACTGGACTACCAAGCATTGCGGGCGATCAATCCACGGCTGATTTATTGCTCGGTGACAGGGTACGGCCAAGAAGGGCCTTACCGCGATCGGCCCGGTTTCGATGCAGTGTTCCAGGCGCAAGGCGGACTGATGGCTGTCACCGGTCTTGCCGATGAGCTACCGGGCGGTGGGCCCATGAAGGTCGGTCCCAGCATCGTTGACGTAGTCACTGGACACAACGTCGCCGCAGCGATCATGGGGGCGCTGCTGTACCGTGAAAGAGTCTCCGGCCGCGGGCAGCACATCGATATCGCGCTGCTGGACGTGGCTGTCGCCATGCAGGCCCATATGGCGCAGAACTACCTTCTTAGTGGGAAGCAGCCGCAGCGGCAGGGCACGTCGGGTAACGGAGGGCATCCGGCTCGCGTGTTTCGTTGCTCTGACGGTGATATCTACATTTCCGCCGGCACGCAGCGGCACTACATCGGACTCTGCGAGGTGCTGGGCCGGCCGGATCTGGTGAACGACCCGGACTTCCTCGACACGGCTGCTCGATGGCGCAACCGGGAACGATGGAATGCCATCGCTGAGCCGGTCATCTCGGCTTGGAAAGTGGCTGTGCTTGCCGAAGCGCTGGTCGCTGCCAAGGTGCCTTGCAGCCGGATCAACGACTACAGAGGCTTGTTCGAGGACTTGCACGCCCGCGTCCGAGGTCTGGCTGTCGACGTAGAGCATCCTCTGTCCAGCGATGGTCGCGTGCAGCTGGTCGCGAGTCCCTTGAGATTGTCCGAAACGCCGGTTCAGTACCGCCGGCCACCCATGATGGGAGAACAGACCGAGGAAGTGTTGCGCGAGGAACTCGGAATGGACGCCGCCGACATCGCTCGTTTGCGTGAGGCGGGCGCGATTTGACGAAGGTGAACGATGCAGTCCACGCGGCGATATCCCCTCTGCGAGCTTGGGTGTCAGTCGGCATTCTTACGTTGCTTTACGCCTGCTCCATGCTCGATCGGACGATCATCTCCATGTTGATCGGACCGATGAAAGCAGACTTGGGCGTCGGCGATTTCCAGCTCAGTCTTCTGGTCGGCCTTGCCTTCGGCGGTTTTTATATCCTTTGCGGCATTCCGCTGGGATGGATAGCCGACCGCTTCCCCAAACGCCCGCTGATCTTTGCCGGGATCAGTATCTGGTCGCTCGGTGCCACGCTGTGCGGGTTCGCCGGATCCTACGGACAAATGTTCGCCAGCCGGGCGCTGGTAGGGGCGGGCGAGGCGGCCATCAGCCCCGCTGCCTATTCGATCATGTCCAGCAGCTTTTCGAAGGGACGCCTTGCGCTGCCGCTCTCCATCTATGGGCTTGGCTCGCCGGTGGGCTCGGCGGTGGGAATGGCGCTCGCCGGCCTGATCGTCACCTGGGCTGAGCACGGTGGAGCTGCGGGACTGCCCATCTTGGACGGCATGAGGTCCTGGCAGATGGTATTTCTGCTCACTGGGGCGCCCGGGCTGCTCATTGCATGGTTGGCATTCACCTTGCCTGAACCTCCGCGCCAACCGTCATGTCGGGCCGGTGGCTCGCTGAAGCGGTTCGTTTCCTCCAACAGGGTGCTCATCGCGAGCGTGTTTGCCGCCTTTGCGCTGTCAGCCGTAGCGTCGTACAACATCGTGGTCTGGTCGCCCGAATACATGGTCAGATCGTTCGGATGGTCGCGGGCCCAGGTCGGAGGCGCCATCGGCATCCTCACGCTGGTGGCGCCGGTGATCAGTCATCTGATCACGGGGTTTCTCGCGGACGGGTTCTTTTCTCGGGGCATGCTCGACGCTCACGTGCGCCTATATATGGGCATGCTGGTGCTCGCCGTCCCGTTCGTGTTCCTCGCCTATTTTTCGTCTAGCGCCGCGGCGTTTCTGGTAGGTCTCTTCGGCATGCTGCTGCTGGTTTTGCCGGCGCAGGCACTGGCCGCCGCGGTGCTGCAATTATCTGTCCCGCCGGATCTGCGGGGCCGGATAACAGGGGCGTACCTTGCCTTTGTCAATCTGGCGGGACTCACCCTGGGCCCCAGCTTGGTCGGCTTCCTCAATCAGTACGTTTTCGGCGAGCAGGCAATTGGCCTGTCGAGCGCGACAGTGGTGCTCTCGGCCATCGTCATCACGTTTCTACTGTTGATCGTCGCCTTGCCGAAGGTTCGCGCGGCGATTGCGTCGAGGGCACAGGTGATAGTCGAAGCTCGCCAATGAGTCGCTCAGCAGCGGACGCTCCGGCGAGCGACGATCTTTCTGCTGGGATCCGCTCGTTGACTGTGGCAGCCAGCGTTCGTTTGTTGTATTCTGAATTCTAAGTAAGATTAGATTATAGCGACTCGCCGGATTTCGGCTCAGGCGCTGCAGATCCGGAGGAATACGACGATGAGTGCAACCCCCCAGCTTGACTACAGCAAGACGCAGCCGCTGTTCGGCCAGGTGCTCGACGCCGACGGCCACTGCTACATCGAGCCATCCATCATGAGGGAGTTGGTGGGCGGCGTTGGCGCCGGGCCCATGCAGGCTTTCCTCGATGACTATGTGCGATCGGAAGAACACCGTACGAACCGCGCGAAGAACATCGAAGGGTTGTGGAGCGTCAAGGGCATCAGTGCTCTGGGGGCGACCGACCCACACGAGCGCGTGAAGGCGCTTGACCTCATGGGGATGAAGAGTCAGCTGGTTTTCAGCAACACGTTCGGTTGCGAGTTGCGTATCCATTCAGCTGCGGCACGCCAAGCGAATTCGCGGGTGAATGACTATTACCTGGAATGGAGTCGCGCAACCGCAGGCCGCGCACGTCCGGCCATCGCCATCAATATGAGCGAGGTGGATTGGGCCTGCAGCGAACTCGAGCGGGTCATCAAGGCGGGTGCCAAGGTGGTTACGCTGCCGACAGCCCTGCCGCCGGCCGGTGTGTCCCCGGCGCACGAGAAGTGGGACCGCTTCTGGGCCATTCTCCAGGAGGCTGATGTGGTCGCGACCCTGCACTTGGCATCAGGAGGCCTGATGGCCAGTGCCGATCCCGATCCGATGCTGCCGCAGCGGGAGTGGGGCGATGCCGCAAGTTTGCGGGGTGCGCCGGTTGCACGCCCTGGTGGCGAGGAGGCGATCAGCCCCTATTTCATGCTCGTCGCGCACATCTCGCCGGAGATTTTTTTGCAGACGCTGGTGATGGGCGGTGTTTTCGAACGCTTCCCCAGACTCAGGTTCGGCGTGATCGAGTACGGCGCAAACTGGGTCGGTCCGTGCGTCGAGCGCATGGATTTGTGGGTGGAGTTCATGGGCAAAATAGGCCGGACCTATCCGATGAAGCCCAGCGAATACGTGATCCGCAATGTCCGCGTGACGCCGTTCTGGCACGAGAATCTCGCCAGAATGATCGAGCGATACGGCCTGGAAGCTGTCTACTGCTTCAGCACCGATTACCCGCACCTTGAAGGAAGCCGCGATCCCATCGGCAAGTTCGACAAGTGGCTGGACCGGCTGCCCGCCGCTTACAAGAAGCGCTTTCTCATCGACAACGCCAAACTTCTGTTTCCGGGGGAATAGCCGCCTGCGATGGAGTGCCAGCTACCGCGCTTTGAATATCGCTGGCCGCTTCTCACGCAGAGCTGTCAGACCTTCGCGGTGATCCTCGCTCTGCACCAGCAGCGGCATGTAGTCGAGTTCGGCTTGCATCGCATCATCCAGGTGGGCCAAGCCGCGTGCGAAGCTGGCTTTCACCATCGCTGTGGTCAGAGGCGCGACCTTGCTGAAGTCGGCGAGTCGAGCCACGCCTTGCTCCACCGCCGTGCCCGGTTCAACGACCAGGTCCACGAGACCCAGCGCGGCAACCTCGGGCGCCAGCAGTGAGGGCGATAGCATCATCAGTCGCTTTGCTTCGGCCGCGCCGACACGCTGTGTCAGGGTCCACAGCACGCCCATGTCGGGCAGCAGGCCGATCTTGCTGAACGCAGCGCCGAATCGCGCCGTGCGGCCGGCGATCACGTAATCGCAAGCCGCGGCGAGCGAGAAGCCAGCACCAAAGGCATCCCCCTCGACCGCGGCGTACACCGGCAGAGGGCTGCCGGTGATGGCGCGCAGCAGACCATGGACGTCCTTCATCGTTTCACGCACGCGGATGACGTCTTGCGGCGTTGTGCCTCCTATTAACGTCACGTCCGCGCCGGCGCAAAAATGTCCGTCGGCTCCGGCAATGAGAATGCCCCGCAGGCCATCGGTCGGCAGCGCGTCGGCCACCAGAGTGGTCAGACGGCGTCGCATCTCTGGAAAGAACGCGTTTTTCTTGCCCGGGTTGCTGAGCGTCAGCAACAGGGTTGTACCGTGCCGCTGCGCATGCACACTCTCATCGACGCTCATATCAGCTCCTGTCTCCAAAGCGGACTACGCTGTCGCCGAAGGGTTCGTCGCGTCGTCGCAGCGCTTCCTTCAACCCGTGTTCCTTCATGTCGATGTAGAAGGTCTTGAAGGCCTGCGAGAGGTGGGCGCGCGCATCGTTTTCCGCTGCGAGCCGCTGTACGGTCGCGGCCCCCATCAGCTCCAGTCCGAGATTCACGATGCGCTTATGCGCTGCCTGCAATTCCGGCTCGATCAGCGCGATGCGACGCGCCAGTTCGGCTACTTCGGCATCGAGCCGGTCCGCCGGCACCGATTTCAGCACCAGGCCGATGCGCTCGGCGTCCTTGCCGAGCAGCAGATCGCCCGTCATCAGCATGCGCTTGGCCCACTGTGGTCCGACGTGATACAGCCACATGTGGTTGGCCGGCGATCCAAGAGCCCGGGTCGCCGGAAAGCCGATACGCGCATCGTCGGCGGCGATGATCATGTCGCAGTGCAGAGCGATGTCGGTGCCCACTGCCAGGCAGTTGCCGTGCACCTTGGCGATCACCGGCTTGTGAACGCGAGGAATGATGAGCCGCATCTCGCTGCTGCGCTCGGTGGCCCAAGCGTCGTCGTCGAACGAGTTGCGTGCGCGATAGTCGGCCGGGTCGAACGGCTGATTGTCAGGGCCTTTGGTGTCGAGCCCGGACTCCAGATCCGCGCCGGCGCAAAAGTCCTTACCCGCCCCTTGGATCACTATGCAGTGCACCGACCTGAGGTCGTCCGCCTCCAGGACCGCGGCCTGCAGTTCCTGCAATGCCTTGATGTGTTGCGCGTTGCGTTTTTCGGGGCGATTGAACGTGATGTACGCGACCTTGTCACGCACCTCGAAAATCAATGTCTGTGGTTGACCCAGCCATTTACCCATAAGCGTTGCTCCGTGGTCGGCATCCGACTCAAGAAAAGTGCAGGCGGCGATATTTGCCGCGGAAGTACAACAGCGGATCACGGTTTGGTTCGAAGCGCGCCTGTTTCACGCGGCCGATTAGAATCAGGTGGTCGCCTCCGTCATGGACTGCATACGTTGTGCAATCGAGACTGGCGAGCGCGCCTTTCACGAGGGGTGATCCGTTGTTCCAACGCTCCCAATCGAGTTCGGCGAATCGATCCTCGCCGCGTGTCGCGAAGCGTGCCGATATCGGCTGTTGGCCGATGTGAAGTACGTTGATCCCAAAGCTGTTGCAGGTTTCGAAAGAACGCAGATTCGCCGAATTGCGCGCCAGACAGAACAGCACCAGCGGCGGATCGAGGGAGACCGAGGTGAAGGAGTTGGCGGTAAGCCCGATCGGCTTTCCGTCCGCTGCGTCGGTGGTGACCACGGTTACGCCGGTGGCAAAGCAGCCCAGTGCGTCGCGTAAAGTTCGCGGTTCGGCACCCTCGATGTAGACGATGGGCTCGCGCGGTATACGCCGCTCGAGAAACTCCAGCAGGACCGCGTTGAAATGATCTTCCCGCTCGCTGGCGATGAGATGGCTCGCTCCTTCGATTTCGACTAGCTCCGAGCCCGCAATCATTTCGCGGAGCCGCTCAGCATCCTGTGCCGGCACCAGCGTGCTGGCGCTCCCGCGTACCACCAGGGTCGGTGACTTCACACGTGCCGCTGCCGCCGCCAGGCGTGGGGCCGCAGCCGCGAGATCCAGCCCGTTAAGGAAGCGTGCATCCCACAGCCAGTAAAGGCGCCCATCCGCCTTCTGCTGCAGTAGCAGTGACAACACGGCGTCATCCGGGCGGGGCTCCAGTGGGTGCAGGCTCGCAAGCGCGGCCGCTGCCGCGTCTAGGTTCGCAAAACCCGCGACATGCTCGCGTTGTCGACGCGCGATCTCGGCGGCGGAAGCCGGCCTGATCCATGGGGTTACGCCGACCAGCACCAGTCCAGCCGCCAAGGCTGTCTCGCTCTCACCGACAGCTGCAAGGGCGGCCAGCCCGCCGATGGACGCGCCGACCACGACAGGGCGCGACGGCAACTGTGCCAACACTGCCCGCAAGTCTTCGATGTAGGCGTCGAGGTCGTAACGTCCATCTGCCGGGGTCTCGCTGTCGCCATGGCCACGCAAGTCTGCGCAAATCGCGAAGCGGCCGGATGCCCCAAGCGCGCGAGCGACACCTCGCCAGACGATCCGAGTCTGGCCGCCCGCAGGCAGGATCAGCACGGGTGGGTGCTCTACATCGCCATGGCATTCGGCGGCAATTCTCTGCCCGCCGCCACCGCGGAATTCAAGATTCCTTGTGATGCCTGCGTCCTCGGTCTGCTCTCGGCTTCGGGTGCGTGTCAGACCGAGTGCCTGTTCGGCCACGGGTGCTGCGACGGATTTCGCTCGGCTCATCCATCCCCCTCTGCATCGAAGTGTCGCCAATTTTCTAAATAAGATTAGATAACAGTTCTTGTTCGGAGTGCAAGCTGTATCCTCAGGCGATCCGGGCAGGCAGCACTATCGGCGAGGCTCGCATCGCTTGAGCGTGTCGCCGGGACAATCGACGAGCAGATGGCGAGGATTATTTAGTGGGTTCCAGCTCTGCACGCAGCTGCCGTTTGAGTACTTTGCCGTTGGCATTGCGCGGCAGCGGCGTCGTTCGCACTGTGAAGCTCTCGGGTACTTTGAAGTCGGACAGGTTTGCGGCGCAGAGCGCGCGAGCCGACTCGGCATCGAAGCCGCCGTCCCTCGGCACCACGAAGGCGTGAACCCGCTCGCCCAGCACCGGGCAGGGTTTACCGACGACCGCGCTCTCGGCGATGTCCGGGTGCCGCGCCAGCACACTCTCGACTTCCGCGGCGAAGATCTTGAAGCCGCCGCGGTTGATCATGTCCTTCTTGCGATCGAGCAGGGTCAGGTAGCCTGCGGCATCCAGCGTGCCGATGTCCCCGGAGCGCCAGAAACCCGCAGTGAACTCCCGCGCGGTGGCGGCGGGGTCGTTCCAATAACCTTGGGCGGTGGTCGCAGAGCGCAGCCAGATCTCGCCGATTTTCCCCGGCGGCAGCTCATGTCCTGCATCGTCCATCACCAGAATTTCGCCGCAGGGCACCGCACGTCCAACCGATGTCTCGCGACCGCGGGTCTCGGCGGACGGCATCATGGCGACAGGCGATGCGGTCTCGGTGGCGCCATAGCAGTTCATCAGCGCCAGTTGCGGCAGTTTTGCCGCAAGCTCCTCGATCACGGCCGCAGGCATGATCGCACCGCCATAGCCGCCGATACGCCACGCCGACAGATCGGTTGAGGAAAAATCGGCGGCAAGCAGGCACAGCTTGTACATGGCCGGCACCATGATCGTCATGGTCATGCGTTCGTGCGCTGCCAGCTCCAGAAAGCGATCGGCCTTGAACTCCATCATTGTGATGAGTGCAGCGCCGGCCGTGACGCTTGCGAGGATCGCCCCGGTGAGCCCGGTGACGTGACTCATCGGCACCGTCACCACGCAGCGGTCTTCGGGGCCGAGGTCCATCGCATGCTGATACTGCAGACCGGCGTGCACCAGGTTCAGATGAGTCAGCATCGCGCCTTTCGGTGTACCGGTGGTGCCGGAGGTGTACACGATCGCGGCCACGTCCTCCTCGTCAATGGAAGGCAAGGTGAGATCGCCTCCCTTGCTGGCGAACGTCTCCAAGCGTTTGCCGCGCGCCGCGGCGCCCACGCCGACTGCGACCCAGAGCGCTACCGACTTGACGTCCTCCTGTCGCGGCAGGCGTTCCTCCAGGTCGGTCGAGTAGAACAGCGCCTGGACGTGGCAGTGGCGCAGAATGTGCCGCAACTCGGGCTCCTGCTCGCGCACGTTCAACGGCACGGCGATGGCGCCGACGCGCAGGACAGCGAAGAAAATCTGCACGAATTCGACACCGTTTCGCAGCAGCAGGGCGACCCGGTCGCCCTTGGCAATGCCGTGCGCCTGCAATGCCCCGGCAAGGCAATCCACGGTCCTGTCCAGCTCGGCATAGCTGATAGCGGTGCCCGCATCCAGAACGGCGCGGCGCGCGGCATGGCGGCCGACCGAATTCTTTAGCAAGGCATCTACCTGCGGCGGCCGGTCACATGCACATTTGATGATCCTGTCTCCCCAATGCGCCTCCTGCCGGGTTTCCAGGGTTCTACGGGACATGAGTCGCTTCTCCTTGTGACCGCTCAAGAGAGTAGTACATTGTTTCGAACCGAACTTAGAATGACGCTTGCAGACGGTGCGCCGGGACCAGGCGTTCCATGGAGATGAAATGACCAGGCTGAGATCGACAAGTACGGCGAGCAAGAGCAAGCCGATCCGCAAACAGACCAAGTCCGCGCTGAAGCGCCAGCAGATCCTCGACGCCGCGGCGAAGATGTTTCGTGAGCGCGGCTATGCCAATGCCACGTTGAACGAGATTGCGGCCGTGGCTGGCACGCAGGCGGGCAGCCTTTACTACTACTTCACCTCGCGCGAGGAACTGGTGGAGAAAGTGCTCGAGATCTCGATGCAGAAGACGGCGCAACATGTGGCTGGTGCGGTGGCGGCATTGCGCAGCGACGTGCCCCAGCTGCTGCGGGTGGAGACGGCGATTCGGGCGCACATCGCGAGCATCCTGACCCTCGACGATTATCTGATCGCGTACCAGAAAATCATCAACCAGGTGCCGGATGACATCAAACAGCACTTCATCTTCTTCCCGCGTGCCTACGCGACGTTTTGGAAGGAGTTGATCGATGCCGCGCAGAAGTCCGGTGAGCTGCGAGCCGACCTGAGCCCGACGCTGATGCGCCTGCTGCTCCTGGGCAGCATCAGCTGGGCGCTCGAGTGGTACAAGCCTGACGGACCGAACAGCCCGACAGATATCGCCGATCATGTCGTGAGCATTTTTTTTCATGGGATGTTGCCGCAAGCAGCAACTGGGGCGCCGCCGGTCCGCACCGCTGCAAAATCGCATTCGCGCAAGCGCAAAAGATCCGCCTCTATCCGTTAAAGCGCGGAGAACGGCGTTCGCGGAATGCGGCGACGCCTTCCTTGGTGTCGGGGTGATGGTCGGAGATCGCGGTCTTCGACGCGATGTCATCCGCGGCCTGGGCGAAGCTCATCTCCGCCGCGTTGTAGATCGCACGCTTGAGCAGGCGCATCGCCGTTTGCGGCCCCTGAGCCAATTCGCCTGCCAAGGCCAGCGCCCGAGGAAGCAGGTCTGCTTGCGGTGTTGCCTCATGCACCAGCCCGAGCGACAGCGCCTCGCTGCCGCTGACGATTCGCTTGCGCAGCAGGAAATCCAGCGTCTTGGCCACGCCGATATGCTGCACCAGCAGGAAGTGCCCGTTCTCATCCGGCTGGTAGCCGAAGCGCAGGGTCGCGCTGCCGAGTTTCGCGTCGGCCGCCACGATGCGAAAATCGCAACACAGCGCCAGCGACAGGCCCGACTGGATGCAGGCCCCGTTGATGGCGGCGATGGTGATCAGGTCGAGGTTGCGCACGGTCGCATTGAGCTGTTGCGATAACAGCCTCAGCCTGCCGTAAAGGCCGACTGCATCGCCGCGCCGCTCGCCGAGCGGCGCGGTGCGAGCCTGCTCCGGGTGAGCGTCGAAATATGTGGCCAGGTCATCGCCGGCGCAAAAGCCCCGGCCGGCGCCGGTGAATATGACCACGCGCGATTCGGGCGCCACCTGGATGGCGAACAATGCTTCCATCAGGTCGCGCTTCATCGCCGCCGTGAAGCTGTTGAGTTGTTCGGGCCGGTCGAGCGTGATGAGGAGAATGCCCTCATCCCGCAACTCGACGGAGAAACCCGCGTAGCGGCCTTCGAAGGGGAGTGCCATGTCAGCGTCCCTGGATTCGCGCCGGACGGCGTTCGCGCAGCGCGATCGTGGCTTCCAGATGGTCTTCCGTCAGCCGTGACATCGTCTCGAGGCCGAGGTGTGCGTCCATCAACTGCACCAGGTCGCGCAGCAGCGGAATGTTGAGCGCGCGCTTGGTTGTTTTGACCGCCTTGGGAGACAGTGTGGCGAGGCGCTGCGCCAACCCGTATACGGTTTCGTCCAGCTTCTCGATCGGCACGGCTTCACTGATCAGGCCGAGCGCGCAGGCGTCGACCGCACCGATGC
>Ga0068861_100003158_pt1 | contig 10896 bp, 10 predicted proteins | sample KBSSwiS42_FD_66593 | JGI IMG/M metagenome (GOLD analysis project Ga0068861, IMG submission 66593) | Switchgrass rhizosphere microbial communities from Kellogg Biological Station, Michigan, USA - KBS Switchgrass S4-2 | ecosystem: Host-associated > Plants > Roots > Rhizosphere > Soil ...
GCAAAGGGGGGCTGGTGGACATAGCCGATCGGCTCGAACATTGGCTGGATCGCGAGCGGGATCAGCTCGCCTTGTGGCTGCCGGTTGCGCTCGGGACGGGGATCGGGGCCTGGTTTCTGATCGATAGCCGAAGCGAGTGGATTGCGTTCATGCTCGCCATGTTCGCGGGCGCAGCAGCATCGCTGGCGCTGCTGGGACGTGGACGGGCCGGGCAGGCTGGGACGACGTTCCTGCTGCTGGCCGGGATCGGCTGCGCGCTCATCTGGTGGCAGGCCGAGCGGGTGAGCGCCCCCCGCCTGCATCGTCCGGCGGTGGCGACATTCGCCGGGCGGATCGAGCATGTCGATTATCTTTCCGCGCGCGAAATTGTGAGGCTGGTGATTGCCCCCGATGCAAACGCGGCCTTGCCGCCGCACGTCAGGGTCAATGTCGACCATGACTATGTACCGTCGCCTTTGGAGGCGGGGCAGCGGATCCAACTGCGTGCGCGATTGATGCCGCCGCCGCAAGCCGGGCTTCCGGGCGGTTATGATTACGCCCGCATCGCCTGGTTTCAGGGTATCGGTGCCACCGGCCGGGCACTTGGGCCTGTCGCCAGCTTGGCGGCGGCAAAACAGACGAGCTTCTGGCAACGAGTCGATCGGATGAGAGCGGAGCTTACCGCCCATATTCACGCAAAGGTGCCGGGATCGGCTGGCGGTATCGCAGCCGCCTTCGTCACCGGTGACCAGGGAGCAATCGCCGAAGACGATGTCGCGGCCATGCGGACGAGTGGCCTCGCCCATCTGCTTTCGATCAGCGGGCTTCATGTGAGTGCAGTGGTGGGCGGGACGATGTGGCTGGTGTTGCGCATGCTGGCGTTGAGCCCCAGACTCGCCCTGCGCGCGCCGCTGCCCGTTATCGCCGCGGCCGCGGCCGCAGCGGCCGGCATTGGTTACACGCTGCTCGCGGGCGCGGAGGTCCCTACGGTGCGGTCCTGTATCGCCGCCATTCTTGTGATCGTCGCGCTCGCCATCGGGCGCGAGGCAATGACATTGCGGCTCGTGGCGGCCGGCGCCATGGTCGTGTTGCTGATCCGGCCCGAGGCACTGGTCGGCCCGAGCTTTCAGCTCAGCTTCGCCGCTGTGACCGCGCTGATCGCCTTCCACGATTATGCGCCGGTCCGCCGCTTTGCCCTGAGCCGCAGGGACCAACCATTCATCTTCAAGATCGCGCGATCAATTCTGTTGCTCGTGGCAACCGGCATTGCCGTCGAAGCAGCGCTGGCGCCGATCGGACTTTATCATTTCCACCGATCCGGGATTTATGGATCGGTCGCAAATATCATAGCTATCCCATTGACAACGTTCGTCGTGATGCCGGCAGAGGCGACTTCACTTTTGCTCGATACAGTGGGGATGGGGTGGACCTCTTGGTGGCTTGTAGATGTAGCTCTTAACGGATTGATATCCATAGCGCATAAGGTTCAGGCTCTGCCGGGCGCGACGGCTTCGCTTCCGACGATGCCAGTCGGTGCCTATCTGCTGATGATCGGCAGCGGGATTTGGTTTTGTCTCTGGCGGAGTGCGGCGCGGCTGCTCGCTGTCGTGCCGTTTCTCATTGGTGCGGTTTGGGCGGCCTCCGTTTACCCGCCGGATGTTCTCATAAGCGGCGATGGACGCCATGTCGGCATTCGTGGGGATGAAGGAATGTACCTGCTTCGCCCGCGGGCCGGAGACTATGTGCGCGACATGATCGCAAGTGTTTCAGCCGAAAAGCAGGCAGGCGCTATCGATGATCTCTCGGCTGCCAGATGCAATAACGATCTTTGCCTTGCTGATATGGAGAGAGGCGGCGTCCATTGGCGGGTAATGGCGACGCGAAGCCCTTATCTGGTAAGTTGGCACGACATGATCGCAGCTTGCGAGCAAGCCGATATTGTCGTGAGTGATCGCAGATTGCCGCGCGGTTGCTTACCGCGGTGGCTGAAGATCGATCGACAAATGCTTGAGAAGACAGGTGGTCTTCAGATCAGATTGGATGCGCGCGAGATTGTGAGTGTGCGGAGCGATCAAGACGACCATCCGTGGCTGGCAATCAGCCCTGCGTCATATCCGAAGTAATCGCCGTCAGTGCGAATGCAATCGCAGCCGCATCGCCGGAAAAGTCGATACGAATGCCATCCTTGGAAAAGCCCGACACGCGCGCCGCGATCGCGCCGGCTTCAGGATGATGAAACCGGACTTCGCTATCCAGCGGAGGACGGGCATTGGTTTCGAGAAAAGCGCCATTGCCGGAAATGTCGCGAAGGGCAGCCGGAGCAGGCGTCTCGGCAATCAGCATGCACATCCGCCGCCGCCGCCATGGCGTTACCATTCTTGTTCTGGCGCTGGTCTTTGCCGTCAAAGGATGAACTGCCGCCACGCTACGCCCCATTATTGTCCCAGCTTTGCGTCATGCTAGCGGGGCGCGCGGCAATGAAAGGTTACGTACTATGGTTACCGAAACATACGCTCTCTTTGCTCTTATTTGTTATCAGGGGGCTACCGGAAAGCAGTTGAAGCCGGATTTTTGAAGGCTTTGGCATGCCTGGTTGGCCTCGGCCTTGCCTGCAAAGGGGCCGGCGCGCAGCCGCGTGAGCGAACCGACCGCGATATAGACAGGGCTTTTTCCCTGGGCGGCGGCGGCTTTGGAAACGTCACTCCAGACCTTTCGCGCAGCGGCCTCGGACCCATAGGCGCCAATTTGAACAAGCCAGCTTTTATCCGTCGGAGATGCTGCCGGGCTGAGTTCCGCCTTTGGCACCGATGCGATCGACCTGGAGGGAGGTGTCGGCGCGACCTTGGGTGCGGCAGCCGCAGCCTTGATTGGAGGTGCTGCCGGCTTGGGCGGCGGTGCTGTAGCGGAGACGGCGTGAGGTGGTGGCGTAGGCGCCGCGTTCGGCGTGGCCGGCTTCGGCGCGCCGGCTTTCGGCGAAGGGCTGGTCGGAGGCAGGGTGCTACTGAGCGAAGGCGCTGACGCGATCGTGAAGTTGCCCCCTCGTTCCATGTCGGCAGCCATTGCCGCGCCCGCCTGCCGATCCGAAGCGGAGATATATTTGTCCATCTGCTGAAGGCTTGTGGATGCTTGCGGCAATCCGGCGGCCGCAGCGCGCGTCATCAGCGCATAGGCGCGGGGCCAGTCCCGTTGAACGAGATCGCCATTGAACATCGCCGTGCCAAGCACATATTCGGCGCGCGGCTCGCCATTCTGCGCGGCCTTGATGATCCACGGCATCGCGCCCTGCCGGTCGCCTCCCTGAAACATCATGAGGCCGAGATTGGCTTGCGCCTGCTCATGCCCCTGCTGAGCCGCCTTGAGATACCAGCTTTGGGCGATCTTCGGATCGGCGGGCACGCCACGGCCCAGCTTATAGGCCTGGCCGAGATTGAATTGCGCGTCCGGATCACCATCGTCAGCCGGCTTGCGCCAGTTGGCGATGGCCTTGGCATAATCGCCGGTCTGCCAAGCGTCGACGCCGTCTTTCACCGTCGCTTGCGCAGGAAACGCCATTATTGCCATCCCAAGGCCGAGCATCACCCAACACCGGCTGCCCATACGCATCCACCACCCCTTCGTTCGACCCCGACGCCTATCTTCAAAAGATAGTTAACCGCGCGATCACACTATTAAAGTTGACGCGTTGAATGTCACGATTTTTCGCCAGTTCCGGCATGCGTTAACTCCTCATTAGGCCTTCCGTGCGACGTTGCGATCGCGGAAGACCATAAGAGGGACATTATGCGAGTATTGGCGTTGGCTTCGCAGAAGGGCGGATCCGGCAAGACGACTTTGTCCGGCCATCTTGCCGTTCAGGCGCAGCGTTCGGGCGCCGGCCCGGTTGTGCTTATGGATATCGATCCGCAGGGCTCGCTGGCGGATTGGTGGAATGAGCGCAAGGACGAGATGCCGGCCTTTGCGCAGACGACCGTCGCGCGGCTCGCTAGCGATCTTGCCGAACTGCGCGAGCAAGGCTTCAAGCTCGCCGTGATCGATACCCCGCCCGCAATTACGGCGGCGATCCAGAGCGTCATCCAGGTGGCGGAACTGATCGTTATCCCCACGCGTCCAAGCCCGCACGACCTGCGCGCGGTCGGTGCGACGGTGGAGCTCTGCGAACGTTCGGGCAAGCCGCTGCTGTTCGTGGTCAACGCCGCGACGCCATTGGCCAAGATCACCTATGAGGCAGCCATCGCGCTTTCACAGCATGGTACGGTCGCGCCGGTGGTGCTGCATCACCGCACCGATTTCGCGGCTTCGATGATCGACGGCCGTACGGTGATGGAAGTCAATCCCAGCTCCAAGTCTGCGCAGGAAGTCGCCGAGCTGTGGGACTATATCGCCGACCGCCTCGAAAAGAATTTCCGCCGCACGGTCTTCAATGGCCCGCGTGCGCAGACCTTCGGCGGTCCGGTTCGCGGCACACCGCAGGGCTTTGGCCGCAGGGTGGTGTCGCAATGAGCAGCAGCCCGATGAAAGCAGCCGGCGGCTTCGCCTCGCTCACTCCAGGCCTGCTCGCGCGCAAGGGCGGCGCCAAGCCCGCAATGCGCCCCAGCATCAGCAACAGCCTGGATGATCTCGGCTGGAACGACATGGGACATGAGTCGGCCCAGGTGCCAGCCTATCCCGAACCGTTGAAATATCAGGAGGCGATCGCCGAGGAATTCAGCGCGCCCGTGGAAGCCCCGGCGCCGGTGGTCGAGACGCTGCAGCCGGTCAAGAAAGCGGCGTCGCGCGTGACGCGCAAGCCGGAGCCGGCCTTCGGCAAGGTTGCCTTCACGTTGCGGCTCGATGGCGACAGGCACCTGCGTCTCCGCTTGGCGACGGCCGTCACCAATCGCTCCGCGCAGAAGATCGTGACCGACGCGCTCGACGCCTATCTCGCGGCGCATCCGGAACTTGATCAGCTGGCGGGCCAGGTGCCGCCAGCCGCATCCGATGGCCTCAACTAGCAGGCCCAGGGGACCAGAAACATGAATCGGACCATCTTGAAGCTCGCTGCGAGTGCTCTGATCGTCGGCACGGTCGGAACCGCGACCGCCACCGAAGTCACGCCAAAGATGATGCGGGCGTCGGCCAAGGCCGCTGACCAGGCGATCGCCGCGTTGAAGCAGCGCCAGCAGGCGGATGCGGTGCGGTTTGCCGAGCGGGCGGTGCTCTTCAATCCTGCCGATGCGGACAATCGCGCTTTGCTCGGGCAGGCTTATCTGCAGGCGGGCCGCTTCAGTTCCGCCGAGACTGCTTTTTCCGACGCACTCCGGCTCGCGCCTGAACATGGGCGCGCGGCATTGGGGCTTGGTCTCGTCCAAGTGGCGCTGGGGGAAAGCGATCAGGCGCTACCAACGCTCGCCAGCGCGCGTGGGCGCGTGCCCGATGCCGATCTTGGGCTCGCGCTTTCCCTTGCCGGCGACCATGCTGGCGGTATCGCTCTGTTGGAGCCTGCCGCGCGTGCCGCGGATGCCACAGCCAAGACGCGCCAGAACCTTGCTCTGGCCTACGCGCTGGCGGGCCGCTGGTCCGATGCGCATGTTACGGCGGCTCAGGACGTGCCGGCGAATCAGCTTGCCCAACGCATGACCGAATGGGCCCAGTTCGTCCGCCCGAGCGGCACCAACCAGCAGCTCGCCAAAATTCTCAATGTAAAGCCGGTCATCGATCATGGCATGCCGACTGAGCTGGCGCTGCTCGAGACGAAGCCGGTGGCTCCGGCTTCCACCCAGTTGGCTGCTGCCGAGCCCATACCTGCTCCTGTTGCCAATCCGGTCGAACCGATTCAAGCGCCCGCTCCGGTCGTAGAGGCGTCCGTTCCGCAACCCCAAATCCAGCCGGTCGAGGTTCCGCAATCGGCGCCGCTGCTGACTGCCAAGCCGACCAAACCCTATCTCGTCACCGCTGCTGCAGCGATCCAAACGCCAAACCCGGCCTATGTTAAGCCTGTGGCGGTGAAACGGGCTGCCGCTCCGCGCGTGGCGTGGGGCGGCAGCTTCGTGGTTCAGCTCGGAGCCTTCTCCAGTCAATCGCGTCTCGAAAAGGGGTGGAGCGGGTTTGTCAGCAAGGCTTCGTGGCTTAAGGGCTATGCGCCAGTTTCAACGACCTTCAAGAATCCCGATGACGGCCGTGCGCTTTACCGGCTTGCGATCAGCGGCTTCACCACGCGGATCGAGGCTGTGAATCTCTGCCGCAAGGTGCGGGAGCGCGGCGGTATCTGCTTCGTCCGTGGCCGGGCAGGCGATGCGCCTGTGCAATGGGCGAAGCGGGATATGCCGTCAAAGGAGGCGTACGCCTCGCGCTAAATCCGATCATCAGTTCATTGCCCAAGGGCGGTCAGCCGACAGGCTGGCCGCCCTTGATCGTTTGGAGCACCTTGCCTTGAACGGGTAGCCCGTCGAACGGTGTGTTCCCTGCGCTGGCGGCAAGCTCTTCGCCCACGATTCGCCAGGGCTTGTCGGGATCGACTATGATCAGATCGGCTTCCGCACCGACTTCGAGGCGGTGGCCGGGAACGCCGAGCAGGTCGGCAGGGGTTGCCGAGAGCAAGGTGAAGAGGCGCGGGATGTCCACCACGCCATCGCGCGCCAAGCCGAGCGAGAGCGTCAGCAGCGTCTCCGCGCCCGCCATGCCGGGCGCGGCATCAGCGAAGGGCAGCCGCTTGGCTTCCGGCCCTTGCGGATCATGTCCGGAACACAGCACGTCGATCGTACCGTCCGCGAGCGCGGCGAGCGTGGCCTGCCTGTCAGCCTCCTCGCGCAACGGCGGTGAGAGCCGGGTGAAGGTCCGGAAGTTGCCGATCGCGAGATCCGACAGCAGCAGATAGGCCGGAGTCGTTCCGCAGGTCACGCGTAGTCCGCGCGCCTTGGCCGATCTGACGAGATCGAAGGCGGCAGCAGTGGACAGCTTACGAAAATGGAGCCTCGCGCCAGTCTCTTCGGCCAGGGCAATGTCGCGCGCCACCGCGATCGCTTCTGCGCGCGCCGGCGCCGAAGGCAGCCCCAGACGTGTGGCAACTTCGCTGTCAGTTGCAACCGCATGGCGGACGAGGCCGCTATCTTCGGCGTGGCTGATGAGCAACAGATCCAGCGCGGTTGCGTAAGCCATCAAGCGATACATCACCCCCGAGTCAGGAATCCAATGCCTGCCAGTTGCAATCGCTGCAGCGCCGGCCGCTTTCATCAGCCCCAGTTCAGCCAGCTCAAGCCCGTCCAGCCCGCGCGTGGCAGCGGCGATCGGGCTGATCCACACATGCGGCTTGCCCGCTTGTCCTGCGCGCTGGATCAGTGCGGCGTGGTCAAGCGGAGGTGATTGGTCCGGCATCAACCCGGCGCGTGTGATGCCGCCTGCAACGAAGGCGGGGATATCGATCGCGAAGCTGCACAGGTCGACGAGACCGGGTGCAACGAGGCCGCCCTTTGCGTCGATGACAGTGGCATTGGGGGGAATCGCGAACTTGCCAATCGCAGCGATCTGGCGGTTTTGGATCAGCACGCCGCCATCGGCGATACCGTCGCTCTGGATCAGTCTACCATTGAGGATCACCAGCGGGGTCATGCCCAGCCCGCTATTCCGCGCCGCGCCCGCGTCAGCACGTCGAGGCATGCCATGCGCACCGCCACGCCCATTTCGACCTGTTCGGTTATAGCCGAACGATCGATATCGTCGGCGACCGAGGATGCGATTTCCACCCCCCGGTTCATTGGACCCGGATGCATGACTAGGGCGTTCGGGGCCGCCTTGGACAATCGCTCGGGCGTGAGGCCGTAGAGCGCATGATATTCACGCGGCGAGGGGACGAAGCCGCCCTCCATGCGCTCGCGCTGAAGGCGCAGCATCATCACCACGTCGGCACCATCAAGTCCCGCTTCGAAATCGACGTGACGGCTCACGCCCATTTGTTCGATTCCCGCCGGCAGGAGGGTAGGCGGACCAACGACACGAACATCTGCGCCCAGCGAGGTCAGCAGCAATATGTTCGACCGTGCCACGCGGCTGTGCAGGACGTCCCCGCAAATCGCGACCGTCAGGCCCGCAATCTGTCCTTTGCGGCGGCGGATGGTGAGCGCATCGAGCAGCGCTTGCGTCGGATGCTCGTGGCGGCCATCGCCCGCATTGAGCACTGGGCAATCGACCTTGTCGGCGATGAGTTGCACAGCGCCCGAAGCTTCGTGACGGATCACGATGACGTCGGCACGCATCGCGTTGAGCGTCACCGCCGTGTCGATCAACGTTTCGCCTTTTTTCACGCTCGATTGCGCAACCGCCATGTTGACGACATCGGCACCCAGTCGTTTCCCTGCTATCTCGAATGAGAGCAGCGTGCGCGTGCTGTTCTCAAAGAAAGCATTGATCATCGTGAGCCCGGCCAGACGATTGTCATGCTTTGCGGCAAGGCGATTGAAGCCGATCCATTGCTCCGCCTCATCGAGCAGCCAGCTGATCTCATGCGGATGAAGACCGGCGATGCCGAGCAGATGGCGATGGGGAAAGGGGGCAGCCGTCGGGCGCGAAGAAGGGCTGGCGGCGGATTCGATCATCAAAGCGCCGCTCTAGTCGTAAGGCCGGGCAATCTCAAGTGTTGCCGCTAAGGGCGCTTATCGTGGTGACGAAACGATTCAACCCAAAAGCTTAAGGGCGTTAACCCGTTCCTATTCCCAATGGCCGTCAATGCCACTTAGCAAGTTCACGAGCGGAATCGGGGATCGCAATGATATCACCTCTGCGCGGCATATTTGCCGCCATGAGCCTTTTTGTAGCTGCTGCAGCGCCTGCTGCGGTGCAGGATTTTTCAAGTCAGTCCTGGCAATGCGCGCCTTTTGCTCGCGAATTTTCGGGTATTCAGCTCTTCGGCGCCGCAGCAAGCTGGTGGACGCAGGCCGAGGGACATTATGCCCGCGGCAGCATGCCACAGGTAGGCGCGGTGCTGTCGTTTCAGGCTACCGGGCATATGCGCTCAGGCCATGTCGCGGTGGTGAGCGAAGTGGTGAGCGAGCGGGTGATCAAGGTGACTCATGCCAACTGGTCGCCGATCAACGGCCGCCGTGGCCAAATCGAGCGTGATGTCGAAGTGATGGATGTGTCGCCGGCCAATGACTGGAGCAAGGTGCGCGTCTGGTATGCGCCGGTCGCCGACCTTGGGACGGCTGCTTACCCAACCAACGGGTTTATCTACAGCCAGGCCCCGAAACTCACCCTGGCCAGCGTCAACTGATCACGGCCGTCTCGCCTATATAAGACTGGCGAGAGCATCGATCGCGCCCTGCAAAATATAAGCGGCGGCCATCTTGTCGACCAGTTCGGCACGCCGGGCGCGACTGGCGTCGGCAGCCAGCAAGGTTCTTGTCACCGCATCGGTCGACCAGCGTTCGTCCCACAACAGGATCGGGAGGCCGAGCGGCTCGAGGTTCCGGGAAAAGGCACGGACGGATTGGGTTCGTGCGCTATCGCTGCCGTCCATATTGAGCGGCAGGCCGATCACGATGCCCTTCACGGCCTGCTGAACAAACAGCGCGCGCAATTTTTCGAGATCGGCCGCGAATCTGATGCGGCGGAGAGTCTGTGCCGGGCTGGCAATGGTCCAGCCCGAGTCGCACAGCGCGATGCCGATCGTCTTGGTGCCAACATCGAGTCCGGCAAGGCGGCCGCCGCCCGGAAGCGTTTCGCGGAATTGCCGCGTGTCGGTCGCGATCATTGAAGGAAGTTTTGCGTTCGCGCTTCGGCATCGGCGCGGATGTTCGCCCAGAACATGCCGAAATCGAACACATGGTAATTGTTGCCCGGCAGGATATAGGCACCATAGCCCTCGGGTGGCGGACCGATATTGAGAAATCCCTGTGGCGTGCAGCGCGCACCGATCTCGCCGACTTCCACCCGAGCATCATTCAATGCGAGGTTGGGGATCAGCGATCCACGGTTCGCGGCAGGCGGGGCAGCGCCATGCGGTGCGCCCGTCAACGGATTGACGCAGAGCATCGGGCTGCCTTTGCGCGGTTTGCCGTCAAAACCAAGGCTATGATCGTAAATGTCCATGACCTGCCTTGGATCGGACGGTTCCGCAAAGCTTTGCCACGAAAGAATGCAGTTTGGCTGTCCAGCTGCTCGGCATGCGGGAAGCCCAAGCGCGGGCAAATCATGCGCAAGTGAGATCGGCCAGCCGACGATATAGGCAGCGACAATCCGCTTTGCGAGCGGCATGCCGGCAACCCGCCGCATCATCAGATGGATGATATGAAGCGCGCCCTGGCTGTGGCCGACGAGCAGGATCGGCTGATCCTTGGGAATCGCGGCTAGGAAGGTGTCGAAGGCCCGCTCGACGTCCGTATAGGCGAAGGCGATCGCCTTTTCCGCGTCGTCCTTGTCCGATGCCAGGAAGCTACCAAGCACCGCTTGACGGTAGCGCGGTGCCCAGATGGTGCCCACATTGTTGAATGCGCCCGCTTGGCTCATCGCGAACAAGCGTTGACGTTCCGCTGCCTCGCGATCGTCATAGGGTGCATTCCAGCGGTCGCGCTTCAGATAAGTGGTCGGCAGGACGTAGAATATGGCCAGCTTCGGATTGGCTGCCGGTTCGAAACCTTGCGGAGTCCATCGCGATGGATCGTTCGGCAGACCCGGGCGCGACAGCCAGGCATCAGGCCTTGTATAATCGGGCGCGGTGTCCTTCGCCGGCGACGTGAAGGGCTGGCCTGGTACGAAGGCCACGCGCATTAGCTGGTCTTGAAAGATGTTCCAGCCGATGGCTGCCGCCAGAGTGAGCATGATGAGCCCTGCTACAACGTACAAGAAGCGCCGCGCCAAACATGCTCTCCCGTGTTGCAGTGCAACACAAATTGGGTTGGATGACAATTGCGTAGCGAACAATCATGTTCCCGTCGACATGCAACAGGC
>Ga0068861_100003163_pt1 | contig 10886 bp, 9 predicted proteins | sample KBSSwiS42_FD_66593 | JGI IMG/M metagenome (GOLD analysis project Ga0068861, IMG submission 66593) | Switchgrass rhizosphere microbial communities from Kellogg Biological Station, Michigan, USA - KBS Switchgrass S4-2 | ecosystem: Host-associated > Plants > Roots > Rhizosphere > Soil ...
CCCCGCCTCCGAGAATAGAAGGATAGCATCATGATCAAGCTCAACGACACTGGCAGCAGCAACGTCAACGTCCTCGCCGAGAGCGAGCTCACGCAGGTCGTGGGTGGTTGCGGTTACCGCCGCAACTACCGCCGGCGGCACCACGGCTACTGGGGCTGGCGTCGCCGCTACGACTCGAGCCACCAGGGCTTCGAGGGGCGCGGCTTCGAGGGCGGACAGGACTCCTCGGAGGACAGCTTCGGGAGCGAAGCGCCGGAATTCGAGCCGAGCGAGCCCAGCAGCGACGACCCGGCAGCGGCTCCGGCGGTCTGAGCGCGAGAGCGCAGAGTGACGGCGGTGCGGAGCGAGGACTGTCAGTGACAACGCGATGGGGCGTTGGGGCGCTCCGCGGTTGTCGGAACGCATTGGTCGCCCATCATGTTACAAAAGAGGACCGTCTTGCTGCCGCACTGTGCGTTGACGCTCGCGCCGGAGCGCGGCGCGGGCGCGGGCAGCACCCCATTGAGTGTGCCGCACGCAAAACCGGGACTCGCAGCAGCGCAATCGCTTTCATCGCCGCCCGCGGCGTCGCTGTTCGCAGGATCGGCTTCCTCGACGCCCGAGCAATCGTAGTCGAAGGAGATCTCGCTCGGCTGGCCCGGGCGAGGATATCCCTCGGAGAAAAAGTCGCGCTGCCCTGGGTGCACGTCCAGCGCATGACTGTCGTCGGTATCCAGGCAGTCTCCGCCCTGAGGCACCCAGCCATCCGAAGGGCATCTCGGCTCTCCCTCGCCGCTTCCGAAGCCATCACCATCCCAATCGCGAAATAGTTGAACGAGTATGCAGCGCGGGGTGGCGTCGGCGGCATCGGGAACATCGGAGCTCATTGTGTCCATTCCGTCTCCGTTGGTCTCACTGCCGTCGGCGCCCCCCGCGTCTGTCGCGCCCGCGCCCCCCGGGTCCTCCGTCGGCGGGCGCGGCGGCTTGCAGACGTTCTCCGAATTGCACACGTCGTCACCCCAACACCTGGGCTCGACGGCGGCGCACGGCTTGTCCCTCAGCGCTTCCTTCAGGCTCAACTCCGGATCACAGGAAAACGCGACGAGCGTGATCCCCACCCCAACCAGCCACACCGCGCTCTTCACCAGTAGCCCCGGGTGAAGGCCGTGCATTCGCCGGCAGCACACGCGATCCCCACGTCCGTGCCGCCCTCTTTGCGCCGCAGATCGAAGTACAATGAAACGCCCCCCAGCGCACCCAACACCAAGCCGGTTCCCAGGAACACGCGCGAAGCCGTGCGGCGCGAGAGCATCGTGTCGTAGGCATCTGGGACGTCCGGCTGCACGAGATCGGTGCCCCCATCGAGCTCCGTCTCCAGATGCCGGCGGGACAGCTCGAAGGCGCCCGCACCGATCAGGGCTCCTGCCGAGCCGCCGAGAACCGCCCACGTCCACCAGCGGACCTCCGCACGCTCCTGCGCAGCGGGGGGCAACGCCGATAGCGAGGTTGTCGCCGCCGCGACCGGCGGCAACGCCGGCGTCACGACCGCCGGCGCCGGCGTCACGATCCCCGATGCCGGCGCCACGACTTCCGGTGCCGGCGCCACGACTTCCGGCGCCACGAGCGCCGCCTGTGCCGGCTCGAGCGGAGCGACCGCTACCGGAGCCCCTGCGTCCGGCGCGACCGCCACCGGAGCCCCTGCGCCCGGTGCGTCCCCTACCGGAGCCCCTGCAACCGGCGCGACCCCTACCGGAGCCCCAGCCACGGGCTCGAGCGAATAGATCAGATCGATGGCATGCCGAACGGGCAGCTCGAAGCTCCGAACGGTGTCGGCGTAGCCGCGAGCCCGCAAGAGCAGTCGGTGCGGACCAGGAGGGAGCTCACCCGTCCACGGCGTGACGCCGCGAGAAAGGTCATCAATCAAGACGTTGGCCCCAGCCGGATGGGAGAGCACGCTCAGCTGCTGCACCCCCGATTTTTGCAGCTCCAGCTCCAGCTCCGCGATGCGCACGCTGGTGGTCTGCACGTTCGCGGCTTCGGGAGCACGCCGCAGGTAGTCGCGATAGGCGGCCAGGGCATTGGGCGCATCCGCCATGCGCTCGTAGGAGAGCGCGACGTTGAAGCTCAGGCGCGGACTCGGAGCCAGCCGGTCGGCCTCTTTGAAGTGCTCGATTGCGGCTCGAAAGTGCCCCCGTCGATAAGCGTCCATTCCTCGGGCAAAGCTCGCGTGTGCCTGCTCATTCACCTTCGCTGACGCAGGCGGCGCCTGCGCAAAGCTCGGGGCGCATACGAACAGCACCGAGGAGAGGACAAGGAAACGCAAGGACACCGAGCATATACGCTGCGACCGGAAGGGTCCACGTCAGCGCGTCGACGTCGAGCGCGGAGGCTGGACTGTCTTTCGCTCGCCCAGTGAGTCGGAGGACAGTCCACGTGCCCGCCAAGGGCTACCTCACGCCAAAAATCGCGGGATTTCCGGGGTGCTGTGAGCTGGCACGGCAGCTGCTTAGAGGCAGGTCGAGGGCGCGCTAGTCGCCCGGCAATTACGGAAGGACACACCATGATCAACCTCGACAAGACCAGCAGCAGCACCAAGACCCGGGTCCTCAGCGACGGCGAGCTCTTTCAGGTCGTAGGGGGCTTCGGCCATCACCGCTCGAGCGGCAACCACGGTGGCGGCATGCAGCGCAGGAACGGCAATCAAGGTAACCGCCGCCCCCAGGTCACCTTCAACTTCACCTTCATCTTCGTCGACAACAGCGTCGACAACAGCACCACCAACAATAACAACCTCTAGCACCCGCCCCCCGCACCCGAAGTCGAGGCTCGCTCTGACGCGGGCCTCACACCGGGGCGCTCTCGGCGGAAGCCGCGACATTTGTCCCTGCTGCGCGTCCGCCAGAGCGGCCCCGACTTCAAACCGACCGATACGGAAAAAAGCTGACACTATGGCCTCTACCTCGAGCAACGGAGCAGTGAACATGTCGGATCGGCGTCGCCCGAAAGACCTCTCCGCGCCCAATGCGACGGTGGTAGCAGGCACCCCCAAGCTCGCACTGGAGCGCGGCCGCAGCACCGCGCCCCTCGGCGGGCAGCGCAAGGGCCTCTCGGCGTCACAGTGCCTGGACGTGGAGGCGCAGGTGGAACCCAAGAAGGGTACCGAGCCGACCAGTCCCGGCGGCATGCCCAACGCCTACGAGGCGCTCACCGCCAGGCGCGCCGGGCTGTGGGAGACGGTAGTCGGCGTCGGCCCGTTCACGTTCAAGCGCGACCGCACGGTGCGCGCCCCCCTCGTCCCGCGCGCTGAGCCGGCGAAGGGCCCGAGCCCCCAGGGCGCCGAGGCGCGCTCGAGCGCACAGCCCGCCGTGAGCTCGGCAGCCAGCCATTTTGCAGCCCTGAACGCGGTCGCTGTCCCGTCTGCTGCCACCCCGGCTGCAGCCCCGAGCTCCGTAGACATCAGCTCGTCGGCGACTCAGGCTTCACCGGGCACGCCTCGCATCGGGAGTCCGGGCGGTGAGGCTCGAAGCAGTGAGGCTCGAAGCAGTGAGGCTCGAAGCAGCGAGGCTCCGCAGAGCGATCTTCCCGGCAGCGCCGCTGCCAACCCCTCCGTGCGCATCCGGCCGCGCTCGCCCGCTGCGCCGAGCCCGAGCGAGCGCACTGAATCCGAGCCGCGCTCCGCTCCGGGGCTGTTCCGCAAGGCAGCCGTCGATGCCCGGCGCAGCGACGCTGCAGAGGTCGACTTTCTCGCCGGCTTCAAGCCGAAGGGCTGGAGCGTGCTCCTGCTGCTGGCTTCGCTGGTCGGCCTGTTGTTCCTCGGCGCCGCGCTGGCCAAGGTCGAGGTCAATGCCGAGGCGCAGGGCATGCTGCGCGCCCCGCGCGGCCTGCGCCCGGTGGCCTCGGTGCTCGGCGGCTCGATCAGCGAGGTGCTGGTGCAGAGCGGCGATCAGGTGCAACAAGGTCAGGTCGTGGCGCGGCTCGAAGCCACGGAGCTGCGCGCAGCGCTCGTCAATAGCGAGCGCGAGCTCGCCACCACGCAGCGCGAGGTCAGCGAGACGGACCGGCGCGATCGCCAGATCGAGGAGCGGGCTTCGGCCGCCATGCAGCGGCGCCGGGTCGCGCTGCAGGGCCGCGTCGAGATCAACCGCGAACGCCTGGTGCAGCGCCGCCAGCAGTCCGATAACTACGCGGAGCTGGTGCGCGAAGGCGGCGCGAGCCAGGACCAGAACTTGACCGTGAGGGAGGCCTTGAACGCCGCCTCCGAGAACGTCTCGGCGCTGAGCGCGGAGCTGGCGCAGCTGGATCTGGAGATCGCCGACCGCGCCCGCCAGTGGCAGGAGCGCGATACGGCGCGCCGCTCGCAGCTGAGCCGCGCCGAGGCCAGCGTCGAGCAAGCCAGGGCGGTGCTCGCGTCGACCGAGATCAAGGCTCCCACGAGCGGTCAGATCGAATCCGTGCTGGCCTCGCCGGGCAACGTGATCGAAACCGGTGGCCTGTTCGGTAACATCGTGCCGAGCGGCGCGCCGCGCACCATCGTCGCGTTCGTGCCGAGCCGGGACATCGCCTTCGTGACGCCGGGCGCGACCGCGACGGTGGAGGTGCAGTCGCTGCCGATCAGCGAGTTCGGCCTGGGCAAGGGCGTCGTCACCCGTGTCTCGAGCGATGTGGCCACGCCCACCGAGGTGCAGGCCACGCTCGGTGAGACGCTGCAGGGCACCCTGGTGCGCGTGGAGCTCGAGCTGATCGATTCGGAGACGAGCGCCCTGATGAACCCGCACCTGCGCTCCGGTGACCGCGTCACGATCCGGCTGCACCGGCGCGAACGCCGCGTGATCACCCTGCTGTTCGACTTCGTGCGAAAGTGGGTGTCGTGATGCGTCTGCCCTTCGCGCGCCGGCGCGTCCACCCCGTCCAGCAGATGGAAGCGACCGAGTGCGGCATCGCCTGCCTGGCGATGATCCTCGACTACCACGGTTGCTCGAAGCCGCTGAAAGGCCTGCGCGAGGCCTGCGGCACCTCGCGCGACGGCAACTCCGCGCTGGATCTGCTGCGCGGCGCCAGGAGCTACGGCCTGGAGGCCCGTGGCTTGCAGCTCGAGCCCGAGGCGCTCGGCGAAGTGCAGCTGCCGGCAGTGTTGCACTGGGAGCTGAACCACTTCGTGGTGCTGGAGCGCTACCGCCGGGGCAGCGCGCGCATCGTCGACCCCGCCAATGGTCCGCGCCTGGTGGATGCGGAAACCCTGGATCAGTGCTTCTCGGGCATCGCGCTCGAGTTCGCGCCCACCCCCGCGCTGGTGCCCCAGGCCCGCCGCTACCCGGGCGTGCGCAAGTACTTCGCCGAGCTGCGCGCGGTGAAGGCGCCGCTCGCGTTTCTGCTGATCGCCGGCGCCTGCGCCCAGCTGCTCGGGCTGGTCTCGCCGGCCGTGAACCAGCTGATGATCGACGAGGTGATCCGGCCCGCGCGCACGCAGTGGTTGTTGCCGCTGCTCGGGGTGATGGTGTTCTCGGCCGTGGCCGAGCTGTGGCTGCGCTGGTTGCATGGCCTGGCGCTCGCCGCGCTCCAGGGCGTGCTCGGCTTCGCGCTCACGGAAAAGCTGGGTCTGCACCTGCTGCGGCTGCCGCTGTCCTTCGTCGAGAGCCGCAGCCACGGCGACCTGCTGGACCGCGTGAGCAGCCAGGCGGGCCTGGGCAGGTTGCTGAGCAAGACCGCGCTCGGCGTGTTCGACCTGTTCTTCGTGGTCGCGCTCACGGCGCTGATGCTGGCGTACGACGTGCGGCTGGCGCTGCTCACGCTCTCGATCGACACGCTGCGCATCGTCGCCGTGCGCTTCTTCCGGGAAGACGTGCGCCAGCGCGCCGGCGGGGAGATCGCCGCGCGCGCCCGCGAGCATGCCGTGGTGCTCGAGGCCGCGGCCTCGGCGGAGCTGATCAAGGCGTTCGGCATCGAGCAGAGCATCGGCGGCTGGTTCCGGCGCCGGCTCTCCGAGCGGCTGCGCTGGACCGTGAATACCCGGCGCTCGAGCACCGCGCTCAGCCGCGTGCTGTCCGTGTTCGATGGCGCCTCGCGCGCCTTCGTGCTCTGGGTGGGCGGCGGCTTCGTGATCGACGGCCAGATGACGCTGGGCGTGTTCGCCGGCTTCCTCGCCATCCGGGCGCTGGCGAGCGCTCCGCTCAACTCGCTGGTCGGCACGCTGGAGAGCTGGCTCACGCTGCAGAGCACGCTCACCCGCGCGGAGGATGTGTTCGAGGAAGCCACGCCCGCCGAGGGCAGCCGCGTCACCAGCCAGTTCCGGGGCAAGCTGGAGCTCCAGGACGTCGGCTTTCGCTACGGCAGCGGCGGCGCCTGGGTGCTCGAGGGCGTCTCGCTCACGATCGAGCCGGGCGAGCACGTGGTCCTGGTCGGGCCGTCGGGACAGGGCAAGTCCACGCTGCTGCGCATCCTGTCCGGCGTGATGGAGCCGACGTGTGGGCGTGTTCTGCTCGATGGCGTGGAGCTGCGCGAGTACGCGCCCGAGTTTCTGGCCCGCCACCAGGGCGCCCTGGTGGGAGACCCCTTGGTGCTCGCCGACAGCGTGCGCAATAACCTGCTCGTGCGCCAACCCGACGCCTCGGACGCGGCGCTGCAGCGCGCCGTGGACGCGAGTTGCTTCCGGGAAGTGGTCTCGCGCATGCCGGGCGGCTATGCGGGTCGGCTCGAGGCTCGCGGGACCAACCTGTCCGGCGGGGAGCGGCAACGACTCGGTCTGGCCCAAGCCTTGCTTGGAGAGCCGAGCATGCTGTTCCTCGATGAAGCGACCTGTTCGCTGGACGCGCAGAACGAATCGCGCGTGCTGTCGAACATCCTGAACGCGGGGACCACCGTGGTCTCCGTGGCGCATCGCGCCGCCGTGATCGAGACGGCGACCCGCGTGTACGAGGTGGGCGGCGGCGAGGTCCGCTTGCGCACCCGCCCGGCGCCGCCGGCGCAGCGTCAGCTGGAGCTCGTCCCAGCCGCCTCCGGTGCCGCAGCCGGCGACCCCCAAAGCGGCGATGCGCCGAAGAAAGGCAACACTCCGTGCAAGCTACAGCTGGCGAAGTAGGGGTTACATCGCAGCGCTTCCAGCGCCTGCTGCTCGGCTCGCTGCTCGGCGAACGCGAGCTGCTCGGCAAGCTCGGCGCTGTCTCTCTGGTGGGCGGGCTGCTGGCGCTGGGGCTGCCGCAGCTCTCGCGCATGGCCATGGATGACGCGCTGCCGACGACCTCTCCGCAGATGCTGCTGGCGTTGAGCCTGGGCGCGGTGCTGGTCGGCGCGCACCAGGCCTGGGCGGGTTGGATCGAAGACCGCACCAGCACCGCTCTCAGTGCGCGCATCGAACGCAGCTCGCTCGACACGCTGTTCGGCGCGTTCCTCGGCTCGGACTACAGCCTGCTGCGCAAGCGGGACGCGGGCTGGATGGGCGATACGCTGGGTGGCGCCAGCGGCGTCGTCTACGGCTACGTGTCGACCTTCGTCACGTTCGTCACGCAGGGCGCGTTCGCCCTGGCCTACCTGGGTCTGTTGCTCTCGCAGTCGGTGCTGGCCACGCTGCTCGTCGCCGTCGCCAGCGGCGGCATCGCAGCTCTGTCCTGGGGCTTCGCGCGCTGGGAATCACAGCTGGCCAAGACGGCGCTGGATGCCTCGAGCAAGCAGCAGGAGCTCTTGAACGTGCTCTTGTCCTCGCTCGCCTCCTTGCGCGGCCTGTTCTGTACGCGGCGACTCGGCGGCGAGTGGCAGAGCGCACTGCAGCAGGCGACCGTGGCCTCGACCGAGCGGGCGCGCGTCAGCACGCTGCGCAACCTGGTCGTCGGCGGCGCCGGTCGAGCGCTCGGCGTCGCCATCACCACCTGGTCCATCTACGCCTGCATCGCCTCGAGCCTCGGCATCGGCGAGATGATGATGCTCACCAGCATCGCGGCGGGGCTCTCCGCCTCGTTGCTCGCGATCTCCGGCGCCTGGCTCGGGTTCCGCATGCTCGAGCCGCAGTTCGAGCGAGTGAACGAGCTGCTCGCAGCAGCGCCCTCGCGGCCACTGGATCGGGCCGCCAGCGCCGAGACGGAGAATGCCATCGTGCTCGACGACGTGTGGCAGCGCTACTCGGACGACGGCCGCTGGATCCTGGAGGGCCGCTCCTGGCGCGTGGAACGCAACAGCTTCACCCGGCTCGACTCGCCCTCGGGCAGCGGCAAGAGCACGCTCCTGCGACTGCTCGCGGGGCTGCTCCCGCCGAGCCGCGGCCGTGTCAGCATCTTCGGCATCGACGCGCGCGCGGCCCGGCACCTCGTGCTGTACGTACCCCAGCATTGTAACTTGCTCGAGGCATCCATCGGCGAGAACCTGCGCCTCTTGAGCGGCGCTTCTCAGGAAGAAATCCAGCGCGTCGCGGAGCTCACGGGCTTGTCGGAGTTGCTCGCCAGCTTGCCCATGGGCGTCGAAACGCCGGTGGCGGCTCGCGGCCAGAATCTCTCCTCGGGTCAGCGGCAGCTCATCATCTTGACCGCGGCCTTCGCCTCGGATCGACAGGTGCTCTTGCTCGACGAGTCGCTGAGCCAGATTGATACGCGTTCGCGCCGGCGCATGAACTGGCCCGCGCTGCTCGAGAATCGTACCGTGGTAGCGGTGGAGCACGCGCGCGGTTGAGCTGGTCCACTCTGGGGGACGAAACAATGTCTGAACAACTGGAGCCTGGCGTCTCATCTTCGGATGCACTAGCGAGCGGAGCGGAGGATCGTGTGAACGCAGCGAAAACGTCCAAAAGACCCGCCCTGCGCCGCTGGGAGTCGCTGCGCAGGGGCAGCCTGGGAGCCGTCCTGGCGCTGGCGCTCGGCGGCACGGCGCACGCGCAGCAACTCGACAGCGTGAGCCGCGAGGCGGCCACGTCGCTGGCAGTGGCGGGCCTGGAAGCCTACGAGGCCGGGTCCTACGACGAAGCGCTCGACAAGCTGGAGAAATCGTACACGGTGGCGCGCGTGCCCACGCTCGGGCTCTGGTCGGCGCGCACGCTGTACAAGCTCGGTCGCTGGCGCGAGGCGGAGGACCGCTACCGTGAGGCCATCGGCCTGGGAGTGCCGGATGGTGACCGCGAAACGCAGCAGCGAGCGCTGCTCGACGCACAGAGCGAGCTCGCTGCCTTGACGCCGATGATTCCGAACCTGGTGATCGAGGTCGAAGGCGCGCAGCTTCAGCAGATCGAGCTGCTCATCGACGGCAAGCCCGCCAGCACCAGCGAAGCGCTGCATCGCCTCGACCCCGGCCCGCATCACGTGGAGGGCAGCAAGGGTGACGCGCGCCAGGCCGTCGACTTGCGCCTGGTCCCGCGGGACACGCGCACCATCTTGTTGCGCTTTGCGCCTCAGCCGAGCGCGCCGCCCGCCGCAGCTCGAGATCAACGCGGCAGCAACTGGCTGCGGCCCGCTGGTTGGACCGCGATCACCCTGGGTGGAGCCGGAGTCGCGGTGGGCACGGTGGCGCTGATTCTGGCGCTCCAGAAAAAAGACGAGATCGACCACGACGACGCCTGTCGCAACAACAAGTGCCCAACCACTCGGCAGGACCTGGTCGATAGCTACGATTCGCGCCGCACTCTGTCGACCGTGGGCTTCGTCGCCGGTGGCGTGCTCGCGGCCGCCGGCGTCGGCGCCCTGATGATCGGCGGCAAGACGCCCGCCGACCCGCGCGCAGAAGCGGTCCTTTCGCCTGGTTTCGTGGGCATTCGAGGGAGTTTCTGATGTCGCGTTCCTGGCTTTGGAGTCTCTTGGGAGTGGCTCTCGCGGCGGGCTGTTTGCTGCCCGACGTGAGCGTGGATCCGGAGCTGGACGAGCCGGACATGACGACCGCAGGGAACCAGCCAGGCGGCTCCAGCGGTGGCGGCGGAACCATGAACGTGCTGTCCAACGCAGGTGCGGGCGGTGCCGCGGGTAGCAACGTGATGGCAGCGGGCGCGGGCGGCTCGGGTGCAGTGGCCCCGCCGACAGGTGGCGCGGGCGGAGGGACCGGCGGAACGAACACGGGCGCAGCAGGAGCCGGAGGCTCTGCGATGAGAACGGCGGCAGCCAGCTGCTCCATCACCAACAACAACAAAGAGGAGGCGTGTGCGGCCTATTGCGTCAACTACGAGCAGTCCTGCGGCGACTTCCCCTTGGCGTACACGTACGGCGCCGACCGGGACTGCGGAACGATCTGTTACAATTCCGCGTGGCCGGTCGGTAACGCCGCTGAAAAAGGGAGCGTCCTCTGCCGCTGCTACCATGCGACGCTGGCCCTCAACAATGGATTGACGCCCCACTGCTATCACGCGGCGGAAGTACCCTCGATGGAGAATGGCTGTGAGCTCCCCCCGCCCTGATCCGCTAGCCGCAGTGTTTCTGCAACTCCGTGACGCGCACCCCTCATCGACGGCGCGATGAGACAGCCGTTCGTGCATTTTTCCGCACCAGGTCATTACACCTTGCCGGCCTCCTAACCGAAGGACGATCCAATACGAACCTTCACGCGCGCTGGCTGCGGAAATGCGCGCCGGCTGCGGGAAAATCAGGGAAAAAGCCTGCGCGAGAAGACCGCGGCGTCCGTCTGCTCTCATGAAAAGTCGTGCGGCCGCGCGGAAGAACGTGCAGCGGCGCACACAGCCGCGTAGCATCGTAACTGGAGCGCTCTCACGTGTTCGTCGCGCAACCCGGCCTCATCGTAGGCAATCGCTATTCGCTCACGCAGGTCATCGGCCGCGGTGGCATGGGTGAAGTGTGGAAGGCGCATGACCGAGAGCTCGACACGGCCTGTGCCGTCAAGTTCATCTTGCAGCACCTGGCGAGCGATCGCGGCATTCGCGAGCGCTTCGCGCGCGAAGCCAAGGCGGTCGCGCGGCTGCGCTCACCGCACGTGGTGCACATTCTCGGGGT
>Ga0068861_100003172_pt1 | contig 10877 bp, 10 predicted proteins | sample KBSSwiS42_FD_66593 | JGI IMG/M metagenome (GOLD analysis project Ga0068861, IMG submission 66593) | Switchgrass rhizosphere microbial communities from Kellogg Biological Station, Michigan, USA - KBS Switchgrass S4-2 | ecosystem: Host-associated > Plants > Roots > Rhizosphere > Soil ...
CTGGAAAAGCAGTTCGCCGCGAACCCGAACGGCATCAACTTCACGTTCCTGTCCGGGCTCGTGTCGCCGTCCCTGGCCGACGGCAACGTCGTGGACCTGGAGCTCGAGCGCCAGCGCAGCCGCGTCGACCTCGAGCTCCTCCCCGGCCGCGACTTCAGCCTCCACGTGAACTACTTCCACGAGCGGCGCACGGGCGACCGGGCCGCCGCCGGGACGTCCTTTGGATTCGGCAACGTGGTGGAGACGCCGGAGCCGGTCCACTACCTGACCCAGGATGTATCGGCCGTGGGCTCGCTGGAGCGCAAGTGGGGAAGCGCGCGGGCCGGCCTCGGCTACAACCGGTTCGACGACCGCCTGCAGTCCGAGACCTGGGACAACCCGTTCCGCGCCGTCGACAGCATCGGCTCCAGCAGCTCGCCCAACAGCAGCTCGATCGGCGGGCCCACGCAGGGACGGATGGCCCTGCCTCCCGACAACGAGGCCTTCCGCGGATTCGGCGGGGCGACCGTCCGCCTGCCCGGCCACACCCGCCTCATGGCCGACCTCTCGCTCGCGCGCTGGCGCCAGAACGACACGTTCATCCCCTACTCGACCAACACCGCCATCACGAGCCCCTTGAACGCCTCCAATCCCGCGACTCTTCCCACGTCATCGCTGGATGGACGCATCGGGGTGTTCTCGCAGTCGTACACGCTCACGTCCCGGCCGCGCCTGCCCCTCCAGTTCACCGCGCGCTATCGCGACTACGACGTCAACAACGACACGCCGCGGATCTCGTTCCCCGGCTACGTGCAGTTCGACGAGACCTGGCAGACCACCGGCCGCATCAGCGTGCCGTACGGGTACCACTCGCGCCGGTTCGACGCCACGGGCGCGTACGACTTCGATCGCCTGAACGTCGAGCTCGGGTACCACTACAACGGTTTCGACCGCACGTTCCGCGAGACGGGCAAGACGACCGAGAACACGGTCAGCGTCGCCGCCAACCTGCGCCTGGCGGAGTGGTCTTCCCTTCGGGGAAGCTACGAGCACGGCTCGCGCGGCTTCGACCACTACGATTTCGCGCACAGCGAGGAGGCCTCGTTCGTCTCGCCGGGCACGCCAACCCAGCAGCCGCTCTTGCGGCGCTACGACCAGGCGGCGCGGGACCTCGATCGCGTCACCGCCCTCGTCCAGGGCTCGCCCGGGGACAAGTTCTCGTTCTCGGCGTTCTACCGGCTCAACAATGAGGACTACGATCTCGAATCGGGGCTGGGCCTCTCCAGCGCGCACTACTCCGCGCTGGGCGCGGACGTGGACTACACGCCGAGCGCGCGCTGGAGCCTCTTCGGCTACTACTCGCACGAGAACGGCGAAGGTTTCCTGCTCGGCCGCCAGAGCGGCAGCACCCCGTCCGTGAACTCCGCCGACGACTGGAGCTCCCGCATCACCGACAAGACCGACACCGTCGGCGCGGGGGCGAACATCCAGCTCGTGCCCGACCGCTGGACCCTGAACCTCTCCGGCCGCTACCAGAACACGGACGGCTTCAACGACCTCTTCAGCCCGCCGGGCGGGTCGCCGGACGTCGCCTTCCCCATCTCCGACTTCGACGACACGCGGCTCGTCACGCTCACGGGCGAGCTGCGGTACGCGGTCAGCCACGGCTGGCGCCTCTCCCTCGGCACCTGGTGGGAGGACTACCGGATCCGCGACTCGCAGACGCAGAACACCGGCAACTACGCGCCGAGCTCTTTCCTGCTCAACGCCAACGACGGGGACTACAAGGCCATCGTCGCCTACGTCGGGGTGACACGCAGCTGGTGAGGCATCCTCCAGCGCGTCACACCCGGAGCGCGTCCACCAGTGCCCGCAGCGCGGCCGGCTGCTGGCGCCGGCTCGGGTAGTACAGGAAGAACCCGTCGAAGGGCGGGCACCAGTCCTCGAGAACGCGCAGGAGCTCCCCGCGGGCGATGCGCTCGGCCACCTGTTCCTCGAGAGCGAAAGCGAGTCCCATTCCGTCCGACGCCGCGCGTAACGTGAGCTCGACGTCGTTGAAGATGAGTGGCCCCGAGATGGAGACCGTCACCGGCTTGCCGCGCTTCTCGAACTCCCAGCGATAGACGGGCCCGCCCGCGCCCATCCGGTAGCGGATGCAGTGATGCGCCGTGCATCCGCATCTTCCCGTCTAGTCGGGGGCCACCCGCCCCTGTAGGCTGGTATCGAACGGTCAAGGCCCGGCCGCCAACCCGTCGCCGGGGGCCGACAGGAATCCACACCCCGGAGGAGGGTTCGACATGCGCATTGGCATCCTCGGCTCAGGATTGATGGGCAGCAAGCTCGGCACGATCCTCGCGCGGGCCGGCCACGAGGTGGTCTTCAGCTATTCGCACAGCCCGCGAAAGTTGCAGCGACTCGCGCGGGAGGCACGGGGACGCGCGAGGGCCGGCACGCCGCGCGAGGCCGCGTCGAACGCGGACGCGCTGCTCCTGGCCGTGCACTGGTCGCGCGTCGATGACGTGTTGAAGCAGGCCGGCGCTGTCGCCGGCAAGGTGATCGTCACCTGCTCGCTTCCGATGAGCGCGGACGACAGCCGGCTGGTCGTCGCCCGTACGTCGTCGGGCGCGGAGGCCCTGGCCAGAAAGGCTCGCAAGGCCAAAGTCGTGTCCGCATTCGGCACGGTCCCGAGCGAGGTGCTGTTCGACGTCTTCGCCGCGAAGCGACGCCGCCGCCGGCGGCCCAGCCTCCTGTATTGCGGGGACGACCAGGACGCGAAAGGTGTCGCGGCGCGTCTCGTTCGAGACGTCGGTTTCGAGCCCGTGGACGCGGGCCCGCTGCGGATCGCTCGATATCTGGAGCCCTTCACGATGGCCATGGCCCAGCTCGCGTACGAGGGAGACGAGGGGCCCAGGATCGCGTACCGCATCGAGCGCTTCGGGAAGAAGGGCAGGAAGAGGTCATGAGCAGCAAGAAGGTCTGGTTCATCACCGGCGCCGGTCGTGGCATGGGCGTCGATTTCGCCAAGGCCGCCCTGGCCGCCGGCCACGCCGTCGTCGCCACCGGGCGGGACCGGAGCGCGGTCGGCGACCCCGCCAAGCTCGCGCGGGCGCTCATCACCATCGCGAGCCAGGAGCCGCCGCCACGCCGCTTCATCGCCGGCGCCGATGCGGTCGCCACCGCGGAGCAAGTGGCCGCCGGCCTGCGAGCACAGACCGAGGCCTATCGGGCCCTGTCCTCGTCCCTCGCTCTCGACCCGGAGGCCGCCCGGGCGAAGTAGAGGCCGGAACACGGGCATGAACAACCTGGGGGGCAGCAAATCCGAATGATCGTCCGGCAGGCGACGTCCGCCGACCTTGCGAGCATCGGCCGCCTCGGCGCGCTCCTCATCGCGGAGCATCACGGCTTCGACTCGCGCCGATTCCTGGCCCCGAGGCCCAGGACGCCGACGGACTACGCGTCCTTCCTGGGCACGCAGCTCGAAGAGCCGAATGTCGCCGTCCTCGTCGCGAGCGACAACGCGAGCGTGATCGGCTACGCGTACGCCGCTATCGAAGGGTACGACTACATGTCGCTTCGTGGGCCGGCGGGCGTCCTGCACGACGTCGTCGTGGACCCGGAGCATCGCCGCCGCGGTGTCGGGCGCCTGCTTCTGGACGCGGTCCTCGCGTACCTGAGGTCGCGCGGCGCGCCTCGTGTGGTCCTTTCGACCGCAGTGCAGAACGAGCCGGCCCAGCGCCTCTTCGCGAGCCTGGGCTTCCGCCGGACGATGATCGAGATGACGCGGGAGCTGGACGACCCCGCGCCGGAACGGAGAGGACCGGAATGAACGACTCGCCTCGATCCGGAACGGGTCGATCCCCGGGGGGCCAACCGTAAATATGTTAATATGGGTCAATGAAGACGACCCTCGAGATTCCGGACGCACTCTTTCGCCGGGTCAAATCGAAGGCCGCGGAGCAGGGCCAGTCCCTCAAGGAGTTCGTCGGGGAGGCATTGGTCGAAAAGCTCGCGTCCAAGAGCCGGGCCGTTCCTTCCGGCGACCCCGGTTGGATGCAGGGATTCGGCCAGTTACGCCGCCTGCGCCGGGATACGCACCGCATCGAGAAGAGAATCCGTGAAGCGTTCGAAGTCATAGAGCCCGAGGACCGCTCGTGATCCTGGACACGAACGCGCTGTCCGCTTTCGTCGATGGTGATCGGGGGGTAGGCGAAATACTACGAACGCAGGAGCGGGCGGCGATTCCCGTCATCGTGCTCGGTGAGTTCCGATACGGTATCGCGCCGTCCCGGCACCGGTCGTCCTACGAGGATTGGCTGGACTCGCACCTGCGCCACTTCGACGTCCTTCCCGTTACGGACGAGACGGCGGTGGCCTATGCGGCCCTCCGTGTCGACCTCAAGCGCTCGGGACGCCCGATTCCGGCCAATGACGCCTGGATCGCCGCCCTCGCCCTCCAGCACCGGTTGCCTGTGCTGAGTCGCGACGAACACTTCGACGCCGTGCCCGCCCTGCACCGAAGGAGCTGGTAGTCAGCACGCTCGCCGAGACGTCAGTTGACCTTCAGACCCAGGCGCTGCGCTTCCGCCAGGAGGCCCTGGGCCTTGCCCTCGTAGCCGGCGACGTTCGGATGGAAGATGGAGCGTAGGAACCAGTTGTCCTGCGTGGGCGAGCAGTAGCCGTGGCCGCGCGAGTCCCGGAACCACCGGTCGGAGGCCGTCCAGCCGAACCTCGCGCGCGATTCCAGGGCCAGCGAGTTCAAGGTGTTGGTGAACGGCAACGCGACCACCTCGCCGCCGGCCTCCGGGGTGTAGGCATACGCGGACGGGATGCGATCGTCGGGGGCGGGGTCCGTCAGTCCCAGCATCACCGTCCCACCCCACGCCCACTCGGAGCCGCTGATCAGGGGCGACCGTACCTCGCCCAGCGGCCGGCCGTTGATCAAGCCGTCCGGAATTCCGTCGAGAAGGTCGTCGGGGGAATTGACGGCCCCGCTCGGGCAGGTCTCGATCCGGGGCTGGCCGCTCGGGTCCAATACGGGGTTGCCCCCCGCGTCCCTCACGAACCGCGTGCTGAGATCGGGATAGGTCACCTGGACGACGCGGTCCTGGGCCCGAAGCGGGATCCGCGGGATCCGGAGCGTCTGCGTGTCGTCGTCTCGTCCCGAGGGGCCCGTCACCTCGCAGGGCCGTCCTTCGAAGCCGGATCCGAAACAGGCGGCCACCCGGGCCATCGTCTCGCGCAGATCGACGAGCTGGCGCTGGATACGGTCGTGCGTCCGCTCTCCATCGAGGATCGAGAGCGGCCCATCCGGCTCGCCGATGAGCTGCTCGATCACCTCCGAGAAGCGCACGTCGTTGCCGCCGATGGTGAAGGAGACGAAGTCCACGGCCTGGCCTGCGGGCAGGATCTGCTCCAGCTCCAGGATCTGCGGGGGCTGGCCGTTGTGCGGGCCCAGCATTCCAACGGTCGCGCGCGCGCCGCCGCAGGCCAGATGGATGAAGGTCACCGACGTCTTCTCGTCCGCCTTCTCGAGAGCCAGGGCGGCCAGCGCCTGTCCCGAGCGGCCCGTGCGCGTACAGTGGACCTGGTCGTAGTCGATCGACACGAGACCGTTGCGCGAATTCCCCGATCCCGCGGAAAAGGAGTCCCCCAGCCCGACGACGATGAGATCCTCGACGTCCATGGTCAGGCTCGTGCGGCTCTCGTCTCCCGAGCCGCCGCGGGCGATCAGGTCGGCGCGGTGGGCGCCTTCGGTGAGGCGCACCGTGTGGAGGCACGAGTCCGCAGGCTCGAAGGGACCACCGTCGACCGACCAGGAGAACTCGTGGGCCCAGCTCGAGCGGCAGGCGTCGAGCTCGACCTCGTAACGGCCGTCGGCGGGGAACTTCGTCGAGATGTTGCCGTTCACGCCGCGGATCAGCGCGCCTTGCGCGTTGTCGTAGTCGTCCACGAAGCCGTCCGGTCCCTCCACGTCCTCCTCGCCGGGCGGACGGTCGGTGAGACGATCGACCGTGCGGTCCACCATCCGCCAGTCCGCGACCGCCTCGGGGTGATGGCCGCATCCGGCGACGAGGATCAGGAGCAGGGAAACGGTCAGGCGACGCGGAGATGCGGCGAGGCGAAGTCGATTCATTCCAGCAGCTCGGTTCCCGCGCAGAGTGGCGCGCCGAACGAAGCTGCGTCAAGGGTGTGGGACCAAGGTCCAATGGTTCGCGACGAGGGCGGACGGCCGTTCACGGCCCTCGAGACATTCCTTTCGAATAGCGCTCCTGCTGTGCGCTATTCGCACGGCATCGACGGCCGCCCGATCGAAGCTGTGCGATTATCGAACCTCTCGTTCGTTATTCGGTTTGACATCGCGGAGCGGCCTGCCTAGCATCCGGCTCGCACTTCAGCCACCCACGCGGGAAACCGGCCACCCATCGGGGGGGAAACATGAAGCTCGACCGAGCGACGCTCCTGAACCTGCCATTGGTGCTCTTCCTGGGATTCGCGGCCGCCTCCGCGGCCGCGGCCGCGCCGCAGGAGGCCAAGGATCCGAAGGATCCGAAGGCCGATCAAGCGGCACCGCCCGAGAAGGACAAGCCGGTCACGCGGATCGAAGAGATCACGGTCACGGCCGAGAAGCGCGAGGAGTCCATCCAGGACGTCCCCGTGACGATGCAGGCCTTCACCGGGGCGCAGCTCGACCGCTTCCAGGTGAACACCCTGACCGGAGTGGTCAAGCTCGCGCCCAACCTGAACGTCGTCGTCCAGAACGCCCTGAGCCAGCACATCATGATCCGCGGCGTGGGCACGAACGAGTTCTTCGGCAACGCCCCCTCGTCCGTGGGCACGTACATGGACGACGTCACCATGAACTCGTCGTACACGAGCACGCTCGGGCTGTTCGACATGGAGCGCGTGGAGGTGTTGCGCGGACCGCAGAACACCTTGTTCGGGCGCAACACCACCGGCGGCGCCGTCAACTACCTCACCAAGCAGCCGGCCCTCGGCGGCGGCCGCGACGGCTACGCCTCCGCGATCTACGGCAGCCACAACCTGATCGACCTGGAGGCGGCCTCGACGCTTCACGTCGCCTCCACGGCCGCCGCGCGCGTCGCGGGGAAGTTCCGTCACCGAGACGGCCGCTGGAACGACTTCACCCTGCCCGACAGCAGCTACGGCGACTCCCAGCGCGTCTCCGTCCGCGCCGGCCTGAGCTGGATCCCCTCGACCAAGACCCTCGTCCACGGGAGCTTCCACCTCGCCCGTGACGACAGCGACGCGCAGCCGCAGAAGGCCTTTGGCACCCTGTCCACCGCCACTCCGCCCTCGCTCGATTTCACGGACGAGCAGACCATCTTCGGGAACCTGGGCGCGGGCGACATCGGCTTCGATCAATCCGTGCCCTACGTGACGTCGCAGAACCAGCAGGTGTCCACGACCAACTGGGCCGACGTCCGGACCGGAGGCTCGCGGATCGGGAAGGTCGACGTAACGGGCGGATACGTGAAGGTGGACCACGACTTCGGCAAGGCCAAGCTCACGTCGATCACGTCCTACGACGTCACCAAGGGCAAATACGAGGAGGACAACGGCGTCTCCGGGCTCAGCTCCGGGCCCAATCACGACGGCCTCAACCAGGAAGCGCTCCTCATCAACTTCGACACGAAGTACAACCAGTTCAGCCAGGAGCTGCGCCTGGCCTCGGCCAACGCGTCCTCACGCTTCCGCTGGGTGACCGGGCTCTACTTCTTCAACGAGAGCTCGACCCAGGGACAGAACATCCGCTTCGGCGACAACGGCGTGCTGCTCTTCCGCTTCCTGAGCGGGAACGACAAGGCCTTCGTGAACACGATGGGCTTCAGCATCGCGGAGCTGAAGGACCGCAGCTACGCCGGCTACGGCCAGCTCGACGGGCGCTTGAGCGACCACTTCGGTTTCACCGCCGGCCTGCGCTACACCCGGGACGAGAAGTCGAACCCCTCGTATTACGGGGGAACGATCAACATCACGGGCATTCCGCAGAGCACGTACTACGACAACACGCTCGTACGCTCGCTGGCCGCGAACCTCCCGCCCTGCCCGAATCCGTTCTTCGTCACGGGCTGCGCCCAGAACGACACCAGCCGCGCGGGCGTGCGCGAGGACATCAACGACTCCCACCTCGGCGGCAAGGCCGGCCTGCAGTGGCACCTCGGGCCGGACGCCATGGTCTACGGCAGCTATTCCCACGGGTTCAAGTCGGGACGGTACGACGTGGAGTTCCTGCACACGGCGGCCACGCCCTTCCCGCAGAATCCCATCACCGAGGAGTTCGTGGACGCGGGCGAGCTGGGCGTCAAGTCGACGCTGCTCGGCCGCAAGGTGCAGCTCAACGCCGCCACCTTCTACTATCACTGGAAGGACCAGCAGGTCTTCAACGTCGGCGCGCAGGGACCGGTCTTCAGCAACCTGCCCGCCTCGGAGATCCTGGGCGGCGAGCTGGAGCTCAACGTTTCCCCGGACGCCACCTGGCTGATCACGGCCGCGCTCGGCCTCCTCCACTCGGAGATCACCGACGCTACCGGCCTCGACTTCGACAAGGGCGAAGGCGAGTACCAGAAGGGCCATCCCCTGGCCCTGGTGCCCAGCGTCTCCGCCAACATGGCCATCGCCAAGGACATCGCGCTGGGCGCGAACCGGCTGACCCTGCAGGCGGACGGACGCTACCAGGGAACGTCGAAGGTCAAGTACAAGCCCTCGCACCCGATCGACGAATACGAGTCGCGCTTCGTGGCCAATCTGCGCGCCGACCTCAACTTCGGGCGCGACCGCCGGTACCAGCTGAGCGCGTACCTGGAGAACCTGACCGGCGCCCAGTATTGCCTCGAGAAGCAGGACCTGCACGTCCTGGTGGGCGCCTACTACTGCGTTCCCAACGAGGGCCAGGCGCAGTTCGGGATCCAGGCCCGCGTCGGCTTCTGACATGAGACGGTCGTGGGCGCGGCGCGCCTTCATCGACTTGATGATGAAGGCGCCGCTCCTCCTGTCCGTGGCTCCGGCGGGGCTCGCCGCCTGCCGCACGGCCGGCCCGGGCGCGATCGCCGCGCGTCAGCGCGCGTGCGTGAAGCGCATCGCCTACCTCATGTTCCCCCACCCCGAGGTGGGCGACGAACCCTACGAGCGCGCCGTCGTGGGCATCTTCGACCTCGTCGGCCGCCGTCCCGACCTGGCGGCCCTGATCGGCCAGGGCCTGGAGAAGCTCGACGGCGGGCAGCCCGGGGCGTGGATCGCCCTCGATGAGGCGGGGCAAGTGGCCCGGCTCCGGGAGATCGAAACGAGTCCCTTCTTCCGGTCGGTCTACCAGGCCACGATCGACCACCTCTACAACGACGAGCGCGTGTGGTCGCACATCGGCTACGAGGGCTCTTCCTTCGAGAAGGGCGGCTATCTCGGTCGCGGGTTCGACGACATCGACTGGCTCTAACCGCCATGGCCAAGGTCTTCGACAACCGGGATGACGGCGTGGTCGTCGTCATCGGCTCCGGCGCGGGCGGCGCAACGGTGTCGAGGGAGCTGTCGAGCGCGGGCATCAAAGTCGTCTGTCTCGAGGCGGGTGGGCCGGTGGACCGCATCGAGACGGACGCTGCCCGCATGTTCGGCAAGCTGACCTGGTTCGACAAACGCATCGGATCCGGAGACCTGCCGGCGGACTTCCCCGTCTGGAGCGGCAAGAACGTCGGGGGCACGACGCTGCACTGGACCGGGTCCACGCCACGCATTCCCCAGGCCGAGTTCGCGCCGCGCCGGTACTTCTCCGCCCTGGCCGACTGCAGCGTGATCGACTGGCCGGTGCCGTACGCGGAGATGGAGCGCGCCTACGAGCGAGCGGAGCGCGCGATGGGCGTCTCCGGTACGCACGGCTGGCCCAAGCTGCCCGGGAACAACAACTTTCGCGTCCTGCAGGCGGGTGGGCGCAAGGCGGGCCTGCAGAAGATCGACGTCGGCAACATGGCCATCAACTCCGTGCTCCAGGGCGGCCGCTCGGCGTGCCTGCAGCTGGGTTTCTGCGTGAGCGGCTGCGCCGTGCAGGCCAAGTGGACCGCCGCCAACACCCCCATCGCCCAGGCGCTGGAGACGGAACACTTCGAGCTGCGGCCGCGCTCGTTCGTCGTCCGAATCGAGACGGGTGCCGACGGGCGCGCGTCGGAGGTCGTCTACGTCGACGCCCAGGGGGCCCGGCAGCGGCAGCGTGCGCGCGCCGTCTGCGTGGCCGCGAACGCGATCGACACCCCGCGGATCCTCCTGAATTCCGATTCGAGCCGCTTCCCGCAGGGGCTGGCCAACCGGTCGGGGCACGTCGGCCGCAACTACATGAAGCACGTGTTCTCGATCGTGACCGCCATCTTGCCCAAGCCCGTGCACTTCCATCGGGGCACGCAGAACAGCGGCAAGGTGTACGACTTCGTCACGGGCGACCCCGCCCGCGGCTTCGCCGGCGGCTTTGCCTTCGAGCAGGTGGCCTTCGACCCGGCCAGCCTGGTCCGGCTCGCGCGCCCGGGCGCCTGGGGCCAGGAGTACGCGTCCCAGATCCGGAGGTACGATCATTTCGCCGCGCTCCTGGTGATGGGAGAGGATCCGGCCCAGCCGGCCAACCGCGTCACCTTGCACGCGACGGAGAAGGACCAGTACGGCATGCCGGTGCCCGTCGTTCACTACGTCGACCATCCCAACTCGCGCGCCATGCGGACCTTCGCCCAGGCGCGTGCCCGCGAGATCTACGCCGCCCTCGGCAGCCGGGAGGTGTTCTTCGGGCCGCCGCCGCCGGCAACGCACAACATGGGCACCTGCCGCATGGCGCGGCGCGCCGAGGACGGGGTCTGCGATGCCTGGGGCCGGACCTTCGACGTGCCCAACCTGTTCGTGTCCGACGG
>Ga0068861_100003174_pt1 | contig 10874 bp, 9 predicted proteins | sample KBSSwiS42_FD_66593 | JGI IMG/M metagenome (GOLD analysis project Ga0068861, IMG submission 66593) | Switchgrass rhizosphere microbial communities from Kellogg Biological Station, Michigan, USA - KBS Switchgrass S4-2 | ecosystem: Host-associated > Plants > Roots > Rhizosphere > Soil ...
AGCCTGCCGCTACCCACGGCCTCACGGAACTCGTCGACCGTGAGGGCGTCGAGCGTCGCCTCGGGTGGACGACTCGTCGTCGCGCCGAGCGACGCGCTCAGCATCAGGCACCCGTAGAAGAGGCGGTTCAACTGCCGCATCAGCGTGAGTCGACTCCGGGTCGCCAGGTCCGGCTCGTGGCCGAGCCACGCTCGTAGCAACGCGTCCTCCATCGTTCGCCACGTGTCCGGGAACATCGACGGATCGGCGAAGTTGTTCGCGACGCACGCGACGTCGGCAAGCGGATCGTTGCTGAACGCGGTCTCCCAATCGATGAGCCACAGCCGCTGACCGTCGAACAGGACGTTGTACGGGTTGATGTCGTTGTGACTCGAGACCTGCGGGTGACGCTGCCACGGATACGTCTCGACGATTCGCCGGAGCTCCAGCCGGACGGGATCGAGCACGCGATCGGCGAACAGGCCGCCGCCCTCGATCGTCGCAAGCATCTGGTCGAGCAGGCCGGCGAAGTCGTGGTGCAACGGCGGCCATGCGGGCGTCGCGTGCAAGCGCCTGACGAGCTCGCCGAGCTCGCGCACGACTCCCTCCGGCCCGCCTCGGTGGTCGGTGATCGGTTGGTGCTCGACGAAGTCCATCACGACGATGCCGGCTGCCGGGTCCGCGAGGTGCACCGCCGGCGCGATGCCCGCGTCGGCGGCCGTACGGAGGCAGGCGTAGGTGCGGTGTGGGTCGCGGAACGAGTCGCGTGCGGTCTCGATCCGGAGCAGCAGCGGCCCGTGACCGTCGGCGTCGACCCGGTGGACGAGGGCGCCGGAAGCTCCGCCGACGACGGTCCGCACCGAGATCGCGGTGCCCGCGTCGAGGACGGTGCCGAGTGCGGCGCGGGCCGGCTCGCGGTGCCCCTCGGGCAGCACCTCGAGGCGATGATGGGCGAGTTGTTCCTCAAACATCCGCAACGTTGTAACGGAAGGGAGCAATAGGGGACAAACGAGTTTCGACTCCGCGTCAGCGGGCCGGCACCGTCACGCCGGTGACAGGACCGCGACGAGGAAGTCGGCGGCCGGTGTGAACGGTCGCAGGTCCCACGACGCGAGCAGGAGGTCGGGGCTGAGTCCGACCTCGTCGACGTCGTGGAGGAACTCGTCGAACGCGTAGTCCCGTCCTGACCCGAAGCCGGTCACGATGCGCCCACCGGGGCGGAGGTGCTGGGCGAGACGGGTGAGCACCGGCCGCCGCGTGTCGGGATCGAGGAACGTGAGGACGTTGCCCGCGCACACGGCGATGTCGAACTTCTCCGTGAGTCCGATCGCGGGGAGATCGAGCTCGGCAAGATCGGCGACGAGCCACCTCGGGCCAGGGTGATCGTGCTCGGCGGCGGCGATGAGGATCGGGTCGATGTCGACGCCGACGACCTCATGGCCGGCGCGGGCGAGGTAGCTGCCGACGCGTCCGGGTCCGCATCCGGCGTCGAGGATCCGGGACCGGCGGGAAGCCATCGCGTCGATGAACCGTGCTTCGCCGTCGAGGTCGTCGCCTGCGGCAGCCATCGAACGGAACCGCTCGACGTACCACTCGGAATGTCCAGGTTTCCGCTCCGTCAGTTCGATCCACCGGTTCCGGGACACAGCCGTCACGCTATTCGTCGATCGACGCTCGCCGTCGGTGGCGGGGCACCGAGGGGACGTTTGGCCCTGGTCGTGTTGCGCCGAATCGATGAGTCTCGGACTGTGCGACTGGAGATCACTCGGCGAGCCGAGCTGGCGATCCGAGCGCTGGCGTCGCTCGGCCGGTCGACAGAGCGCGTGAAGGCATCCGTCCTGGCCGAGGAGCTCGGCACGACGGCGACGTTCGTGCCGCAGGTGCTCGGTCCGCTGGTCCGGTCGGGGTGGGTTCAATCCGATCCCGGGCCGAACGGCGGCTACCGCTGTCGAGTCCCGCTCCACGATGTCAGCGTGTTGCAGGTGATCGAGGCGGTCGATGGCGCGACCGACATCGGACGATGCGTCGTCGCCGATCGACCGTGCCAATCGAGCGCTCCGTGCGTGCTCCACGTCGCGTGGGCTCGAGCACGAACGGAGCTCGTCGGGGTGTTGCGGGCGACGCCGATGTCCGGCGTCGAGTCAATGGCCGTCTGATCTCGGCGACCATCGGATGAATCGATCAGGTACGTGTTCGTGGAGAAGGAGAAGGAGAAGCACATGGTGAGCATCGAAGCATCGATGACCTTGGCCGAGGCGGTCGACGCGTTCCCGCAACTCGCTCGCGAGTTCGAGCAGCGTGGCCTCGACTACTGCTGCGGCGGTCAACGCTTGCTGGGCGACGCCTGCGCGCTGGTTGGCCTGGATCCGGCGGCGACGATTGCCGAGCTGTCGCAGGTTGCAGCGGGGTCAGCGGCAGCGGCGCCCGCGGAGTGGACGACGATGACGGCTGACGCCCTCGTCGGTCATCTCGAGGCGAAGCACCACCGTTACCTGTGGAGCGAGCTCCCGCGGGTCAGCGCGTTGATCGAGAAGGTCGTGGCGGTGCACGGTGAACGCCATCCGGAACTGACCGAGATCGAGCACTGCTTCTCGCGGGTGCGGGCTGATCTGGAGCCGCACATGTTGAAGGAGGAGCGCGTGCTGTTCCCGATGATCCGTGAGCTCGCCGTCTCCGCGGATGTGCCGACGTTCCATTGCGGGTCGCTGCAGAACCCGATCTCGGTGATGCTCCGCGAACACGACGCCGTGGGCGAGCTGCTCGCGCGACTTCGCCTCCTGACGAATGGCTACACGCCACCGGCTGACGGTTGCGGATCGTACGTCGCGTGCTTCACCGCGATGGCGAAGCTCGAGGCCGATACGCACCTGCACATCCACAAGGAGAACAACGTGCTGTTCCCGCTCGTGGTTCGACTGGAGGCCGAACGGTCCGCGATGGCGCGAGGATGAGCACGGCCTCGAACGTGTCGATGCACGCTGACATGCGACCGTGAATCGCGATTGATTCTCAGGTCTAGGGTGCAGGTGTGACTCGATCGCATGATCGTCTTGATCAGCGCGGTGTCGCGTGGGGAGCTGTCGGCGTTGCCATCGTCATCGCGCTGACGTTCATCGGCAGCGATCGCCTCGTCTGGTTCGACGCGGCACTCGTGGGCTACCTCTTCGGCGTCGTCTTCGCGGTGTTCGGTGTCCTCTACCGGTATGCGGTGTGGCTCCGCCGCCCGCCGACGGCGATGCTCAACCGCCGTGGCTGGGACGCCTTCCGGCAACGCAAGGCTCGCAGCGTCGCCGCGCTGCCCTCGCTGGTCGCAACTCAACTGCTCACGCAGGGGTTCATCCGTCGCCGGTCGCGGTCGCGTTGGTTTGCTCACCAGCTCGTGTTCTGGGGATGCATCCTCGCCGGGTTGGTGACGATCCCGCTCACCCTCGGCCTGTTGCACTTCGAGAGCGTCGGCCAACGCGCCGACCGCTACCAGGTGTACGTGTCGCGGGTCGGCACCATGAAGTTCGACGCGGACAGCGTCGTCGGGTGGTTCACGTTCCACGCGCTCGACGTCGCCGCCGTGTTGGTGCTCGGCGGCGTGTTCATCTTCCTGCGCCGCCGCCTGCGCGATCCCGGCGCGATGGCGACCGAACGGTCGGGAGACTTCCTCGCGCTTGCCGGGCTGTTCGCAGTGTCGGTCAGTGGGTTGTTGCTGACGGTGTCGAGCATGTGGCTGGAAGGTCGGTTCTACTCGGCGCTCAACACGATCCACGCGTTGACGGTGATCCTCGGGCTGATGTACCTGCCGTTCGGGAAGCTGTTCCACATCTTCCAACGGCCTGGCAACCTCGGCGTCGCGTACTACAAGCGGGCCAACGACGAGGGTGCGCCGGCAGTGTGCGTGCGTTGCGCGGAACCGTTCGCGAGCGAGCAGCAGATCGCTGATCTCAAAGAGGTGCTCCCGCAGGTGGGGTTCGACTACTCGACCGACAGTGGCGGCAACTACCAGGACACCTGCCCGCGGTGCCGCCGTGCACAGGTCACCCTCGCCCAATCGGCGCGGGTAGGAGGGTTCGGCTGATGGCACGACCACCGATCACCGATGACGAGCTCGTCGCCCGCTACGGGCCGCACCTCAACGAAGCCCCACCCGGCGGATGGGATGCCGGCTTGCAGATCGATCGAGTCGTGAAGACGCACTGCTGCTTCTGCGGGCAGCAGTGCGGCATCAAGCTCAAGGTGCACGACAACGCGGTGGTCGGGTTCGAACCGTGGTACGAGTTCCCGTTCAACGAAGGCAAGCTCTGCCCCAAGGGCGTCAAGCGCTACCTCCAGGGCGGGCACCCGGACCGGCTGCTGCACCCGATGGAGCGCGACGCGGCCGCGCCGGGCGGGTTCCGCGAGGTCACCTGGGATCACGCGCTGGACCGGGTCGTGGCGGAGATCCGGAGGATCCAGGCCGAGCACGGTGACGACGCGTTCGCGATGTTGTCCGGGGTGTCGCTCACGAACGAGAAGAGCTACCTCGTCGGCAAGTTCGCCAGACTCGCGTTGCACACCGCCAACCTGGACTACAACGGCCGGTACTGCATGGTCTCGGCCGGGACCGGGAACAAGAAGGCGCTCGGCGTCGACCGCGCCCCGAACCCGTGGAGCGACATCCCGCTTGCCGACGTGGTGTGGGTGGCCGGTTCGAACGTCGCCGAGACGTTCCCGATCACCACGAGCTACATCTGGCGCGCTCGGGATCGCGGCGCCAAGCTGATCGTGCAGGATCCGCGGGTCGTGCCGCTCGCCCGCACCGCCGATCTGTTCCTCCCGGTGCGGCCGGGAACGGACTCAGCCCTGTTCGGTGCGGTGCTGCATGTGCTCGTCCAACGGGACTGGCTCGACCACGCGTTCATCGACGCCCACACGCTCCACTTCGACGAAGCCGCTGCGGCGGTGGCCGAGATGACGCCCGCGTGGGCGGCGGGGATCACGGGCGTACCCGCGGCGCGGATCGAGGAGGCCGCGGAGCTGTGGGGCACGTCGGCAACAGGGATGCTGTTGCACGCTCGGGGGATCGAGCAGCACACCAAAGGCGTCGACAACGTCCTCGCCGCGATCAACCTCGGGCTGGCCACTGGGAAGTTCGGCAAGCCGGGCTGCGGTGTGTCGACCATCACCGGGCAGGGCAACGGCCAGGGCGGGCGCGAGCACGGCCACAAGTGCGATCAGCTCCCCGGCAACCGTGACATCACCAACCCCGAGCACCGCGCCGCGGTGGCGAAGGTGTGGAACTGCGACGAGTCCGACATTCCCGGCAAGGGACTGCCCGCACAGGAACTCATCGAGGCGATCCACGACGGGAGCATCAAGGGACTGCTCTCGATCTGCTTCAACCCGATCGTCTCGGCCCCCGATGCGAACTTCACCCGCGAGGCGCTCGACAAGCTCGAGTTCTACGCGGTGATCGACTTCTTCCTCTCCGAATCCGGCCATCACGCCGACATCGTCCTGCCCGGATCGCTCCACGAGGAGGACGAGGGCACGTCGACCAGTGGCGAGGGACGGATCATCAAGATCAACGCCGCCGTCGACCCGCCCGGCGTAGCCCGACGTGACTGGGAGATCCTGCTCGACATCGCCCAGCGGCTCGGCAAGAGCGAGTACTTCCCGTACACCGACACCGAGCAGATCTTCGTTGAGCTCTGCCGAGCGAGCAGCGGTGGCACCGCTGACTACACGGGGGCGACCTGGCAACGCATCGAGGACGAGATGGGCCTGTTCTGGCCGATCCCCGAGGTCGGTCACCCGGGCACCCCGCGGCTGCACGAGGGCGGCCGGTTCCACTTCCCTGATGGCAGGGCGCGCTTCCACGCGGTGCCGTACAAGCCGTCGGCCGAAGTCGTCGACCACGACTATCCGGTCCTGCTGACCACCGGCCGCGTGGTGTCGCAGTACCTGTCCGGCACGCAGACGCGTCGCATCGCCGCCCTCGTCGCGCAGTATCCGGAACCGCTCTGCGAGATGCACCCGAAGCTCGCCGAGACGGTGGGCGTCGTCGACGGTGATCTCGTCACCGTCACCTCGCGGCGCGGCACCATCACCCTGCCCGCGCACGTCGTGAACACCATCCGGCCCGACACCATTTTCATCCCCTATCACTGGCCCGGCGCGAAGGCTGCGAACCAGTTGACGAACCGTGCCGTCGACCCGCTGTCGAAGATGCCCGAGTTCAAGATCGCTGCCGTTCGCGTCGAGCGTGCCGGCGGCCGCGCCGACACCACCGACACCCGCGACATGGAACTGCACGGCGGGCGGACATGAAGACGGGACAGTTCGGCATCGACGACCAGCCGGTGTTCGTGATCGACCAGAGTCGATGCATCGGCTGTGAAGCCTGCGTGCAGGCGTGCGCGGAGTGCGGCACGCATCGCGGGCAATCGCTGATCCACCTGGAGCGCGTCGACCGTGCCACCAGCACCCAGACCGCGCCGATGGTGTGCATGCACTGCGAGGACCCCACGTGCGCGCAGGTGTGTCCCGCGGACGCGATCAAGCAGACCGAGGACGGCATCGTCCAGTCCGCGCTCAAGCCGCGCTGCATCGGCTGCTCCAACTGCGTGCTCGCGTGTCCGTTCGGTGTCCCCAAGTACGTCGCCGATTTCGACCAGATGATGAAGTGCGACATGTGCACCGACCGCACCTCGGAGGGGCTCACTCCGATGTGCGCGTCGGTGTGTCCCAGCGAAGCACTCTGGTACGGCACGATCGAGCAGTTCAACGACACGCGTCGCGGGTCCCTGCTCCGCGACTTCATGTTCGGCCGCCAACAGGTGCGCACCAAGGTGTACACGGTGATCGACGACGCGCTCGGCGGTCCGCTCGACGTCCTCGCCGGCGTGGCCACCACCTGGCTCGACGACCCGTTCGGACTCGACGAGACGGAGGTGACACGATGACGAACGACACCGATCCCGTTGCCGTCCCGGTCGCCCCACCGTGGAAGCGCGACTTCCCCTACGAGGCGCTGTCCGAGGAGGAGGTGACGCGGCGGGAGTTCGCCCGCTATCTCGTCCTCGGTGCCGGAACGATCGCCGTCGCCAACGTCGGACTGGCCGCGTGGACCCAACTGCGCAGCATCAACACCGGCGACCCACGAGCGATCATCCCGCTCGATGACGTCGCGATCGGCGAGCCCCACCTCTTCCGCTACCCCGGCGACGACGACCCAGCGATCCTCGTCCGGCTGAGCGAAGCCGAGGTCGTCGCGTTCAGCCAGAAGTGCACCCACCTCGGCTGCGTCGTCTACTACGAGGCCGACGAGGAGCGCTGGCACTGCCCGTGCCACGAGGGCAACTTCGACGCAAGCACGGGTGCCGTCATCTCCGGCCCACCGACGCGACCACTCGGACGGATCGACCTCGAGGTCCGCGGCGACGGCATGATCTGGGCGCTCGGCAGGCAGACATGAGAGCCTCCGATCGCAGACGCCGCACGTCTTCAGCCGTCGTGCTCTACGTGGTCATCCTCGTCGCGTTCCAGGTGTTCCTGATCACCGTCGCAGTCGAGGCGTTCCAGACCGACACCGAATCGGTCGCCTGGGCAACCGCAGCGGTGTCCGTCGCCCTCTTCGCCGCGGCTGCGGCGTTCCTCCGCTACCTCCGACCATGACGGCCACCTCAGCCGCATCGCCCGAGCGGCGGGCACGCGTCGATCCGATCGCCTCGCTGTTCCCCGGCTACTTCGCCCTCGTGATGGCAACCGGCATCATCTCGGTCGCCGCGAAGCAGCAGGAGATCGACTGGCTGGCGGACGTCCTGTACGTCGTCGCCGCCATCGCCTACGTCGTCCTCGTCGTCCTCACGGTTGCGCGCCTCGTGATCCATGCCCGGCGACTCCTCGCCGATCTCACCAGCCACGCCAAGGGATTCGGGTTCCTCACCATCGTCGCCGGTACCAACGTGCTCGCCAGCGCGTCGGCGACCGTCCACGGCTGGTGGACCCTCGGCGAAACCCTGTGGTGGTGCTCGCTCCCGCTGTACGTGATCCTCGTCTACACCACGTTGGTCTCCGACGTGCTCCGCCATGACAAGCCCGCGCTCGGAGCCGGCATCAACGGCTCGTGGTTCCTCCTCACCGTCTCGACCGAGTCGGTCGCCGTGTTCGGTGCGCTCCTGCTCGGCCACGATCCCAGCGACTACCTCGCCTTCATGTGCCTCGCCGCGTTCTGCCTTGGCCTCGTGCTGTACCTGATCGTGATGACCATGGTGTTCCTGCGTTGGACGTTCCAATCGCTGGAACCCACCGAAGCCGACCCGCCCGCTTGGATCGCCGCGGGCGCCGTCGCGATCACCGTCCTCGCAGGTTCGAACCTCCTCGCTGCGCGAGGCGTGTCGCCGCGCGTCGACCGCCTGGCTCCGCTCATCGAAGGACTCGTCACACTCGCATGGGCAACCGCCACGTTCTGGTTCCCGGTCATGGTCGCGATCGGCGTCTGGCGCCACATCGCTCGCAAGGTTCCGCTCCGCTACCACCCGTCGTACTGGGCGCTCGTGTTCCCGCTCGGCATGTACGGCGTCGCGACGTTCAAGATGCGCGCCGTCATCAAGCTCGATCAACTCGAGTGGGCCCCGAAGGTCACCCTCGCCGTCGCGCTCACCGCATGGACCGCCACCTTCGTCGGGCTCGTCATCCAAGGCGCCCGCGCCGCCCTGCATCAGGCGCGACCCGTCGGTCAAGCGATCGACCATCTCTGAGATGGCGAGCTACTACATCGCGCTCGCGCTCCACATCCTCGGCGCGACGATCTGGGCAGGCGGTCACCTCGTCCTCGCCGTCACGATCCTGCCCCGAGCCCTTCGCGAACGCCGCGCCGCCGCGGTCAGTGACTTCGAGCAGAGCTTCGAACGCATCGGCCTCCCGGCGCTCGCCATGCAGATCCTCACCGGACTCTGGCTCGCTCACCACCTCCTCGGCGCACCCGGCAACTGGTTCCACGACAATCCCATCGCCCACGTCGTCCAGGTCAAGCTCGGCCTCCTCGCGCTCACGATCGCGCTTGCCATCGACGCACGATTTCGCGTGGTCCCCAAGCTCTCCGACGACACGCTCCCGACGCTCGCCTGGCACATCAGGCTCGTCACCGCGGCAGCCGTCCTGTTCGTGCTGGCCGGTGCCAGCATCCGGCTCGGTGGCTATCCGGCCTTCGACCGCTGAGGCGGCGCTCCGGACGCCTGGCACTGGCCGGCGTCACTCGGTCGTCGGGAGGATCTCGATGTAACCGTGCGTCGCGTCGACCCGGATCCGCTGCCCGTCCGGGATCAGCCGGGTCGCGTCGTGCACGCCGACGACGGCCGGCAATCCGTACTCCCGAGCGATCACCGCGCCGTGGGTCATCAGGCCCCCGACCTCGGTCACGAGGCCGCTGATCCCGACGAACAGGGGTGACCAGCTCGGATCCGTGTAGGCCGTGACGAGGATGTCGCCCGGTTCGAGATCGGCCTCGGCGATGTCGCGGATCACTCGGGCGCGACCCTCGACGGTCCCGGCGGAGACCGGTAGACCGGCCAGCGCGCCGGGTGGCACGCCCTCGCGTCGGTACGCGCCGGTGAGGACCTCGCCGTCCGAGGTGAGCACGCGCGGCGGCACGAGTGCACGGAAGGACCTGAACTCGTCCTTGCGTCGGCGGATCAGTTCGTCGTCCGCGTGGCGCGTGCGCACGACGTCCTGGAGCTCGTGGAAGGTGAGGAAGTAGATGTCCTCGGTGTCACGGAGCACGTGCGCATCCACGAGGCGCTCGGCCTCGCCCAGCAACGCCCGCTTGTACACGAACAAGCGGCTGACGATGCCGTACTTCGGATACTCGCGGTACCCCACGAACGTGCGCACGCGGTCGATCATCCGCTTGGCTTCGACGGCCTTCTGCTCCCCGTCCGGCAGCCTTCGCAGGCGGGCCAGCAGCTCGTGCTCCTTGTCGACCGCCTCCCGTCGCCCGCGCTCGAATCGGCGCTCGCGCTCGCCGGGCTCGAAGTTCCTGACGTTGGCGAGGATCGCGGGCAGGAGCGTTGTCGGGCGTTCGCTCCAACGTGGTCTGGTGATGTCGATCTCGCCGACGCAGCGCATGCCATAGCTGTCGAGATACGCCGTGATGGCGTCCCGTGCTTGCTCGCCACCCTCGAGGGTGCGCAGATCGTCGAGGAAGTCGTCCGCTTCCACGGCGTGGAGGAACGCCGCCACGGCCGGATGTGGGCGGATGGCGTCGGCCACGTCCAGCAGGGCGAGCCCCATCTCCGAGGTGACGTTGTTGGGAGCGGACTGCGTCAGCGTGTCGGCCGCGTTCCTCTCGCCGAGCCACGCGTACAACTGCTCGTTGAGCCACCACGTGGCCTGCATCCCGGCCATGATCACCTGCATGCTCGACGGATCGAGCAGCACCCGTTTCAGCTCCTGGATGTCCGCCAGGATGAAGTCGAGCAACGCCTCTCCGGACTTCGCATCGATGTCGCGCGCGACGGCAGCGACGGACGCCTCCGTGCGCGTGATGAGCTCCGCGACGATGGCCGGATCGGTCTCGATGGTGGCTGGGGCGCTGCCGAACGTCGGCGGGCCGGATCGGTCGTCGGGAACAAGCGGGACGAAGTCGCCACGATCGAGGATCGTCTGGAGCGCGTCCGTGATGAGCGGATCGGATCTTCCCATGAGCTCCAGGAGACCTGCTCGGCTCGATGGCGAAGCGAGACGATCGATGACGTCGACGAACAACCGTCCGCCCGCCTCGTACATCCGCGGGATCGCGATCAGCTGCCACACGGAGAGCCCCAACGGCTTCATCGGGTCCGTCATCATCTGCTGATGACCGACGGACACGTAGACGTGATTCTCCTCATCGCCGGCCACCGGGATGGGGAACAGCGTCGTGATCG